>Ga0075021_10000542_pt1 | contig 19876 bp, 21 predicted proteins | sample ColStrG_CSR_2012_FD_72749 | JGI IMG/M metagenome (GOLD analysis project Ga0075021, IMG submission 72749) | Freshwater sediment microbial communities in response to fracking from Pennsylvania, USA - Cold Stream Run_MetaG_CSR_2012 | ecosystem: Environmental > Aquatic > Freshwater > Creek >...
GAGAACCTCGCGCATAAGCTCAGCCTAACGATCCTCAACAAAGGCGCGCGCGAGAAGGAGGACGAGACCGCACGGCGGATGTTCGTGCTGCAATACGTCCAGCCCGGCCTGGCCGGTCTCATGGACGGTTCGGTATCGACGCTCGCGCCGCTGTTCGCAGCCGCGTTCGCCACCCATAACACCTGGGCAACGTTCCTGGTCGGCATGGCGGCCTCGGTCGGCGCCGGCATCTCGATGGGCTTCGCCGAGGCGCTCTCCGATGACGGCTCGCTCACTGGTCGCGGTACGCCCTGGCTGCGTGGGACTGTGTGCGGCGTAATGACCGCAATCGGCGGCCTTGGCCACACATTGCCCTATCTGATCCCCCACTTCCTGACCGCCACGATCGTGTCGATCATTGTCGTTGCGATTGAGCTCGCTGCCATCTCTTGGATTCGGACGCGGTTCATGGACACACCATTCCTGCAGGCAGCGTTCCAGGTGGTTGTTGGCGGCGTACTGGTTTTTATTGCCGGCATATTGATCGGCAGTTCATAGCGGGTTAGTCCCGCTTCGATGTTCACGCTCGCGCATCTTTCCGATCCGCACCTCGCGCCGCTTCCGGCGCCGCGCTGGAGCGAACTGATTGGCAAACGCATCACCGGCTACATTAACTGGCAGCAAAAGCGCCGCTTCATTCACGACCCGGCGGCACTTGCGGCGATCATCGCCGCTATCAAGGTGCAATCACCCGATCATGTCGCGGTCACCGGCGACATCGCCAATATCGCACTTGCGGAAGAGTTTCGGCGGGGGCGCGACTGGCTTGAAAGCCTGGGGTCGCCCCAGGATGTGACCCTCGTGCCCGGCAATCACGATATCTATGTGCGCGAGGCTATCGGTTTCGCTGGACGGCAATGGGGCGCGTATATGAGCGATGATGACGGCGTCACCGGTTTTCCCTTTGTCCGCCGCCGTGGCAACATCGCGCTGATCGGCCTTTCAACCGGCGTACCGACTGCCCCCTTCCTGGCAACCGGTTGGCTTGGAGCGAAACAGCTCGCCGAGCTGGCCGCCGTGCTCAACAAGCTTAAAACAGAAGACGTGTTTCGCGTAGTGCTGATCCATCACCCGCCGATAAGCCGGACGGGGCGGCGGAAGCGATTGCTCGATGCGCCAGTGCTCAAACGCGTGATCGCCGCGCATGGCGCGGATCTGTTGCTGCATGGGCACGACCACCTCCACATGATCAATTGGCTGGAGGGGCCGAACGGCACGCGTGTACCGGCGGTGGGAGTCCCTTCGGCATCCGCCGCGCCAGGCAGCGATAAGGACGCGGGTGCCTACAATATTTATCGGATCGATGGCGAACGTGGCGCCTGGCGCTGCGAGCTGATATCCCACGGCCTCGCCTCCTCTGGCGAGGTTGTGCAACAGAACCGCTTTATGCTGGTCGGCTAGTGCGGACTGCTAAGTATGGCAAGTGCGAACAGCGCAGCCACGCCAACGATAAGTCCATAAATAAATGTGCGGACGGAACGCCAGTGACGATGGCGCCGCGTGCGGCGTAATACCGACTGCGCAATGTTGCCTTCGGCATCGTCGCTCAAAGCACGCTCGCGCTCGACCAATCGACGCGCCACGTAGTGGGTGATCGCTTCCACTAGCGCAGGCACCTCGTACGACTCTGCCAGAACCGCTCGTCCGTACCGCGTGTCTTGCACGAAACGATATTGCCGTTTGTCGCGGCCCATCTCGACATGCGAGACGACATCAACCCATAGGCGCGGGATGTCACCTTTGCTCACGCCCCGATCAAAGAGTTCAACGTCGTTGGGAATTTCCCTGAACAGCGGATCAAGAGCCTCGTTGAGGAGTTCGAGCCGCGCAACATCGGCATCGCGCAGATCAACAACAACACCGGAGCGCTCTGCCGCCTCGATGCGCGCGTCTCGCACGGCATCCTTGAGCGGACGCTCGACCTCGGCCGGTTCGGTGTCGGTTTTCTTTGGTTCCCACATACCGCTAATCTAGCAACGCCTCCCCCGCAGGCAAAGAAAAAAGCGTTAGTTTTCAAGACGATTGATGGTTAACCGATCGTTAACGGGAGGGAACCACGCCGTACATGCGGGCCCAGCCCAAGCCATCCTCGGTGAGACCGCGCGGCCGATATTCAGCGCCGATCCAACCCCGGTAGCCGAACTTATCCACAGCCTCGAATACCGAAGGGTAGTTGATCTCACCCTCGTCCGGTTCATGGCGGGACGGAACCGCCGCGCATTGCAGATGGCCGATCACTGGAAGAAATTTTTCGAGACGGTGGATCAAATCTCCGCCCACAATTTGCACATGATAGAAATCGAACTGCATACGGATGTTTTGATTGCCAACTTTGCTGATGATATCGGCTGCATGTTCGACATGATTGAGGAAATAATTCGGCCGGTCGCGGCCGTTGATCGGTTCGATCAGTAGCGTAATTTTTTTGGCGGCGGCCAAGTCGGCGGCGCGCGTCAGATTGTCGATGAACACACGGTCGGCTGCCGGGCGTTGTTCGGGGATAACCTTGCCGGCGAGACAATGAATAGCGCTGGCCCCAATTGCGCTCGCATAGTCGAGCGCGCGAGTGAAGAGCGCTTGCCAATCCTTGTCGCGCCCGGGGACGGCGGCAAGACCAAACTCGCCATCGCGCTCGCCCGGTGGCGTATTGAGGCCAAGAATGGTGAGTTTATTCCTCTCGATCGCGGCCTTCACCGCCGAGGCCGGAACGTCATAGGGAAACTGTAGCTCGACCGCCTTGAACCCGGCCGCTGCCGCGGCGTCGATCCTTTCGAGCAATGGCCGCTCGGTGAAAAGGTAGCCGAGATTGGCGGCAAAACGCGGCATAGGCGCTCCCCAATGATCCCTTGCGCGCGCACGCGCGGACGTATTCATTAGCGCCGCGAACAGCACAACACCATCCCGGATGTCCATGCCCGCCAACACCGAATTCCATATTGCCGTCCTGCCCGGCGACGGCATCGGCCCCGAAGTGATGGCGCCGACGCTGGAGATTTTGCGTCGGATCGAGGCCAGCACACCGAACCTGAGTTTCCGATTTACGGAGGGCGCCGCCGGCGCCGGCCACTACAAGGAGACCGGCAAGTCCATGCCGGATTCGACCGTAAAACTATGTGAGGCGGCGGATGCCATTCTTCTCGGCGCCTGCGGGCTTCCTAGGGTGCGCTATCCCGACAATACCGAAATCATGCCGCAGGTAGAGCTGCGATTCATCTTTGACCTCTACGCCGGCGTGCGCCCGGCACGGCTCATCCACGGCGTTCCGAGTCCAATCGTGAACGCGCAAGAGCGCGGTATCGATTTTGTGCTGATCCGTGAATCGACCGAAGGCCTGTTCGCCTCCATGGGCAAAGGCGTGGTCACGAAGGACGAAGCGCGTGAGACGCTGGTGATCACGCGCAAGACGTCGCAACGCCTGTTCGATTTCTCGCTGCGTCTCGCCGAACGAAGGAAAAGGCGTGGCAAGCCTGGTCTTCTTACTTGTGTCGATAAGGCCAATGCGTTCAAGGCTTACGCCTTTTTTCGCTCAATCTTCGACGAACGCGCGAAGAATTTTCCGGGCGTCAGGACTGACCACGTGTATGTGGACGCGTGCGCCGCATTGATGGTGCGCAAGCCATGGGATTTCGACGTCATGGTGATGGAGAATATTTTTGGTGACATCCTTTCCGATCTCGCGGCCGGATTGATCGGAGGGCTCGGCATCGCCCCGTCCGCAGATATCGGCGACAAGCACGCGGTATTCCAGCCGTGCCATGGAACGGCGCCCGACATCATGGGCCAAGGCAAGGCCAATCCGACTGCAATGATCCTGTCCGCCGGGATGATGCTCGACTGGCTCGCCGACAAGCACGATCATCAGCCGGCGGCAGATGCCGCACAGCGCATCGAACGCGCAGTGGACAAGGCTTATGCCGATGGCATCAGGCCGATGGAATATGGCGGGAAGGACGGCACCAATTCAATCGTCAAAGCAGTGCTCAAGGCGCTCGATTAGGGAGGCACCCATGCTGTTTTCGGTTTTCACACTCGACAATCCCGAGGCCGCCAACAAACGCAAGACCGTGCACGGCGCCCATGTCGAGCACCTCAAGAACGCAAAAAAATACGGCGTGACCATCACGGTTGGTGGGCCGCTGGTTTCGGATGATGGCGCAAGCTCGATCGGCAGCCTGATGGTGCTCGAGGCCCCGGATCGAGCATCGGCGGAAAAATTCAACCGCGCCGACCCATTTCACCAGAATGGCGTCTGGGGAAAGGTCGAAATCCGGCGTTTCGATCGTAAGGAATAGCATGTCCTGGGCGGTGCAGCACTAAACCGCATCTGGGACACAGGTCAGAGCCCGGCGAATTCCTTGATCGCCGCCACGAACTGTTCCGGCTGCTCGAGCGGCGGGCAATGGCCACAGCCAGGAAGTTCAATGTATTTCGCGCCGGCGACCTTATCGGCGATCTGCTTGTTGAGCGCCGGCGGCGTGGCCTGATCGAATTGGCCGCACACCACCAGCGTTGGCACTCTTAGATGGTGCAGCAAAGGCACCAGGTCGGTTTCCTGCAAAATCCTGCAGGCGGCCTGGAATGCCTTTGGGTCGATCTCCAGAGAGACTTTCTTGCGCTCCTCGACCTTCTCCGGGTGTGCTGCGAGATACACGGGCGAAAACACACGCTTCGCGGCAATCTCGGCAATACTGCCGAGGCCGCCATCCGCCACTTTCTGCGCCATGACCGCGAAGGCCTCGCGTCCCTCGGGAGGAAAGCCGGCCGCCGCGTCGCTCAGTATGAGTTTGGATATCCTCTCCGGGTGCGCGAGCGCAAAGGCAAGCGCAACGGTGCCGCCAAAGCCGTTGCCGATCAGCACTGCGTCCTTGTCGATGCCAAACTCGTCGAAACCATCTTCGATCACAGCAAGATAAGCATCCATCAACGCAAGTATCGCCGGTTGTGAGCCGTGAAAGCCCGGCAGATTGAACAGCGTCACGCGATGCCTGGCGGAAAGCGCCGGAAGCACTGGGTCGAAGGCATGGCGGTCAGCGAGCAGCGAATGCAAAACCACAAGGTCAGGGCCCGTACCCGTCCGCACCGCAGTCAGTGCGCCGCGGCCGGCGCTCAGCTGTTCCATTTGCATTCGGTCCTCCCTCGCACAGCGCCATCCTGATGGCCGCACGTCAGCAAAAACAAACGGCTGCGCCGCGAGTGGCGCAGCCGCGACCAGAATAAGCCAATCGCCGCCTCAGTTTCCTTCCCGCCAGATGCCGAGCGCTTCCTGCGCCGGCCGATCCGAGATCGAGAACAGTACAGCCTCTTCGTTCGTGCTGTGCGAATAGCGCTTCCATGGCGGCACAACAAATACGTCGTTGACGCCCCATTCGATTGGCTTGCCGTCGATGGTGGTGGTCCCGCGCCCTTCGGCGACGGCAAATATGGTCGCATCCGTCGACCGGTAAGGTTGACCTTTGAAACCTTTTGGCAGCAGCGCAAGGTTGGCGCCCATGGTCGGCAACACCGGTCCGCCATTGATCGGATTTGCGTAGCGCACACGTGCACCGTGCCGCTTATCAATGTCACCGGTGCCTTTTAGCCGCTCAAGGATCGGCCGCATCTTGGCATAGGGATAGTTGATCACCGGGCTACGATTCATCGTCGCCGGCGCCCCGTCCGGCAGCACGCCCGAAGCGTAGCGTTCAAAAGAGTCGCCATCGCCGTGGTTGGTCTTCTGCATCTTCTCATCGAAATGCGTGGCGAACGATGCCTCGAAATGATTGACCGTCGGCATGTCGAGCACGTCGAGCCACATCACCGGTTGCTTGCCGGGATTGCCGTGATCGTGCGGCGCCCAGTTGGCGGTGATGATGAAGTCACCGTGTTTCATTTGCGTTTTTTCGCCTTCAACCGCGGTATAGGCGCCCTCGCCTTCCAGCACGAAGCGTATGGCGGAAGAAACGTGTTGGTGCGCGTCGGCAATCTCGCCGGGCAGGATCAGCTGGATGCCGGCGAACAGCGAATTCGTGATACGCGCCTTGCCGGGCATCCCGGGATTTTCCAACACCAGCACGCGGCGCTCGGCCTCTTCCGCACTGATCACATCGCCCGCTTCCAGCATCAGCCGCTTGACGTCGCCGAACTTCCAGACTGTCGGCTGTAGGCTTGTCTTGGGCTCCTTGGTCACGAGGTCCTTCAGCACCTCCCAGAGCGGCGCCATATTGAACTTGGAAATCTTGTCGTAGTAGGCCTGCCGCGCCACCTGCACATTGTGCTTGGAACCGGGCTCGGTTGCGGTTGCGACCGCCATGGGCGTGCTCCTCAGAAACGCGATGGTTGAATTTGTGACTTTATACCGCAGATCGGCGCGGGCTGGAAATACCCGCTCCGCATTGCAGATAGCTAGTTATTGACTGAACCACCATCCACCACGAGCGATTGCCCGGTCACGAAATCGCTATCGCTGGAGGCCAAGAACAGCAGCGCACCGAGCAGATCTTCCGGATATGCATCGCGTTTGAAGGCGCGGCTGTTGCGGACGGGCGTCCGCTCCTCTTCAACATGGGTTGCGTTTTCGAGTCCGGTGTCGCTCAGGGTGTAGCCGGGCGACAGCGAATTAACCGCTATACCGTACTCGCCAAGCTCGCGCGACAATGAGCGTGTGAAGGCGAGCATTGCACCTTTGGATGTCACATAGGGCAGCATCCGCGGCACGCCCTTGTAAGCTGCCCCCGAAGCGATATTGATGATCTTGCCACTGCGTCGCGCCATCATATGCGGCGCGACATGCCGAACCATCAGATACGGCCCGCGCACATTGATCGCCATAACGCGATCCCAGAGCTCCGCATCCCACTCATTGAAATTCCTGGGCTTGAGCGTCGCGTAGAGCGCGGCATTGTTCACCAACACGTCAATCTGGCTGAAGCGGTCGATGGTCTGCGCCACCAGATTCTTCACTGCCTTTTCATCGCTCACGTCGAACTTCACGCTCGCGACCGAATTTGCACCATGGCGTCCGGCAATTTCCTCGGCAAGCTCGCGGCCGTCAGCAATGTCGGCAATCATGACGCGTGCCCCCTCGGCCGCGAGCGCTTGCGAATAATGGCGGCCGATGCCTTTGGCGCCGCCCGTCACGATCGCTGTCTTTCCAGCAAGCCTCGGCATAATCTGTCGCTCCGCCTTGCAATCGTCATGCCCGCGCTTGTCGCGGGCATCCACGTCTTGCAAAATCGCCACCATAAAGACGTGGATGGCCGGGACAAGCCCGGCCATGGCAGGGAGGAATAATCATGCCACGTGACACCACCGACCGTCTGGCGATCCGGGCGTTAGTCGAGAACTGGGCACTCTGGCGTGATGCCCGCATGTGGGACCGTTTCCGCACGGTTTGGCACAAAGAGGGACAGATGTGGGCGACCTGGTTTCAGGGCTCCTACGAAGAGTTCATCCGCGTCAGTCAGGAAGGCTACGACCGGGGCGTGCGCATCATGCACATGCTTGGCGGCATGAGCATCGACATCAGGGGCAAGCGCGCGATCGCGCAAACCAAGATGACAATCTCGCAGCGCGCGCCGGTCGAAGGCGTTGTTTGCGACGTGGTGTGCACCGGGCGCTTTTACGATTTTCTGGAAAAGCGTCGCGGCAAATGGGGCATCGTCCTGCGCCGTCTTGCATACGAGAAGGACCGGCTCGATCCGGTCGATCCTTCGGCAGTGCCCAAGCTTGACCAAACCCTGCTGGCACAATTTCCGGAGGGCTACCGGCACCTCGCCTACCTGCAGACCAAAATTGGCTACAAGGTCAAACGCGACATGCCCGGCCTCGATGGTCGCGACCTCGACGCCCTCTATGCCAAGGGCGAAGCGTGGCTCAAGGGCCGAAAGCTATCATAGACGCCGGGGTTGGCCCGCGGCGCAGGAAGTGCGATTTTGCAATTAAGTGGGCGCCATATAGAAAGTCACCGGGGGAGCCGTTATGTCGCTTGCCGACAAATTCAACCTGTTCAACGAATTCAATATCCTGCGCATCACCTGCGCGGTGTTTTTCATCCCTCACATCATAGGCAAGTTTACAGTCCCTGCGACGCTTGAGTTCTTTGTCAAGGCCGGCTTCAAGCCGCCCGCCACCTGGATGTACATCGCCGGCGCGATCGAGACAGTTCTCACCATCGGGCTTTTCTTCGGCATCTACACGCCCTATGTGGGCTTTGTCGCCTTCATCCATCTCCTCGTCGCCGCCGCAGCCACCTATCGGGTGACGGAGTGTTGGATTTGGGTCATCGGCGGTGTCGAATATTGCATTTTTTGGGCGATCTGCTGTCTGGTCGTCGCGATGCACGCCTACCACGCCGGAATTTGAATTCTCCGCTCTGAAAGGAAGCCCTCCCAATGGCTAGCGTTCTGTTCTCACCCCTTACTATGCGCGGTTTGACCCTGCCAAACAGGGTCGTGGTCTCGCCTATGTGCCAATACAATTCCGACAATGGCTCCGCGAATGACTGGCACCTGATGCACCTCGGCAATATGTCGCTCGGTTGCGCCGGCCTGGTCATGACAGAGATGACGGACGTCAACTCGCAAGGACGCATTTCGCCGAGGTGTGCCGGGATGTGGTCTGACGACAACGAGAAGGCACTCAAGCGAGTGCATGATTTTTGCCGTCAATATGGCGTCGCCAAGCTTGGTGTTCAGCTTGCCCATGCAGGACGCAAAGGCCCGACCACGCCGCCGGCAGCTGGTGGCAAGCCGATCCTGACCAAGGAAGAAGGCGGCTGGACGCCGGAAGCGCCCTCCGCAATTCCATACGACACTGGCTGGGTCGTACCGCACGCGATGACCAAGGACGACATCAAGCGTGTCATCGGGGAATTTGCCGCGGCGGCCAAACGCGTCGATCGCATCGGCTATGACGTGATCGAATTGCACGGCGCTCACGGTTATCTCGCTCATCAATTCCTCTCGCCGCTCTCAAATCAGCGCATCGACGAATACGGCGGCTCACTCGAAAACCGCATGCGTTTTGCAATAGAGATGTACGAAGCCGTGCGCGCCGTCTGGCCCGAGCAAAAACCGCTCGGCATGCGCGTGTCGGCCACCGATTGGGTCGATGGCGGCTGGACGCCGGAAGAAACCGTTATCCTCGCAAAAGAGCTCAAGAAGCGCGGTATGGACTATATGGACGTCTCGACCGGCGGTCTCGATCCGAAGCAGAAGATTCCGCTGGCAGCCGGCTATCAAGTTCCGTTTGCCGAAAAAGTAAAAAAAGAAAGCGGTATCACCACAATGACTGTCGGCCTGATCGCCGGCTATCAGCAGGCGGAAGATATTGTCGCCTCCGGCAAAGCAGATCTGATCTGCCTTGCGCGCGCGGCAATCTGGGATCCGCGGTGGGCCTGGCATGCGGCGGAGGAACTTGGCGCAGAAACACCCTATGCGCCGAAGACCATGGCGGGACATCCGAAGTTACGGCCGCAGCTATTTCCGAAGCGCGCGCAAGCGACGAGCTAGCGCCTTCCCCGCTCATCCCCGCGCAAGCGGGGACGGGTGGTCAACGCTTCATTTTGGCGATGAACTTCGCAAACGCGGCGAGTTGCGCCTTGACGGCGTCCTTGGTGCCCTGATCTTTCAGTTCGAGAGTATCTTTCTCGAACTTGCTTGCGGCATTGCCGACGAAAACTTCCGGCGTGCCAAAGATGAAGGCGCTGAGAAACGTCATCGACATGCGCCAGTGATACTGCATGCGTGCGCCGCCGAGCGGCCCCTGCGAGCAGGACTGGATGGCGACCGGCTTTTCCTTGAACGGCTGCTCCTTCATGCGCGAAAGCCAGTCAATCGCATTTTTAAGTCCACCCGGCATTGACCAATTGTACTCGGGGGTCACGAACAGGACGCCATCGGCGGCGCGGATCGCAGCCGCGAGATTTTCTGCTGGTGCCGGAAAGCCAGACGCTTCCTGAAGGTCGGCGTTGTAGAGTGGCAACGTTGCGATCGTGGGCGCCGTTACGAACTTCATTTCAGGCGGCGCCAGGCCCGGCAATGCGCGGGTTAGCGCGGCATTGTAAGAACCTTTGCGGATCGAGCCGCAGATGACGAGCACATTGAATTGATCGGCCATTTCATTCCTCGCGTTGCTTCGCTACTTGGCTTCGAGGCCAGACGCTTTGGCGACCTCCTGGAAACCCTTGATGTCGGACTCAATAACTTTGCGGAATTCTGCAGGCGACGACAGATTTGGAACCGCGCCTATCCCCTCAAGCCGCATCTTGACGGTATCTTTGGACAGCACTTCTTTCATGGCCTTGTGAAGCTTGTCGATGATCGGTTGCGGCGTGCCGGCCGGGAACGCCAGACCATACCAGCCCAGGTAGCCAATTCCCGAAATTCCGCTCTCCTCCAGCGTCGGCACATTCGGGATCGCCGGCCAACGCTTGGGCGTAGCAACCGCGATCACCCGCAGATCGCCAGAATCCACCTGTCCGCGAATCGGGTGATAGAGTTCAACAGCATAGGCAGCATCGCCTCGAAGCAATGCGCTGACCACCTCACCGGTCGTCCGGTAGGATACCGCCTGCGCGTTGATGGAGGCGCGCTGGCGCAGATCCTCGGCGATAAGGTGCTGGGTCGAGCCCAGGCCCACTGTTGAATAGTTCAGCTTCCCGGGTTGCTTGTTGACGTATTCGATTAGGCTCTTGATGTTCGTCGACGGGGAGTTTTTGGGCACGACGACAACGAAGGCAGAATTGGTGAATATTCCGACCGGTGCAAAATCATTCACGGGGTCGTAGGGCACTTGCTTGACCATGACCGCGGATACCGAATGCCCCATGCTGATGGCGAGGGCGGTGTAACCGTCCTTCGGTGCCTTGGCGGCCACGCCGCTGGCAATGGTGCCCCCGGCACCGGCCTTGTTCTCGACTATGAATTGTTGACCGAGGGATTCGGACAGGCCGTCAGCAAGGATGCGAGTGGCTACGTCGGTTCCGCCGCCAGCGCCGAACCCGACCAGAATATGCACCGGCTTCGACGGCCAATCCTGCGCGTACGCGGACGGCGCAGCCGCGATCAGCATCAAGACCACGGCGATGAAACTGCGTTTCATGATTGTCCTCCCCCATTGCGCACTCCCCGCACGAGACGCATCTTTTATTGTCACCGCCAAGGGAACGCGCCCAGTCGATGAATTGTCAACGGGGTCGCGTCACTTCTCGTCCTCGATTGGATTTCGTAACACGCCGATCGCTTCAATTTCGATCTCGCAAGTATCGCCCGCCTTCATCCATACCGGCTCCGGCTTGCGCGCATGGCCGACGCCTGATGGCGTACCGGTGAGGATGACGTCGCCGGGGTCGAGTGTCATGCCTTTGGTGAGGTAGACCAAGGTCTCCGCCAGCGGGAACATCATGTTGGCAGTGTTGTCAGACTGCATGATATTGCCGTTCAGCCGGCTCATGATCTTCAAACCCTTGCCGCCCGGCGGGATTTCATCGGCAGTCACCATCCATGGACCGAAGCCACCGGTGCGATCAAAATTTTTGCCCATGCCCCACTGCGTCGTGTGGCGCTGAAATTCGCGGACTGATCCCTCGTTCGCGCAGGAATAGCCCGCAATACAATCAATCGCGTTAGCCATGGTGAGATGCTTGGCGCGCTTACCCACAACTGCGACCATCTCAGCTTCATAGTCGAGCTGAATCGACTCCTTCGGCCGTACAATCGGCTGAAGGTGCGGCACCATCGAGGTCAGCATCCGAAAGAAGATCGAAGGAAATTTCGGAATGTTGTCGCGCTGCGGCCCTTCCTTCACATGATCGAGATAATTCAGCCCGAGACAAATAATTTTGCCGGGACGTGCGACAGGAAGCGAATACTTCAGGCCCGCGAGTGGCCGTCGTGCGGAGGCCGGCGCCTTCTTGGCAATATCAGCGAGGGCCTTGAGATCGCCGTGACTCCGTCGCAAGACTTCGCCGAGGTCGCCCGGCACATTCGCGTCCGCCGATTGGAGGTCGATGACGCTGTCGCCTTCGACCACGCCCAGCCGCACGCCGTTGTTCGCTTCAAAACCGACGATTTTCATAAATCCTGCCCTGCCTGCATGAAAGCGCCCGACCGGTAATAGCCGGGCGGCGCAAGGCTTAGCCCACTCAATTGATTTCGAGCAAGTCAGCCAGCAAACGTGAAGGCCTGGATCGAGAAATATTTGCGCTCGTCGATCCACGCGCCTGCAGACAACCAGCCAACGCCGCGAGCGAGCGCGGAGAGTGATTCAACGCTGTATTTGTAGCTGTTCTCGGTGTGGATCGTTTCACCGGCGCGAAAATCGACGGTTTCGCCTGCGACCTTCACTTTCTGTCTTTTCAGACTGGCGAGATGCATCTCGATACGATGACGCTCGCGATTGTAGAATGCATGGTGCTCAAAGGTGTTGAGCCGGAAGGTACCGCCAAGCTCGCGATTGATGCGGGTAAGCAGATTCAGATTGAACCTGGCGGTGACACCCGCAGCATCGTTATAGGCGGCGTTGAGAACCTCGGGAGACTTGATCAGATCAACGCCGACGATGAGCGTGGCGCCAGGCCCGAGGATGTCCGCGGCGTTGCGCAAGAACCCCGATGCCTCATGGGGTTCAAAATTGCCAATGGTTGAGCCAGGAAAGAAGCCGGTACGCGCCGGCGCAACCTTGGCTTCGTCAGGCAGTTCGAATGGTTTGCAGATGTCGGCCGTCACCGGCAGCACCTTAAGCTGGGGAAAATCGGGCCGCAGCTCAGCTGCTTCCTGCTCGATCATCTCACGGCAGATATCGACCGGCACGTAGGCCGCAAGCTTCGGCGCCGCCCGCAGCAGGATGCGCGCCTTCTTGCTGGAGCCGCTGCCAAACTCGACGAGAGCCGCACCTTCCGGAATCAATTTGGCAATGTCTGCCGCGTGATCGCGCAGCGTCTTCATCTCGCAACGGGTCGGGTAATATTCCGGCAGTTCAGTGATCCGTTCGAACAACAGCGAGCCAGCAGTGTCATAAAAATATTTTGCCGGCACATGCTTGGGCGTGTCGTGCAGGCCTTCAAGGACATCAGCCTCGAACTCGGAAACTTCAGGACTCTGCTGTAAAAAACGCTTGCGTGCTACTGCCGCGACCATGGGGACGCCCTCACACAAACTCTGCCAAGCGCAGTCCGCTGAATTGCCAACGCGCCGATGGATAGAAGAAATTGCGGTAGCTCAAGCGCTCGTGACCCTCGGGAGTGGCAAGCGATGAGCCGCGCAACACCATCTGGCTCACCATGAATTTGCCGTTGTACTCACCGAGTGCCCCTTCAGGGGCCCGGTAGCCCGGATAGGGTAGATAGGCACTCCGAGTCCATTGCCAAGCGATGCCGAAGGCATCGGCCATCATGTTCGCCCGTGCCGCAACTTCCCATTCCGCCTCGCTCGGCAGGTGCTTTCCGGCAAATCGGGCAAAGGCATCGGCTTCGTAATAGCTGATATGTTGTACGGGAAAGGCCGGATCGACCGGCCTTACCCCGGCAAGCGTCATCACGTGCCAGGCGTCATCTTTCGGCCGCCAGTAGCCAGGGGCGTGCCAGCCTTCCGACTGGACGGCGGCCCAGCCGTCGGACAACCACAGCGAGGCGGTCGTGTAACCGCCGGCAGCGATAAATTCGAGCCACTCACCGTTCGTGACCAGATGCCGCGCGATGCGGACTTGCGGGATCAGCTCATCATGAAACGGTGTCTCATTGTCGAAGCAAAAGCTTTCACTGTTGTGACCGATCGCGTGGATGCCCGCAGGCACTTCGACATAGCCGCGCGGCCCTTGCGTTGTGCGCGGCGCCCGCCAGTTTGCATCGTAGATCGGGTCGGTCGGGTTTTGCGCAAAGGCATGAAGGATGTCTGTGATCAGCAGTTCCTGATGTTGCTGCTCGTGATGCAGTCCGATTTCGACGATTGCGAATACGCGCTGAGCGTCCGCCGCCGGCACCTGCCCGATCAATTGCTCGACTGCCGTGTCGACATGCGCGCGATAGGCGCTGACGTCCTCACCGTTCGGCCGTGTGATCAAGCCGCGTTGCGGCCGTGCGTGACGCGGACCGGCCGCGACGTAGTAGGAATTGAAAAGAAAAGGAAAGCGCTCGTCGAAGATCTTGTAGGCTGGATCGTGAGGCACCAATAAAAACTGCTCGAAGAACCACGTAACATGGGCGCGATGCCACTTGGTTGGGCTGGCGTCCGCCATTGACTGCACGATTTGGTCTTCGGCGGATAGATGCGCCGCGCGTGCCTCTGTTTCTGCCCGAACCCCGCGGAATGCCTGGAGCCAAATCCTGCGTGTCTCATCCAGGGAACGCTTCGGCTCCTGCGCCGGCTCGCCACGTGGGGCCGGCGACATTGCGGTGCGCGCCATGGAGAGCCTCCGTAAATACAAACGGCTTCGGCAGTCGATATACGTACAGATACGGTTTAAGGATGCGATTGTTCCATCGCATGATGGCCTGAGCAACCTCGAATGGCCCGCCAACCGTGACCTGACGGGCTTGTGATGAGGAGTTCGTCTCCTCAAAAAGCAGCCGAATTAGGTCAAATAACTGCTCACCCGAGGGCGGTGAGTGCCGGAGATCGGATTTTGGTAGCGGGGGAGGGACTCGAACCCCCGACCTCCGGATTATGATTCCGCTGCTCTAACCAGCTGAGCTACCCCGCCATTCCCAAAACAACGTGCCGGAATGGGCGCGATATAGGAAGCGGCGGCAAACACTGTCAAGCAAGTGGGCCGAAAAGCCATTCCGGCTCGGTCACTTCGGTTGAATGGACTGATCGCCTCCGGGGCTGCCAGGCGGCGGGATTACCGGCATGGCGCCCCCCATGTGTAAGCGCAGTAGTTAAAGATAACGGCTTGGCGGGACCGGGAGTTCCACTCAAGCCGCTGCATCGGCCACGCGCTCGAAGCGGATGAGTGAAAAATGGCCGAGCGGCGGCATTGGCCGATGTTCAATGAGCCGTACTCCACCGTGCCCTGCTGCCCAATCGGTAAGTCGCCCGAAGCGGAATTCGGGCCTCCAACCGAGTCTGCGCGCGATGGGAGCGAAGCATCGCTCAAACACGCGACGCGGCCCCTCCTCCGCGCCGATGTGGTTGACGAGCACGATCTCCCCACCAGGCCGGATGACTCGCGCGAATTCATCGAGGGTGGCTTCAGGTTTGGGAACCGCAGTAATGACGAATTGAGCCACCACGACGTCGAATGAACGATCCGGCAGCGCCATTCGCCCGGCATCCATCACCGCCAACGTCTCGACGTTGCTGAGCCGGTGCTCGGCCACGCGCTCGTACGCCTTGCGCAGCATTGGTTCAGACAGATCGATGCCAACCAGCCGATTTTTTTGCGCGTAGTCGGGCAGCGAAATGCCGGTGCCGACGCCGACCTCGAGGATGCGACCGCCTGCCGACCCGCAGGCCTGCTCAGCAGCCATGATCGCTGCGCGCCGACCGGCTTCAAAAACTGCGCCGAAAACCAGATCATAGACCGGCGCCCACCGCGCGTAGGCACGTTCGACGCTCGACTTGTCGATATCCGCCCCCATGCGGCCGAACTAACCGCGCATCGTTGGCGCTGGTATTCGCTCAGCATCGGCGCGTTGGTGATCCGACGCCGCGACCGCGCTCTTGATGAATCCGCCGCCGAGCACGCGAGCCTGGCCCTCGCCGGAGTCATAGAATACACAAGCCTGGCCGGGGGACACCCCGTGCTCGCCATCCACCAGTTCGACTTCGCAGCCATCCGCTCCATGCCGCAGCCAAGCCGCTTGCGCCGGCCGTGTTGAGCGCACCTTCACGAATACCTCACGACGGTCGTCGGCAAGCGCCTCATCGAGCGAGCCCTCGCCAATCCAATTGACGTCGCGCAGCAGGATGCGGCTCATCCGCAAGTCATCACGCGAGCCGACAACCACGCGGCGGCCTTCGGCATCGAGCCGTATCACGTAAAGCGGCGCGCCTGTCGCAATTCCCAGGCCGCGGCGCTGACCGACAGTGAAGTGAATAATCCCGGAATGCTGGCCGAGTACCCTGCCCTCGAGATTGACAATGTCGCCGGCTTCCGCCGCTCCGGGCTTCAGACGCTCGATCACCTCGGCGTAGTGGCCGGACGGCACGAAACAGATGTCCTGGCTATCGTGCTTGTCCGCAACCACGAGACCAAAGCGGCGCGCGAGCTCGCGCGTCTCGGCCTTGGTTCGCTCGCCGAGCGGGAAACGCAGAATGTCCAGTTGCTCGCGCGAAGTACCAAAAAGGAAATAGCTCTGATCGCGTTCAGCCTCGCGCGCACGATAAAGCGCACGCCCGCCCCGGGGCAAAGGCCGTGAAGCGACGTAATGTCCAGTGGCCAGCACCTCGGCGCCGAGTTCGCGCGCGGTGATCAGCAAATCGTGGAACTTGATCGACATATTGCAATCGACGCAGGGCACCGGCGTTTCGCCATGGATGTAGCTCTCGGCGAAACGATCGATCACCGCTTGCTTGAAGCGGCTCTCGTAGTCCAGCACGTAGTGGGGAATGCCGATGCGCTCTGCGACGCTGCGGGCGTCGTATATGTCCTGCCCCGCGCAGCAGGCGCCTTTACGGTGGGTCGCAGCCCCATGGTCGTAAAGTTGCAGTGTCACCCCGACCACGTCGTAGCCCTCCGCCTTGAGCAGAGCGGCCGTCACCGATGAATCGACACCGCCGGACATGGCAACGACGACGCGGGTGTTTTCAGGCCGACGGTCGAGATCGAGACTGTTGGGCATGGTGCTTCTTACTATAGGTGGCGACCGAAGGCGCGCAATGCGAGGGCAAAACCCGGCAGATTTTGCCGCTTGGCTGTTATTCCTGCCATGGCACAGGCCCGTGATGTCTTTGAAGCTCTCTCCAAAGGGCTGAATAGAAATACGAATTTGGCCTTTCAAGGGCTGGCCTGACGATTGCACGTAAAGCGGCGGATATCCCGGAGGGTACTGTGCCGCAAGTTGCGTTCGATCCGAAAGTTCACGCCCACGACCCGTTGCCGCGTCTCGCCCGCCCGGCCCAGCAGCCTGATCGCGCGCCCTCGCCCTTCGAGAGTCTGCTCGATGATGGCGCGCAGGCGGCCGACCAATCCCCGCCTCCTCCACCAGAAAACAAGGCCACACCCACCGACAACTCCCAGGCGCCGGTCAAGAGCGCCGATCGCAAGGCGGCCGCGGCAAATGATGATACCGCGACAAACCCCGACAGCACCGACCCAGTCGTCAAGTTGAATGACGACGGGAAGCCAGCAGCCGACGACAAGGCGAACGTGAAGGCCAAGACGACCGCTGCCGCCGGCGACGGTATCAAGCCAGCGGACAATGCCGACAAGCCCGGCGATGCGGCCAAGACCGACAATTCGACGGCTACGTCGCTCACTGAAGGCGCTCAGACCATCACCACAACCAATGCGGCCACGTTACCGCCTGCGATCGCACTGGTTTCCGATCAGCCGTCTGTGCCCAATTCTGGTGACCAACCGACCCAGCCCCAGGGCCTTCCCGCAATTGCCGCAAACGCGGCAATCAATCTAAAAGGCTTCGATCCTGCTGCATCAAAGGCCGGAAAACAGATTGACCCAGGACAAAAGGCCGACGACGGGGACACGCAAGCCGATGCAAAATCATCAGCTAACGGAACAACGGACGGTTTACAGCTGACCGGAAAAGTCACGCCGCAGTCCGTTGATAAACCGCAGCCGGCCGCAAGTGACGGCGACAGCGAGCATGTTGCGCAGGCGCGCGGTGAGCTTCCGGCGAAAGGCCATCAGGCCGACACAGAGGGACCCAGCGCGGTTTCTGCAGGCGACGCTAACGTCGCAGCTCCGAAAACCGCCGGCGATGCCACTCAGTCCGCTGTCCTTAACACGTCACAAACAACGGCGAGCGCGACTTCAACGCCTGCTTCACCCACTCAACCGGCGCCGTTAGCGGCAGCCATTCCGCTTGCCGGTTTGGCCGTTGAGATCGCCGGCAAGGCACTCGCTGGCAAGAACCGCTTTGAAATCCGTCTCGATCCGCCCGAACTCGGCCGCATCGAGGTCCGGCTCGATGTCGACCGAGACGGCAATGTGACTTCGCGCCTCACTGTCGACCGCGCCGATACTCTCGATCTGTTACGTCGCGACGCGTCCGGACTTGAACGGGCCTTGCAGGATGCAGGCTTGAAGACAACCGACAACGGTCTGCAATTTTCGCTTCGCGACCAATCCCTGAGTCAGCAGCAAACAGGCAACGGCTCCGACACCGCACAGATTGTGGTGAAGGACGAAACGCTGCCACCGATCGATGCAATCCCGCAGAACTATGGCCGTCTCGCCGGACAAGGCGGCGGTCTTGATATCCGTGTCTGAGGATCAACCATGACGACAGTCTCCCCGATATCCACCACTGGCACGACCAGCGCCAGCTCCGTTTCGAGCGCGCTCGACAACACCGAAATTGCCAGCAATTTCACAACTTTTCTGCAGTTGCTGACGACGCAGCTGCAAAACCAGGACCCGCTCAGCCCGCTCGACACCAACCAGTTCACTCAGCAGCTGGTGGAATTCGCTCAGGTCGAGCAGCAGATGAAGTCCAACGACCAGCTCACAAGTTTGGTCTCGCTGGAGAAGAGTGCGGTGGCGAGCACGGCGCTTGCCTATGTCGGTGCTACCGTGGTGGTGGACGGTTCGACCGCGCAGCTTACCAATGGCACCGCGAACTGGAATCTCAACGTCACCAAGCCTTCGACCACCACGATCACCATCAAGGATTCCACCGGACAAAATGCATTTACCGGTACTGTCGCGGTGAATCCGGGCACGCAGGCTTTCACCTGGAACGGCCGTGGCAACGACGGCAGGGTGTGGCCCAACGGCAGTTACACGCTTACCGCTACGGCCGTGGACGCCAACAATCAGTCGGTTGCAATTTCGACCGAAGTGCAGGCAACCGTGGATTCCGTCGATCTCACGCAAGATCCGCCGCAGCTCTCGATCAACGGGCAAAACTACACGCTGGACAAGATCAAACGCATCGTTCGGCCGACCACTTGATCGCAAACTGGCAAGGAACTCGTCACTGGCGTGAATGGGTGGGGTAGCCGTCCCTCACCTTATTACCGGCTGTTAACGCATGAGGCCCCGCGCACCCCATCCGTAACCAAAAGGTTAGCGGAAACCGGGCAAACATTGCCCGATGCATTTGCCATGCTTAGGCAAATTTTAAGCCGCGGCTTGTAGCGTTTCCCGAGTAACTGTCAGTCGAGTCTCGTTTTGTGAGTGTACCAATGACCGAACCCCATCGCCCGAGGGTCAAGTATGTGATCGGGCCTGATGGCAGTCCGCTGACGATTGCGGATCTGCCTCCAACAACGACCAAGCGCTGGGTCATCCGCCGCAAGGCGGAGGTGGTCGCCGCCGTCCGTGGCGGCCTTTTGTCGCTTGAAGAAGCCTGTGCGCGTTATACGCTGACCGTCGAGGAATTCCTCTCCTGGCAGGCCTCGATTGACCAGCATGGCCTCGCCGGGCTGCGCACGACGCGCATTCAGCAGTACCGTCAGTAAACTCTCTTCCCGCCTGTTCGTGAGCGCCGGCGCGACGCGCCGGTGATTTCATTCATGTTGGCTTTCCTGCGCGATGTATTTCTTTCGTCCGACCTCCGCGCGGAATTAACCGGACGCTAACCTTAAACTGGGCAAATCTTGCCGGGTGAGGCGCGCGCTTCGCGCCCTGCGGGCAGGATAAAACCGGTGCAAGGTTTCTTCGATTTCGTGAAGTCGCTGGGTGCTGCGCGAATGGCGGCCATGGCCGCGGTGACGCTGACCCTGATCGGCTTCTT
>Ga0075021_10000543_pt1 | contig 19848 bp, 15 predicted proteins | sample ColStrG_CSR_2012_FD_72749 | JGI IMG/M metagenome (GOLD analysis project Ga0075021, IMG submission 72749) | Freshwater sediment microbial communities in response to fracking from Pennsylvania, USA - Cold Stream Run_MetaG_CSR_2012 | ecosystem: Environmental > Aquatic > Freshwater > Creek >...
GGTGGAACTCGGAACGGGATGGCGGTGTCGCGGATCTTGTGCTTGACCCGAACGAGGCGTTTGGCCATCGTCGGTTCCGGCACCAGGAACGCCACCGCGATCTCGCGTGTGGTCAAGCCGCACACGGCGCGCAACGTGAGCGCCACCCGGGCGGCCGGGTCCAAGGCGGGATGGCAGCACATGTAGATGAGTGCCAGCTCGTCGTCGTCGTTGTCGGCGTCGCCGGCCGTCGGGTCGTCGAGTCCATCGGCGATGGGTTGGAGTTGATGCATCGCCGCTTCCTCCTTGTCGTCTCGCCTGGCCTCCCGGCGCAGCCGATCGGTCGCCTTGTGGCGCGCGACGCCGATCAGCCACGCACTCGGATTGGTAGGCATCCCGTCCACGGGCCATCGCTCAATGGCGACGACACAGGCGTCTTGCACACTGTCCTCCGCCAAAGCGAGGTCGCCCGTGATCCTGGTCACCGTCGCCACCGCCGCCCACCAATGGGCACGAAGGACCGGTTCGAAGTCGCTACTCAGCTCGTCCTACCGGTGTCGATCACGGCCCGTACCTCAACAGATGCCTGCTCGGCTGCCGGGATCATGGCCGCCCACTTCAGGGCATCGTCGAGGTCGGCGCACTCGATAAGGGTGTAGCCGCCTACCTGCTCTTTCAGTTCGGCTGCTGGTCCGTCGGTCAACAGCGTCTCGCCATTGCGTACGCGCACCGTGGTTGCCGAAGACGTTGGGGTCAGTGGGGCGCAATCGATCAACACCCCCGCGGCGGCCATCGCCTCGACGGCCACGCCGTAGGCACGGAACAGTTCGTCCGACTCCGCCGAACCCGGATCGGGCAATGCGTCGTCGGAACGGTTCAGCAGCAGGAGATACTTCATCAGATTCGTCCTTCTCGTGGTTCGAGGAATTGTCTCACCTCATAGTCGAACAAGAAGTCGCCCGATGGACATGCCTGCCGGAAAAGAAGCGAAAGGGTTTGCTGCACGATCAGGTGACGGTTGGCGGTGGCGGCTGTGGGAGGCGTCTTTGATCCTCTGGTCGTGGCGCTCCTCGACGCTGGAAGGTCAATGCTGCTGCTTGTTGACCCCTGACGGAATCTCCACGTCCAGCAGCGGCACATACTGCTGGCCGGCGTGCATGTCCCGGTCGTGGATAGAGCCCTGGTGGGTTGGTCTTGGGAACGAGATCTTGATGGCTGCGAGGTCGGGCAGGAGGAAGATCCGGATTCCGGCGGGGTCGATGGAATATCGAGCGGCGATCGTCGCCGTGTCGGCGATCGGCGATGTCGAGGCACGCCGGTAGGTGTCGGTGTCGGGGAAGAAGAGGTCGATGGTGATCCAGAACGGGCCGGCGTTCTTGGATCGGACGTGGCTGGCGAGTTCGCCCACTGTGGTCTTCACTGACCGACCTTGGTGTCGACGGTGCGGAAGAGTTCCTGGGGTGTCGTTACGTCGACGGCGTGCTGTAGGACGAATTGATGGATTGGTCCTCGTTCGATCTCGGCGGGCGAGCCGAGGAACGCGAAGCTCGGCAAGGTGTGTTGGCCTTCGAGGGGGGCGTGGAGCAAGAAGGGGTTAGCGAACTTGGCCAATTGGGTGGCGGTGGCCTGGTCGGTGGCCGTGGCGATGAACACGATGCCGACCTCGCGTGGTGGGCGGTCGGCTTCGGGCTCGGCGGCACCGAGAACGGCGTCGTGGCCGTAGCGGCGGATCTGGACGTCGTAGTCGGCGGCAGCTAGCCCCAATGTCTCGGGCGCGTTCTGGTCGATGTGGTTGATGATGCGGTCACACCACTCGTCGATGTGGGCGAGGATGTCGGGGTCGCGGATGCCCGAGATGATGATGGTCTGATAGCCGACAGCGGCGGATCCTTCGAGCTTGATGGTGTAGACGTCGGCTGGCTCGAAGCGTGAACCCTCGACTCGCACCCGTCGGTCGTCGATAGCGGTATAGGTCGCGTCGCGGGTGTCGAGCGTCCCGGCTGGCTCTCTCATGCGGAACGGGTCGGCGTTCTCGTACATCATGTGGGCGGCCACGCTGGTTGGGGTGCACGCCGAGTCGGCGTCGAGCGGTTCGACGGTGAAGCCAAGGTCGTCGATGGTGAGGAGCACCCCTCCGGTTCGGGGGTTTGTGGTGCAAAGGCCGCCGCATTCGGCGATCTTGGCGGCGTGCCAGGTCGGCCCGGCGGGAAGGCCACGCAGGAGGGGAAGGGCTGCGATCAGGGCGGTGTCGGTGGCTCGTCCGCTGAGGACGAGATCGGCCCCGCCGGCGAGCGCATCAGCGATCGGTTCGTGGCCCATGAGTCCGACAATGTGGCGGCAGCTGCGCAGAGTTTCGGCGGTGAGCGGGCGGGCTGGCGCGAGCGGACGGATCCTTCCGGCGACCAACAGGGGTTCGAGCTGGGAGGCGCTTTGCTCGCTGTAGATGCGACTTACTTCCAGCACGATGCCGACTTCGGCGGCGATTTCGGCGGCAATGTCGTGGACCCATTCGACGCCGGCGTCGGTTCCCGAGGTGCCACATGAGCCGACGACGACCGGGATACCGGCGGTCTTTGCCGCGAACAGGATGTTCCTGAGATCGCGGGCGACGGCACCTCGGGCAGTCTTGGCCGTTGCCGTGCCCAGGTAGTGGGGGCCCGAGTCGGTGGAACCGCCGTCCACGGCGATGATGTCGGCTCCGAGCGCGATGCCACGGTCGATCGTCGCCGGCGGAAAGCCGCCACCGAGCATCCCGACGGGGACGAGGACCCGGACCGCGTCCGGGCTAGTCGATGGTTGCGATGGGGTCATGGCGTGAGGATGGCGCAGGCGGTTGCCGGGATGTGGACTCGGAGCTGCCCGCCCGACACCGCGTTGGTGGTTTGTACCGTGAGCGGCCCGGGACCCATCTCGGTTTCGAAGTCGTAGTGATCCCCGAGGAACGATGCGGAGCTGAGCGTCACCGGCCAGCAGTTCTGTCGCTGTGCGTCTGAGGCGGTCTCGGGTGCGAGGTCGATAGCCTCGGGTCGCACCGCGATCGTGATTGGCGTGCCGGCGGCCAACACGGTCGGCGTGTCGACGATCAGATTCGCGCCCGTTCCGTCGAGTTCGACTCGGAGCTCGCGGCGGCGATCGTTGCCGACGACGACGCCGGTGAGGAAGTTGCAGTGACCGACGAAGTCGGCCACGAAGCGGCTGGCCGGCCGACGGTAGATGTCCTCGGGGGTTCCTGACTGCAGGACCTTGCCACCGTCGAGGACCAGGACACGATCGCTCATGGAGAGCGCCTCGTCCTGGTCATGGGTGACGAAGATGGCGGTGAGGCCGAGCTCGTGGTGGAGGCCCCTGAGCCAGCCCCGTGCCCGGTCGCGCAACTTCGCGTCGAGGTTCGAGAACGGCTCGTCCAACAGCAGGACGGACGGCGACGCCGACAGGGCGCGGGCGATGGCCACCCGCTGCTGTTGGCCACCGGACAGCTCGTGGGGATAGCGCCGCGCCTGCGGGCTCATCTCGACCAGGTCGAGCACCTCGATGGTCTTCGCCCGGATCGCCGCCTTCGAGTAGCGGCGGACCGCCAGCGGGAACGCCACGTTGTCGAAGACGGTCAGGTGGGGCCAGATGGCGTAGGACTGGAACACGATCCCCAGCTCGCGGTCCTCGGCCCTTCGACTCGTTCGGCTCTCACTATCGAAATACACGCTGCCGCCCACGCTGATCGATCCCGAGTCGGGTTGCTCGAAGCCGGCGATCGACATGAGGCTCGTCGATTTTCCGCAGCCGCTCGGCCCCAACAGGGTGAGGAACTCCTTGTCGTGCACGACGAAGCTGATGTCATCGAGCGCGCGCGTGGCCCCGTAGGTCTTGGTGAGGTTGGCGACGTGGATCTCAGGCATGACGGCGGCTCCGCACAAGGGCCACGGCTCCGATGAGGAGCACCGAGGCGACGATCAGGGTTTGGACCATGGCGAGTGCAGCCACCGGTCCCGCGACACCACGCGTGAAGTTCTGCAGCATCGTCACACTCATGACCTGGGTCGATGGCTTGGCGAGAAACACGAGGGCATCGAACTCGTTCAGCATGCTGATGAACACCAGGACGTAGGCGCCGATGACTGCGGGGCGCAGGAGCGGAAGCAGGATTCTGCGACAGGTCCGGGCCCAGCCGGCACCTGACGCCCTGGCGGCATGGTCGAGGTCGCGTCCGATGCGGGTCATCGACGGATAGATCACGATGTACGCGAGGGTGAGGTTGCGGACGGAAAGGACCAAGAGCTCGCCCCACAGGTTGTTGCGGACCAGGCTGCCCGGCGTGAACATCAAGTAGGTCCAGAAGAACCCGATCCCCAACGCGATGCCCGGTACGGCCCGCGGATACATGAGCGTCGGCGCCAGGCTGGCACGCAGCGCGAACCGGGACCGGTGGGCGACAAAGGTGGCCAGCACGACCACGGCGACCGTCAAGAGGGCGCCGCCGCCGGCGAGCACCAGGCTGTTGACGATGGAGCGGTGAAGGGTCGGATCGTGAAGGACGATGCGCCAGTTGTCGCCGGTGATGAGTTGCCAGGGCGGTACCAGCGTCGACAGGACCTGGACGAACGACATCAACATCAGCCCGACCATGGGCACGATGGCGGTGACGAGGACGTAGAGGGCGACCACACCCGTGGCCACCGGCCCCCAACGACCGAGGTCGAGGGGCCGGTGTGCGCCGCCTCGTCGGCCCGACACCGAGATGAACCGTTGCTCGGCGCCCAACAACACGCTCCGGAGCAGGAGCAGGCCCGAGACGAACACGATCAGGACGATCGCTCCGGCCGACACGAAGGCGGGGTCGGGTGTCGGTGAGTTCTGCCACCCGTGGTAGAGGTAGCTGGCGTAGAGATCGATGTGGGCGCTTTGACCGAGGATGAGCGGGATACCCAGGGCCTCGAACGAGATGGCGAACACCAGGATCGCCGAGTTGAGGATCGCCGGTCTCAGCAGCGGCAGGGTGATCCGACGGATAACGGTGATCGGCGACGCGCCGGCGCCCAGGGCGGCGTCCTCCAACGCGGAGTCGGTGCCTTCCAGAGCCGCCCGGCAGGTAAGAAACGCGATCGGCATGAACACCGTCGCTCCGAGCAAGCCCATCCCGAGCACAGACGAGAGCTGCCATACCGGCAGATGGAGGACCTTCGCCAGCACGACCGTGACGTAGCCACTGTCGCCGTAGATCGAGGTCCAGCCGACCATCAGACCCAAAGGAGGCAGCACGATGGGGGCGAGCAGCAACACGGTGAAGACCCGACCGAAGCGCATCGTGGTGCGATGACACAGCACCGCGAATAGAGCCCCCAGCCCGACCGCCACAACCGTCGCGATGCCAGAGAAGACCGCAGTGTTCCAGACCGCTCTCCAGTAGGCCGGGTCGCCGAACAACTGGCGGTAGGCCGCCAGGCTGAACACGCCCCCGGCCTGATAGATGGGCTTCGTGCGTACCGACGCGTACAGGAGCGGAAGGAGCGGCCCGACGACGACGACGGTGACCCCGAGCCAGATGGTTGCCTGGAGCATCGTCTCGGGCAGGACCCGTCGTCTCGTCGACGCTCGAGGCGGTGCCGAGTCCAGCACCGCGCTAACCATGGACGTGTTTCCGGTGGTGGGCCATGACGCCTAGCGTCCGAAGGCCTTGTTCCAACGGGCGACAATCCCAGGTTGGGCGTCGACGACGGCCTGGCTGAAGGGAACAACGTAGGTGTTCTTCTCCGGTACGTGGGCGTACACGTCAGCGAGGTTGCCGACACAGCCGTCCACCGGTTGGTAGTTGTTCATGTAGGCGGTGAAGCCGGCCTTACAGAGGGCGTCCTGGCCGGTACGGCTGAACACGAAGTCCAAGAAGAGCTCGGCTGACGCCGGGCTCGACGCGCCTTGCGTGACCGCGATCCCTCGAGGCACGATCGGCGTCGCATCGGTCATGTAGCCGTACTGGGCGAGCCCACTGCTGATGAGCGATTGCAGCACTCCCTTGGCCAAACCGGAGACCGTCCAGTCGAAGCTGCTGCCGCCCTGGAGAACTTCCTTCATGGCGTCCAGACCCTCCCCGAACGTCTTCGAGTTCGGTCCGAGGGCGTTGAGCCATGAGTCGGTGGTGTCGCTCCCGGCGATGTGGTCCATCCCGTAGATGGCGGCGTAGCCGAGCCCGTTGTCGATCGGGTAGGTCACCAGTTTGTGGGCAAAGACGTCGGGGGTGGACTGGATCGCACCGACCAGCTGGGCATACGAGCTGGGTGCCTGGCCGGCCGGCACGAGCTTGGGGTTCCACGCCGCCAGGATCGGCTCGGGGGACATGACGAATACTCCCGGGAGCTGCTGAGCAAAGGAAGGAAAGTCCGAAAGCCCAGTCGGAACGAAGTCGGCCCTGGCGACGCCTTGTTGGGTGCTGTTCACCCAGTTCGTCGGGGCGCTGGCGATCAAGACATCGGCGGTGCGGGCGCCTTGGGCGTGCTCAGCCTCGTATTTGGAGAACGACTCGTTGTCGCTGAGGTTCGTGAATTGCACGTTGATCCACGGGTACTCGGCCTTGAAGGCTTCGACGATCGGAGCGAAGTTGTCGGCTGGCGGGTTGCCATAGATGACGAGGTCGTGTTCCGTCTTGGACGTGGCGACGAGCTCGTCGATCGGCGGAGAGGTACCAACCGTCGTCTGATCGGTGGTCCCGGCAATCGGGGAGCTCGTGCTGGTGCAAGCGGCAGCGAAGATCGCGATCGTCACGAGCAACACAAGCATGGGTCGAAACGCGGACCCGTTGGCGAGCTTAGGGGGCAGGGTCAACAAGGGGTTCTCCTTAGCCACAGCAAACTTGCTATAGCACCAATGGACAAATGACAGTGGGGCGGTCGTCGCGAAGTCACGCGGTCAGCCTTGCTCGGCATGCAGCAGGAAGAACTCGCCTGCCTCGCGGATGTGGTCGCACATCAGGCGCTCGGCGCGCCCCGCGTCGCGGGCCAACAACGCGGCAAGGATCTCCTCGTGTTGCCGCAACCCCTCCGTGACGGGGTATCGCTCCCCAAGCAACTCGATTGCTCGGCGCCGCGCGGTCATGTCGAATGCGGTCGTGGTCGCGATCATGTCAAGCAAGGTCTCGCTGTGCGCAGCGCGGTCGATCAGGCTGTGGAAGCGGCGGGTCTGGGCCAGGGTCTCCTCGGCCCTCTGCTCCTCGGGGCCCTCGAGGCGATCCTGCGAGACCTGGAGAACGTCACCAATGGCCTGCAGCTCGGCGTCGCTCGCCTGCTGGGCCGCCAGGCGCGCCGCGGTTCCGCGCAGAGCACCTTCGACCTGGTTGAGTTCGTAGAGACGCCGCAACGACGGCCTGGCCACTTGGAGCGTCTTGCGGCCTGGGCGTTCCATGAGCCGCTCGTGCTCCAAACGCCGGAGAGCCTCCCGCACGGGGGTGGGACTCACTCCAAGCCGGTCGGCGAGGAGCCGCTCGGTTATCGGATCCTCCGAGGTGAGCTCGCCAGAGGTGATCATCTCCCGCAGCACGAGGTACGCCTGATTGCTCAGGCTCGGGCTCACCTTCAACCGCCGAGACGCCTTCATGCCACAATCCCCCCAATCCCGATCAGTATTGCTATAGCAAATATGTCAGCCCGGAGCGCGACCGTCAAGTTGGAGAGCCTTCCCCGGCTTCCCGGTCTCCAACCAGTACTCGAGACGAAGCCCGCGACGAATCAGCCCACTGCGATCGCTCATACGTCATCCTCCCACCTCGCCAGCCCACCGCTCACGTCAAGGCGATCGCCCGCGTCTTGGCCGGACGACCCACAGGGGCCTCCTTTCTCCAGGGGTGTCTCCCCTAGAATCGGGTCCCATCAAGTCCTGGCAACTCCACTAGCGATCACCTCGTGTTGGTCTGTGGGTATCTGCCAGCGCTGGTTGTGTTCCAATGGTCAGCGCGGTGGCAGGTCATGACTTTGCAGCCGCGGTTGCGAAGGGCGCGTGGATGCCGGGGTACGCGAGCGAGGGGGACAGGGCGATGTTCACCAAGACAAGACCGTTTGGGCTTCGTGCCGGGGCGGTGTTGGGGCTGGGCGGGTTGATGGCCTCCGTGGCGGGCGTTGTGGCACTCGGCGCTGGCCCAGCGAGCGCGACGGGGACGCCGATTGCGTGCGGGATGACCATCACTGCGTCGGTGACGCTGACCAAGGATCTCATCTGCACGGGGACCGCTCTGTGGGTCGACCAGGAAACCGCCGAGAGGGTCACGCTCGACCTGGGCGGCCACAGCGTCAGCTCTGACCTCACTGGATGCCGAGCACTCAGCGACTGCGCAACGGTCGTTTCAACCGGCGGGACGACCCAGAACGGTCGCCTTCATGCGAGCGGCGGCTTTGCCGCGGTCGAAAGCCTGGCGGGTGGCGACGTCTATCAAGATCTTGTTGTCGATGGGGCCTCCATCGAAGCTGGCGCTCATAGTGGCACGAGGGTTCAAAACAACACCTTCGTCAACGGCGCCTGCTTCACGGCCGCCGACATGCATGTGGAGGTTGTTGACAATCGATTCGTTGACGGGCCACCGGGTGCAACAGCGATCAGTGGAGTACGCACCGACGGGACGTTTGACGGAAATACCATCTCCGGTTACGGCACTGGCATCAGCATCGATACGGACGGCTGGACGAATCACGTCCGGAACAACACGGTGCTGAACACGGCCGGGGTTGGCATCTCACTCATCGGCGCTAGCGGGTTGAACGATTCATTCGGACCGGCGCAGGTGACGGGCAACTACGTCAGTGCTGCGGGCGGCGGCGGCCTCATCCTTGGCGGCTCGGGCAACTTCCCGACTGACCAGCCGACCCACGTCAGGGTGACCAACAATGTGGTTCTGGGCAGCGGCGGCGACGGCATCCACGTCGCCGACAAGGCCACCGATGTGTCACTCGCCACGAACCTTGCCAGGGCCAACGCCCACCTGGGCATCGACTCGCCCGGTTCGAGCGCCGACGGGGGCGGGAACATCGCCTCGGGGAACGGCAACCCGGCCCAGTGCGTCAAGGTGATGTGCGCACCGTCGGGCGTGGCGCTGACAGCGACAGCCACGAACCCGGGAGCTTCGACGCCGGTCACGTTGACGGCGACATCGAGCTTTGACGTGGGCCCGACCGAGTGGGCACTCGACATCGTCGACGCCACCACCAACAAGGTGCTCACCCACTGTGGCGTGGGCACCGCGTGTGCGACCACGGTGGTCAATGCGGCCAGCACCCACGTGTACAAGGCGATCATCGCCAAGCCGACTGGCACCAACGTCCGGTTCCAGTCAGCACCGGTCCAGGTGACTTGGCATCCATCGACCGTCGCCCTTCAAGCGTCCCCGACGACGACGCCAGCGGGATCACCGGTGACACTCACCGCCATCGCCAGTGAAGACGTCGGGCCCACCGACTACGCCATCGTGATCGTGGATGTCATGGCCAACAAGGTGATCGCCAGCTGTGGGATCGGCTGGAACTGCACCGTCACCATCGCCAAAGCGGCCGGTCCGCCCCGCAAGTACGTCGCCAAGATCGCGAAGCCAAACGGGCTCCTGGCCCAGGCAACCTCGCCAACGGTCATCGTCACCTGGCAATAGCCGCCAACATCGCTGATCCTGAATTGTGCTGGAGCACCTGCGGCCGCCGTCGGCCGGCGCCATCGCGATTCCGCGGGGTGACCCCGACTGACGGTCATGCCCGGGCTGGCCTGAGTGGCCGTCATCCTCCCCCTTGGAACGTGTATTGGCGGGGGCAGGGGTTCCCGGGGTCTTGGAAATCCGGGCGGGTGTAGGCCCACCAATCCCCGGTGACTCTCCTGAAACATGAATCTGGGTCGATCGGGTGGGTGGCGGTGTATTCCAAGGCCAACTCGCCGGTTGGCCGGAAGAACTGCACACCCCCGAGCTTCCTGTCCTGGGTGCCGTACACGCACACCTTCTGCCACGGCCCGAGATCGGCGACCGGGCCAGCGTCGATGGCGGCAGGAGTTGAACAGGTTCCTGGAGATTGCGTAGCCAGCACTTGTTCTGCCGCGTTTGTCGCCTCCGCCTCACGACTCCGCAAAGCGGCGAAGAGGGGAGGCTCCGGCGTCCAAGCAATCCATGCGGTGAGACCAGAGAGCACCAGGAAGACAGTCCCCAGAGCAAGCCTGGCGGAGTGACTCTCGTCGGTGGACGCCCACGCGGTCGCCATGACGGAGGACACCAGAACCACCGGGACCAAGAGCCAGGCCGCACTGAAGTCGCCGGACAGCCACCACGCCACGGTCCAACTGACGGCGCAAGCGAGCAGGACGGCGACCGCCTTCCGCAACAGGTGCCTCGGCGCCCCGGACACCCGCGTTCCCGACGACAGGGGCTTACCCACCTCTTCACCTCCCACCCGATCGACCGTAGTTCGGACCGGCCATATCTCGGTGAGTTTCGCGAAGCAGCTCGGCGCTAACGGTGCGGGCAAGGCCCCGGGGGTCTGGACGGGCTGGCGATGACCGGCGTTCGGGGACGGAAGGCCCCAAAGACAGCGGACTCAACGACCGACCAGGTGCTCGTGGTCCGGTCCAGGGTGAGGCGGCGACGCCCAACAGCCGGTCGCCATCGAACGCTCCGAGTGTCTCGCGCCCAGGGAGTGTCAAGAGACGGGAAAACACGCGAGGCGAGTGGCCGGTGCTGAAGGCGCGCCTTGTCCGGCTCAGCCCTTCCAGAGCTCGCCGAACCAGGTCTTGGGGTTGGAGTAGGGGAACGGGACGGCCCGAGCGCCCTCGAGACCGTGGATGTTGTTGTCGGCCACGAGCGAGAAGGGATTCCAGTAGAGCCAGATGTTGGTGGCCGCCGAGTTGAGCTGGTCGACGACCTGGTCGTAGGCGGCCTTGCGCTTGGCGGTGTCGCCGCTCACACGGCCCACCTCGATGGCGGCCTCCATCTGCGGGTTGGAGTACTGCGTCAGGTTGATGTTGATCCCGCCGTAGCCGCTGATGGTTGCGGCCGACCAGAAGTAGTGGAGCTGGTCGGGATCGGGTGCGTTGTAGATCTGCAGGATCGACGCCTCGTAGTTGCCGGTGATGAGCCGGCCGATAAGGGCCGAGGCCTCGACCGGCTCGATGTCCACCGTGATGCCGGCCTCCTGCCACTGACCCTGCACGAGCTGGGCGATCCTCGTGGTATCGACATCGCCACTACACGTGAGGGTCACGTGCAGCGAGCTCTCCCCGGTGTCCTGCAGGTACGCCGCGACCTCACTCCTGGCCTTGTCGACGTCATGTTCCGGGTAGCCGTTCTGATCCTCGGGGCGGCCCCAGGGGCTGTCGGGCGAGAAGGGCGAGGTGGGCGAATCCACCCCCTCGCCGACCAACGCGGCAACGGCGTGGCGGTCGGTGGCGTAGGCCAACGCCTTGCGGGCGTGCACATTCGCCAACGGGTTGGTCTTGTCGCCGAGCTTCGGAGTCGTATTGGTGGCGATCATTTCTGGTTCGGTCTTCCACGCCTTGATCACCTGGTACTGCCCATCGAGCGAGGTCGCATCCTTCGGGTTGGTGGTGAGCATCATGTTCAGGTCGCCGGTCTGGAGTGCAGCGCTGCGGCTGGCCCCGTCGGGGATCACCTTGAACTCGATCCGGTCGAGGTGGGGCTGACCGGTTTGCCAGTACGACGGGTTCTTCTTCACCTTGATGCTGGTTCCCGGCTCCCAGCTATCGAACACGAACGGACCGGTGCCGATCGGGTGCGTGGTCCCGTGGTCAGGCTGGGCCAGCGACGCGGGGGCCATCATCACGGGGATCTGGCTGTCGAGGAAGCTGTTCGGGAAGGCCGCCCACGGCTGCGTCAGCTCGATCAACAGGGTGTGGTCGTCGACAACCGACACCCCTTTGAACAGACCCTTCACCGCCTGGCCCGACACCGCGCCGTTGATGCCGTCGTCGATGCTCCCCTTCGCCGCCGCGGCGTCGAACTTCTCCCCGTTCTGGAACGTCACGTCCTGGCGCAGCGTCACCGTCCAACGGTCAAACGTGTCATTGGCGACCCAGGCCGTGGCCAGGAACGGTTGGGCGCTGAGGTCTTCCCCCGTGGTCGCCAGCGGCTCGAGCATCGACGACAGGATGAAGCTCGCGCTCTCGGCCGGCGGCGTGTAGTGCGGATTCCATCCACCCGTCTCCGTGGTCACGCCGATCACGATGCTGCCGCCGTCGACCGGCGTCTGCGAGGCGGTGGCCGCGGTGGTCCCGCCACCAGCGCTGGAGGAACTGGACGAGCTGCACGCTCCGGCCACCAACGCCATCACCACAAACAACCCCCCGAGCGCAGCTCGTCCCCTTCCGGCGCGACCCGTCCCCGACGTTCGCCTCGCCCCCATGGCACTCACTCCCCCACTCTGTGGATGCTGCGGATCTCCCTGAGAATGTCCCTGCGAATCGCTCAACGACCGTGAAAGGTCGGGTCGCGTTTCTCGAAGAACGCCGTCATCGCTTCGGCCATGTCCTCGGTCGTGTAACAGATGTGCTGGCTGCGAGCCTCGTCCTCCAAGGCCTGGTCCATGGAGACAGCGTCGCTGTTGTTGAGCATCCGCTTCGACAGCGCCAGCGCCACCGTCGGACCGTCGGCCAGCCGGTGACCCCACTCCTCGGCCACCGCGTCGAGCTCGGCGGCGGGGACCACCCGGTTGACCAGGCCCATCGCCGCGGCCTCGGTCCCGCTGACGGTGTCGCCGAAGAAGGCCAACTCCTTGGCCTTGCGCAGACCGACCAGGCGGGGCAGCAGCCAGGAGTTGCCCCCATCGAGCGCCAGCCCCCGCTTCGGGAAGATCTCGATCAGCCGGGCCCGATCGGAGGCCAGGACAAGGTCGCACCCGAGCGCCATTCCGAGCGCTACCCCGACGGCGACGCCGTCGATCTTGGCCAGCGTCGGGATCGGCAGTCGATGGAGACGCAGGATGATGTCACCGACCGTGCGCATCTCGACCACGATCGGCAGCGTCATCTTCCCCGACTGGGCCGACAGATCGGCGCCCGAGGAGAAGTTCCCATCGGCACCGGTGAGCATCAGGGCCCGATCCTCGGGGTTGCCGGCGATCTCGGTCAGCGCCTCGCCGAGCTCGTCCCAACTCTGCCGATTCAGCGCGTTCTTCTTCTCCGGACGATTGAACGTCAGCGTGACGAGTCCGCGGTCGCGGTGGACGTCGATGGTGCGCACGTGCTCGGTTCCCCCCACAGGCTGTTCCCCACTGGACCATCTGAGGAAATATCTAAAGGTTATAACATGTGGCTGTCACCGCCGCCAGGAACGGGCGACCGGGATGCTGGGAGGCTCGGTCCCTCTAGGCTTTGGCGCCATGACCACGTACGAGACCCTGCTGTGCGAGATCGACGACGGCGTCGCACTCGTCACCCTCAACCGGCCTGAGGTCCTCAATGCCTTCAATCCCCAGATGGAGGCCGATCTCGCTCACCTCTGGCAGGCGCTCCAACATGACGACGATGTGCGCTGCGTCGTCCTCACCGGCGCCGGTGACCGCGCCTTCTGCGTCGGGATCGACCGAGATGCCACCATCGGGGCCGCTGACGCCAGCGACGGCCACTTGGGGTACTCGACCCCGTGGGTCTTCGACGACCCGGGCAAGCGCGTCGGCCCGAAGGCGAACGAGCTGTGGAAGCCGGTGATCGGCGCGGTGCGGGGGATGGCCTGCGGCGGGGCGTTCTACATCCTCGGCGAGACCGACTTCATCATCGCTGGGCGCAGCGCCACGTTCTTCGACCCCCACGTGACGTTCCAGATGCCCGCCGCCTACGAGCCCATCCACATGCTGCAGAAGATGCCGCTGCAAGAGGTGCTACGGATGTCGCTGCTCGGCTCGCACGAACGCATGAGCGCGCAGCGAGCCTTCGAGGTCGGCCTCGTGTCCGAAGTGGTCGACGACGACAACGTGATCGACTCCGCCATGTGGGCCGCCGCCGCCATCGCCTCGGCGTCGCCCCTCGTCATCCAGGGCACCTTGCGCGCCATCTGGATGGCGAACGAGGTGCCACGCGCTCAGGCCCTCGAGCTTGCCTCGCTCTACACCCGGATCGGGATCGATCCCGTGGCCATGCAGGCCGGACAACAGGAATTCGGCACCAAGAAGCGCATCGAATGGCGGACCCGCTAGGCGAGCCGCCGCCCCGCGGCACAATCTGACCCCCCAAACCTGCCGCTCAGCGCGAGGTATCGGCGCCGAAACGGGAGAGGGAAGACTTAGCGGGCGTCGCGGGGCAGGCCTAGCGTCCGCTCGCCGACGATGTTGCGCTGGATCTCATCGGTGCCGCCGTAGATCGACGACGCCGGGGCAAACACGAAGGCCTGGGTGAAGCGGCCACCGTCGGCGCCGTCGGGCGCGCCGAGCATGCCCGCCGGTCCGAGAATGTCGAGCGCGACCTCGGCCGCCAGCTTCATGATCCTCGTCTGCACCAGCTTGCCGATGTTGGCCACCGACTGACCGCCGCCTCGAGCGGCCTCGGCCTTGCCTCGCATCGCGTTCCAGGTACCGACGTTGGTGTACGTGACCAGCTGGGCCAGCTTCTGGCGGATCGACGGATCGTCGTTGCGTCCATACGTCACGGCCAGCGCCCGCAGATCGTCGATGGTGAGGGTCTTGTCGCCGCCCGGGACAGGATCGAGGGTCGCATCGCCGGCGCGCCGGCCCACGGTGCCACCCTTCGGCCCCGGGTAGGGGAAGCCGGCATGGCCGCCGCCGGCCCCGATGCCGCTGCGTTCGAAGAACAGCGTCGACTGGGTCACCGCCCACCCGTTGCCCTGGCCGCCGATGAGGTCGGCGTCGTCAACGACGGCGTCATCGAGGAACACCTCGTTGAACACCGCCTCGCCCGTCATCTCGCGCAACGGGCGGATTGTGACCCCCGGTTGGTCGAGGGAGAAGGCGAACCACGAGATGCCGTGGTGCTTGGGGGCGTCGGGGTCGGTCCGGGCCAGCAGCATCCCGCAATCGGACTCGAGCGCCTGGCTGCTCCACACCTTCTGACCGTTGATGATCCAGCGATCACCGTCGCGCTCGGCTCTCGTCGTCAGCCCGGCCAGGTCGGAACCGGCTCCCGGCTCGCTGAACAGCTGGCACCAGGCCAGGCTGCCGTCGAGGATCGGTCGGACGTGACGCTCGATCTGATCAGGCGTGCCGTGCAACAAGATGGTGGGCGCCGCCATCATCAGGCCCAGGCCACCGGGCGGGCGAAGAGCGCCGTAGGCCCCGAAGGCCGACCGGACGACGGACGACGAGCGGCGGGACAGCCCGCGGCCGCCCTCCTCGATCGTGAGGTGCGGAGCCGTCCATCCGGCGTCGGCGACCTTGCGCCACCACTCGGCGACCTCGAGGTCAGGATCCCAGTTCTCGTCGAGCCAGCGCCGAACCTGCTCCTGGAGATCTGCCTTCGACAGCTCTGGCTCGGACGCGACGTCGGTCACCTACGACGCCGTCCCGAGGAGCTCCAGGCAGTTGTCCCGCATGATCTTGCGGATCTCGGCATCGGTGAAACCCTCCAGCTCCTGCTCGAAGTCGAGCGGCTGGGCCAGTCCCTCGCCGTGGGGCCAGTCCGATCCGAACAGGATGCGATCGACGCCGATCAGATCGGCGAGGGCGCGGAAGTCCTCCTCGCAGTACGGCGTGGTCCAGACGTGGTTGCGGATGGTGTCCAGCGGGTCGTCGGTGAACGCCCACGGCGTCTGGTTGGCCTGCTTCTTGAGGCGCTTCACGAGCAGGGCCAGCCAGTCCGAACCGTTCTCGATGCTCGACACTCGCAGCGTCGGATGGCGGGTGAACACGCCGTGGACGACGAGCGAGGCGATCGTGTCATGGATGGCGCGATCGGCAACCAGGACGCGGCTGAGGGCATCGGCGATGCCAAAACCGAAGGTGGCGCTGCCTCCCCAGGGGGCGGCGGCGAAGAGGTTGTACCCGCTGTCGCCCAGATGGAACGCCACCGGGACCGAGGCCTCGGCCAGACGCGCCCAGACGGGGTCGTGGGCCTTGTCGCCCAGCGAGCGAGACGTGCCGTTCGGACCGGGCACCGGTGCTGGTCGGATGTGCACGATGCGAGCGCCGCGTTCGATGAGGGAGTCGACCTCGTCAGTCGCCGCCTCAGGGTCCGCCAGCGACAGCATCGGTGCCGCGATCAAGCGATGGCGGTAGTCGAATCCCCAGTCGTCCTCGAGCCACCGGTTGAAGGCCGACAAGGTCGCCATGGTGGCCGGGATGTCCTCCCGGAGCGCCTCCTCGATGCCGCAGCCCAGGGTCGGGAACAAAAGCGCGGCGTCGAGCCCCTGCGCTTCGACGGTGTCGACCCGCTCGTCGCGCACCCGGTACTCGGCGCGCAACGGTTCCGTCTGCATCAACGTCGCAGGGTTGACACCCTCAGGGATCTGGCCGCGAAACAGCGGATCGAGACAGCCCGGCACGATGATCGGGTCAAACGTCGGATTGGGAACGAAGTGGTTGATCTTGCCGCCGACCAGCAGCTGGACGCGCTTGCCGTCCTGCACCGGATGCACGCCACGCATCTTGAACTTCGGGTCGAGATGTCGAGTGAACGCGTCGATCGTCTCGTAGTAGTGGTTGTCGGCGTCAATCGGGCGGAAGTCCATGGCGTCTCCTTGGCGTGTTGGCGAACGTATCGGATTGGTAACGAGGCAGTCCCATTTACAGCAGCGTCACATCAGCTCTCCATCAACGAGTCCTCATGAGGTCTGGCGCGTCCGCCATCACCCGAGATTGGTCCGGCCCCGGGCGGCGATCAGCGCCTGCAAGCCGGCCTTGTCCACCTTTCCCGTGGCCAGCATGGGCACCTCGTCGGCCGAGGTGGCGAGGACCCAGGTACGCGGCACTTTGAACGAGCTCATCGCCTGGCGAGCGGCTGCGTCGACCTCGGCGATCGAGCAGCCATCACCGACGAGCACCATCGCCCCCACCACGGCGGCCCCATCGGGACCCTCGATCTCGGTGACGTGGGCCTGGCGTACGAAGTCGATCGCTCTCAGGCTCGCCTCCACCTCGGTGGGATACACGGTGGCGCCGCTGACCTTGAACATGTCGTCCGCTCGTCCCGCGTAGAAGAGGTAGCCGTCGGCATCGAGCGTCCCCAGGTCGCCGGTCGAATAGAAGCCGTCGGGCCGGAACGTGTCGGGCCGGGTGCGGCCGCAGATGCCTCGCATCATGTTGGGCCCGCGCAGCTCGATCACGCCTTGCTCGCCCGCCGCCAGGAGCGCGCCGTCCTCGGCGTTGGCGACCCGCGCCTCGACCCCGGCGAAGGGGAGGCCACAGCTCCCCTCCTTGCCCGATGGGAGATCCGTGTCGAGGCGGAAGCCGGCGTAGGGACCGAAGGTCTCGGTCATCCCGAACAGGTTGGCCCGCGTCCCCGGCGCCGCCCGCCGCTCGGGCGGCAGAACGGCGTCGAGGCTCCCGCCGCGCAGCGAGGCGAGATCGGCGCCGGCGAAACTCGGGTCGGCCGCGATCCGCGCCGCCTGATCGGGCCAGCCACGGAACAACGTCGCCCGTTGTCGTTCGAGGAAGCGGATCGTCGAGGCCGGCGTGGGATCGGTCTCGGTGAGCAACGTCGCACCGGCGACGAGGACCGACAACAGGCCGCCGCCGAACCCGCCCATCCAGAAGAACGGCATGGGAATGTACAACCGGTCCCCCTCCCCGATGCACCGCACCGCCAGCCCGGCGGCGGTGGCGCGGAGGGCACCACCGTGGGTGTGGACGACGCCCTTGGGTGTGCTCCGGCTGCCCGACGTGAACATGACGACCAGGTCGTCGGCGGGGCGCACCGATCGTTCGACGGCGGCCGTGACCTCGTCGGGCGCCTGTTCCTCGGGGAGCGCGTCGGCCGACCACACGTGGCGGAGGTTGGGGAGGCGCGGGTGGCGGGTGACGGTCGATCCACCAGCACCGACGTCGGGCACGAGGTCGGGGATGTGGTCGTCGAGCTCGTCGAGATAGCGACGGCCGCGGTAGTCGGGCTGGGCGACGAGGGCGGCCACCCCCGCGGTCCGGAGCTGCGCCTCCACCTCGGGCGGCCGCAGCAGGGTGCTGAGCGGAACGAGCGTGGCGCCGACGCGCATGATCGCCACCGATGTGATCGCCCACTCGATGCCGTTGGCCATGAGCAGGGCCACGCGAGCGCCCTTGCCCACGCCGGCCGCCAGCAGTCGGCGGGCCAGCTGGCGGCTCCGATCGTCGAGCTCGGCGAACGTCACCACGTCGCCGTCGTGGACCATGACCGCCGTCGCCCCGCGAACCTCGCGTTGCCAGGCGATCAGCGCCGGAAGGGTGGTCAGCGGCTGCTCCGGTGCAGTACTCATCGCATCAAACCGTCACCAAGGAGGGCCTTCAGGGCGCGTGCGTCGAGCTTGCCGCTCGACATCATCGGGATGTCCGATTCCGGGAACAGGCGGATCACCTTCGGGACCTTGTAGGCCGAGAGGCGTGCGGTCAGGCCGGCTCGGAGCTCGTCGATGGCCGGTTCGTCGAAGTGCCAACCGTCGGGGACGACGACCGCGGCGCACACCAGCTGTCCGGCCTCGTCGTCGTCGACACCGACGACATAGGAGCGCAGGCCGATCAGATCGGCGATGGCCGCCTCGACCTCCCGGGGGGAGACGTTTGCCCCTCGGGTCTTGATCATGTCCCCGAAGCGTCCGGCGAAATAGAACAAGCCGTCGCCGTCCACGGCCACGAGGTCGCCGGTGCGATACCACCCGTCGGGCTCGAACGTGTCGGACCGCTCGCGCCCGTAATAGCCCTCCATCAGGAACGGACCCCGAAGCCACAGCTCTCCGGTTTCGCCGATGGCACAGGGCTCCCCCGTCTCGGGATGCATCACCTGGGCCTCGAAGCCGGGGGCAGGGCGCCCGAAGGAACCCCGTTGGTGCTCGGCCACATCGCTCTCGTCAGGGGAGAGCAGGCAGACGCTGCCCGCCTCGGTCATGCCCAACATCGCGTGGCGGAGCTCAGGGTCGGCGGGGGCCACGCCCACGGGCATGATCGGCCACAGGTTGCCCCGCCGGATGGACGACAGATCACGACCGGCAAAGCTCGGATCGGCGGGCAGGTGGGCGACCGATTGGGCGAAGCCGTTCACCAACGTGGGCCGCTCCCGCTCGAGCACGTCGAGGACCCCGGCCGCGGTGAGCGCGTTCGAACACACCAGGCGACCGCCGGCGACGAGGGAGCCGAGCAGCGCGAACGCGAAGCCGCCGATCCAGAAGAACGGCGAGTTCGAGAACAGGATCTCGTCGCGCCCGACACTCCGGAGCTGATTGAGGTTGTCCAGGTGACGGATGAGGGCACCGTGGGTGTGAATCACGCCCTTGGGGGCGCTGGTCGAGCCCGACGTGTGGACGATGACCATGCGATCCGAAGGGGCGACCTCGGCCTCGGCCGCTCGCAGCACGTCCTCGCCGATCGAACCGGCGGCCTCCAACAACGGAGCCACCATCCAACCGTCGTCGACCGACGGGATCGGGGCCGCGAACCGAATCGATCGCAGCACCGGTACCGATGCCGCCATCAGCGGCGGCGGCGCCGAAAGGTCGAGCTCGGCGATGGCGTCGAGCAGCGTCTGGTCGTAGCGATGGGAGCGATAGGTGGTCGCACAGAGGAGGATCTCGACGTCCGCGCCCGAGAGCAGCCCGGCGAGCTCGGTCGGCGTGGAGAAGGTGCTGAAGGGCAGGGTCAGGGCACCGATCCGGGCCGCCGCCAGCCACGATACGACGAAGTCGCTCCCGTTGGGGTGGAGCACCCCGATGTGCGTTCCCCTGCCGGCACCGGCCGCCATCAGGCCCCGGGCCAGTTGACCCGATCGGGCCTCGGCGTCGGC
>Ga0075021_10000544_pt1 | contig 19809 bp, 14 predicted proteins | sample ColStrG_CSR_2012_FD_72749 | JGI IMG/M metagenome (GOLD analysis project Ga0075021, IMG submission 72749) | Freshwater sediment microbial communities in response to fracking from Pennsylvania, USA - Cold Stream Run_MetaG_CSR_2012 | ecosystem: Environmental > Aquatic > Freshwater > Creek >...
AGGCTGTCCCGTGGACGAACGTTGCGTCATTCGCCCGCGCCAGAATCCGTTCAGATTCCAGAACGTCCCACCGATCCGCGTGGTATCGGCGCGCGTCGAGAAGCCCACTTGCGTGCTCGTCAAGCCCGAGCTGCCGTGATCCAGAATGCCGCCGTAGTCGACACCCAGCCGCAAACGCGTACGGTTGACCGAAGGCTGCGGCGGACGCGGCAACTCGGCGCGGACTTCCTCATCCAGCGGGTCGCCGTCGGTGAAGCTCAGCACCATGGGATATTTGCGCGTGCTGCTGAGCGTCCGCTTCGTGATAAGGGCCGCGTCATCTTCCGCGGACAGGTATGCCAAGTCGCCAGGCTTGACCGCCCGTTTCGGCGACTTGATTTCCGTCACCGCCGATGTTTCCGCCACGGAAACAACTTCCAGTTCTGCAATCACGCGCGGATCGGGAACATCGGGATTGTCGGAAGTCGCCTTAATCGTGTCGTCGCGAACAACCAGCTTCATACCTTCGGTCAGCCCGGAACTGCGGCCGCCATCCAGATAAGCCGCTCCAGCTGCTACGTGTTTCACCTTGAAAGAGGTCGTCGGGCTGGTTCCCTCGATAATCTTTCCAGCCTCGACAGCCGCCGCCAGATCCGGCGACAGTGTGCTGTCTGTACTGGCGGCCGGCGCAACATCCGCCTTCGCAACCAGTGCTGGCACCTTATCTGTCTCCGAAACCGCCTTCTCCTTCACGCCCTTTTCCGGAACGAGCTTCTCCGGAGCAGCCATCTCCGCCACAGCTTTCTCGGGAGCGGATTTTTCCGCAACTGGTGGAGGTGGCGCCAATGCCGCAACCAACAATTCCGCCGCAGGAGGCGTTCGGACCAAACTCTTGGCCGCAAGCGCAATCTGCGCGCTCTCCGCCGCAGCAACAGCAACCGGGGGCGCTATCGACGACGATGTGGTGGTCGAAGAACCAGGCGCCGATGAACCAGTCGCCGAAGAAACGGCCACAGACGCTGTTGCGAACGACCCGGTCGCTGGCGCGGTCTTCGCGCTCGACACAGTCTGCCCACCAACCGGCACGATTCCATCGGGCTTAACGACGCCAGCCGCGGGCACCGCCTGCCCAGACGACGCGGAAGCCGCCTCAGCACTTGGGTACACGGTGGTAGTTTGCAAACTTCCCAGCTTCGGATGCGCGGCCGAAACCGTCGCATCGCCAAACGTGCCTGCAGACGCCGAACTCGTAGTCGACTTGCCCGAGCCTGCCGCACCCGGTTCCCACGCTGGAGGATGATCCGTGGGCGGCGGAGGCAGCGTCACCTGACGGTCCGCCTGCACAGAAGGCAATTCCGGCTTCTTACGGAATACGCCGCCGAAAGGCGCTGTAGCGGCCGCAGCTGGAATCCGGCGCGGCGACTTAGCCGCAGCCTGCGCGACACCCGTTATCGTGAGAACGATCTTCTTCCCTTCCGCACTCAAAGAATAGGAATGAACCGCATCCAGATCAACAACTACCCGCGTGACCGGAGGATTGGCGGAATTCAGCCCAATCCGCACGCCTTTGACACCCAGGCTGTTCGCGCCTGGGCCGTTCACACTAATGTGCCGCTGCCGCACGTCCGACTCGGTATTGGGCAGATCGAGAACCAGACGATCGGGGTTCACCGCTGTGATCAGCGATGGTTGCACAGCGGAGGTCAGAGTCACTTCCACGCGAACTTTATCCTGCTCCGCGCGCGCCTGAATGTTTTGAATTTGAGCCGGTGTTGAGGCTTGGCCCCAGCCAGGAACCGCTCCCACGAGCAGAGCTAGCGCCAGGATCGTCCGAATTGGGGAAAGCCTCAACATGCACTGGCCCTTCATAGGTCTAAGGTTTCTGATCCACGAGTGGCGCAGCTCGCGAGGGGAGAACTGATTTTGACGAATGTGACGAAGTCTGGTTCGAGTCGCTTCTAGCCTCCACCACTGGCGTTCGGATGGCACTGATAGCAGTGCGGGCTGTCGTAGACGTATCCGTTCACCCCTTGGTGAGTCTGGTCCGTTTGGTTCTTATCGGCGTGCTCGTGACATCCGAAGCACGAGAAAACCAGATAGTTCTGCGGATTCGTGTGGCACGTGTTACAGGTCGTGGCCCCGCCGTGCGTCTGCGCGAAATACGTATGGTTGAACACCGCGCCCAGCCAGCTCGCCGTGCTGTGGCAGGTCTGGCACGTGGTCGGGAAGCCCGCCGAAGCGTGATTGGGATTTGTCGTGCCGTTGTAGTCAGCCTGGTGGCAACTGACGCACGCCGTATTCGTAATGTTGTAGTTGTTATTGATGTGACACTGCGCGCAGGTTACCGACGTAGCATGGAAACCTGTCAGCGGCCAGCCCGTCGTGGCGTGGTCGAACTTGCCGTCCGTCCACAGAACGGTGTCGTGGCAGGTCTGGCAGGTCGTCGGGAATCCGACCGCAATGTGATCAATCGGTGTCTTTGCGTTGTTGTAATCCGTCTGGTGGCACGCTACGCAAGCGGTATTCGTCAGCGTGTAGTTGTTGTTCACATGGCACTGCGCGCAAGGCGTCGTCGCATGGAAACCAGTCAACGCCCATCCCGTCGAGGAGTGGTCGAACTTGCCATCCGTCCACAGCACGGTGTCGTGGCAGCTTTCGCACGTTGTCGGGAAGCCCAGCCCAACGTGGTCGATCGGAGTCTTCGCGTTGTTGTAGTCCGTCTGGTGGCAGCTTACACACGCCGTGTTGGTGATCTTGTAGTTGCTGTTCACGTGGCACTGCAGGCAGGTCACGGTCGCGTGGAAACCCGTCAGCGGCCACCCGGTCGTTGTGTGATCGAACGTACCGTCCGTCCAGAGCACCGTGTCATGGCAGCTCTGGCAAGTCGTCGGGAAGCCCGAAGCAATATGATCCACCGGCGTCTTCGCGTTGTTGTAGTCCGTCTGGTGGCACGTCACGCAATTCGTGCTGGTCAGGTTGTAGTTGTTGTTGACGTGGCAGAGCGCGCATGGAGTGGTCGCGTGGAAGCCCGTCAGCGCCCAGCCGGTCGTCGAGTGATCGAACGTCCCGTCCGTCCAAAGAACCGTGTCGTGGCACTGCGCGCACGTCGTCGGATAGTTCAGCGCAATGTGATCGATCGGCGTCTTCGCGTTGTTGTAGTCCGTCTGGTGGCACGTCACGCAATTCGTATCTGTCAGGCTGTAGTTGTTGTTGACGTGGCAGAGCGCGCATGGAGTGGTAGCGTGGAAGCCCGTCAGCGCCCAACCCGTCGTTGAGTGATCGAACTTCCCGTCCGTCCAAAGCACGTCGTCGTGGCAGTTCTGGCACGTCGTCGGATAATTCAGCGCAATGTGGTCAACTGGCGTCTTCGCGTTGTTGTAGTCCGTCTGGTGGCACGTCACGCACGCCGTGCTGGTTAGCTTGTAATTGTTGTTGACGTGGCACAGCGCGCACTGCAGCGGCGCATGGGCCCCGGTCAGCGCAAAGCCAGTCGTGGAGTGGTCAAACGTCGCGCCCGTCCAATCGGTAGTGCTGTGGCAGCTTCCACAGGTCGTGGGCAAGCCCAGGGCAATATGGTCGACCGGCGTCTTGGCGTTGTTGTAGTCCGTCTGGTGGCATGTCACGCACGCCGTGTTAGTCAGGCCGTAGTTGTTATTGACGTGGCACAACGCGCAAGCCGTGGTTGCGTGGAAGCCCGTCAGCGCCCATCCCGTGCTGGAGTGGTCAAACTTGCCGTTGGTCCACAGCACATCGTCGTGGCAGTTCTGGCACGTAGTTGGGAAGCTGAGCGAGACGTGGTCAATCGGCGTCTTCGCGTTGTTGTAGTCCGTCTGATGGCAGGTCACGCACGCCGTACTGGTCAACTTGTAATTGTTGTTGATGTGACACAGCGCGCACTGCAGTGGCGCGTGGGCTCCCGTCAGTGCAAAGCCCGTCTTCGAATGGTCGAACGTCGCGCCGGTCCAGTCGACCGTGCTATGGCAGCCCTCGCAGGTCGTCGGCAAGCCCAACGCGATATGGTCGACCGGTGTCTTCGCTCCGTTGTAATCCTTCTGATGGCAACTCACACAGGCCGTAGTGGTCAGATTGTAGTTGTTGTTGACGTGGCACAACGCGCATGCCGTCGTGGCGTGAGTTCCGGTCAAAGGAAAACCTGTCAACGAGTGATCGAACGTCGCCGGTTGCCAAGCTACAGTTGTGTGGCAGTTCTGGCAGGTCTGTGGCAGGTTCAACCCAACGTGATTCAGAGGGCTGACCGCTTTTTGATAGTCCGGTAGATGGCACGTCACGCAAGCAATGCCCGTAAACTTCGAGTGATCGAACGTCGCGCCCGCCCAGCTATTGATGTTGTGGCAGAGTGAGCAATCCGTCGGGAACTTGCCCGCAATGTGATCCGGTGCCTTCGCCTGCTGAAACTGTTGCGCATGGCAGGTGTAGCAATCCGTCGAAAGGCCTTTGAATTGTCCGTTGGCCGCCTGCTTGTGGCACGAGTCGCACTCCACCATCGCGTGCGCGCCCACAAGCGGAAAACGGTTCTGGTGATTCTGAATCGCGCTAATGTCCGCCTTCCAACCCTTCACCGTGTGGCAGGATTCGCAATTCGCGCCCATCTGCCCGCGATGAATATCCGCATGACAATCTGCGCACTTCGTTCCGACATTCGTGAAAACTGGCTTCGTGTGACACTGCGTACAGGTCACATTCGCGTGCATGCCGCGCAGCGGGTACTTTGTCTTGTTGTGATCGAATTCGGGGATCGAGCGGATCGGCTTCCATCCCGCCTGCGTGTGACAGTTCTGGCAAGGTATGGCCAAGGGGCCGTGCGGACTCCGCGAACTATCGCTCGCGGTGCCTCGCCCAGCGGGCGATCCGGTCATCATGGACGACAGCCCTAGAAGCAGGACGGCTAGAACGATCCAAAATGCTCTTTGCACTTTAGTCCCTCAGACTCAGAATGCACTGACAAAATATTTACAAATTCATGACATTTGCACGACAACTCAATTGCGCAACTTGTGAATCAGGAATTTCCCTAGTATTTGTAAAAGTACACAGTAGCAATTGTTACCCCAATTAGAGTACTCGGAAGTGCCCCACAAATTAGAGTTACGACGGTGCTTGCCAGTTAGTGGCCAAACGGCCAAGAACCCAGCGAAATCAGGCGTTTAGACGCATGGAGGACCGCGCGACTGAGGCCTTTGGACCCGACCGGGTGTGGCCGTTAGACCCATAGGAGCCAATTGGCATGCACTAACTACTTAGGGAGATTCACCGCCCGTTGGGGCCTGGGTCAGCATTGCAGGCAGGAAAGACTCAGCTTCTGAAATTTCTTCACGGTGCCCGTCTCGGAAATTACATCAGCGAGCGGTTAACGCGCGCCGATCAAATTCCCATCTTTTCGGGCGGCACATTCGCCCCGTGACACGCCTCGCACTCCCTCGGTGTCGGCTTGTAGAAGCGCACCGGCTTGCCTGCAACGTCCTTCATCAGCTTGTGGCAGTCATTGCAGCGCACATTGACATGCGCTCCTTGGATTGAAAACGTCGTGCGGTGTGTGTGATCGAACGTGGACGGCTTCCACTTTGCAACGTTATGACAACTGTCGCAGGCAGTCACTTTCTGCGATTCCGCAAACTGGCCGCCGTGCACTTCCTCATGGCAGTCTTCGCATTTGGTTGGAGCCGCACGGAAATCTACGTGAATCAACTTAGTCTCCATCGCTGGAGGCTTGTGGCACTCCCCGCACTCCACCGCCCGGTGCGATCCCAAAAGCGGAAACTTCGTCTTCGAATGGTCGAACTTTGACAGGTCTTTCCAGGCTTTGGTGTTGTGGCATGCTACGCAGCCTAGCGGTCTTCCGTCCGCTCCGACCTTGTCCATCCGTTCCTTAAATTGCCCCTTGTGAACGTCCTCATGGCAGCTGGTGCAAACCAGCGGCTCCCACCGAAACACCATGGTCGGTTTGGCCGAGGGCTTATAGCCGAGCTGATTCGCCGCCGATGGATTCGCGCTGATAAAGCTGGCAGCGATAGTTTCGTTTTCTTTATGACAATCTTCGCAAGGCGTCGCCATATGCCCGCCTGTCAGCGCGAATCGCGTCTCTTTGTGTTTCGCAAGCGGAAACGTCGAAGGCTTATATCCGTTGAGATCATGGCAGCGCTCGCACTTGTTGAAATTCGGCGCAGCCGCAAACTGCCCAGCATGTTCATCCACGTGGCAATCGAGACACTGGCCAAACTTGATCTTGTAAACCGTCGCCTTGCCCGCCGGGATATGGCACTGCTCGCATTTCAGTTCCGCGTGTTTTCCCTCCAGCGCGTATTTCGAGGTGGCATGGTCTTTGACCGTAAACGTCGTCGGTTTCCATCCGTCGAGCGTATGGCACGACGAGCACTCTCCTCCGCCCGGCCTCTGCGCAAACTGCCCGCTATGCGGATCCGGCGTATGGCAATCGGTACACTTGGCAAACGCCAGCGGCTTCTTGAAATCTCCGCCCTTGTGGCACGACTCGCACGCCACTTCCAGATGTTTCCCAACCAACGGATACTTCGTCTTCGAGTGGTCGAATTGCTGACTCATCGAAGCCGTGTTGATCTTCTTCCAACTCGCCGTGTTATGGCACGACTGACACGTTCCTTTGAATTCGCCCTTGTGGGGATCGGCATGGCAGTCGTTGCAACGGCCAAAAGGCAGTCCTTTATAGCGAGCCTGCCCGTCCGGCCCCGCCGTGTGACACTTCTCGCACTTCACTTCCACGTGCGCGCCGGTCAGGGGATACCGCGTCTTGCTGTGGTCGAACTCCGTCGCTTTCTTCCAATCGATGACGTTATGACACTGCAGGCAATTCTGGCCGAGCTGTCCTTTGTGAAAATCGTCATGGCACGGCACGCAATTGGCCGATAGGCCCAGAAACGTCCGCGTGATGTCCTGCATCTTGATCTGCGGACGCTCGCTGGCCGCAATATGCGACGGCGTATGACACTTCGCGCAGGCAATTCCCGCGTGCTTCCCTTCCAGCTTGTATCCGGTCAGGTTGTGATCAAAAGTGCTGGTATCAAACTTAAGAAGGGGGAAATTCAGCCCATTGTGCTCCGAGTGGCATCGCGCGCAATCCTGCGAACCAGGCTTCTGCACAATTCGTGCATGATAGCCGCGATGCGAAGCGATGCGCGTTCCAATCTCAGTATGGCAATCGACGCACTTCAGTGTCACCGCCCCGCCAAACTTGTGGCAAGTCGTGCACTGGGTAACTCCGTCGAGAGATTTATGAGCCTTCGAAAGCGGCCCCGGCGAGACCTGCCCCGATGCAGGGGGCGAAAACACAGCTGAAACTAGGATCAGCAGAGCGCACACACCCAAGCAGGGGATTCGAGCCATCATTGCCCGAAGTGTAGCACGCGAATTGCCAAGTCAAGGTTGCGGTTCGGATTCGTGGGTACCACCTAATGTCGAACAACGACCGAGCCCGGTGCCCCAGGTTCGCGCCGTTCTCTGGCGCTAACCTGGGCTGTCGAAATGCGGATAGTTAGTCCGCACTTCAACTCACGACCCAGACTCCCCAACAGATCCTTTAAAACCGCACCGTCCACCCATCCCCTGCCGAAATTTCTCCCGCTCTTCCGGTGTCATATGCTCCCAGCGCTCCGCCATGCGACGCCGAAAATGCGACCCGCGATGGTGGCCACCAAATCCGCCAAACAGAATCCGGCACAGCGCAAGAATCCCCAGGGCCTGCCAGAATGTAATCATGCGGAACCCAAACAGTCCCGGCAGCAACCAGTTCCATAGATGCAACACCACCTGCCCGCCGACCGCAATAAACACAAAGACTGCCAATACGATTAGAAATCCCCTGCCAACCCATTTCATCCTCATCGCTATGTTCCTCTCCTGAATTCGCTGTAAATGCTCTGCAGCCGCTCCCGCAGATGAAGCACCGCATATCGCTTCCGCGACAGTAAAGTGTTCACACTCACTCCGGTTTCGGCGGCTAGTTCCTTGAAGGAGCGCCCTTCCACCTCATGCGCCAGAAACACCTCGCGCTGTTCCTCGGGAAGTTCGTCGATCGCGTCCACCAACTCGTCGAAAAGCACGCTTCTCGCATAAGCCGCTTCGGGTCCGGCCTCCGGGGAAGGCAGCAAGTCTTCCACTTGCAGAAATTCCCCGTCTTCATCCACCCTGCCAACTTCGCTGAAAGGCTCCGGCTTCTTCTTGCGGAAAAGGTCAGTAATCCGATTCCGTGCCACGCGAAACAGCCACGCCCCGATATGCTCAATCGGCATCAGCAAGCGGTTTGCCTCCACCAGTTCGTAAAAAACTTCCTGCAGAATGTCGTCGGCATCGCGCGAGTCTGCGACGCGGCTGCGGATGAAGTTGCGCAGCCGGGACTGCTCCCGCTTGACCACGTCGGCAATTCGCTGGTCTTGTTCGAGAGTCATTCGCTCCAAGCTTGTCGCATCACTCATCTATTGGTGGAGACGAATGAAAGATGCCAATATTGTAGAGTTTTCAGATTTTCTCATTGACTGGAGAACACCGGAGACGCTGCCCCTGAGTCCACGCTCCCCGAGCCGCAGAGTGCGGCCAAGCCCCATTTGACACGCCTTTCCGCCCCGTCCTATACTCGCCCTCCACCGTGAATTCCCCCAGGAGGGCCCTGCTATGCTGCAACGTTTTCTCGCCGTTTTCGTGCTCACCACCGTTCTCGCCGCAACCAGCTTCGCCGATCACCATCACTTGCGTCAGCCAACTCTCACCCCGCAAAACAGCAACACCACTCAGGGACTGATCGCCGTCAGCCCGGTCAACTCGCGCATCGTATGGGCCTCGGGACGTGGCGGAACGTTTGTCCTCACAACCGATGGCGGCAACACCTGGAAATCCGGCGTCGTCCCCGGAGCGGAAACCCTCGAATTTCGCGACGTGCAAGGCGTGAGCGACAAAGTCGCGTACTTGATGTCGATCGGCAACAACACCACCGACTTCCGCATCTACAAAACCACCGACGGCGGCGCCAACTGGACCATGCAATTCCAGAATCAGAATCCGAACGCCTTCTACGATTGCTTCGCTTTCTGGACACCGAAGCGCGCCATCGCCCATAGTGATTCTTTCAATGGGGTGTTCCCCGACCTCCGCACCACCGATGGAACGACCTGGCAGGACATCAGCGGGAACATGCCTCCTGCGCTTCCGGGAGAGTTTTCCTTTGCCTCCAGCGGCACCTGCGTCGCCACCGAGGGCCGCGACAATGCATGGATCGCCACCGGCGGCGCGACCGTCGCCCGGATTCTCGCCACTCGCGACGGCGCCAATACATGGAACGCGTATGACACTCCGCTCGTCAGTTCGCCCAGCGCCGGAGCCTTCACCGTCGATTTCCGCGATGGCTGGCACGGCATCGTAGGCGGCGGCGACCTCGACCCTACGGATCCCAACAACGCGCGGACCGCCACCTCGAACGACGGCGGCCAAACGTGGACGCTGACGAACGCGCCTCCCGTAACCGGCGCCATCTTTGGCCTCAGCTACGTGCGCCGCGGCGAACGCGGCGGTGAAAGCATTCGCAACGACGAAGGCGAAGACGGCCACGCCGTCGTAATTACCGCCGACACCGGCGGCGCAGCCTGGACTCCCGATGAAGGCAACACCTGGTTCCAGTTACCGAACGTAACCGGATACTGGGCGGTAGCGTTCGCAAGCCCGAGAGCCGGATGGCTGGTCGGAATCAATGGGACGATTCTGAAGATCAGCTTCTCAGGAAACTGACTAGTTTTATTTGTCATCCCGACCGAAGCAGAATTGCCGGTATTCCCGGCAATTTTGCGAAGTGGAGGGACCTGCTCTTTTAATTTGGAGGAACACTTAACTAGAGTTTCCTAAGAATCGCAGGGTGCCCCGTCCTTCTTTCGCGCTCCTTGAGAAAGAGGGCGCGGTTTTTCTAGTAGGTTCTGCAAGACCGCTGGTCGAAGACAATATCGACCGTACCCGCTCGATCATCTAGCTTCCGCCGCGCGTCGAGAGATATCTCAGAGTACTTCACCAGGAATTCCTCTGTAAGCCGAGAGTTATATGCTTGTCCATGCTTTAACGGGAAATTTTTCAGGATTTCCTGCCCCGAAGTTTCGTCCAAACCCTGAACACTGACCTTATCGACGAAATACTGCTTACCCTCATCCATATCGATCACGAGATCGATCAACTCTTTTCCCTGATCCATCTTCGTGTCCGGAAGCGGAGTGAAGTTGATATAGCCTAGCTCTCCGTAGGCTTTGCGAAGATTCTCCAACCCGGTCGAGATTTTCTCCGCAGCGAAGACGTCGCCATCACGAATGGGGAAGAGTCTTCGCAATGCTTTAGCATCCGGAATGGGCTTGTGGCCGCGGAACGTAATCCCTCCCAAGCGATAGAGCAGACCTTCGTCCACATAGATAACGAGCGCGATACGTTGAGCCGCAGGGCCGCTGCTGAGTACCTTGTCGTCCCCACTTACCTTTACTTCAAAATATCCGCGATCCCGCCACCCGCGTCTCGCTCGTTCCAACGCATCCTCGGTCGCCCCGTCGGGAGAGGTCGCGTGGGTGTTCTTGCGGATCGAAGCGGCGATTTCTTCTTGTTCCGAAATCGGCAGCTGAAGTTCGCCGGAGAAAGTTATCTCCGCCATCGAAACTTGAGGGTCGGAAGAATGATCGTCCTCGGAATCGGCGAGCTGCGGGCAGGACACCTTATCGCGCACATAGGCATTCGGAGACGTGTTGGCCTCCCGAGCGCGCATCGTCGGCTCGGCTGCCGGCAAGCATGCTCCGCCAAACAAAGCGACTTGCGCCAGCGGGAAGCGCATGACTGCCATTATATAGTTGCGATTTGCCGCATCGAGAAAACAAAGCAGGAGTCCCGCGCACGCTCCTACAAAATCCCTTAGAATCGAAAAACCGCACAATATTCATGCTATCCAACCGCTCCCATTTGGCCTTTCTTATCCTCCTCGCAACGGCAACCCTCGCCGGCGCCCAGGACAACTACGAAATCCAGGTCTACGATTCCGGCCTCGTCCCACCCAACTCCACAATGTTCGAGATCCACTCGAATTTCACCGTCAACGGCAGCAAGACCGTCATCGACGGCGTGCAACCCAGCCACCACGCTGAGCACGAAACGCTGGAGATCACCGAAGGGTTCACGCCTTGGTTTGAGACTGGCTTTTACATTTTCAGCAGCATCCAGCCGCACGGAGGCTGGCAGTATGTCGGCAGCCACATTCGTCCGCGGTTTGCAATCCCGGAGGAATGGCATTGGCCGGTAGGTCTCAGCCTGTCGCAGGAAATCGGCTACGTGCGGCCGTCATTCGCCTCGGATACATGGACCTATGAGCTGCGCCCGATCATCGATAAGAAAGTGGGAGGCTGGTACTTCGGCTTCAACCCGGCGCTGGATCGCTCGATCCACGGACAGAACGTCAACCAAGGCTGGACATTCTCTCCCAACGTCAAAGTGAGCTACGACTTCACCAGAAAAATCACAGGCGGACTGGAATACTACGGCGCGACAGGCCCAGTTACCAACTTTGATCCGGTCCAGAGCCAACAACACCAGCTCTTCCCTTCCATCGACCTGAACGTATCGCCCAACTGGGAGTTCAATTTCGGCGTGGGCTTCGGCTTAACTCCAGCCACGGATCACTTAATTGTGAAGTGTATCGTCGGGCGACGATTTACCTGGAAGCACGATCACGGTCCGAAACCTGAGAAGCTCTTCCGCGAAACTCCCGCTAACTAAGCCCTTGTCATCCCGAGACACCTTGTCATTCCGAGAGCAGCGAGGAATCCCTTTATTTCCCACACATTTTCGGTGGGAAAGGGTTTCTTCCCTTCGCTCAGAATGACAATTCCACGGGGGGGGTCCGCTAAACCGCTTCCACCGGCCTCTGCAGCCACTTACTCTTCTCGCAATACTCGTACAACTCATCTTTAAACTTCGGATGAGCAATCTCAATCAAAGCCTTTGCGCGATCCCGAATCGTCTTGCCATGCAGGTAGGCCACGCCATACTCGGTGACCACATACCGCACCAATCCTCGCGAGGTCACCACCCCGGCACCCGGGCTCAGCATCGGCACAATCCGGGAGATGGTTCCGCCCTTGGCCGTCGATGAAATCGCGATAATTGGCTTTCCGTTTTTGGACCGCGACGCGCCCCGCAGGAAGTCTACCTGCCCGCCAATGCCGCTGTAGAACTGATTCCCAATCGAATCCGAGCACACCTGCCCCGTGAGATCCACCTGCAACGCCGAGTTGATTGCCACCATGCGGTCATTACGGGCGATGAGCGCCGGATCGTTCACATACGCGGTAGGGTGAAACTCAAAAATCGGATTATTATCGACAAATTCAAAGATCCTCCGCGATCCCAGCGCGAAACCAAGAATGATCTTCCGAGGCTTAAAGTTCTTGCGCGCTCCGGTAATCACGCCCGTCTCAATCAGCGGAATCACTCCATCCGAAACCAGTTCGCTATGTACACCCAGATCCTTGCGATCCGTCAGGAACGGCAACACTGCATCGGGAATCCCGCCGATGCCCGTCTGCAAAACCGAGCCATCCTCAATAAGCCCTGCCACGTTGCGAGCGATCGCAACGTGCATATCGGTAATCTCAGGCTTCTTGATCTCGCACAACGGCCGGGATGCTTCCACCACCGCATCAATATCGCCCACATGAATAAAGCTATCGCCGTAAGTCCGCGGCATGTGCTGATTCACCTGCGCCACCACATACCCAGCGCATTTCGCCGCCGTCAGCGTCGTATCCACCCCGACCCCAAAGCTGCAGAAGCCATGCGAGTCGGGCGGTGACACCTCAATCAGCGCAACATCAATCGGCATCTGCCCGTTCTCGAACAGCCCTTCAATCTCGCTCAGATATACCGGCGTATAGTCGGCCCGCCCATCGTTGATCGCATCCCGTACGTTTGAGCCAATAAACACAGCGTTATGCCGGAAGTGCCCCGCCATTTCCGGTGCCACATACGGCGCAGCGCCCATGGTCATCATGTGGACGATTTCCACATCGCGAACATGCGGGCCCCGCCGCATCAATGCCTCGACCAGCGCCTCCGGCTCGGCGCACCCGGGCTGGATGTACACCCGCATCCCCGACTTGACGTGGCTCAGCGCTTCATCCGCGGTTTGCAGCTTCTTCGTGTAGTCAGCTTCCCACGACGCATTCGTATGGCTTCTTGGCATGTCAGTCTTGGCGCGACAAAGCGCGTTTCTCTCCCACTTGCAACTGCGGTTCCAGCGTCTGCCCGACAGACAGCGCCCGCGACACCAGGCACACCGCCTTCGTCTTTTCCAGCAGCCGCAGTGCCCGCTCTCTATGATCTTCGCTCGAGATCGTCAAATTCGGCCGAATCACCAGGTCGCCGAACGCGTACCCCACGTCCGCCTTGCTCACCGTACCCTCGACCTCGACCCCAAAATCAACATACTCGAATTTCGAGTTGTCGGCGAGAGCCCGAAAGGTCGTCGTATAACAACTCGCCACCGCACACAGCAAAAGGTCCTCTGGCGTCCAGCGCCCTTCCACTCCTCCAAACTCCGGCGGAGCTGTGAAGTGAATCGCATTCGGCGCAGAGTTCGATTTGGCAAGCCCGGTTCTTCCCGCGCTCCACCACGCAACAACTCGATAACAATGTAGGGCATCCACGGTTTTTGTTTCCTCCTCGACTTCGTTCCCCGCATCCGCCCAAGCCGGACTACTGAGGAATTTGGAATATCACGCTTACATTTGTTTCTACTTCCACGGCTTCCCCGTTCAACAGGAACGGTCGATACCGCCATTGCTGTACCGCCGCAATCGCCGTCGGATTCAGCATTGGATTCCCACTCACCACTTCCAGTTCCTTGATGCTCCCGTCCTTGCCAATAATCGCCTTCATCAGTACTTCCCCTTGCACCCGCGCGATCAGAGCCAGCGGCGGATACGTTGGCTCTTTCCTGTAAATCAACTGCCCCTTGGTCACTCCCTGCGAAATCCGTATCCGTTTTGGCACCGCGGGCGCCATCAGCTTCGGCACTGCCGCGAGATTGCTGCCTCTGATAATCCCGCCAATCACTCCACCCAACTGCCCGCCCGGAACCCCACCCGGCACGCCTCCCTCTACCCCAGAAACCTCCGGAGGAGTCTCGTCCTCATGAATCATCTGGACTCGTTGCGGGATCCGCGTCGGTGCCCGCAGTTGCCCACCCTGCAAGTTGCTCTGAATCTGCCGTACAACCTTAGTTACCGCCGGAGCCGCAGGTGGCGGAGGAGGCGGCGGCGGGGGTGCCACAAGAAACGTCAGCAACTGCTGTTTCGGAAGTGCATCGGTAAAAATCAAAGGAAGAATAAGGACAGAACCTAGGAAAAACGCCTCAAACGTGAACGACAGTACCGCGGCTAGCCCCCGACGCTTCCTTTCCGGCACGCTGGTATCCAGCAAACTGTCGGAAAATAGTGGTCGCATGGGCGGAATCGGCGGAACTCTCTGGACAGACACCACCCGGGCCGGTTCCCGAACCCGAGCCAAATCCCCAGTCCGCTCGTCGAGCTGAAGTTCCCTGACTTCATCTACGGCTGGCATAAAAGCCCTCCAAATGAAACCCCGTGCAACCAGATTCTCTACCCCCACCTATGTATGCGCGGTGCATCTAATCACGACTTTTTGTGACTGCAATCACAATCCGAATGCTAGAATCCGAGTAGGTTAAATAGTGATGCGGGCTCCTTACGGATTACCGATCCTGGACAACTGTGTTAGTTGTCCCGTGCGCGAAGAGCATCTCTTCTGCAATCTGCCCCTGCCTGCCGTTCGCAAACTGAACGAGATCAAATCCACCGCCATCTACCCAAAATCCGCCATGCTGTTCATTGAAGGACAGCAGCCGCGCGGCGTTTTCGTCCTCTGCGCCGGCAAGGCAAAGCTTTCCACCTCCTCCAGCGAGGGCAAGACGATCATCACCAAGCTGTCCCAGGCCGGAGACGTCCTGGGCCTGAACGCCACAATTTCCAACCATCCTTACGAAGTGACCGCAGAAATGATTGAGCCGGGCCAGGCGAATTTCATCACCCGCGACGCTCTGCTGCAATTTCTCAGGGAATATGGAGAAGTGGCTCTTCGCGTTGCGGAACAGCTCAGCCGCAACTACTACTCCGCCTATGAGGAAATTCGCATGTTGGGACTGGCGAGTTCTCCCGCCGAGAAATTCGCCAAGCTGTTGCTCTCATGGGATCCGGGGAAAACCGCGCCAGACGGCTCTTCTCCGATGAAGATGACACTGACCCACGAGGAAATCGCGGAAATGATTGGCACCACCCGCGAAACCGTAAGTCGCCTGTTTTCGGATTTCAAAAAGAAGAAACTACTGGAAGTCAACGGCGCCACGCTAACCCTTCGCGACAAAGCCGCCCTGCGCAAAATGGTTCACCCCTAAGCCGTGTTTCATAATTAGAGCTTGTTTCATAAAACTTTTTTGGGTAGGTCACGGCTTCAGCCGTGACGTCCAAAGTCGTAGAAAACACGGCTTTAGCCCCCGAGGTAGCGTTCTTCAAGATTTTGAACACTACTTATGGAACAGCTCTTCAACATCATCAACAAATTAAGGCTTCTCATTCCGACCGCAGGAAGGAAAACTGCCGGTGTTCTTGCCCGCAATTCCTACGCGACCTCAGTGCCCTCTGTAGTAAGGATTTTTGCGCAGGCATTGAAACGACTCACATGTCTTTCCGACCGCAGCGAGGAATTTGCCGTCGTTTCTTTCCCCAGTTCTTCTGTGACCTCAGTGCCCTCTGTGATTCAACGATTTTCTGCAGTGGAAGAATGCTATCTACTTCTTCGACTCTCCCATCTTCGCCTTCACCCAGTCAAACGCGTGCCCCATCGCCAGTGCATCGTGCAACTGGTTTCCGTTCTCGTAACGAACCAGCAACATGTTCGACGGAACCGCTGCCGCAATCGCTTTCTTGGCCTCCGGCGGAGTGATCGTGTCATAGTCCACAATTTGCACCCGCACCGTCTGCGTCTTCAACTTAGGCAGCCAATCCACCGTATCCAGACCCGCCACCTTCTTCAGAAACTCGGGCTTCACAAAATTGGGCCGCTCGTCGTCCGGAATCCGTGTCGATTTCGCCATCCATTCCGGCCAGTCTCCCCACGGATCCATCAAATCCAGCACTTGGATTCGCGGGTCCACCGCAGCCGCCAATATCCCGATCGTCGCTCCCGATCCCTGCCCGAAAAATCCTACCCGGCGCATATCCAAATCACCCCGCGAAGCCGCATAGTTCAGCACCATCTGCACATCGTGCGCAGACTCTGCCAGCGTCTCCTGCAGCTCGCTCACATACCACTCCTTCATGGGACGATCATGGAACCGATGTCCCGAAAGCCCAGGAGCGAACCCCAGTGCCGCGTAGCCGCCCTTCACTAGCAGCTTACAAAACTCCTCGTCCTGAAAACGGTCCGTGTCCTCCGGATGGCCATACAGATAAATAATGACTGGAGGCTTCTCCACGCCTTTCGGCTTGATGACGTAAAGATCCAGCGGATCGCCGGCTCGCCACTGGAGCTGCAGGAGTTCCCGTGTGTATTGCTCCAGATCGTCCTTTTCTCCCGCGATTGGAGGCGTCGCCACCAGGTGACTCGTGCCTAATCCCGGCGAGGTCGAGTCCTCGTAGTCCGCAGCTTGGGCTGCCTTTTGTCGCTGGTACTCAACGGCGGTCTCCGCCGGGGAAACGGCCGGTGCGCCCTCTTGCGCGCCTGCGCCCGGCGCGATCGTCATGGAAAGGATGCCGAAACCCAGCAGCCACCGAAACACGAACCCCTCTGCCTTCACAAATCCAAGAAATCGCACGGTCCTTATTTCCACTCCTTCGTTGATTCCTACCCTTGGTTCTTAATCCAACATCACAAGTCGCAAATTATCAAATCGCAAATAAAAGGGCGGCGCGCATGACAGCCGCGCCGCCCCTGTCTTCAGTGATTCCAGCTACTACTGCTTGCAGTTCAGGATTTCCGCCGGAGCGATCGCCTTTTCGTCGGCAACCAGGTTGATGCAACCACCCATGTCCTGACCGGCTTCCACTCCGCCAGTGTTGTTGATGCCGTTGTGGGCACCCGTTCCGTAGTGCGAACGGAAGACCAGCAGGCCCAGGTCTCCATCCGCCTGCGGCAACGCAGGAACGAAGTCCGGGATGATCTCGTTCACCGTCGCTTGCGCGGCGGCAACCAGAGCGGCGGTGTTGGTGTTGTTGACGCCGGTCTTGTCGGTCACTACGCGGTATTTCGACCACGCGGCGTATCCGCCGTTCCGCAGGGTCGGGAACGACGTGTTGGGAGCCAGCGCGCAAGGTCCAGCGCACGTCGGCAGTTGGCCGTTGGTGTAGGTGCCCGAGATCGGATCGCTTCCGTTCAGCGTCAGGTAGCCAAAGCTCGGGTTCCCTGCGATGGACGAAACGTTGCCGTAGCTGAAGAAGATGTAACCGATTGAATCGGTCGTCGCCTTCACGCCCTTCACCGTGTTGCCGGTTCCGATCGCAACGCCACGGTCGCCGCCGCCATGCGTGCAGGGCTTGATGGTGCCGTTATCGGTGGAAGGAACCCAACCGGTTTCCTGCGAGTTGTTCGGCTGCGAAGCTGTGCGCATCACAGTGAATTCCGTCGTGTTGTAGGTGCCGGAAAGCGGTTCGCGCTTGATCACGTGAACCGGGCCGTCCGCTGCGCCGTTGGTGATGACATCGATCCCTGAGGCCGCGCAATTGCTGCCAGCCCACAAACGCTGCGCGCTGAAGGTGTTGATGTTGGTGGGTTGTGTGCCGGCCAGAACGCCGCCAGCCGTGCGGTTGAAGATGAACACGATCGGAGCGGCGCCCAACGGAATGGTCGTCGTCGCGGGAACGGTGAGGCCAGTGAAAGGATCCTTGCCAGTCAGGTTAAAAGCGACTGGAGTGAACAGTCCACCCGAGTAAGCGGCAGCGCCCTGAATTTGGGTGCCGACCAGCGTCGCCGAGCCCGTACCGTAGCCCAGGCCAGCGTAGGTCGTCGAGTTCAGAACCGACACAACGCGGGACTGCGCGAACTTGGCATCTTCAGGACGGATGTCCGTCATGCCAGCCGTTACAGCGTGACCGTTCAAAGCGGTGTAAATGGCCTGCGGCAAGGTCGCCGTATCGGCACCGTTGCCGGTGAAGAGAGTGGCCGAGATCAGGTTGGTTTGTGTGGAAGGCGGGGTGACGGTGATCACGCCGCTGTCAATCTGCAGCAGGCAGCGCGGTGTCGCATCCAGGCAGCGGACGCCGATCGTCGAGTCTTCCGTCAGGTAGCCCCAAACGTCGGTGTCGACGCCGTTGGCATCCGGACCCCAAACGATCCAGAGGTTTCCCGCTTCGGCCGGGATGGAAGCCGAGCGCTGATCGAACAGCTGCGCGTAGTTGTTGCTGCCGTTCTTGCCCTTCACGGTGAAGTGCGAGCATGATCCGTTATTGCTGCAAATGCCATTGAAGGCCGCCAGAGCAAACTGTTGCCATTGTGCCGAAGAGCCGCTCGCTACAACCTTAACCACGGTCGCGGCGTTCGCCGGTACGACGCTAACGATCGCAGCCACCACAACGGCCGCGAAAATCGCCTTAAATCTTGTCATTTTTAGATCTCCTGAGATCTCCAACTAGGGAGTTGTTTGGATTACGCCAAGGGTGAAAGCCACCCGTTGCACAGACAGCACACGGAGCCGTCCGCCATTGCTCCATCGAGCGCCCCTCCGTCGGATCGTCGGACCTACGCCGAACTGAGTCGGGCGTTCGGCACCAACTCGGGCCACTCAACTTGACTGCGAGTATCGGAGAAAGCTGTTACGCGTTCGTGACGTAAGTGTTAACGTCTCGTCAATTTGAGCCAAACCCAATCAAAATATGTGGAAATGTAGGCTCTCCAACGCACGCGACTGCGCAGACTTTTGCGGGCCCAAGTACTGCCCGGCGCTCTGCGCTGGAGAGTTCCTTAAGACTTGTCACTATTCCGAACGCAGTAAGGGATCTGCTTTCCCGGTTTCGTCCACGACCTTGGGTAGTCAGTTCGAATATTTCAATCAAAACGGAGCTCGAATATTTCAATCAAAATTGTCATTCCGAACGCCTTTTAGGCGTAAGGAATCTGCTGTTTGTCGGGCAGGACCAAAACTCTCGCCGACAAAGCCGGCTCGAAACGACAACTCCGGGGAGCGCTTCTGCCGAACTGAACCACTACTCAAAACTTGACTTGAGTCGGTATTTCTGCAAGTATGGAAATATGCTGGCGGCCTCAAACAAGAAGAACGCAGAGAATGTGGCGAAGTACGCGGACATGCTTTCTGCCATGGGCACCGAACCACGTCTGCGAATCATGCAGTTGTTGCTCACCGCCCACCCTGTCGGCCTCGTTGTCGGCGAAATTCAGGAAGAGCTCGATATTCCGAACTCCACCCTATCGCACCATCTCGACAAGCTGAAAGCGGAGGGCCTCGTGCGGGTGCAGCGGGAGAGTACGTTTCTCCGTTACACAGCAAGCACAGATGCTCTACAGGAACTGCTGCAGTTCCTCTACGCCGAGTGCTGCACGCGCAACAAAGCTGTAAGGCCCGAAGAGATTGTTCAAATCTGCAAGTAAGGGAGAATGAGATATGAATAGCTCCAGCATTCAAGAAGTCGTCAAAGAAAAATACGGGCAAGCGGCGTTGCGCGTGAGCAGCGGCGGCAGTTCGTGCTGCGGAGCGGCTCCGGGAACCGGTTGTGGCGATCCCATTACGTCGAACCTTTATGACGC
>Ga0075021_10000545_pt1 | contig 19753 bp, 18 predicted proteins | sample ColStrG_CSR_2012_FD_72749 | JGI IMG/M metagenome (GOLD analysis project Ga0075021, IMG submission 72749) | Freshwater sediment microbial communities in response to fracking from Pennsylvania, USA - Cold Stream Run_MetaG_CSR_2012 | ecosystem: Environmental > Aquatic > Freshwater > Creek >...
AAGTAGGACTCGGCGGCGCCAATGCAGGATTGCTCCACGATCCTCGATCTCGCGAGGATATCCCGATTGAGGTGCGTTTGGCCCGCTCGGATCGCTCGGGAATCGAGGACCTTGGCAACCTGAAGCTGCCGACGCTCTCAGGTGGCCAAATCGCTCTGCAGGAAGTAACGAATCTTCAACAAACGACCATCGACACCAGTGTCTATCGCAAGAATCTGCAGCCGGTCGTGTATGTGACGGGAGACGTTGCGGGCGGAGAAGAGAGCCCTGTTTACGCCATCATGAAGATGAGCGAGGAGATCGACAAAATCAAATTGCCCGATGGCTACGGTGTAAAGCAATACAAAGGCACGACGATGCCTGAGAACACCGGCCGGTTCTCGATGAAGTGGGACGGTGAGTGGCATATCACGGTGGAAGTCTTCCGCGACCTGGGACTTGCCTTCGCGGCTGTCTTGGTCTTGATCTACGTGCTGGTCGTGGGCTGGTTCCGCTCGTTCGTCACGCCGCTGGTCATCATGGCGCCGATTCCGCTCACACTTGTCGGCATTCTGCCCGCGCATGCTCTGATGGGGGCTTTCTTCACTGCAACTTCCATGATCGGATTTATCGCTGGCGCTGGAATCATCGTTCGGAATTCCATCATCCTCGTCGATTTCATTGAACTCCGTCGTTCGCAAGGCATGTCGCTGGAGGATGCCGTCGTCGATGCGGGAGCCGTGCGCTTTCGCCCAATGCTGCTGACCGCAGCCGCCGTCGTGGTAGGAGCGAGCGTGATCCTGTTCGATCCGATCTTCCAGGGCCTTGCCCTCTCGCTAATGGCGGGGGAGGTCGCGTCCACGTTGCTCTCACGGATGGCGGTCCCGGTGCTTTACTACTTGTCTCAGAGGAAGAGGAAATCTCTTCCCCCGGCCCATCCGCATGCGCCCGAGAACGTTGCGGAATGCGAGACCCCGCAGTGTGAAATTACCTAGCAACAGCTTTGATCGAACTATCTCAAGGAGGACTTCGCCATGACCGTAGAACGCGCAGTGCGGGTGATAGCTGGAATTCTCATCCTCGTGTCGCTAGCACTTGGGCACTACGTGAGCCCCTACTGGTACCTTTTCACGGCCTTTGTCGGCCTGAATTTGTTTCAGTCTGGATTCTCCAACTGGTGCCCGATGATGACCTTCTTGCGGAAGCTCGGTGTCAACGGCTAGAACTTGCTTGGGGACTTCACGTTCCGCAATATCCAGCTCCAGCCGAAGGACACATGGAGAGTTTCCTGCGACGTGCCTCACTGGAGATCGTCCTAAAAGCCGTTGCATCTGTAGGCCGTGTCGCTGCCAAGGGAAACCTCCGCAACGCTCAACACGCCCATAACTCCTGCTCTACCAAAGTAAACGGTTATCTGGAAGATTCGAGAGACGCAGCATACCGACAGACCGATGCCGAGTGGAAGCCGTTTCCCGATGCAGAAGATTTCCACGACCGTATTCAAAGTTGGCTAAAGATTATGTCCACTGCTCGCGTCCAAGGTTCGTCATCACTAAACAGCACTGTTAGTCGTCCGTTCCTCATTGAACAATCTCAGGCGGGAGCCGACGACTTCCGCCACGGAGTCCACAACAGGACGCAAAATCTTTTTGGGGACAACTTCATTGGGTTGTGCCGCCAAACTGCGTTCTAAAGACTGCCTCCATGCGACCCGCAGTTCGGTGCTGACATGGATGACGTTAATTCCTGCCGCTATGGCTTTCCGAAAGTCGTCGTCACTGGTGCCCGACCCGCCGTGCAACGTTAGAAAAGTCGCAGGTAGCCTTCTTGATTTGAGCAATTCTCTCAATATTCAAACGCTTCTTTGTTTTGCCTTCGACCATACTCTCAACCATGCCGTGCATGTTGCCGACGGCCGGGGCGAGGACGTCGATTTCGGTCGACTGGACGAACTGTCTGGCTTCTTCGGGGGTGGTCAGTTTCTTGAACTCGTTCTGAGCTTTTTCATGTATCTCAGATCCGGTTCCTATATCACCTATCTCCCCCTCGACGAGGATCGCAGGATTAATCGCCTTGACCGCCTCAAGCGCCTCCTTTGCGCTCAAGACATTCTGTTCGAATGGCAACGCAGAAAAATCGACGATGATTTCGTCAAAGCCCGCCTCCGCTGCCTCGATTGCTTTTGCGAGCGAGTGTGTGTGGTCCGCATTGAGAAAAATGGGCACGTCGAATTCTTCGCGCAGGCTGTTCACGACGGCCGCAAGCTGGCGCACGCCGAAGAAATCCCGCTCTCCTTCAGAAGCGCCAATAAGTACCGGAACTCCGATTTGACCTGCTGCTGCGACAACCGCTTTCACAAAAACGAGGTCTGAAACGTTGAAGTGGCCGAGTGCCACGCCTTCTGCTTCAAGACGAGTCAAAACACTGCGCAGATTGTCCATATCGCGCTCCTTCCCATCAGGGCTCCGGCAGAAGGCTTGGTGCCGACAACCCCGATGAGTTGCATAAATTCTTCCTCGCCATTGGTGAACCCTGTTCTTATGCGGCCCGCCGAATTTGTCCCGCTTGTGCGACCTCAGTGCATGTAGCCGCGCATTGACGGCACGCTTGAGCACACTTCCTCATCGTTTCCCCTTCGTGTTTCCCGCACTCTGCCGCGCAGGTTGTGCAGAGATCGGAACAGATACTGCACAGCCGGTGAGCGAATTCAGAGCTACCCGCAAGTAGGGTTACGCAGGTTCGGCACAATTCAACACATTCGTTACAAAGGCGGATACAGTCCCTCATCATGATCGGATCTTGCTCTAGGGACTCAGCGCGGCATTGAGCGCACCAGCGCGAACACTGCAAACACTCTTCTATACATCGTTCAACTGTTTCATTTGAAATCGTCATATGTTCTCCATTCCCTTAATTCCAGATTGATTTGCTCCTAGTAAATTTGTTCTGCTATCCGTGCTGAGCTCGATCGGTTGTTGCTTGTCGCATGACTTATGTTTATTGGGCATGGGATTGCTTCCTCGAATTCAAATTCATCGCCAGGACGGTGTTTCGTGCCACAGAATGAACGGAGCCTCAAGTGGCACGAACCCTCCTGCATGCTGCGGAACGAGACGCGGCGTGTAGTGAGCAAGCGGGCGACTCGCGGGAACAGAAGCTCTGTAGGTGAAGGCACTTGTCGCTTCGGCCAGGCGTTCGCCACGACTCATAACGTGTGTGGTTGGGTCCCCCTCTTTCTGCGGCTCCGCGTAGAGTTCGACCCTCACGGCATCGGGATCGATATCGCCAAGAAAAACCTGAACATGAAATAGATATCGCTCGCCCTGCTGCTCGACGGTCGCGGGGCCGAATCGCAGCGCTGACCAATGTTTCGCCAGTTCGGCTTGCCAGGCGACGAGATCGGCTCCTACTGTACCTCGATTGTCGTGGCGCTGGCGAAACGCGGTAGCCGCCGGGAGATAGTGTTCTTCGGTGTATTGGCGAACCACGCGATTCGTTGAAAATGTTGGGGTTAGACGGGCCATACTCTCGCGCATGCGGGCAACCCAACGACGCGGAATTCCCCTCTCGTCGCGGGCATAGAACTCTGGGATGACCTCTCTCTCGAGCAGTGTATAAAGGGTTTTGGCTTCGGTTGCGTCCCAGGCCGGGTCATCCCCATGTTCGCGTCCATCGCCGATGGCCCAGCCCACTTCTGGGGAATACGCCTCCGCCCACCAGCCATCGAGTTCCGAAAGGTTCAACCCGCCGTTTACTAACACCTTCATCCCGCTCGTGCCGCTTGCTTCCCAAGGCCGTCGCGGGGTGTTCACCCAAACGTCCACGCCCTGAACCAGATGTTCCGCCATAAGCAAGTCGTAGTCGGATAGAAAAACAACCCGGGATCGAGCTTCGGGACGGCGGGAAAACTCAACCCACTGGTGGATCATCTCCTGTCCCTCTGTGTCTTGCGGGTGCGCCTTACCGGCAAGCACGAGTTGTACCGGACGCTCTCGATTTGTGAGGAGGTTAAGGAGGCGAGCCGGATCATGCAGGAGAAGGTTTGGGCGTTTGTACGGCGCAAAGCGACGGGCAAATCCCAGAGTCAGAGTATCGTTATCGAGGACTAGTGCAGCCGGCGCCAGATCGTCCGACGATGCTCCTCGAGTTGCTAACTGACGCACGTAAAGTCTGCGGACGTAGTCGACCAGAACGTTGCGGCTAACACCGCGGCATTGCCATATGTCGGAGTCGCTCAGCGCGGCAACATCCTTCTCCATGTTTTCCAAGGTTCCGTGCCAACGATTTTTGCCGCACGCTCGTTCCCAGATGCGATCTGCTTCGGCAGAATCCCACGTCGGCGTGTGCACTCCGTTAGTCACATGTGTGACGGGTACTTCTGTTTCCGGCCATCTGGGAAAGAGGGGCAGGAAGAGTCGTCGGCTCACTTGACCGTGCAATTTGCTGACGCCGTTGATAGCGCCGCTGCCGCGGATCGCCAAATAGGCCATGTTGAACGGTTCGGAGGAGTCTTGGCGATCTCGCCGACCAAGTGCGAGCATATCCTCGAATGAAATCGACAGGTGTTCTTCAGCATACTTCTTGAGATACCGCTCGATTAGGCCGGGAGTGAAGCGGTCAAAGCCCGCTTCTACGGAGGTGTGGGTCGTAAAAAGGTTGCCGGCACGAGTGATGGCAAGCGCGACATCAAATGGCTGGTCGTTATCTTCCATGTAGCAACGGGCTCGTTCCATTACCGCGAACGCAGCGTGACCTTCATTGAGATGGCAAACTTCAGGGTGGATACCGAGGGCGCGCAGGAGCCGCCAGCCTCCAATCCCAAGGATCAACTCCTGTTTCACACGCAACTCCGAACCGCCACCGTAAAGTTCAGTTGCAATGCCGCGGTAAGCCGGAGGATTCGCGGGGTCGTTGGTATCGAGCAAATACAATTTCGCTCTGCCGACTTGCACCTGCCAAGCTCGAATCCACAACTTAAAACCTGGCAAAGGGAGAACCAGGCGTAGCCATTCGCCGTTTGGCTCGCGCACCGGTCGAATCGGAAGCTGGCCGGGATCATTAAATGGGTATAGGGCCTGCTGATGGCCCTGTGCATCAACTTCCTGTCGAAAATAGCCTTGCTGGTAGAGCAACCCAATTCCGGTCACCGGAACGCCCAGATTACTTGCGGCTTTGAGTTGATCGCCGGCAACATTGCCGAGTCCGCCAGAATAGATCGGCAGCGCTTCGCTCAACATGAACTCCATCGAGAAATACGCAATTGTCGACACGCCCGAGCGCGGATACGCCTTTTGAAACCACGCTTCCGACTCTTCAGCAAGTGTCTTTTCACGGTGGAGCTCAGCCAAGAGTCTTTGAAATCCTGGGTCGGAGGCGATACTCTGCAGCTTTTCCCGGGAGACGGTTTGCAGCATAACCCAAGGATTGTGGGTCAGTTCCCAGAGTTCGGGATCGAGTTGCTCCCACAGTTGGTCTGCCGAGTGATTGAACGACCATCTAAGATCCAACGCCAGGTCGGTAAGAGCATCGGAAATGGCTGGGTCGAGAGAACGATCAGAGAGTGGTCGATCAATGCTTGTCGGGCTACTCATAAACAAACTCCTGTCATGCTCTATTCGCCCAGACTTTTCCGCTCAGGCCGCCTGGGCATTGTGAGCCAGCGTTTCTGAAACAATGGTCTGGGCTTCTTCCTCGATCCGTTGTAGATGGTTCTGACCGAGGAACTCTCGGCGTAAATCTTGTAGATTTCCTCCGTGCCCGAAGGACGTGCTGCAAACCAGCCATCCTTGGCGATCACTTTGATTCCTCCAATTGAATTGCCGCTGGGAGCAGTGGTCAGAATCTTTTGGATCGGCTGACCCGCAAGTTCTGTCGCGTGAATGTCGGACTGGGTCAATCTCGCCAAAGCCACTTTTTGTGCCGGCGTAGCGGGAGCATCGATGCGTTCGTAGACGGGATCTCCCAAGTCGTGGGTGAGGTCACGATAAATCTCACCTGGATCCTTGCCCGTGCGTGCCGTGATCTCAGCTGCGAGCAAGCAAGGAACGATGCCGTCTTTATCCGTGGTCCAGACGCTGCCGTCGCGCCGGAGAAAGGAGGAACCGGCGCTCTCCTCGCCGGCAAAACCTAAGCGGCCGGAGAGCAATCCTTCGACAAACCACTTAAAACCTACTGGAACTTCATAAAGCCGCCGAGCCAAACGAGCGCTGACACGATCTATCATGCTGCTGCTCACTACGGTCTTGCCGTCGGCGACGTCCTCACTCCAATTGGGCCGGTTCTCGAACAAATAGCTCACGCACACGGAGAGGTAGTGATTCGGAGGCAGCAACCCGCTTCCTTTCGTCACGATGCCGTGGCGGTCGTGATCGGTATCGCTGGCAAACGCAATATCGAACTTGTCTTTCAATGCGATGAGTCTCTGCATCGCATATGGCGAGGAAGGATCCATGCGAATCTTTCCGTCCCAATCCACACTCATGAAGCGAAATGTCGGATCCACAGATTGGTTGACGATCGTCAGATCGAGACCATATTGCTCGGCGATCCGCGGCCAATAACCGATGCCCGCTCCCCCGAGGGGATCCACGCCAAGCTTAATCTTGGCGTCGCGCACCGCGTTCATATCGACAACGCTGTTGAGATCGCCGACATAGGCGCTTAAGAAGTCGTGTTTATGAGTTGTTGGTGCACGCAGGGCTTTGGCAAACTGCGTGCGCTGAACACCGTCAAGGCTGCCCTGGATATAATCATTGGCTTTCGATTCAATCCACGAAGTCACGCTTGAATCCGCTGGTCCTCCATGCGGCGGGTCGTATTTGAAACCGCCGTCGTCAGGAGGATTGTGAGACGGCGTAATTACGATACCGTCGGCAAGACCTGACTTTCGTCCGCGGTTGTAAAGCAGAATCGCTTGGGAGATGGCTGGCGTCGGGGTATAGGGTGTGCCTTCGGAGAGCATGACTTCAATGTTGTTTGCGGCAAGTACTTCCATCGCGCTCGCAAATGCCGGCTCGGACAGAGCGTGGGTATCCATCCCAAGAAACAGCGGCCCATCAATCTTCTGTAGCTTGCGGTAATCACAAATCGCCTGAGTAATGGCCAGGATGTGCCATTCGTTGAACGCCACGTCGAAAGCGGACCCGCGATGACCGGACGTACCGAAAACAACCCTCTGTCTCAGGTCACTCGGATCGGGCCGTAACTCGTAATAGGCTGTGACGAGCTTCGGCCCGTTAACAAGGATGGATGGGTCAGCCGGCTTCCCGGCAGCAGGGCTAATGGTCATGCCGCACCTCATCGCTCTCCGTGCTGTCATCCGTTAAGAGAATGGCACTTGATCGACCCTCGAGCCGAAAATCGACTTGCCCCTGCATGGAAGGCTCTTTCCCCGGGTCGAAGAGATCGTCGGGCGCAGTCCGGGAAGTATCCACCGCCAACCGCCAGATCTTCCCGGCCGACAAGGGGGGAATGGAAAAATCAACAGGCTTGGTGTCGGCGTTAAACAGGAGGAACAGGTCCGGTTCTGTCTGTCCCGGAATCAGACACGCGAAGCACTTCAGCCGCTGGTCCGCCCAGTCGGGAGTGGCACCGTTTGGCGCAAACCACTTTATGTCCGCATCCGTGTAGAACGTTTCTCTTCGTAAAACAGAATGAGCCCGGCGAAACGCGATCATTCCCCGAGTGAAGCGCTGGATCTCTTTGTGTTTTTCGAGCAGGCTCCAGTCAAACCAGCTTACCTCGTTATCCTGGCAGTAGGCATTGTTATTGCCGCGCTGCGTGCGGCGAAACTCATCGCCGCCGAGCAACATTGGAACCCCGCGAGAGATAAACATGGTCAACAGGAAATTCTTGATCAAGCGGTTCCGCATTCTCTCGACATCGGGATCATCGCTTGGCCCTTCGACCCCACAATTGTCACTGTAGTTGGCATCGGTTCCATCATGGTTAAACTCGCCATTTTCGTCATTGTGCTTCTGCTTGTAGCTGACCAGATCGCTCAGCGTGAAGCCGTCATGACAAGTAATGAAATTGAGGCTACTCGCGGGACCCTTGCCTGAGCTTTGGTACAAATCCTGGCTTCCACAGATTCGGCTTGCGAACAATCCGATCATGCCCGCGTCGCCAACCCAGAAGCGGCGCACATCGTCCCGGAAACGGCCGTTCCATTCCGTCCATCGTGTGGTGGAAAAACTTCCCACTTGATAGGCGCCACCTGCGTCCCAAGCCTCCGCGATAATTTTTACGTCCCGCAAGATGGGATCCTCCGCAATGTCCTCGAGAAGCGGAGCGTTGCGGAGAATGTTCCCATGCTCATCTCGGCCCAGCACCGAAGCGAGGTCGAAGCGAAAGCCGTCCACGTGCATGTGCATGACCCAGTAACGGAGCACATTCCTGACGAACTCCCGCACAACGGGATGATTTGCGTTCAGCGTATTGCCAACACCGGTGAAGTCCTTGTAGTATCGGCGCCCGTTCTCTTGCAACATATAGAAGATTGAGTTCTCAATACCGCGCAGTGAAATCGTTGGTCCCAGTTCATCTCCCTCGGCCGTGTGGTTCAACACAATATCCAAGATCACTTCTATGCCTGAGCGGTGAAAAGCCTTGACCATCTCTCGGAACTCCTGGATCTGCTGAACATGAGCTGCTCCAAAGCGATAGGACTGCTTGGGAGCGAAAAAGGCGACGGGATCGTAGCCCCAGTAGTTCTTGAGTTTCTCGCCTGTGACTGGATTCCGCCGGTTGGATTCGTTTTCGTTGAATTCAAGAACAGGCATCAACTCAATGGCGGTGATTCCCAGGTCTAGGAGATACAGTATTTTTTCGGTCAGGCCAGCGAAGGTTCCGGGATGCGCCACGCCCGAACTCGGATGGATCGTGAACCCGCGAACGTGCGTCTCATAGACGACTGTGTCGGAGGCAGAGTGCTTGGGAGGCGAATCCGTTTCCCAGTCGAAATGGTCGTTGGTAAAAATGCACTTCGGCGTGGAACCCGCATCATCAACCATCGAAATGCTTGAGTCAGTCAGGCTGCTGGATGAATCGTAGCCGCGGGCGGCGAGAAAATCCCAATTCTCGACCCCGGCAATTGCTCTGGCATACGGATCCAGAAGCAACTTATGTGGGTTGAAGCGATGGCCCTGTTCGGGTTGATACGGCCCCTCGACGCGATAGCCGTAGAGCTGGCCTGCGGGAATGCCTCGCACCCAGACATGCCAGACGTCGCCCGTCCGATGACGCACCGGATCGAAGTCAATGATTCTGCTCGGGGAGGAATCGTCAGAATTCTGATAGAACTCGAGACGAACACCAGTTGCGTGACGGCTGAACAAAACAAAATTCACTCCGTCTCCTTGTTGGTGCGCGCCTCCAATCGGGAGAGGGTTTCCCGCCTGAACGTCGCCCGCATCAGGCGGCTCTGCGAAAGCATTCGCCAGATTCCGCTCTGTCGCTGATTCAGTCATTGACATAGCTTTTCCATCTCAAGACGGCGACACCCGCGCCGCCCCGAGTAGCGCTGCGACGCATTCATAGTCGTCTCCGGCGGTGATGCGATCCAGTTTCCGCGGCGGCGTTGTGGGCATTCTTGATTAAGCCAGAAGGGTGGAGATGAGTCTATTAGACGTTGGTATTGACCGATGCCTTTCGGATAGGCCATATGTTGGCAGGCGAGCAGACTAAGCGAACCTTCGGCTGATGCAGTCCAGTAGACATGGCCAACCCCGCAGAAATAGTCTGCGCCCCGCTGTTACCCGATCCGAAAGTGTTGGTCAACACCTTCGTCCAATAGCCTGATTCTTGTCCTTGTGGCGTAATCACGTAGATCGCCTCCGGGGATTGAATAGATGAGGTTCTGAGCTACCAAACGCTAATACCTGATCACTGGAGACGAGTTCGGAGATCGAATGCTTTCAAAATGTGCCAATCCAACCTGTCCGATTACGTTCCGCTACCTTCACGAAGGAAGGCTGTATCTAATTGCCTCCAGGGAAACGCTAGCTGCGCACAAACCGAGACGCTCAAGCAAGTCCGGGCAACTCGAATACGCATGGCTATGTTCCTCTTGCTCTCTGTATTTAACAATTCGAATTGACGAAGAATTTGGGACGAGAGTGGTTCGGAAGTTAGAACTGAAGAATGGCTCCAAGTTCGGTACGCCAGCTAGTGACATGAACAAGGTGGACACAGCCTAGAGAGCTCTCGTGTCGCGCCTAGCTGAGACGGGTTCCGTCCGATCACGCTTCTGCCACATAGGCGTCGATCAAATGACGCACCGTGGGTTCTCCAGAAAGACAGATGCTAATTCTCTGTTCCAACTCCCGATCGGCCTGGGTTTGCCTATCATGCTGACGCAGGTGCTCGGTCAGCGCAACATAAATCGGCCCAGCGTGGAGTGAGACCATCAACCATGCAGCGCCAACGTTCTGCATGAAAGCGCCGGCATCTGAAACGACGTCCGCGATCAGCAGATTGCGAAAAAACCGTTACTCGAAGCGGTCGCCACAGATTTGGGGAAGCAGTCGGCTTCATTTCTCTCCGCTGGCCTGTTTGTTCCATCCGTGGAAACGCGAGAGGTCGCCCATACTCCATGCCTTACGAAGTTCAGGAGAGCTCAGATCCCAATCTGGGCGGATTTTACTCGTCACGGTACGGAGGTCGTGCCAAAGATCGACGACCGACGGGCGGCCCCAGAACCAGTAGCCGTTATAGATGCTGTAAATGACGAGGCCCGGCTTGAGCACGAGCGTATGCGGGATCATCGGATTGTGCTCGGGGTCGGTATACTCCTGGATGTCGAGATCCTTCTGAACCGACCGGTCCGGGTCCGAAAGGAATGGCCACTGGGCTCCGACTGACGCACGGAACTCCTGAAGGGTATGGTGATCGTCGGTGGCGATCGTGGCGATCTGCGTGTAGGCCACAGAGATTTTCGGGTAGAACGTGGCGAGTTCCAAATGCTGCTGATGCTCCTTGGGGCAATAGTGGCCGCGCGCCAGCGTCAGGATCAGCGGATCCTTGCCCTGTAGCTCGCTGAGCTTGCGCAGGTTGCCCGTGTGATCGGGCAGTTCGTAGTCGGGGAAAATGCCTCCGGGCGCGATGTCAGAACGCATGATTAGGCTCCTCATTCTCTTAAAAATCCGGAGTGACACACGCGTTTGGCTGGGAACGGCTTGCGAGCGGAAGGCCGACATTTTCTGAAAGCAATCCGCGCATTCCTACCTCGTCGAACTCCAGCGTCTGCCTAGAATCTAGCGATACAACGACGCTGAACTCAGGGTTTCAGGGCTCGCGATAGGGCCCTTCATCTGGCTCCAGGCGGACACTCAAGAGCGAAAACTGCTCTTGCGAATCCCGCACACGCAAAGCAGTTTCCGCCGCGTACCAATCAATTTCAGGCGAACCGGACGGGTGGCCCCTGCGCTCCCACAATTCGTAGGCGAGCTTCGCAATCTCATCGTGTCTGTGTGCCTTCGTCATTTGTTCCTCCTGGTCGCATACCCAGCGCGACCCAACGGGACTCTGAAGGGCGGCTTCACCCTGCTTGTCGCGCCGCAGAACCCTGGCGTGAAGAACCGACGAATCCTTGGACCAGTGCGGCGATTTCGTCTGCGGCGGTGTCCAAGGCGAAGTGGCCGCCATCGACGATGTGAACTTCAGCTTTGGGGACATCGCGGCGATAGGACTCTGGCTCTGAGGGGTCGAACGAAGACTCATACTTACCCCAGATCACCAGCAGGCGCGGCTGGTTCTCGCGCATCCATGCTTGCCATTTCGGGTAGGAATCGACGTTGGTGCGGTAATCGTAGAAGAGGTCACTTTGAATGTCAGCCTGGCCGGGCTGATTTATGAAATAAAATTCGTCGGTCCAGAGATCGGGATCATGGCGTTCCACATCTGGATAATTCCCCGCGTGGCGGGCTTTCGTGGTTGCAAGCGACAGGAGATTTGTGCGCAGCGCGCTTTCGTTGGCGGCGCGGTCGGCCCAAAAGGCGCGCCGCGTTTTCCAGTTCTCGCCGAGACCGGTGTTGTGTGCTACCGCGTCCTGAACGATGAGAGCTTCGACCCTGTCCGGGTGAGCCAAGATCATGCGAAAACCGACGGGGCCACCGTAATCCTGCATGTAGAGGCTGAAGTTGGAGAGACCGAGCGCTTCGGTGAAGTGATTCATGATTTCCGCGATGTGATCGAAGGTGTACGCAAATTTCTTCGGGTCCGGCCAATCGCTGTGTCCGAAGCCGGGGTAATCGGGCGCGACGAGGTGAAAGCGATCGGAAAGACGAGCGAAGAGAGGCTCGAACATTCGCGAGGAGGACGGCAGGCCGTGCAGCAGGAGAATCGTCGGGGCGTCTTTCGGGCCAGACTCCCGGTAGAAAATCGACAGCCCGTCGATCTGTGCGCTGCGATAAAACGTCGGATACTTCATGATGTCCCTCTCTAAACTTGTGGACGTCGTCTCATTCCTGTCTGCTTTAGTTTCCGGCATCAAGGTGCATACCGAGTAAAGACAAGGTCACTCCCTTTAGTCTTCTCGTGGCAGGGGAAGCAGCTTTTCATAAACGCCGGGTCGCCAGGTTTGCCGTTTGCAAAGTGACCGAAGCCCCACCCGCCGGTTGCCGCGTACTTGGTTGAGTCCTTGACCATAAACTGAACATTCGTGGGGGCGCCGGGAACGAAAGATTGGGCCTGACCAAAGACCTTGTTGTTTTCATCTGAGGGGACGTGATGGTAATGCAAAGCAGCAATGATCGTGCCGTCCGGGAACGGAAGCTTACCTTCACGATAGGCGTTGATCGCTACATCGTTGCCCAAGATGGCACCCAAGCTGTGGAGGTTGCCTTCTTCATGGGCCGAAGAAATCCATCTCCAGTCGCGATAGCCGTTAGGGATGTCGGTCACGTAGGGGGCGGATTGCCCGTCCGCGTGGCCGGCGGCGGGCCTAATGAGAGCGACCAGACCGACGGTTATTGCAACTGCACTCAAGAACAATGTGAAGCGTTTCATAATGGTTGTTCCAATCAATATGCTTCGGTAAACAAAATCCGATGAGGCATCACACCAGAAGCGCGGATGCGAAACAATTGGACGATAGTATTGGCGAAACGTGCGGAGCAATCGATGACGCGGGCGTTCGATGACCTCGGGCTGGAATTCTCCGATTTGCCAATCGAGCCGAGGCTGCCACTGTGACCGCGCGCCAATCTCGACTACTGGCCAGAGCCGTCCTATCCATCAGTAGCTCTGACTCGTCGAGCCAGTCTTCTGTCGAAAGTCTAGCCTGCTCTGGGCCGAACAGGTCCGACACCGCGCGGATGAACGCCGACAACTCGCGCATTGCCATGTTGATCTGGTCTGCACAAGTCGAATTGCGAATCGATACTTCCCTGTCCATGGAACCTCCCCGTATTTAAGGTGCGTAATGGGTGAAGACAAAGTCACGAGCTTTGACAGGTTCGTGGCAAGGAAAGCAGGTTTTGAGTAACGCCGCGTCCGCAGGTTTGCCGTCTTTGAATTGAGCAAACCCCCAGCCACCGGTCGCGGCATATTTTTTCGAGTCTTTGACCATAAACTGAACGTTCGTGGCGGGTCCGGCCACGAAAGACTGGGAACGGCCAAAGACTTTGTTGTTTTCCTCGGACGGAACGTAACTCCAGGCGAGGCGTGCAATGATTGTGCCGTCCGGGAACGGCAGCTTCCCCTCACGGTAGGCTTGGATCGCTGCATCGTTGCCGAGGAGGGCGCGAAGATCGTTGAGATTGCCTTCTTCGTGGGCCACCGAGATCAGCTTCCAGTCGCGGTATCCGGGAGGGCTCTTGATTCCGAAAACCGGGTCGGCCTCCCCATCGGCGCGTCCAGAGGCGTGAGCCATGTAGACGACCATGCCAGTTAGCGCCATAGCTCCTAATAGCACGTAAGCAAACCCTTTCATACGATGTGCTCTTTTCCAAAATGCGTAGCTAGGAGAACAGATGCTTAGGAGATGAACAATTGGACGATGGTATTAGCGATATTTGGTAGGGTTAGACACTGTTCGTGCGACTGAAGTGGGATGAGCGACCGCTACGGGGACGCCACTTGGCGTACCAAATGCTATGAGACGCAACACGATCCCCAGATCGTTGATTTCCCCGGGTCGTCGTTCTAGAATTCCCTGAAGGGTGGGGCGCCATCATTTAGCCCTGCACAGCGAAACATGCCTTTAAGGGCGCGCACTTAGCCCATGAATGGGGTGACCTCAAATGTCGCAACGCACACCAACCGTCTTCGTTGTTGACGATGACGTCTCCGTGCGCGAATCGCTGGAATCGCTGATTCGCTGTGAAGGCTGGATGCCGAAGACATTCGAGTCCTCCCAAGAATTCCTTGACCACCCACGAGTTCCGGTTCCTAACTGCCTCGTACTTGACGTTTCCCTTCCCGGTCTCAACGGTCTCGCCCTCCAAAGCCTCATCGCCGGCGAACGCACTGACATGCCGATCATCTTCATTACGGGCCATGGCGATGTGCCCATGACGGTTCAAGCCATGAAGGCGGGGGCGGTCGAGTTCCTGACGAAGCCATTCAATGATGAGGTGTTGTTGGCCGCCGTCCGGGCAGCGCTCGAACGGAGCCGGGTTGCGCAAAGCCTGGAGGCCGAAATGAGGGTACTCCGGGACCGTTACACATCACTTTCGCCGCGGGAACGGCAAGTGATGGCGTTGGTGGTTTCCGGTCTTTTGAATAAACAAGTTGCCGGTGAACTCGGCATCAGCGAGATCACGGTGAAGGCACACCGCGGCAAGGTGATGCAAAAGATGAAGGCCGACTCCCTTGCCGATCTGGTGAAAATGGCCGCGAGGCTCCGCCCCGCCCCCGCAGCGACTACGGCGGCGTAGCGGCCAGATTTTACTATTGTAAATTGTTTGTAAAGGATGCGGAATTCGCGGGTGCCTTCCTTTAGAATTTCTGGTGGAACCTGCGGTTTTGCCGACGTTCCATCGCAGGAGAGCACCATGAAGAAGACCACGGCCCCGATTTCCCTCGCTGGCTCCCAGCTCGGCGAAGTGCGCCATGTCTGCGCGTTTTTTAATAACGAAGACGAAGAGTATCGCGTGCTGCTTCCGTTCATTAAGGACGGGTTCGAGTGTGGTGACAAAGCGGTTCACGTCGTCAATCCGGATCAACGTAACAACCATCTTCAACGGTTGGGCACGGCGGGCATCGATCCAACAGCCGCCGAGCAGAGCGGGCAGTTGGAGGTTCGGATCAACACCGAGGCGTACATTCGGGACGGCCGTTTCGATCAGGACCGAATGCTGGCAGCATTCGAGCAGATGGCTAGTGGCAATGCCAAGGGTGGATTCCCGCTTAGCCGTATTTGCTGCCGGATGGATTGGGCGGTGGCAGATCAATCCTACATCGACGATCTGGTTGAATTCGAATCGCGCGTGAATGATGTGTGGCGTAGCCACGACGATGCGGTGATCTGCACTTACCAACTCAGCAAATTTGGAGGCGACACCCTGATCGACATCATGCGGACTCATCCCATGATCATCATCGGCGGCCTCCTGCAACGGAATCCGTTCTACGTACCACCTGAGGAATTCCTGCGCGAGGTCCGCCAACGTCGTGCCCTGCGATCTTCCCCATCCTCCGCGGCTGCCTGATATGGAAGCCCAACCCGAACTTGCCGCCGGCGAAATCAAGCACCTGCAGCGGTGCATTGGCGATCTTGTCAGCTTGCTTACTCTTCCCGCGCTCTGGAGTGGCGGCGATCCATCTCAGGTTCTTCAGATTTTGCTCGGTGCGCTCCAGCGCATGCTGCGCCTCGACCTGGTCTGTGTGCGACTCAAGGATCCGGTCGGCGAGCTGCCGGTTGAGATTGTCCAGGTTGCCCAATTACACGGACCAATGCCTCCCGCTCACGAGATCTGGGAAGCGCTCAGCCACTCGTTCGAGGACAATTCGCGGAAATGGCCTCCACTGCTTCGGAACCTTATGGGTGAAGGAGACGTTTCGATCGTGCCTCTTCCACTGGGGCTACAGGGCGAACTTGGCATGATCGTGGTAGCTGCCTCGCGAGAAGATTTTCCGCGCCAAACCGAGGCGCTCCTCTTGAATGTAGCAGCGAATCAGGCGGTCCTAGGGCTGCAGGAGGCGCGGCTTCTGAGCCAACAGAGGCATGTGGCCGAGGAACTCGATGGGCAGGTCGCGCAACGAACTTCCGAACTCGCGGCCGCCAACGAAGAGCTCAAAAAGCAACTCGCTGAACGCAGACTGGTAGAAGAGAGGCTCGGGCAAGAGGAGCAGGAACTGAAGCGCAGCGAGGTCCGCAAGGCGGCCATCGTGGACTCCGCGCTCGACTGCATTGTCACGATCGATCATGAGGGCTGCCTCACGGAGTTCAATCCCGCGGCGGAGCGAACCTTCGGCTACCGGCGGGACGAAGTCTTGGGAAAGCATATGGCGGACGTCATCATTCCACCGTCTCTCCGGGAGGAGCATCGGCAGGGCTTTGCCCGCTACCAAGCCACGAGCGAGGCGCGAGTGCTTGGGAAGCGCATCGAGATGACCGCAGTACGTGCTGACGGAAGCGAATTCCCCGTCGAGCTGGCAATCACAAGAATTCCGTTGGAAGGGCCGCCGTCCTTCACTGGCCATCTGCGCGACATCACCGAAAGCAAACGGGCGGAACAGGCACTACGGCGCAGCCAGGCATTCCTTGCGGAGGGTCAACATCTCGGTCAAATCGGCAGCTTTTCCTGGCGCGTGGCAACAGACGAAATCACCTGGTCAGAGGAGCTCTACCGCATCTACGAGCTTGAGATCGGCTTACCCGTGACGCTGGAACTGATCCGTAGCCGAGTTCATCCAGAAGACGTGAGTTTGATCGAGAAAATGAAGATGGTGGACCAGGCACGAGAGGGCGGCCACGACTTTGAATGGCATTTCCGCTTGTTGATGCCGGACCGGTCGATCAAGTACATGCATGCGGTCGCTCATGCGATCCGGGACCAGGATGGCCAACTGGAGTACATCGCCTCAGTTCAGGATGTCACGGCGCGCCGGCTGACGGAAGAGGCACGTGACAAGGCTCGATCGGAACTTATGCACATGACCAGGGTGATGAGCCTCGGAACGCTGACGGCTTCGATCGCCCACGAACTCAACCAGCCGCTATCGGGCATCGTCACGAACGCCAGTACCTGTATGCGAATGCTGGCCGCCGATCCTCCAAACGTCGACGGCGCACGCGAAACTGCACGGCGCACCATTCGCGATGGCAACCGAGCCTCCGAGATGATCACACGATTGCGTGCGCTCTTTAGCAAGAAAGCGGCTACGACTCAGTCGATGGACCTGAATGAGGCTACACAAGAGGTAATCGCGTTGTCATTGAGCGAACTTCAGGACAACCGTGTGATCCTGCGGCCGGAACTTGCCCACGACCTTCCGCCGGTCACCGGTGATCGGGTTCAGCTGCAACAGGTCATCCTGAACCTGATCCGGAATGCCTCCGACGCGATGAATGCGGTCGACGATCGTCCGCGGCAGTTGCTGATTAAAACCGAACTGCACGAAGATGATCATGTGCGACTGACGGTGCAGGATGCGGGAGTTGGGTTCGACCCACAGGCCGCAGACAGGCTCTTCGAGTCGTTCTACACCACCAAGAATGACGGCATGGGAATTGGGCTTTCTGTCAGTCGCTCGATTATTGAGAGCCATCACGGCCGTTTGTGGGCAACACGGAATAATGGTCCGGGGGCAACGTTTTCATTCTTGATTCCTCGCGCATTAGAGGCTGCGACAGGCGCAGAGAGTGATCGTGCCATTTCGACAACTGAGGCAGCGGATGCGGCTTGAAGAATCTGCGACCCGTACGAGCCGTCACCGAAATTATCTGTGCGGTTTGGCTTCGCAGCGTGGCGCTCTGATCTAACTGTTCCTCTGTACCTGTTCCTCTGTAACTGTCCCAGCCATTGATCGGCAGACCAATACTAAAGTGCAATAGACAGTGCTCCCCGACATGGCGCACCTTCGAATAGTGGAGGATTGGCGAGAGAGCGCCCCGCGGATGAGTCTGGCCGTCAATTCGCTGCCCAGATTGGTACGGACAGCGCTCCGTGACGGGCACGTCGACTTCCTCACCAACGCGAACGCGAATGGCGAGTTCAGCGTTGCCGAACCCCGTGGTTGCGGGTGCGGCATGGAAAATATGATAGTCAGGCGTTCGCTGGTGTCCGTGGTGGATGACGACGAATCTGTGCGTGAGTCGCTACCCGATCTGCTGAAGGAGTTCGGCTTTGAAGCCCGCACGTTTTCGTCGCCGGAAGAGTTTCTCGCGTCCGACTGCATCGGCCAAACCAAATGCCTGATACTTGATATCGCCATGCCGGGGATGAGCGGACCCGACCTGCAGCGCGAATTGAAGTTTCGCGGACAGAAAATTCCGATCATCTTCATCACGGCCAGCACAGATTGGACGGTTCGCCCGCAACTACTCGAACAGGGAGCGGTCGAGTGCCTGTTCAAGCCATTCAGCGACACAGCTCTGCTTGAGGCACTTAATTCGGCACTTCACTTGAAGTGAGAGTTCTGCACTCTGTTACTCATGTGGAACAAAAGAATGCAGCGTGCGAGCTTGCAGGAAGTGGTTGATGGCTATCTTCGAATCGGCGACATGAAGGCCAGGTCACCGGGGTCTTCGATTGCACTTGCAGTATCGTCAACAGCAGCTACCCGAAGCACGCGAGTGTGAGGGCGTACCAATCGCAACGGTCTTTCCACGCCCCTCTAATTTCAAAACCGACCTCTTCGAGAAGGCTGCGAATGCCCTGGTCTGTGAACTTGTAACTATTTTCGGTGTGAATGGTTTCCCGCGCCACAAAGTGAAGGTCTATGTCTGCGTGCTCGATGCTTACGTCCTGCTCTTGTGTGCTCTCGAGGTGCATCTCGATCCGGGACTCAAGAGAATTCCACAGCGCGCGATGACGGAAGCAAGCGGCGTCAAAGTTAGCCCCTAGTTCCCTATTAAGCCGATGCAGGATGTTTAGGTTGAAAGCCGCGGTGATTCCTTCGCGATCGTCATAAGCGGCCAGGAGAGTGTGTTCGTCTTTCACCATATCTGTACCGAGCAATAGAGCATCTCCGGTTTGCAACTGACTACACAAATTTCGCAGAATAAGTCGCGCTTCCTCAGGTGAAAAGTTGCCGATACTCGTGCCGATATAGAGTGCGAGCGTAGTGCCGTCGAAGGGGTCAAGCTGGAGCGGGTGAGTTACATAATTACGGACGATGGGCTGCATGCGCACTTCCGGCAATGCGCATGCAATGTTTTGGCACGCCAACTCAAGAGCGTCGGGGCAGACATCCACTGGCACGTAGGAAACATCGTCCGAAATGCGCAAAGCGGCTTCGAGCAGAATGCAGGTTTTGGAGGCCGTGCCAGCACCCAACTCAACGAGACGCAACGGCAACGATCTGTCGCCGTTAGCCGCAGCGCCGCGAGCTGTAACAAGGATCGCATCTGCGTGTCCCGCCAGGATGGCCCTTTCTGTGCGGGTGGGGTAGTACTCGGGAAGCGTCGTAATGCGCTCGAAGAGGCGCGAGCCCTCGGCATCATAGAACATCCAGGGTGATAGCGAGCGTGGCCGCGCGATCAGACCGCGCCGCACTTCGCGAGTTAAGGCTTCCTGAGTGAGTGCTTCGCGAGTGAGTGTGACGCGCCCTTCCGCCGGCGCAAAATGTCCGATGTCGACTGTCTGAACGTAGGTTGCCATTTTTACGA
>Ga0075021_10000547_pt1 | contig 19736 bp, 16 predicted proteins | sample ColStrG_CSR_2012_FD_72749 | JGI IMG/M metagenome (GOLD analysis project Ga0075021, IMG submission 72749) | Freshwater sediment microbial communities in response to fracking from Pennsylvania, USA - Cold Stream Run_MetaG_CSR_2012 | ecosystem: Environmental > Aquatic > Freshwater > Creek >...
AGTCTGCGACATCCGGCACCACGGGCAACGCAGGTAATAAGGTCAAGATTCGCTTGGCGACGTGGACCGGCGTCGATGAGGGGAAAGAGTTGCAGGCAGTCATCGACAAGGTCAATGCGGCCTCGCAAACGTATGAGATCGTCCACGAGCCGCAGCCTGCCGACTATTACACCAAGATCCAAACAAACTTAGCCGGTGGCACAGCCGCGGATCTGTTGTGGCTCTCGCAGGAATACATCGCGGGCTATGCTGAGAAAGGCGTGCTGCTTGATATCAGCGATCAGCTCTCGGGCGACTCGCGCCCAGCCGCCAAACTCGAGGATTACTTCCCCGATGTGTTACAAACGGCACAATATAACGGCCACACCTATGGCTTGCCATGGGTGGCACAGCCGGTGGTGCTGTATTACAACCCAAAGCTGTTTGCCGATGCCAAAGTAGATGTCCCCAACGAGAACTGGACCTGGGATGACTTCAAGGCCGCCGCCCAAAAACTGACGCGCGACACCACCGGTGACGGCAAACCGGATGTATATGGCACGGCCTTTAACGGCTGGCCACCGATTCAGATGTTCATCTGGCAAGCCGGCGGCGAGGTGGTCTCGGCTGACCGCAAGACCTCACCGATCGATACGCCCGAGGCGATTGCGGGCGAGCAGTTCTATAAGGACATCATTTACAACCCCAAGTATGCCGCCCCGCAAAATGTCATCGCCGAACAGGGCTTTAGTGAATTGGCGAAGAATAGCAAGGTCGCCATGTTCTTTGGTGGCGCGGCCGACGATTTGGATACGGCCCACGCCAAAGACCCCAAGATGGCCGAGATGAGTGTGAGCCTGGTGCCAAAGGGCCCAAAGAACCGCACGACATTTGCCTGGACCGCCTCGACGGTCATCAACGCCGCGACCAAGAACCCGCAGGTCGCGTTTGATGCGTTGGTCGACCTGACCGAGGGCATCCAGCATTGGAAAATCGTCGCACCACGCAAGTCGCTGGCGACGCGTGATGTGCTCGTGGCGAGCGTGCCGGCCAAACAAGCATCGGCCGACGTGATCTTGAAGGCCTTGCCAAATGCGCGCTCATTCCGGATCGTCCCGCGCCAGAACGAATGGGACACGACCTTCTTCGAACAGTTCCAAGACCCGCTCTTTCAAGGCAAAGGCACGGCCGAGACGCTGGCAAAGTCAGCGCGATCGCAGTTGGAGGCACTGCTAGGCTCGACGCCGTAGCCTGCGAAAGATATAGCCACACAAGCGGTTTTGGGCAACCAGGATGGTCATAGGCTTACCGGCAGAAGCGCTCAAAAACCGCTTCTATCGGGCGTCGTGGATGCCACCTGTCTTGTGTGGCTGTATCCGTCCCTATGAACGCATATCTCCGGACGTTGATCGACTTCGTGGCAGTTGCCGTCGTCATCGCGGCCATCATCGTCGTCACGTATCGCGTGCAAGTGCTAATGCGCGTCAAGCGTGAGGCTGCGACCGGCTTTGCGCTGATCATGCCCTGGCTACTCGGCTTTCTGATCTGGACGGCCTACCCATTGCTGGCCTCGCTGTATTACAGTTTTACCAGCTACAACGTCTTCCAGCCGCCGCGCTGGGTGGGTCTGGCAAATTACCAGCGCTGGTTCACCGTTGACCCAAGCTTTTGGCCGAGTTTGCGCTTGACGTTGCTTTACGGCGCGAGCAGTCTGCCGATCGGGCTGGCGTTGTCGCTGGGCTTGGCGATGCTACTGGCACGCAATGTGCGCGGGGTTGGCATCTGGCGCACGCTCTACTACTTGCCAGCCATCATCCCAGGCGTGGCGACCATTTTGCTGTGGCGCTGGCTGCTCGGCACGAATGGCCTGCTCAATACGCTGGCTGCGCCTGTTTACACCGTGCTCAAGATGCAGCCGCCGAGTTGGTTCACAGACCCGCGTTTTGCGTTGCCGGGCCTAGTCATCATGAGTCTGTGGGGTGTATTTGGGGCCAATACCGTGATCCTTTTGGCTGGCCTCAAAAATATCCCCCAACATTTGTATGAAGCCGTGGCGCTAGACGGTGGCGGGGCGTGGGCCAAGTTTTGGAACGTGACCATCCCGATGGTTAGCCCGACACTGTTCTACACCTTGGTGCTGGGTGTGATCGCCGCTGTCAAGACCTTCGAGCCAGGCATTTTCATCCACCTGACCAGCACGACCACCGGCACGTTTTTGCAGGTGCTGGTGTGGAGCAACGCCTTTGCCGGTGGCAACTCACGCATGGGGTATGCGTCGGCCCTGGGTTGGATCATGCTGGTGATCATCCTGGTCCTGACCGTATTCGTATTCCGCAGCTCGGCGCTGTGGGTGTATTACGAAGGAGAACGAACGTAAATGGCATCGCTCATGCGCCAACCGGTTGCCCCAGCCGCACAACCCGCACCAGCTTACGGCAGTGTGCATGAGGAGCAAATCCTCACGCAGATTGTCACCTATATCCTGCTGGTGTTCGGCGCGCTGGTGGTGTTGGTGCCCTTGTTCTGGATGCTGTCAACCTCACTCAAGAGCGCAGACGAGCTATTCCTCGTGCCACCACCGCTGTTACCAGCGATCCCACGCTGGGCTAACTACATTGACGTGTGGGTGATCCAGCCATTTACCGGGTATTTCCTAAACACCATTTTTATCACCCTGCTGGCGATGGCGGGCGAGATCATCTCATGCGCCATCGTCGCGTATGGCTTTGCGCGTTTTCGCTTCCGCGGGCGCGATGCCTTGTTCGGCGTGCTGCTGGCCACCATGATGTTGCCCAACATCATCACCTTGATCCCGACGTTTTTGATCTGGCGCGGGCTCGGCCGGATTGACACCTACTCGCCCCTCACGGTGGGGGCGCTGTTTGCCTGGGGGCCGGCCTATATCTTCTTGCTACGCCAGTTCTTTATGACCATCCCGCGTGAGATCGAAGAGGCAGCGGTGATGGACGGCGCGAATACGCCGCAGATTTTTGTGCGGGTGATGTTGCCCCTGGTCAAACCGGCCATCCTGGCCATCGCCGTATTGAGCTTCACCGGGAACTGGAATAACTTTCAAGGTCCGTTGATCTACATCAACACGCCCGCCAAGTATCCAGTCATCCTGGGGCTGTATGCCTTCTCTGAGTCGCTATCAAAGGAGGCGCCAAAGTGGAATTACATGATGGCGATGACGGTCATCATGTCCTTGCCGATTGTGATTTTGTATTTCCTGGCCCAGCGCTACTTCATCGAAGGGCTGACTGTCGGGAGCGTCAAGGGCTAGCCGGGTCAATTAGTGCGCGGTGAACCGTGAACAGTGACAACTCGATCAAGCCGCAGGTGCCGCAGGTGCCGCGGGTGCTGCAGGTGTCGCACCCCCTGGCCCCTTTTGAAGGCCGCGCGGACAACTCGGATCTAAACGCCTCGGCGTGAAAGATGGTTACCGATGTGCGCACATACCATCGATGCATTCGGCGTGCTGCCAACGGCCCTGACACGCGCCTGTGTAGACCCAAACGGCGAGCGTTTGACGCTCAGCGATGAGGCCCGGAACGAGCGGCTGATCAATCATTGACGGGGCAGACGCACCTTGCGATTCTCCTCACAGGTGGATACGAACGATGATCAACTCTGAGCGTAAATTCACGAGACGCCTGAGCCGTATGAGCAATGCGCCTGAGCGACGACTAGCCTACGTTCCGGCGGGCGTATTGCCAAATGCGCGCCTATGCACGACTATTAGCATAGCGACACACATGACTATTCAAAGTGAACAACCCCAGGCGCCACAACCCTACCAGCTCGAACGCCTACGCGTCATCATGCGCGCTGAGCCACATGATCCCGACGAGGAGATGGGCGTGCTCAACCCGGCCACCGCGCGCGGGCTCGACGGCAAACTCTATCTATTCCCCCGCGTCGTCGCTGCCGCCAATTACTCGCGCATCGGTATCGCCGAGGTGATCTTCGATCACCATGGCGAACCATCCGACGTGCGCCGGATGGGCTATGTGCTCGAACCGACCGAATCGTGGGAGCAGAACCGCTTGACAGCCGGTTGCGAGGACCCCCGGGTGATGTTTATCGAGCCGTTGGGCTATTACCTCATGACCTACACCGCTTACGGCCCGCTCGGCCCCCGGATCGCGCTGGCGATGTCAAGGGATGTGCGCACTTGGGAGCGCATTGGCCCGGTTAAGTTTCGCTACGTGCCAGACTATCGCACGGATTTTGACCTGTTTCACAACAAGGACGCCTATATCTTCCCCAAGCCGGTGCGCGATCCACACGGCGCGTGGGCACTAGCCCTGATCCACCGTCCGTCAAATACGCAAGACCACTTGCTGGTCGTGCCGAGAGCGATTTCTGAGCCGCGCGCCAGCATATGGATATCGTATTGCGATATCGAAGCCGCGCAAAAAGATCCAAATGCACTCCTCATATGGCGTGACCATCAACTCCTGGCAACGCCGCTATATGATTGGGAATCGCTCAAGATTGGCGGGGGTACGCCGCCCGTGCTCACGCCGCATGGCTGGCTGATGCTCTATCACGGGGTGTCGGGCCGGATCGTTGAGGATTTGGATCTACAGCCGTTTGTGCACTATGCCGCCGGGGCGATGATTCTCGACCGCGACGACCCACGCAAGATTTTGTATCGCTCGGCTACACCTATTTTGCAGCCGATGCACGTCGAAGAGCGCCAGGGCACCGTGCCCAATGTGGTCTTCCCCACAGGTGTCGACGTGCGCGAGAACGGTCGGATTGATGTATACTACGGCATGGCCGACGCAGCTATTGGCGTCGCCAAGCTGGTTATGTAAACCGGCTACGTCTGACAAGACGTTCCTCGCACCCCCTACAGCCTTAGCCCGCCTAATTTCATACCATCCATATGCGCTGAGACACTTAAAGTGTCCCAGCGCATCAATGGCTATGCATCTTTAAGTAAGCCTAGCTTGCTAGGCCCCGAGGCTGGCAACGATATCACCAGGTGGTATCCCGCGAGCGACAGCCAGACTGAGCGCGAACGTTAGGTCCCACCCCCTAGTTTGCCCTCCGTTGCTGCGCTTTGCTGCGACGGATTTTTTCGTTTGGCACCGCGCTTGACGTTGCGTTTTGCACTGCCGTCGAAATGACCTGTGTGATGCGGGGTTGTGCGTGTTGACATTTAGTGGAGGAGACTGAAATGGGTTTAAGGGAATTGGATCAGAAATACGGCGCACAGGTGCCATCTAAGGCACAGACACCCGATCGAGAGGGTGCGTTGGCCCCGCATCCTTTCGGAAGTGGCCCAGCCCCAAGGGGCCAGAGGCCATTATGGGTGCCCATGGCACCAAGCACGACGCGCGCACTGCCACACAGACCGACGAACGTTGCGTTTTTGTCGAGTTTTCCGCCACGGCAATGCGGCCTGGCGACATTTACCCAAGACGTGCGCTCTGCAGTCGATTCGGCCACAAACCAGCAGTCGGCCGTGATCGCCATGAATGATCGGGCCGAAGGGTATGACTATGGCGAGTCAGTTGCACTCCAGATCGCGCGGAACGACCTACCCAGCTATGTCAAAGCCGCGCGGCGGGTGCGCAGCTTGCACACATCGGTCGAAGTCGTGAACATCCAGCACGAGTATGGGCTGTTCGGCGGCGAGTGGGGCGAATATATCCTCGAGTTCTATGACACCGTTCGCCTGCCAGTGGTGACGACCTTGCACTCGGTCATTCCAAGTCCTGACGCGACACTCAGGCAGGTGACGCGAGCCATCGCCGAGCGCAGCACACGTGTCGTTGTCCTAGCCAAGGCCGCCATCAATATCTTGACCCACGACTATGGTATAGACCCAAGCCGGGTGCAGATGATCCCGCATGGCGTCCCCACCGTGGCGAAGCCCGTGATGGCCCATCGCTTGGCGAAGCAGAACTTGGGCTATAGCGCCCGCACCGTAGTCTCGACGTTTGGCCTGCTCAGCCCAAACAAGGGCATCGAGGTAGCGCTCGCGGCCCTGCCAGAGATCGTGCGTGCCCATCCCGAGGTGTTGTATCTCATCATTGGTCAGACGCACCCCGGCGTGCGCGCCTCAAGCGGCGAGTCGTATCGCGACCAGCTAAAGGGGCTGGTAAATGATCTGGGCCTAGGCGGCCACGTCGCCTTCGTCGACCGGTATCTGGGTCTAGCGGACTTGATGGAATATCTGCTAGCGACCGATATCTACATCGTCCCCTATCTCAACCCCAACCAAATCGTCAGCGGCACACTGGCCTATGCGCTGGGCAGCGGCAAAGCGGTGATATCGACGCCCTTTATCCACGCCCAGGAAGTGTTGGCTGATGGGTGTGGCTTGCTCGTGCCGTTCTGCGACAGCGCAGCGATGACAACGGCGCTTCGCACGGTGCTTGAAGAACCGGAAAAGCGGCTGGCGATGGAGCAACAAGCTTACGCCATCAGCCGCAACTGGATTTGGCCGAGTGTTGCTGCTCAGTATCAGGCCGTATTCCAGGAGGCGGCCCGGCATGAATTACCCACCCTTAAAGTTTGATCACCTGATTCATCTGAGCGACACCACTGGGATACAACAGCACGCGCGTTGGAGCATCCCCGACCCCAGTTGGGGGTATACGCTTGACGACAACGCCCGCGCGTTCGTGGTCGCGCTCAGGGGCTACATCCAAACAGGCGACGCGGCCCTTGTCGAATGGGCGCGGCGTTACCTGTCGTTCATGATGTATGCCCAGCGCGATGATGGCCTCTTTCGCAACTTTGCCAGCTATGACCGCCAGTGGCTCGAAGACACTGGCTCACCCGATTCGAACGGGCGTGCGCTGTGGGCGCTGGGCTATGGCGCACGGGTTGCGCCGGAGGCCGGTATGCGCGAGGCATGCGTATGGCTATTTGACCGCGCCCGGCCGCACATCGATAGGCTACGGGATACGCGGGCGGCCTCGTTCACCTTGCTCGGCTGCGTCGAGATGCATAGGGCCGATCACGACCCACTGGCCATGCGCGCCTATGTAGATAACCTCGCGGCTCATCTGGCAGGTCTATTTGAGCGTAACAGCGGACAAGATTGGCAGTGGTTTGAGAACGGGTTGACGTATGGCAACGCGACCCTGTCGCAGGCCATGCTCGCGACTGGACTAGTGACAGGCCTGCGGCGCTACACAGACATCGGCCAGCGCAGCCTGGACTTTTTGATCGACGTCATGTTCGCGGGTGACCATCTTGACTTGATCGGCCAGAATGGCTGGTATATGCGTGGCGGCAGACGAGCCGTGTTCGATCAGCAACCCATCGATGCCGGTTGCATGGTCGAGGCGCTCGTGTTCGCCCAGGATGTGCTGGGTGAGAAGCGCTATGGTGAACTGGCTGACGTAGCGATGGCGTGGTTCTATGGGCAGAACCGGACGCACCAGCCGATCTATGACGAAGATACGGGGGGGTGTTTTGATGGGCTGACACCCGAGGGCGTCAACCGTAACCAGGGGGCTGAGTCGACACTCGCCCACCTGTCGGCGCGGCTGGCCATGAAAGAGTCCTTGCCAACGACGTCGGCATTGGTCAATCGGCCACGCTGACGGGCGCCGATGTTGGCGGGTAGACGGGCTGGCGAGCCACCGATGGGTGTCCGTGTTAGGGTGCGAGCGCCTTTAGCGCGGATACGACGGCGCTAGTGGCCAAAGCAAAGGCTACCTTCGGCCACCAACCGTTTCTATCTGGTTCGCATCGTCGATGGTTGACGCAGTGACGGTATGCGTCTTAGCAGCATTGACTCGGTTACTCTTCGAGCGTCGTGAGATCGCCCTCAGGCAAGCCCTGCGCCCGAGCCTTAAGCACCCGGCGCATGATCTTGCCACTGCGCGTCTTCGGTAGCTTCGCGACGAATTCCACTTTTTCAGGCCTTGCGATCGGGCCCATGACCTTGCCCACATGCTGCCGTAACTCTTGCGCGAGTTCGTCCGTTGCCTCAAAGCCCGAGCGCAAGATGACATAGGTATAAATGGCGTTGCCACGCACCTCGTGCGGCAAACCGATGGCCGCTGCTTCGGCCACCGCCGGGTGCGACACCAAGGCGCTCTCGACTTCGGCGGTGCCCAGACGATAACCGCTAACTTTGAGCACGTCATCGACGCGGCCAATAATCCAGAAATAGCCGTCCTCATCCATGCGCGCGCTATCCCCGGTAAAGTAGCGGCCGGGATACTTGGCCCAATACGTCTGCTTATACCGCTCAGGATCACCGTAGATCGTGCGGGCCATGCCCGGCCACGGTGTCAAAATGGTGAGAAATCCCTCGTCGTTGGGTTTGACCGGCTGACCCGCATCATCCACTACTTCAGCCTTGATGGTGAAGAATGGGCGTGTGCCGCTGCCCGGCTTGAGCGGCACGACCGGCAGCGGGGTGATCATAAAGCCGCCGGTCTCGGTCTGCCACCAGGTATCCATGATGGGGCAGCGCCCGCCGCCGACGTTGTCATAGAACCAGCGCCACGCTTCGGGGTTGATAGGCTCACCTACACTGCCGAGCAAGCGCAAGCTGGACATGTCATGCTTCTTGGGCCACTCTTGGCCAAAGCGCATAAAGCCGCGAATGGCGGTCGGGGCGCAATACAGTATCGACACGCCGTATTGCGCGACGATGCTCCACCAACGGTCGGGGGTGGGATAGCTGGGTCCGCCCTCATAGATGATGCTCGTCACGCCATTGATCAGGGGCGCATACACGATGTAGCTGTGGCCGGTGATCCAGCCTGGATCGGCCGCGCACCAGTAGCGATCCTCGTCGGTCACATCAAATACATAGCGTAAGGTGGTGTAGGTAAACACGCTATAGCCGCCGTGGGTGTGGACGAGTGCCTTGGGTTTGCCGGTTGACCCGGAGGTATACAGGATGAAGAGCGGATCCTCAGCATCCATCACCTCGGTCGCACATTTGGGATTTGCGTCTTTCATGAGGTCGTGCCACCAATGGTCGCGGCCTTCGACCCAGCCAACCTGTTTGCCGGTGCGTTTGTAGACCACCACCTTCTCGACGATGGGTGCGTCTTTGATCGCATCGTCAACGATCTGCTTGAGTTCGACCACCTTGCCGCTGACATATGCGCCGTCACATGTGACGACCACTTTGCTCTGTGAATCCATGATCCGGCCGGCCAGGGCCTGGACCGAGAAGCCGCCGTAGACGACCGAGTGCACCGCGCCGATTTTGGCGCAGGCCAGCATCGCGACCGGCAACTCGACCACGCGCCCCATGTAGATCGTAACCCGGTCGCCTTTCTTCACGCCCAAGCTTTTGAGGACGTTGGCGAACTGGCTTACCTCACGGTCGAGTTCGGCAAAGCTGACGGTGCGCTCGGTGTAGTCCTCGCCCTGCCAGATATATGCGACTTTGTTGCGGCGGGCGGTCTGTGTGTGCCGGTCGATCGCGTTGTGGACGATGTTGGTCTTGCCACCCCTAAACCACTTGAAAAATGGTGCATTCGAGCTGTCAAGCACCTTGTCCCATTCCTCAAACCACTCGAGTTCCTGCGCGCGATCGGACCAAAACTTTTCTGGGTTGGCGCTGGCCACCCGGCTCATCGCCTCCCAATCTTTGATGCGCGCCCGGTTGAGGACGTCCTGCGACGGCGAATAGACGGCCTTGTGATCGGCCGAACCCTCGGATGTGTGTGTCTGGGCCCCGGCGGGGGGCGCCTGAACCTGCCCTTGATCAGACATGATAGCCTCCAATATCCATGCGTGGGCCTATTTTAGTTTGGATTGCCGAAGGCATACCCCCCGGACCAGCCCAGTCAGGGTCCAGGCGCCGATATTGGGCTGACGTTCGCGCCTCAGGCATGCGAGGGCACGGCCGGCGCTGGCGCACGTCGCGCGCCCTCGTCACATCAGGCACTGTCCTGTCGGCCATGTCAACCGTGTCAAGGCGCTGTCAACATCTTGTCATCGCTTTAGCCAGCATAGCGCGTTCAAAACGGCCAGAATACAGGAACATCGCGTGGTTCGACATCGTCTTACCCGTGCACCACATTAGAACTGAAACCACGCGCATTGAACAGCTAGATCGTCCTGAAAGTCGTCGACGCTCCGCAAAAGACATGTCTGGCACGATGGCACACTGTCGAGTAAAACTCAAACAAGGTAAATAGTCATGAAAAACTCAATTCTCGCGCTCACCAGCGCCCTGGCCCTAGCGGCCGTCGTTGTCGTCGTCAGCACGCTCAACCCAACTACGGGCCCGCTTACGCGCGCATATGCTGAAGCGCCCAGGCAGGCGCAAGCGACGCCGCCAAGCGACCGGCGCACCGTCACCGTCGTCGGCATGGGCAAAGCCACAAGCACCCCGGATATCGCCCGGGTCACGCTGGGCGTCGAGGCCGTCACGCCAAAGTTGAGCACGGGGCTGAGTGACGTGAATAAGAGGACCACCGACGTGATCGCGGCGCTAAAGAAGGCGGGGGTGGCTGATAAGGACATCCGCACCGTCGACTTTAGCATCTACCCCCAACAGTCGTATGGCCCAAATGGGCCAGGGCCAATCACCGGATATCGCGTGGCCAACAGCGTGCGCGTGACGATGCGCGACCTCGCAAAAGTCGGCACGGTGCTAGACACCGCCACAGAAAGCGGCGCCAATACGGTCAACTCGCTGGCGTTTGCCCTTGAAAACGACGCCACCGTGCAAACCGAGGCGCGCACAGCTGCCGTCAAAGACGCCCGGAGCAAAGCAGAGACCCTCGCCAAGGAAGCCGGCGCTTCTATTGACCAGGTGTGGACGATCACCGAGGCGGTGACGAGTAATCCCTACCCTGTGATGCAATTCGCGGCCATGGCCGCCGCCCCTACAGGTGGCGGAGCGCAAATCGCGCCGGGGGTGCAGGACGTCAACGTGCAGGTGCAGGTGACCTACGTGTTGAAGTGACCGGATGTGTATCTCACGCTGCGACGCCCCAGGCGATATTACCCGTTCGCGGGCGTCGCAGCTTGATGTAACTGTCATTACACACAGGCCCGACCGCTAAGAGGTGGGGCTGTTTGTCATGCCCGGCACCCTTGGGCCCTATATCAACCTGAGCCGCTGGGCTGCCTGCCGGATGACGTCCACGGTCACCTCGAGGGTGAGGGTGCCAGCGACGACCAGATCGCAGGTTGGACGAATCTGTCGCTCAAGCTCGAGATAGGCGCGCCGGCCGTAGCGAAGGTAGCCACTTAGCCCAGTGTGCAACCAATCTGACATCCGATCGGTATGACCTGCCTGTCGCGTCGTAAGCGCCTGGCCATGGCAACATCAAGTGGGTATCGATGAATATGGCCAGATCGATGACTGATCGAAAGGCAGACTGCAGCTTGCCAAACGGATAGTCGAACATGGCACAGCGCACCGGGTGCTGCGTCATGAACCTGGCCGTATGGGCCTGCAGACGGGCCAGGTCAAAATCCTCAAAGTTTGCACCGTCGGACAGCCAACGTTCAAAATCGCCTTGCCAGCGCACAAGCGAGTCCATGTCGTCGTATCCCAGGACGGGCAGATTCAGGCTTTGGCCAAGCGCGCTCGCCACCGTCGTTTTGCCACTGCCGCTATGCCCCGTGATGGATAACAGATGGGGTTGACGCACGCGTCAAATCACCTCGAGCCCATCCTTGTCCGGCAACGCCGGGAAGGGTGCATGCGGTTCGGTCTGATACCAGAAGGCGGTGGAGGCGATGTCATCTTGCAAGGGCAGATAGCGGTGCCCCTCACGCCAGCCAAGGGCCTGAATCGTCACGCGCAAATCGCGTTCGAAGCGAATGGGGTCGACGATGTGCCAGCGATACATGCCAAAGCGCTCCTGGCTCTTCATGTAGGTCCCGTCGGGGACGATGACCTGCGGCAGGCCAGTGTAGGGCGACGAATACACGCCATACGAATTCTTGGGATGCTCGAAGTTCCAGGCCCCGCCAAAGTAATCCTCGGTGCCGGTGCCCACGATTGTGGGCCACGTATCGCCATCCATGAAGAACTTGATTTCGCCCTCACCCCACCAGCCGTTGTTATTCGAGCCCCAGGCCAGATACGTACCGACGTAATGTCCCTGCCCCTTGACGCCGTCGAGCAAGGTGTGATCCGTTTTGTAAGGCAAGGGATTATTGCGCCGCCATTGGGCGTGAAAGTAGGCGGCGTCCTCGGGCACCTCGGTCAAGGTGTAATTGATCTGGTAGTAGCAGGTCGCGGCATCGTCGCCCAGGTTCTCAAGCGTGATGCGCGCACCCTTGCGAAAGGGCATCTCCCAATAGCAGTTGAAGCCCCCGGCCGGGTTCACGCACACCGCCAGTGACGTCACGTTACAGCGCACACACCAGCCGCTGCAAAAGAAGTCGCCGACGGGCACTTCGACCGAAGGTGTCTTTTCGCCGTCCCAATACATACGCAGCACCGACCGGCGCCACTTGTCGGGGAACATCGTCATCCAGATTTGCTGGATGGCGCCGCTGCCGGTGATATCGGCCAGCGTAAACGTCGTTTTGGGCGCAATCGAGACTGAGGGAGACACCTTCCAGGTTTGACCCAGGCCGCGCGCGGCGCTTGCACCGGTGCCTTCGGTGGCCATACCGCCCTTGTTCTTCTCACCGGTGAAGTTCTCGGCACTGATCGAGCGCGACTTGGCACTCGAGAGCCGGGACAGGTTGCCAAGATGCATACCCAGGCCGTTAAAGCTGGTGACGCTGGTGACGCTGGTGGGAGTGTTGGATTTGGATGCCATACGCCGATTGTGCGCGCCTCAAGCGAGAGCGCAAGTGGCACGGGCCAAGGCTATGGCTCACCACCGAAGCTAGTCTCAATGCCGCGCCCATGCACCGGCTAGGGCGTCGACGCGGCTGCGGAGGCAGGGTGTATGGTGCGGATATACAGCGGTGTCCGGCGCCGGTAGCGCACTAGCTGTATCGCACCCATCCGGCGCAGACAATACGTCATGCGGCGCGCAAGGGCGACCGGCCGGCCCAAGGCGCTAGCCAGATCACGGCTGGAAAACGGCTCGGGCAAATCAGGCGGCAGGAGCGCGAGGAAATCGCTGGGCTGTGTGAATACCACATGCTCGACGATTTCAAGCAGCCGCCGGTCGCGGATGCTGCGGCCCTTGCGCCGCCAACTGCCACACCCGTCCAGACATTGGACCTCCTCTTCACGGGTGAGCACAACTTCGAGCGATAGGTTCGGATGCGCCATCAACTCGGGGAAGCTGACCAGTTCGTCAAACACATGCACGACCGCACCGCGCCGGGGTGACTTACGGCGTTTGATAAAGCGGCCATCGGCTTCGACGTGAATCACCCACTTCTCAAGCGGGATGGGGTGCACGAGCCGCACTGGATGGGTCGCGATCAGCGTGCACAATTTTGGCTTGATCGACGTGAACGACCGCGTTTGAATCTCGATCAACTCGGCTTCACGCACCACATCAATGCGAAAGCCATCGACCTGCACTTCGTTGGTTTTGTCCTCGCCGGCGTTGTAGCCATCGCCGGCGTAGTGCTCCTTTAGGCTGCGGTGCAATGACGACTCACCGTGGCTATAGCCAGCACGCTTGCCCCTGGGGTGTTTGGATTTAGAGGCTGGCACCTGAGACAAGAAACGCCGCACGGCGAGTGCGGCGTAAAGACCATTCCAAAGTTGCCCAGCCCCGACCCATGTCGTCCGGCTAGGCCCGCTATCCGAGCGAACGGTTCGCGCAAGCGGCAGCTAGATCGATGATGTCAGGATCAATACTAAAAAGATGGCAAACAAGGTCGGTGCGATAAACACCGCAGTGTAAATCCAGCGCTCATAGCGTAAATGCATATAGTAGGCCGCGACCAAGCTCGCCTTTGAGAACGACAGTCCCAATAGAAGCGGCACCAAAATGTCCTTTTGGAGCTTCAAGACGGTCATGGCGATCTCAACGATGGTCGCGATGGTGAGGATGCCGAACACGAGCACGGGGCTGGTGTGTGGATGCTCAACATGGGTATTCACGTGCGCGCTTGGCGCGCTAGGCGTGTTGTCCATGTGGGTGGCTTGCGCTTGCGTAGCAGTGATGTTGGTCATGGTTGTGCCTTTAACCTTTAACCTTTAGTTCGTAAGATAAACCACGGTAAAGATGATGACCCAGATCAAATCGACAAAGTGCCAATATAGACCGAACATTTCGACTGTGGTGTAGTTGTTGGCCGTAAACGTGCCGCGCCGGGCAACCGCCCAGGTAATCATGCACCAAATCACACCGGCAAACACGTGCAGACCGTGGATACCGGTGAGCGTGAAGAAGGCCGTGCCGAACGGCTTGGCAAACGACTGGCCCTCGCGGAAGAGCGTGGTGTATTCCACCGCCTGCCCGCCGAGGAAGACCAGCCCAAACAGCGCGGTGAGCAAAAGATAGCGCTTGAGTTTGGCGTTATCGTTCACCCGGATGGCGTCGATGCCAAGCACGACCATCAAGCTGCTGGCCAAGAGCACAAAGGTGTTGAAGCTGACGAGCGAGGTGCTGAACGTGGTCGGCGTAAACCACTCTTCGACTTTGACAAAGACTGCCCGGCGGGTGAGCACAAAGGCGCCCATAAGTCCGGCAAATATCAGGAGTTCGGAACTGAGGAACAACCAGATGCCGAACTTACGGTTTGCATTGGCATGCTCTGTCTCAGCGCTAATCGGTCGCGGCACGACGGAGGTTGGGTTCATAGGTGTGTGAATTTTAGCAGCGAGCGTGCCAAAGGGTGAAGGGCACATCTTATCATCTAAGCCCGTCTAGGTAAGCTCGTCTTGGCGCGATCAGGGCGTTGCGCTAGGAGTGACGCCGGCGGCTTGATCGATGCTCCAAAGGGGCCGCTGGGCAACACCCCATCGGATACTTGCCTTTGAGGGTGACAGGTTGTTTCGTTTAGGTTATGGGTTACAATCGGCTTACTAGAACAGAAGTTCGACCGGAGAACTGAGAAACCCATGGCAGAAATTACCGTCGCCGTCGTGCAGATGGATACCACGCTGGCCGAGACAGACCCCAATCTTGCCAAGATGTCCGATTTTGTGCGCAAGATCACGGCCGCGCAAAAAGTCGACATCATCGTCTTCCCCGAACTGGCAACAACCGGCTATGAGTGCGGCGTGAAGTTCACCCAACTGACTCAGCGCGTGCCCGGTCCCAGCTCCAATGTTTTGGCCCAACGCGCCAATGAGCAAGGCATCCATATCGCCTTTGGCATCGCGAGCAAGGAGCGCGTTGAGAGCATTATGTTCAACAGCGCCGTGTTGGTAGGCCCTGAGGGCGACATCATGTCCCATTATCGCAAGGTGCACCTAAAGGGTGAAGAGCAAATGCTGTTCCGGCCCGGGTTCCGCATCGAGCCGGTTGAGACGGCCGTTGGCATGATCGGCTTACAGATCGGCTGGGATATATTCTTTCCCGAAGGCTCGCGCAGCCTGTGTATGGACGGCGCGCAACTGCTGCTCATATGTGCAGCCTGGGCTAACGACCGCTCCGATGAATGGCGCACTTTTCTGTCGGCGCGCGCAGCTGAGAACGCCTGCTATGTGTGTGCCGCCAATCGCATTGGCGAGGAACCAGCGACGACATTCGGCGGTGAAAGCATGATCATCGGCCCGCGGGGGCAGGTTATCGTAGACTTGGACGAGGCGACGGAAGGCTATATCATCGCCAAGATCAATTTGGACGAGTCCCGGCGCATCCGTGAAGAGACGCAGATCTTTCAAACCCGCCAGCCACTCAGCTATCGCAGCGTCGTGCGGAAATATTGACGACATCGGAGCACTTCGCGGTGCACAGCAGCGCACCGGAGCGTATCAAAAACAAGACAGGCGGCCCAGACCACCTGTCTTGTTGACATTTATTTCACCCTGCCGCACCAGGCACGGCTTGCGCGTGCAGGCTTACTCGATTGTCACGACCGCCCCACCCGCGCGCGCACTCTTCTTGACTGCGTCCCACAATTCGATCATACGCAGGCCGTTCTCGGCTGGGCTGGGATTGGGCATCTCACCGGCGCGCACTTGCAGAAACGTCTGCCATACGCCTAGCGACTCAGGCAAGTCGAGTTTCTTGGGGGCAGATTCGCCCGCCAAATGCAGATTTAAGTAACCACCCCATACGCCGACGTTGATCAGGCCCTTCTCGCAAAACACCTTGATGTCGCTGTCGGTCACGGGTGATGCGCCGCAGCCGTTGATGGTCACAAATGTGCCGCCCTTGGTCTTGGCAATCGCGACGGTCAGGATGTCAACCTTGGTCTTGCGCTTGTCAATGAACGCGGCCACTTCGGTAAACGGCTCACCGATCAAGTCAGCGGTGGTGTTCAGGAGGTGCGCGCCGGTGTCAAACATAAAGCCGCCGCCGCTGATTTTGGGCTCCTGGCGCCACATACCGCTCGTGCCCTTCTCCCAGTTTTGCCACACGTTGGCGCTGATGTTGAGCACCTTGCCCATCTCGCCGCTGTGGATCATGTCCGCTGCCTTGCGGATGGCCGGGTCCATGCTGCCGTTGAAAGCAACGGCCAGAAGCCGCTTGGTCTTATCCCGTGTCTTGATCAAGCGCTTGGCTTCGCCGGTATTCATCACCATCGGTTTCTCAACCAACACGTCGACGCCCGCTTCCAACAGCGCCTTTGACTGCGCGAAGTGCTGATTGTGGGGGGTGACGATGAAGGCTGCGTCGATGTGCTTGACGTATTTTTTGAGGAATTTGTCGAAATCGGCCTCACATGGTGGCACCGGCTGGCCAGCTTGGGCAAACAGCTCGGCTGCCTTTTCGTAATTGTCACCGTTGGGTTCGCAAATAGCGGTCACTTGGGTGGTGTTCGTCTGCTTTAAGATGTTGCGGATGTGATAGCGGGCCATGCCGCCGACACCAACCATGCCGAGTCTCACGATGCTCATAATAAATGTGGGTCCTTCAAATGTTTGTTGTACGGGTTTCGCGAGTGTCAATCGATCGCGTGGGGCGGTAGTGTAGCGATTTACGGCGCGGACGCAACTACAACGACGATGCGCTCCCTCCGGCAGTGTGGGCGCGAAACAAAAAGGCGGCCCGGGCCAACCCAGCTTAGATCATGACCTGGAGCTAACAAATAGTGGGACACAGAATCGGTCACGGCCAGCCAGCTTAAAAGGGCATCTGCTTGTCAGCTTTATTAAACGCTGGTGCCTGCTGGGCTCATACTTTCAAGCTGATCTTATCGCCCCTCGCTGGCGCTTCCGGTGCAGTCATAGCGGCCTGTCCGGCACTTGTAGGTAAATCTGCTTTGCATGCTGTGGCGTGGGTGCACTCGCGGCGGGCGCCTTCATGGTCGGAGTCCTCCAATTTATCACCCGCCCTTGGTTGGCCCGCTATGCAACCCAAGTTCACAGGTGGCAAATAGCTTGCGCCTGCCCGCACTTGCTCGGCCATGAGGCATCTCGTGGACCCATCGCTGCCTATATATAGCCCCGTGCTGTTCCCTAAATCCAGTGCACCTACTGCGTCTCGACAATCAACGTCACCGGCCCATCGTTTACAAGCGCCACCTGCATATCGGCACCGAATACGCCGGTGGCGACTCGCGCAATACCTTCGACCCGCAGCCGCTCGACGAAATACTCGAACAGCGGGGCAGCCTGTTCCGGGCGGGCGGCTGTGCTAAACCCGGGCCGGCGTCCACCACGCGTATCACCATATAGGGTGAACTGCGAGACGGCCAATACCTCGCCCTGGACCTCGAGCAGCGAGCGGTCAAAACCCGACGGCCCGTCGAGCGCTGGAAAGATGCGCATCGTCGCAATCTTCTTGGCCATCCACTCGACCTGCTCGCGACCATCCGCGTGCGTCATGCCAACCAGCACCAGCGCGCCCGGCCCTACTTCGCCAACGATCTTGCTCTTGCCGTCAATACTCACCGCGGCTTGCGTCACGCGCTGTAATACCACTCGCATGCGGTCAATTGTATCGATCGGTGACCCATCACCAGACAGCCGGCCTCTGAGATAAGGGCTTGCGGCGGGGCATTTGACGACGCTCGTGGCCGATGCTATAAAACGCTTGCTCCGCTGCACACTTATACCTCATCCACGACTGGGTTGTACTCGCTAGATACGTCGTGTTCGTGACGACAGACGTTTGACGTTGGATTGACTTTGGGTTTTGCGCACGACGCAGGACATCCCTGGCAGACTGCGCTGAAACGGTTTGTTGACTCGGTTCGCATATCAGTCAGGAGGCAAATTAGATGAGTGACGTGACTATTTCCAAGACGATCTCGCGGCGCAAGTTCCTGTCTGCCGCAGGCATAGCGTTGGGTGGCGTAGCGCTCGCTGCCTGCGCCGCACCACCTTCAGCGCCAGCAGCGCCAGCGGGTCAACCCGCGGCACAATCGGGCGGCAATACGCCCGCGGCCCCCAGTGCTGCAACCGCAGCGCCTACAGAGCAACCGGCTGCGGCAGGTGCGATCGACGTGCGCGCCCATATGGTCAAAAAGCAGGACGTATCCGACTGGATCGATATGGGCCTTAAGGCTGACATCGATGGCTTCAAACAAAAGAATCCAAACATCAACCTCAAGCTTGAAACCATCCCCGGTTGGACGGCCGAATACATCCCCAAGATTTTGTCATTCGCGGCCGCTGGCACGCTTGGCGATCTGGTGTGGTATCCGCCACGCCACCGCTCGCACATCGCCTGGGGCACGAACTACAACATCGTCCAGGATTTGATGCCGCTAGCCAATACCGCCAATTACGACCTGAAGAGTAATTTCTTTGCAGGCGCAAATGCCGCCAATTCCAGTGGTGGCAAACAATACTGGATGTCGTATATCTCCGAGCCCATCGTGCCAGTGATCGCATATAACAAGACCAAACTGGAGAAGATAGGCGTGCCATTGCCGACCGACGACTGGACCTTCCAAGACCTGGTCGAGTGGGCTAAGAAGGGCACCAAGGACGGCACGTTCGGCTATTACCGTGCTGACCGGGGTGGCAGCTTCGCGGGCGGGCCCTACCTGCGCCAGTGGGGCGTCGAGCCAACTGACGCCGACGGCAAGAAGGCAACGTTCGACAAAAACAAGGACGCGTTCGTGAGCGCGCTCCAATTCGACTATGACCTCATCAACACATCCAAGGTTTCGCCCTCACCGGCAGCAGGCGCCATCAATGCCCCCGAGCTATTCGGCGGTCAGAAAGTCCTGGCGGTCGATATCTGGCCGTTCCGCATCCAGATTTATCCGGCCACGTTCAAGGACTTCCAGATCGACTTCGTTCTGACCCCGGTCGTCAACAAGGGTGACAAACGCCGCACCATGTTGAACGAGCACGTGTTTGGCATCACCACTGCCAGCAAGAATACCGATGCCGCCTTTAAGGCATTGACTTGGTTCTGCGGCAAAGAGATGAACGTGCAAGCACTGGTCCAAGGGCAAAAGGGTCCGATCGCGCGGGCTGACGTGTGGAATGATGACCGCATCTATGCTCAACAGCCAACCTACAAGAAGCTGCGCCCGCTCATGGAGAATATCGAAGCCGATTTCCTGGTCGCCAACTTCCGCGGCGAAGAATTCGATAACGCCTATCAGGCTGTGCTCGACGCGATGGAGTTGGGAAAAGTGAAATCCGCTGACGCCGCCGATCAGATTCAGAAGGCGTGCCAAGCGGTGCTGGACAAGGAACCCGCCTAAGCTCGGCTACAAGCGAACGGAACCTCGCAGCGTCAGTTCTGTCGTTTTAGTGTTGCGCGTTTGCGCGATGACGCGTTTGAACGGATGAGGGGTTGACA
>Ga0075021_10000550_pt1 | contig 19641 bp, 15 predicted proteins | sample ColStrG_CSR_2012_FD_72749 | JGI IMG/M metagenome (GOLD analysis project Ga0075021, IMG submission 72749) | Freshwater sediment microbial communities in response to fracking from Pennsylvania, USA - Cold Stream Run_MetaG_CSR_2012 | ecosystem: Environmental > Aquatic > Freshwater > Creek >...
GCCCGGTAGATGGGTATGCCGCACCACAACTTCATACTCATGCTGTCATTTTCAATATGACCGAGCGCGAGAACGGCCAGACGCGGGCGCTTCAGGAGCGCAGCCTTTTCCAATCGCAGCAGTATGCGACCAGTGTGTACCGTTCCGAGCTTGCCATGCGTCTGCAAGGGTTCGGCTATGAAGTCGAACGCGGCAAACACGGTCAGCCCGAGATCAAGGGCTACACGCAAGAATATCTGGATGCATCCAGTCCGAGACGAGAGCAGATCAAGAATCACTTGGAGGAGATTAGAAGAGAAGGTGCGGGTGCAGCTCAGGTTGCTGCTCATCGTACGCGGGACAGCAAAGAGATTCGTTCACCAGAAGAGGTATTGCAGCGGCACCGCGAACTAGCTGCACGGCACGGCAATCAGGCGGATCTGGTTGTAGCCCAGGCGCGTGACCATACGCAGATTCATGCACCGCACTCGAACAAGACCGAACTTCAGCCTGAACGACAGGCCGTGACCTATGCCCGCAATCACGTCTTCGAGCGCACCGCCGTGCAGGATGAGCGAAGCATCCTGCAGGCGGCAATCAGCCGCAGCATGGCGCAAGCAACCTACGAACAAGTACGGAATGAATTTGCGCAACGAGTCCAGCGCGGAGAGTTCGTTGTCGTCGGCACTATCGAAGGGCGTGCTGCGCCGCTCTATACAACTGCCGAAATGGTCCGCATGGAGAAGGAGATCGTCGGACGGATGCAGAGCGGCAATCAGCGCTACTACAGCGATCCGATCCTGGTATCTCCATCGCTGCGGATTGCGATCGAAGACCGCCATACAGAACTGAGTCCGGCGCAGCGCGAGGTGGTCGATGACATCTTTGTGAGCCGAGAGAAGACCGTTGGCCTGGATGGGATCGCTGGTACTGGCAAGACAACGCTCTTGCGTATACTCGCCAACTCAATTCCGGAGAATGAACGCATCCTCGTTATCGAAGATACCCCTGAGCTTCAGATCCGGAAGCCGAACATAGTTGCAGTCGGATGCCAGACCAGTACTTTCAAGACCAATGTGTCTTTCGACGACTTATTGAAGGACACGCTTCGCTTCAGACCCGACCGGATCATTCTCGGCGAAGTGCGCGGAAGCGAGGCGCGAACATTGCTCGATTCCTTCAACACTGGCCATGCAGGATCGCTCGCGACAATTCATGCCAACTCGGCAGCGAAAGCACATGAACGAAGTGCGCTCGCGCTGCGTACCGTTTGCAATTTGAAAAAGTACAGAGATCAGAGTGCGGTCGGTGGGCTTACTTTTGCGAGGGACCGGCCTCGGCAAGTTCCAGAGCGCTACGAGTGTCAGGATGATCGGGGCCGAGGGCGTCTTTGAGTTGTTCGGCGGCAAAACGGCCAGCGCCCCGCGCCTCGTCGCGCTTGCCCTGAGCTTGCAGGGCGCGGGCAGCGGCCAGATACGCTTGGCCCAGAGAACTGGAAAATGCGCCGGACTGGGGAGCCTCTTGCAGAAGTTTCAGCGCCCGGTCCGCGTCGGCCTGCGCCGGATCGGGACGTTTGGCTTCCAGCTCAATTTGGGATCGGCGCACCAGCAGAGTAGGCAGTTGGACCGCACCTCCTCCGCCAGCCTTGATTGCCGCTTCGCTCAGGGAAACAGCCTGGTCTGCGAGTTCCAATGCCGCCGGAAGATCTCCTTTTGCTTGTGCGAGGAGTGCTTTTTCGATAATCAATGCGGCAAACGCGAAGTGACCAGGTGGCAGTTCGCGCCGCAGCCTCGGCTCCACTTCTGCCAGCGTTTCTGACGCACGGGTGAGATCGTGCCGATCGCGGTAGATCCGCGCCCGTTGCAAAGTCACCTTGTCGATAAGGACCTGATCTCCCGCCTGGCGGGCTTTCACATACGCTCGCTCCGCATAGTCGGCAGCCTCGTCCAGCCGTCGCAACTCGCGCAAGACAGCCGAGTAGTTGTACAACACCGTCGGCAGCACGGCGTCTTCCGTCTGATTGGTTCGGCTGATGTCAATTGCGCGGCGATAGGCTTTCTCGGCCTCCAGCGGCCGTCCTGCATAGCTTAGTGTCAGCCCCCAGTCATTGAAGAGCTGAACGGCCTTTTGCGTTTCGTCGTACCCGAGATTCGTCAGCAGGCCAGAGGCCCGTTCAAACGCGGCGAGGGACTCGCGCAGCTGCCCAGCGCTTCCGTAAACACCTGCCAGAGTCGTCAACACATTAAGTTCTTCCAGGTCGGAACGAACCGGTGACTCCTTCAGTACGCGTTCGGCGGCCTGGGCCCTCGCGAGGGCTTCTTTAGAATTCCCACTGTCGTCAGCGGCGTCACTGCCACGCAGAAGGCAGAACACGCGATCAAGACCGAACTGTGCTTCGTTGGGAAGCTCGCGCAACCCCTCCTGAACAAGGGCTTCAGCTCGCGCAAGGTCACCTTTGCGCACCATCGCCCATGACAATACACACGAGGCTTTCGCGCGAGTGGATCGTGCCTGTAGCCCGCGCGAAAGCTGATAGGCCTCCTCCAGGATGCGGAGAGCCTTGGCGTTGTCTTCTTCGCCGTAGTATTGCCCCCCAATCGAGATCAGCAGTTCCACATGATTTGCGGCATTGTCATAGTGTTCACGCTCCACAATGTGCGTGGCCCGATCGAGAAGCTCATTGACCGCGAGCGGTTTGCCTGAAGGGGCGACGTCGGAGAGGAGAAATTCGTTGAGGTTGTTGATGCGCTCCGCGCGCGACAGCTGGTGAAAGGCGAAGTCGCGCTGCGTGCGTGCGCGGTGTGCTTGCAACAGCGTGCCCGCAACCCCGGCCAACGTGGCTGCAAACGCCAGTGCCGCCAGCGCCACGGCCGTCCGGTTGCGACGCACAAACTTGGCGGTGCGATAGGCGGGCGTATCGGGCCGCGCGCTGATCGGTTCGTGCCTCAGGTAACGGCGCAGATCGTCGGCCAGCGCCGTGACCGACGCGTAACGCTCCGGCGGATTCTTCTTCAGCGCTTTGGCGATGATCGTGTCCAGGTCGCCGCGCAGCAGCCGGCTTAACTTGTCGGGCGTGGTGGTGCGGCGGCCCGCGTTGCTGGTGGCTTGCTCGGCGTTCGCTTTCGCCGGGGCCACGACTTCCGAAGGCCGGGTCGGTTCGGTATCGACGATCGCCTTCACCAGGTCCGCGGCAGACCGTGTGCCCGCGCCCGCGGGATGTTGCCCGGTAAGCAACACATACAGCAACACGCCCAGCGCATACACATCCGTGGCGGTGGTCACCGGCGCGCCCGTCACTTGCTCGGGAGCCGCATACTCCGGCGTCATCGCCCGCCCGCCTTCGACCGTCAGCAGCGTCGGCGCCCCGTCCTGCCCTTCGCCTTCCAACAGTTTCGCAATGCCGAAATCCAGCAGCTTGACCTGCCCATCTCGGCTCACCAGCACATTCGACGGCTTAAGATCGCGATGCACGATCAAATTGGAGTGGGCATGGGCCACTGCGGCCAGCACGTCGAGAACGAGGCGGACCCGCGCTTCCACGTCGAGCTTGCGTTCATCGCAATACCGCTCGATGTGGTCGCCCTCCACATATTCCAGCACGAGATAGGGCTGAGCGCTTGCCGACACGCCAGCGTCGACCAGTTCCGCAATGTGTTCATGCCTGAGCCGTCCCAGAATGCTGCCCTCGCGCTTGAAGCGCGCTTCGCCGCCACGGCCCACCAGCGCCACGTTGAGGAACTTCACCGCCACGCGCCGCTCGAAGCGCCCGTCGCTGCGTTCGGCCAGCCACACACTTCCCATTCCGCCCTGGCCGACCTGCGAAATCAACTGGTACGGCCCGACGCTCTGGCCCGCCAGCCCCGCCGTGTTCGGCAGCCCGAACTGGCCTTTCTCCAGGAACCCTTCCTCGGCCAACACGCGATGCTCGTCCAGAAGCGCGCGCAGCTGCGCCGCCAGCGTGGGGTTCTGCTCACCCAGCGACAACAGCCACGCGCCGCGCTCGTCGTCGGTCATGGCCAGCGCCTGGTCCAGATAGGGGCTCAGGGAATGCCACTCATCGGGGCTCAGTGTGTGCATGGTTTCCTCAGAGCGGCAAATCCGCCCGGATTTTCCGATGGAGATAGATGCGTGCCTTTTCCCAATTTCGCTGCACCGTGCGTTCGGATACGTCCCGCATGGCGGCGATTTCTCCGAACGAGAAACCGCAGAAAAACTTCAAATCGACGATCTCCGCGAGAGAAGCTTCTACTTTGCCGAGTTCGTCCAGTGCGTCCCCGATCTGCGCGAGTTCCCGGTGGTCCACGACGCTTTCCATCGCGTCGGTGTCCAGCGAAGTAATCTCGAACAAGCCCCCGCGTTTTTGTGCTCGCCGTTCGCGGGCATGATCGATGATCAGCCCGCGCATCACACGGGCCGCGTAGCCCATGAATCGCGCCCGGTCGGGGAACGACGGGCCGCTGCGATCAGCCATGTCCAGATACGCCTCGTGCAGGAGGGTCGTGGCGCCGAGGCTCAGCGGTGCGCCCTGCCGGGCGAGTTCGCGCTTGGCCAGCCGATGCAGTTCCGCGTAGAGAGCGCTGAAGAGCGCATCCGCGGCAGCAAAGTCCCCGCGTTCTGCTGCGCCCATCAGCGACGAAATTGTGGGCTCCACGCAATACCCTCAATGACCCATCTAAAACCAGCGCGCAAGCGTCTCGTATTTTGCGCGATTAGTCAACAGATCGCCCGCGCCTGCGCGCAGCGCTGCCTAAAGCAATCGGTCGCCTTTTCCTTGCAGCTAGTCCGTATACGGACAGAAATTGAACCCCTTCGTGGATCGGCAGAGTCAAACTAAAGATGTCGGGTTCCCATGCAAAAGCGCCCGGGGCCTCGCGCCCTCAACTGCGTGCCGTTCTGCCGATGGTGTGGGATCTTATTCGCCCGCGCCGCGGGTTGCTGGCCCTCGGCTTTGTCTTGATGGCGATCAACCGGGTCGCATCTCTGGTGCTGCCCTACTCCACTAGGTTCCTGATCGACAGCGTGATCATCAAACGCAACACTGGGTTGCTCAAGCCCCTGGTGCTTGGGGTGTTGCTCGCGACCGTTATTCAGGGAATCACTTCGTTCTCCCTCACACAGTTGCTCTCCAAGGCGGCGCAGCGCCTGATCGCCGAGCTCCGGCAGAAAGTGCAGGCCCACGTGGGACGGTTGCCGGTCTCCTTTCACGATTCGACCAAGAGCGGAGTTTTGGTCTCGCGCATCATGACCGACGTCGAAGGCGTCCGCAATCTGATCGGTACGGGACTCGTCGACCTGGCTGGAGGACTACTCACAGCCGCCATCGCGCTCGTGGTTTTGCTGCGTATCAGCGCGCTGATGACTCTCCTGGCGTTCGGTTTCCTGCTGTGTTTCGGACTCGCCCTGAAAAAAGCCTTCCAGACGATCCGTCCGATCTTTCGCGATCGCGGCAAAATCAATGCCGAAGTCACGGGGCGCTTGTCTGAATCTCTCGGTGGCGTGCGGGTAGTCAAGGGCTATCACGCCGAAGAGCGGGAGGAAAGAGTCTTCTCGCTCGGAGTGACGCGTCTGCTCGACAACGTTATGCGCACTCTGACCGCCACTTCCATCATGGGTCTCTCGGCAAGCGTTCTTCTGGGCGTAGTGGGCGCCGTCATCATGTTTGTCGGCGCGCGCCAGATTCTGGCCGGTGCGCTGACCATTGGGGGCTTCTTCACCTACACCTTGTTCATGGGCTTCCTCATCGCTCCCATCATGCAGATTGTAGCGATCGGCACGCAGATCACCGAAGCGCTCGCGGGCCTGGAGCGTACTCATGAAATCCTGACCCAACCCGCCGAAGACCGCGACCCTCGTCGCACCGTCACACTCTCCGCCATCGAAGGCAATATCGATTTCGACGCAGTCACTTTCAGCTACGATGGCGCTCGCACCGTGCTGAATGACGTTTCGTTTCATGCCGCTCCCGGTACGGTAACTGCATTGGTCGGCTCGTCGGGATCGGGCAAGTCCACCACCATTGGCCTGATATCTGCCTTCTATGTTCCGACCAGGGGCACGGTCCTGGTGGATGGCATCGACCTGAGCACGATTCGTCTCGACTCTTATCGCACGCAGCTTGGAGTCGTGTTGCAGGAATCGTTTCTATTTGACGGAACAATTCGCGAGAACGTCGCCTTCTCGCGTCCCGATGCCAGTGAAGAGGCCGTCATGCGGGCCTGCCAGATCGCCCGCGTCGACGAATTTGCGGAGAGCTTTGCCGACAAATACGACACCATCGTCGGTGAGCGGGGCGTGAAGCTGTCGGGCGGGCAACGCCAGCGCATCTCGATCGCGCGCGCCATACTGGCCGAACCCCGCATCCTGATTCTCGACGAGGCAACTTCCAGCCTCGACTCCGAATCCGAGCAGATGATCCAGCAGGGCCTCTCGTATCTGATGCAGGGCCGTACCACCTTTGTGATCGCGCACCGCTTGTCCACCATCCGCCGCGCCGATCAGATTCTGGTGGTCGAGCAGGGCCAGATAGTCGAGCGCGGCACCCACGAAGAACTCTATGCGTTGCGCGGCCGTTATTTCGACCTTTACACCAAGCAGCATGGTCTGGAGAGCAACCTGTTCCTCGCTCCAGGGGAAGGCGATGCCGCAAGTGTGGGGGATGACTCCGTTGCCTCCAAACCAAATGGTGACCGGCCCGCGGTCGCCGAGGCTATGCGGCTGGTTCGGGGGAATCTCCGCTAGGGAGTTTCTGATTGAGCCGCTTAATTCCTCTGTGCCCCTCTGTGGTGAACCCTTGTCTTCCTTCACTCAATCAATCTGCATGAGTTGTCATCCCGAGCGGGAGCGAGGGATCTGCAGTTTGTCAGCAATCGGCAAGAACTACAGATCCTCATTCACCCCCGCTCTGCGGAACGGCGCGAGAAGCTTTCGACCAGCTCGCAAAAATGAAATACACGCAAGTCTATTGAATCTTCCGGACCCGATGGTCAAAGTCGTCCAATTCGTACACCGCTCCTTTGGAATCGACCGCCAGGGCGATGGGATCGTCAAAGGCCGTATAGAGCGGCCACAGTCCGTCCCCATTGAAGCCGAAGCCAGCGCCCGCAAAGGTCGTAATGGTGCCTCCCCTAATTTTGCGGATGCGGTCGAAAGTAGGGTCTGTCACGTAGACCGTTCCCGACTTATCTACCGCAATCCCCCACGGGCATAGTTCCGCCGCGGTGGCGGATCCACCGTCGCCGGTGTAGTTGCAATTCCCATCGCCGGCAATCGTGCTGATTATGCCGGAACTGTTGACCTCGCGAACGCGATTGTTTCCGTAGTCAACCAGCAGCAGGTTGCCACTGGCGTCCAGCGCCACGGAACTCGGACCGATCAGTTGGGCGGCGGTGGCTGGAATGCCGTCACCATTGTAGCCGCAGGTATTCAGCACTCCCGCGACGATGCTCACGACCACCGCCGGCGTGATCTTCCACACCACACACGCCCCATCGTCGGCGACGTACAGGTTGTTGGCGCTGTCCACGGCCATTTGCAGCAAGTCGCTGAAATTCGCGTTGGTGGCAAACGTGGAGATGGTGCCCACTGTGTTCACTTTGCGGATTCGACCGTTAAAGGTATCCGCGATGAAAACATTGCCAGTGGAATCTACCGCCACGCCCTGGGGAGCGTACAGCATCGCGCTGGTACCGGGCCCGTTGTCGCCCGAAAAACCGCTGACGCCGGTGCCCGCAACGGTACTGATCTTTCCCGCGCTCACCTTGCGCACGCGATTGCCCGCGTAGTCCGCGATATAGAAGTTCCCCGACTTGTCGATGGTCAGAGCCTCCGGCAAGACCAGGGCCGCCGAAGTGGCAGTGTTGCCGTCTCCAATAAAGCCTCCGGCAATGGTATGCACGATCCCGCCGGTCGCTTTGCGCACTCGGCCGTTGAGACCATCGTCGAAGATGGGGTTCCCGGCCGAATCGAACAGCATTGCGAAACTTCCGTCGAACAATGTGGAGAGAAGCGTGTGGCCATCGCCATCGTACCCTCCGACTGATCCCGCATAAGTGTTGATGATGTTGGTCGACAGGTTGACCTGACGGAAACGCTGTTGACCGCCTCGAGAGATGTAGAGAACCCCGTTCTGGATCAGGACCGCGCGCGGATTGCCGATGTTCGCACTGGTGGCGAGGCCGCCATCCCCGCTGAACCCCACATGGCCGGTGCCGGCGATGGTGTTGATCGTTCCCGCTGTTACGATGCGGATCCGGTGGTTGAACGTATCGCTGATGTACAGGTTTCCAGCCGGGTCAAAAGCGAGGCCACGGGGCCCGTTCAACTGGGCGGCAGTTGCAGGAATGCCGTCGCCGTTGTAACCGCACGTACCCGTCCCGGCGACGGTCGTGATGGTCCCGCTGGTATCGACCTTGCGTACCACGCAGTTGCCAGCTTGCGAGAAGTACAGGTTGCCCGAAGCATCGTAGGCAGGGTAAAACGGCGCGATCGCCGCCTTGGTGGCCGGCCCGCCATCGCCGCTGTAGCCAATGGCCCCATTGCCGGCGATCGTGCTGATCGTGCCCGCGGTACTGATTTTGCGAATGCGGCCGTTCCCCTGGTCCGCCACGATCAAATTTCCGCTGGCATCCAGCGCGATGCCGCTGGGAGCGCATATCATCGCCATCGTCGATTTTATGTTGTCGCCGTTGTAGCCGCAGATCCCATTGCCGGCGTAGGTCGTGATGGTTCCGGTTGGAGTGATCTTGCGGATGCGGTTCCCGTAGACGTCGCTGACATAGAGATTCCCGCCGCTGTCCAGGACAGAAGCGGATGGGCTTTCAATGGCGGCGCTGGTGGCCGGTCCCTTGTCACCCACATACCCGCCCGCCACGGTGGAGACGCTTAGCGGGCCCAGCACCGCGCCACCGATCGGGCCTGCCCCCACCGCGATGGTGCTGCCCACCGTGCGGGATGCAGTGTTAATCACGGAAACGCTGTTAGAGCCCTGGTTAGTGACGCCGACGAAGGCGCTGTCCTGGGTGAACGCCAACCCACTCGGGCCCATCCCGACCACCACCGTTCCCGCTACTGTCTGGGTGCCGGTGTCAATCACGGTTACCAGATTGCCAGAGCCTGCATTGTAGTTCGCCACGTAAAGCCAGTGCCCGTCCGGGCTCACCGCCTCATGGAATGGCCCCGCCGAGACGTTGATCGTATTTGAAACGGCATTGTTACCAGTCTGAATAACGGTTACCGTGTTTGCGTTGTAGTTGGTCACGTAAGCGGTGGAGCCATCCGGCGAAATTACTACCCCAACCGGGATGTTGGTGCCCACCGGGATCGTAGCCACCACCGCATTGGTCAAAGTTGAAATTACCAAGACGTTGCCCGGTCCCGAGCTGACTACATAGACAAAAGCTCCGGTGGGTGTCACAGCCAGTCCGACCGGATTCGTGACCGCAATCGTCTTGAATGTCTTCGTGGCGGTGTTAATCACGGCCACCGAATTCGCGCTGCAGCTGACGTAGGCTGTCTTTCCGTTCGGCGTCAGTGCGATGTCCGCCGGGCTAGGCAGCCCCGTGAGGGTGATGGTCGCGGTTACCACGTTCGTCGTGGTGTTAATCACCGACACTGTGCTCGACCCCGAATTGGTCACATATGCGAACGTACCTGCCTGGTTCACTGCCACTGCATAGGGATGGCTGCCCACCGCGATGGTCTTCACTACCGTGCCGCTGCTGGTGTTGATCACCGTTACGGTGTTATCGGCGTTGTTTGCCACATAGGCGTACGGTACCTTCGCCTGGCTGGACTGCAGACTTGTCCCCAGGAATACCAAGCCCCAAATCACTATTGTTGAAGGTCTCATGGTCCCCCCCGAATAAGTCCGGATCAACGACACAAGGGGCCCGTCCAGTGGATGAACGTCAGAGGGGTATTTTAATTGGTCTGCCGGAACGTGAGCTTATGCCGCGTTCTCGGAATTGTCAACAACAAATAGGGTGCACACAAATAGTGCTTAGAAACCTCGATTCAACAGCTCCGCCCCCTACCCATCTGGCCCTGTTCTTCCGTGACCTCGGAACCCCGCTCCCGGCTTGCTAAGCTCGCCTTGGTGTTCAGGAGGGCCACTTTGCCCGCGACAGCTTCGAAACCTACGATCAAGATTCTTTATGGCGAGTCCGATGAGCAGGTTCAGTCCACGCAAGCCGCCGAGATGAAAAAGGCGGGCCACCACATCACGACCGCAATCGGGCGGCAGGCGGTGCTCGACTCGCTCAAGCGCGACGCCTTCGACCTGGTCATCCTCGGTTCGACCCTATCCAAGGACGATCGCCATCACCTGCCCTACATGGTGAAAAAAGCGCACGAGGGCACCAAGGTGCTCATCATGCACGCCGCTTCCCGTCATCACGAAGTAGATGCGGCTGTCGACGCCAATACCAGCATGCAGTTCGTGCTCGAAAAAATTGCCCGTTTGATGTCCGAGCAGAACGTGTCAGCGTAGATTCAGTCTCGTCGAGAAGGCCAACGGTGGCGACTCAACCATGAGTCGCCACCGTTCTTCTGTGTTGGAGGATTGCTGCCGAAGAAAAAATGGGGACTGGCCGGCGTGAGAGAGGTCGAGCCCGGCCTGCCCCCTCGCCAGATTACTCTGTGTTGCCCCGTTGATCGCTGCTGACAGGAGCGATCTTGCCAAGGATGCCATCGTTTTCGTGGTTTGCTCCGGCTGTGAAAAACAGCTCTGTCGCGAGGCCACTGTTCGTGTCATCGCCGCCAAAACTCAGCCCCCAAAGCCCGTCGATCGCCAATGGCGCACCATTTTGATTCAGCAGCGTGCCTTCGAACTTCCCGCTCACCGCATTAAACGCATGGATGGTTCCGTCGCCGAAGTTGCCAATCAGCAGGCGATGGCTGAACGGTCCGAAGTCCCCTGGCGCTTGAGCAATCCCCCAGGGCGCGTTGAGCAGAGGGACATGCTGGAGCCGCAGCAGGAGTCTTCCTCCAACATCGAACACGTCCACAAAGCCAAGTCCGGCGCCGTGATCCTCATCCTTCGAGCCCGGCTTCCGGTGTGCGAATGTGACCACGATGTTGCCGCCCACATTCTGAATGCCGAACGGAGCGTAGTTGAGCGGAAGATTCGCGTCGAGGAAAGCCCCAGGTACCGTCATCCGCTGGAAGCGTCCGTTAAACACGTCGACGGCGCCACTCTTGAAGTTCGCCGCGTAAAGGCGCGGCCCCGACGCGGTGCTCGCAATCGCCAGTCCTTTATAGACTGCGCTCCCGGAACGATTCACTTTCACGACCGCGCTCGTCAGGCTCACCGAGGGATTCCAGCCGGAAATCGAGCCGTCCTCGGTCGAAAACAAGAAGATCGCAGGGTTCCCCGAGGAAACCTCGAACGCGGCCGTGTAATTAAAGACGGTCCCGGTGGGCGCTCCGCCCGGTTGTCCGTTGGGCAGGGGAATTGAAACCACCAGCGATTTGGGTGCGCCCGCACCGTCGTACAAGGTCGACAGCCACGTGCCGTTGTCCGAGATCCACCAGGGCGAGCCTGAAGCCCGCGACATTCCCCAGGGGTTGACTAGATTGGGATCGAAGTTCGCCGCCGTCGGCGAAGTTGTTGCGTTGTCCGCGGTAAGATCGGTTCTCTGAAAGTGCTGAGCCAGGGCGCTGCTTGCCCCCAGCACCACAGTCAATAGTAGAGCGGCCAGCGTGGCCGCATGCTTGCAATTCCGTGAGCGCGACATGATGTTCTCCTTTGCGATTCGTCGGCATTGGCCGAACTCGGTTCCTTTGAACCCGACGTCCCGATTCGACGCAGTCAAAATTAGCCGCGACCACAACCCGAGTTGTCACGCCGCTGTAAAGGTAGCGTCATTTTTTGAACAATGGAAAAGCTCGGAGAGGAAGGGAGTAGGCCACTCAGAGCCCGGCGCGCCCAAACTAAAATGGGCCGCCAGCCAAGAAGCGGTGACTTTTCCTTGGCTATCGGCCCACTCGATCCGGAAACGGATCGGAGGTGATAGTTACATCGTAGCCCCTTCCGGCGCAATGTCAAGCGGCAACTTGCAGGAGTTCCGTGCGCGAACGAATCCTCCAGTATTTGGGAGGTTAACGATGGAGGTAAACGATTGACACTTTTATCGCCAGAGTGTTAATTTGATTGGTTTTAGAAACCGCCATTCACCCAGCTCGATCAGCGACTCGATCAGCAGAAATATGGACCAGACCCTCAGACAACTAGGGGAATTACTGCTCGGAGCCGTGCCCACCGTGATCCTGCTGGGAACGCTTTTCGTTCTCTACACCCTGCTCGTTCATCGCCCGCTTATGGCCGTTTTGGCCGAGCGCCGTAGCCGCACGCAAGGCGCCATGGAAAAAGCGCGGGCTGATATCGCTGCCGCCGAGGCCCGCACCTCCGACTACGAACACCGGCTCCGCGAAGCTCGCCTGAAAGTCTTCAAGAACCAGGAAGCGCGTCGTCAGCAGGCCATGCAGTCCCGTGCCGAAATCCTGAACCAGGCCCGTGGCCGAGCCCAGGATCAAGTCAAGCAGGCGCGTGCGGGGATCGAGCAGGACAAGAAACAGGCACTCTCAAACCTGCAAGCCGATGCCGGACGCTTGGCCAGCGAGATCGTGCGCACGGTGCTGCGTCCGGTCGCGTCCCCAAGCCCGGGAGGCGGACGATGAAGACAATCCTCCGCTCGCTGTTTGTGCTCGCACTGCTGTCATCGCTTGCACTTTGTTCGTCGCGCGCCCTTGCTCGAGCCCAAGATCAGTCTTCCGCCGCCTCATCGTCCGAACAAAAGGCCGAACCCGAGCACAAGTCCATCGGTGGAGAACTTGCTAAAGAAGAACGCGAGGCGACCGGCGCGGATGAGGAGGAAGAGAACGGCAACCTCAAGCACTCTTCCATGGTTCAAAAGCTGGCCAAGCTTACCGGCATAAGCGTGCACGGCGCTCACCTGCTGGCGATGGGTCTGAATTTCGCCATTATCCTCTTAACGGCCTTGTGGTTTGGCCGCAAGTTTGTGCCCGGCATGTTGCGCAACCGCAACCTGTCCATCCAGAGTGCCCTCGAGGAAGCCCGCGCCGCCAGCCAGGAAGCCAGCCGCCGGCTGGCGGAAATCGAAAATCGCCTCCGCCAGTTGGACGTTGAGATTGGGCAGATGCAGGCCAACGCTGAAAAAGAGGCCGAAGCCGAAGAAGGGCGCATCAAGATCGCCGCCGAAGAGGAGATGCGCAAGGTGGTCGAGGCCGCCGAGCAGGAAATTGCCTCCGCCGCCAAACTGGCCCGCCGTGAGTTGACCGCTCACACTGCCGATTTGGCCATCGCTCTCGCGCGCAAACAGATCAACGTCGATTCCAATGCCGACCAGGTGCTGGTGCGCAGCTTCGCCTCCAAGCTTGCTCAAGATGGCGGCAAGGGAGGCAACTAGTGTCCTCCGTCGTCGGCGCTTACGCCCGGGCCCTCGCGGATGTGGTGGTTGGGAGCAAACTCGATCCCCCGCGCATTCTCCAGGAACTCCGCGCCACCGAGTCGCTGCTGGCAGAAAGCGATTCCCTACGCCGCGTTCTCGACAACCCGGCGATTCCGGGAGACCGCAAGCGCGCCGTGCTCGATGCCATTGCCCAACGCATGGGCATGGCTCGCCAGACGCGCAATTTCATTGCGGTGTTGACCGATCACCGCCGCTTGCCGCTGTTTTCCGATATCGTGAAACAGGTCGAACAGGAACTCAATGACCGCCTCGGTTTCGCCGACGCCGATGTAAGCAGCGCGCGGCCGATTGGCGATTCGGAAAAACGGTTGCTCGAAGCCGAAATTACTAAGCTAACGGGCAAGCAGGTGCGAGCTCGCTACCACGAAGACCAATCGCTCCTGGGCGGAGCCATAGTAAAAGTAGGCAGCACCATCTACGACGGCTCGGTGAAAGGACAGTTAGCGAGAATTCGAGAGCAGTTGGTGAAAGGCTAGCTCCTAGCCTCTGGCTTGAATCTTTCGCGTACGGGTTCAAGACCGGGCCATAGGCAAGAGCTGGAAGCCAGGAGCTAGAAGCTAGAAGCTGATTCATATGGCCCAAATTAAAGCAGACGAAATCACGCAATTAATCCGCGAGCAGATCGAGAACTACGAATCCAAGATCGCGGTCGACGAAGTAGGCACCGTCATCACGCTAGGCGACGGTATCGCCCGCGTCTATGGCCTCGACAAGGTTATGGCCGGCGAGCTGCTCAGCTTTCCGCACGGCGTCGCCGGTATCGCCATGAACCTGGAAGAAGACCAGGTCGGCGTCGTGCTGCTCGGCGAGTACACCGAAATCAAGGAAGGCGACGAGGTCAAGCGCACCGGCCGCATCATGAGCGTGCCTGTCGGCGACGCCATGATCGGGCGAGTAGTCAACTCGCTTGGCCAGCCCATCGACGACAAGGGCCCCATCCCAACTGACAAGTTCATTGCCCTCGAACGCATCGCTCCCGGCGTCATCGACCGCCAGCCCGTGCGCGAGCCCATGGCCACCGGTCTCAAGGCCATCGATTCGATGATCCCAATCGGCCGCGGCCAGCGCGAACTCATCATTGGCGACCGTCAGACGGGCAAGACCGCCGTCGCCCTTGACACCATCATCAACAGCAAGGGCAACAACCTGATCTGCATCTACAACGCGATCGGACAAAAACGGTCCTCCATCGCGCAAGTGGTGAAGATCCTCGAAGATGCCGGAGCGATGGAGTACACCATCGTAGTTGCTGCGTCCGCCTCCGAGCCCGCGCCCATGCAGTACATCTCGCCTTATGCCGCGTGCGCCATGGGCGAATACTTCCGCGACACCAAGCGGCACGCGCTCTGCATCTACGACGATCTTTCCAAACACGCTGCCTCGTACCGCGAGATTTCCCTCCTGCTGCGCCGTCCGCCGGGCCGCGAGGCCTATCCCGGGGATGTCTTCTATCTTCACTCGCGCCTTCTGGAACGCGCCTCGAAGCTGAGCGACAAAAACGGCGGCGGATCGCTGACCGCCTTGCCGGTGATTGAAACCCAGGCGGGCGACGTTTCCGCCTACATTCCGACCAACGTGATTTCCATCACCGACGGCCAGATCTATCTCGAAACCGACTTGTTCAACCAGGGCGTGCGTCCCGCCGTCAACGTCGGACTCTCCGTCAGCCGCGTCGGCGGCAGCGCGCAGATCAAAGCCATGCGCCAGGTCGCCGGAACCCTGAAACTCGAACTCGCGCAATACCGCGAGTTGGCAGCCTTCGCGCAGTTCGGCAGTGATCTCGACAAAGCCACGCAGCAACAGCTCAATCGCGGCCAGCGCTTGGTGGAACTGTTAAAGCAAAACCAGTTCTCGCCGCTGCCGTTCTCCAAGCAGATCCTGATCATCTTCGCCGGCACCAGCGGCGTGCTCGACGATCTGCCGGTCGATCAAGTCCGCGAATTCGAAAAAGAACTCTACAAGTACGTAGATACAACAAGCCCAGGCCTGCTCAAAACGATCATGGACAAAAAGATCCTCGACGACAGTCTGAAAGCCGACATGTCGCGCGTGATCAAGGAAGCAAAACAACAGTTCGTGGATGCAAGACAAGCAGTAGCGAAATAAAGAAGTTCCCGGTTCCCAGTTCTCAGTTGGTCCTGAACGCGCCAGGAGAGTCTGACTGAAATTGAGAATTGAGAACTGAGGACTGGAAACTGAGAACTCGTCAATGCCCAACGTTCTCGACATCCGGCGCCGCATCCGCAGCGTGGTCAACACGCGGCAGATCACCAAGGCCATGAAGACCGTCTCGGCGGCCAAACTCCGCCGCGCTCAGGAGGGCGCGCTCGCCGCTCGTCCGTATTCGCAGATGTTGGCCAACGTTCTGAAATCGCTCGTAGCCCGCGCCGATGTCTACGACCCCATCACTGGAGAGCCGCGCCATCCTCTTCTCGCGGAGCGCCCGGAGAAAACCATCCTGCTGATCGTCGTCACCGGCGACAAAGGACTCGCCGGCGCGTTCAACACCAATATCCTGAAGATTGTCTCCAAGTTCATCGAGTCCAAGCCTGGCCGGAACATCGACGTCGAGTGCATCGGAAGGAAAGGCCGCGACTTCATGCGCCGCCGCTATCCCGCGGCTCCAGTAAGAACCCGAGAAGATGGAGCGACGGGCGCCCCGCCCGTCCAGCCCGGCACTGAAATCGCCCCGCCCCGCGCCGGCCAAGTCCAAATCGTAGGCGAGTACGTCGGCATCCTCGGCAAAGTCGAACACAGCTTCGCCTCTACCCTCGCCGCCAGCATCATCGAACGTTACACGCGCGGCGAAATCGACGGCGTCTACATTCTTTATAACGAATTCAAGTCGGTAATCGCGCAGCGCCTGATCGCCGAGCACCTGCTTCCCATGGAAGAAATCGGCGTAGTCGATGTCCGCATGGCCGAAGAAGCGGAAGAAGAAGAGCGCAAGCGCAGATTGGAAGCCGCCAAGTCCGCCGGTGTTGGAGTGCGTCCTATCGACACACACGCCGTCGATGAAGCCGCCGCAAAATTCGGCGCTTCACAGGTCGACTACATCTACGAGCAAAAGCCGGAACAGCTCTTCCACGAGATTCTGCCCAAGTACATCGGCATCCAGATTTTCCATGCGCTGCTAGAGTCGGTGGCGGCTGAACACGCCGCCCGCATGACCGCCATGGATTCGGCCACCAACAACGCGTCCGACATGATCGATTCCCTGACGCTGGTAATGAACCGCGCGCGCCAGGCCAAGATCACGAAAGAAATCATCGAGATCGTGAGCGGCGCCGCTGCATTGTGAAGCGGCTCTTAGCTGTTAGCTCTTGGCTCTTAGCTTGAACCGAGGCGGAGAGTTACCAGAGCTAAGAGCTAATAGCTAACAGCCAAGAGCTGAGGTTTTATGCCCGAAAATACCGGTAAAGTCATCCAAGTCGCAGGCCCCGCCGTCGACGTCCAGTTCGTCGAGGTCTCCATGCCTCCCATCTACGAAGCGCTGCGCGTCGTCAGCGAAGGCTTCACAGTTCCTTCGCCCATCGACGTCATCGTCGAAGTGCAGCAGCACCTGGGCGAAGGCCGCGTCCGTTGCATCGCCATGCAACCCACCGACGGCATGGTGCGCGGCATGAAAGCCATCGATCAAGGCGGTCCGATCTCGGTTCCTGTCGGCCGCGGAACCCTCGGCCGCGTCATGAACGTTATTGGCGAGCCGGTCGACCAGCTCGGCCCGATTGCGTTCGAAAAAAAAATGCCCATTCACCGCCTCGCGCCCGCGTTTGACGAGCAATCGACCACCGCGGAAATGTTCGAAACCGGCGTGAAGGTTGTCGACTTGATCCAGCCCTTCTTGAAGGGCGGCAAGATCGGATTGTTCGGCGGCGCCGGTGTCGGCAAGACGGTCGTCATCATGGAACTCATCAACAACGTCGCCAAGCAGCACGGCGGCTATTCCGTGTTCGCCGGAGTTGGTGAACGCACCCGCGAAGGCAACGACCTCTGGCTGGAAATGAGCGAGTCCGGAGTCATCAAGCCTGGTAAGCCCGAAGAATCCAAAGCCGCGCTCATCTACGGCCAGATGACCGAGCCTCCCGGCGCGCGCCTCCGCGTAGCGCTGACCGGACTCACGGTCGCCGAATATTTCCGCGACGAGCAGGGCGCTGACACGCTTCTCTTTATCGACAACATTTTCCGATTCACGCAAGCTGGTTCCGAAGTCTCGGCGCTCTTGGGCCGCATGCCCAGCGCCGTAGGTTACCAGCCCAATCTCGCCACCGAAATGGGCGAGTTGCAGGAGCGCATCACTTCGACGAAGAAGGGTTCGGTCACTTCGGTGCAGGCGATTTACGTGCCTGCCGACGATCTCACCGATCCCGCGCCGGCGACGACCTTTGCGCACCTCGATGCGACCACTGTGCTCTCGCGTGCGTTGACCGAAATCGGAATCTATCCGGCCGTCGATCCGCTCGCCTCCACTTCGCGTATTCTCGACCCGCGCATCGTCGGCCAGGAACATTACGATGTCGCGCAGATGGTGAAGAAGACGCTGCAGACCTACAAGGATTTGCAGGACATTATTGCCATTCTCGGTATCGACGAACTCAGTGAAGACCAGAAGCTCACGGTTGCGCGCGCCCGCAAGATCCAGAAATTCCTCTCGCAACCGTTCTTCGTGGCCGAGCAGTTCACCGGCACTCCGGGACGCTACGTGAAGATTGCCGATACAGTGAAAGGTTTCCGTGGCATCGTCGAAGGCAAGTACGACGACATTCCCGAGCAGGCCTTCTACATGAAGGGCACGATTGACGAAGTACTGGAAACGGCGGAAAAGCTGAAGACCGCGGCGGGGTAGAGTATGCTTCGCTTTGTAGTTGGCTTAGAATCGTTTTTCAAGGAGATGGCAATGACTCTAACAATGAATTGGCGAGGGAAAATTTCGAGCCTGGTGATGGTGGTTGTCTTTTTGTCATCCGCCGCACTGGCCCAGGCCCAGCATGCGGCCAAAGAAGAAGCGAACCCCGATGAGCCGGTGATTCACGACTACCTCCTGACCATGGACAAGGTTAAGAGTTACGTTGAAATCGCGACAAAGCTTGATGCGGTGTCGAAAGACGATCCTGCAATGGCGGCGGAGATGAAAAAGCTCGAAGAGACCGATGCTCACAATGTTCAGAAAGCTGCCATAGCGGAAAAGTTCCCTCATCTCGGGGCTTTTCTCAAGAGCAATGACACCACAGCGCGCGACTTTATATTTACTCCCATCGTCGTCTTAACCGCGGGGCTTGCTATGGCTGCTCAAGATGCGAAACAGGAGCCGCCAAGCTATGTTAATCCCGCAAATATCAAGTTTGTTCGTGAGCATAAAGACGAACTCCAAAAAGCCAATCTCTTCCTCTTCGGGCCAAGTTCGCATAAGGACAAGAGTTCTGAAAATAAGAGCGACGATCAGTAAAGTGGCAAGGGGGCTGCGACTCAACATCGAGTAACAGCGAAGACATGGCAGAAACGTTCCAACTCGAAATCGTCACCCCCGAGAAGCTGGTGGTCAAGGACTCCGCCGAAGAAGCGCAAATTCCGGGACTCAGCGGCTATCTGGGTATTCTTCCCGGGCACGCTCCGCTCATCACCGAACTTGCCGTCGGAGTCATCACCTACCGAGTGCGTGGCGAGGCACATACTCTTTCAGTGGCTTGGGGATTTGCTGAGGTTCTGCCCGACAAGGTTACCATTCTGGCGGAAGCTGCCGAACGTCCTCAGGAAATCGACATCGCGCGAGCCCAGAAAGCCAAAGATCGCGCCGAACAGCACTTGAAGAGCAACGATCCCCAAACCGATTACACTCGCGCCGAAGACGCTCTACAGCGCGCTGAGACACGGCTGAAGGTCGCAGAGGAAAAATAGCGTTCCAGGTTTTAAGAGAAAATGGCCGCCGAAATCCGGGCGGCCATTTTTCCTTTCACTTTCTATTTAGTACCGGTTGCGAAAGCTCGCGTCGTATCCGGCGCGATAGCCGTTGGTGTATTCGGCCTTGTACTCGTTCTTATTGCCATATTCGCGGCGGTAGCCGTGGTCGCGATCCTCGTAGCGGCCCCGGGGATTTGAGTTGTGCGATTTTCTTTTGTCGATATCGCTGCGCGCCGCCACCGACCCGTCGTCGTAGCCGTAGCGGTAGGCTTCATTG
>Ga0075021_10000551_pt1 | contig 19591 bp, 18 predicted proteins | sample ColStrG_CSR_2012_FD_72749 | JGI IMG/M metagenome (GOLD analysis project Ga0075021, IMG submission 72749) | Freshwater sediment microbial communities in response to fracking from Pennsylvania, USA - Cold Stream Run_MetaG_CSR_2012 | ecosystem: Environmental > Aquatic > Freshwater > Creek >...
GTTCCCGGTTGATGCCAGGTTTTGCCGCCGTCGTCGGAGCGCTGAATGATCTGGCCAAACCATCCGCTGGTCTGCGAAGCATAGATGCGATTGGGATCGGCGGGCGATCCCTTCAGGTGATACATCTCCCAGCCCGAGAAGTGTGGACCGCTGACGTCCCATTTTTCGCGCTTGCCGTCCGACTCCAGAATGAATGCGCCTTTGCGCGTGCCTGCCAGCACTCGTACCTTGCTCATGCATTACTCCTTTCTGCGTCTTGTATGGGTTCCTCTGTGTCTTAAGGATAGTCGGCCATTCGCTTCTACGAAGGTCGACCTTTCCCGCAGTTAATCATCCACGGTATGCCGAATTGATCGACGAGCATACCAAAGCGCGCAGCCCAAAATGTCTCCTGGATTGGCACCTGCACCGTCCCGTTTTCTGCCAACGCGCGAAATATGCGTTCCGCCTCGGCGGCGTCCGTGAGGCCAAGCGTCACGGAGAAGCCTTGCGGTGTCTGATAGGCATCCGGCGGAACATCCGCACCCATCAATTCCTGGTCTCCGATGGCCAGGGTGGCGTGCATGACCTTGCCGCGCCATTCGGCGGGCACCTGTTCGGCGAGGGGCGTACCCTCGTAGGAGAACATGCTTCCGATTTTGGCGCTCAGGCAGTTCTCGTAGAACTTGAACGCTGCTTCGCACTGGCCGTTGAAATTGAGATAGGGACTTAATTGCACCGCGCACTCCCTCAAGATTATGAGCGTGAAGCACTCCGCAGCGGAATCAGTGCGCGCATCCGCTCATCGCGCAGGAACAGTCCTGCCCAGATCACGACACCGACAATAATCGGCATGAAGAACGGCTCGCCCACTCGCACGTGCGTAGCGGTAGCGCCGCCCAGATAGCCGGTCAAGAGAATCGCGCCGAGGACGGAAGTGCGCGGGATGGCGTAGACGATGGCGCACAGGATCTCCACGATGACGATGCCCTGCAAAGAACCGCCTGGGTAGCCGTAGTGAGTGAATCCCTGTGCGACGTTGGCCGGCTTCAGCAATGAGAACAGGCCGGTGACAACCAGCAACAGGACTGGCAGGGCGCTGAGAATCCGTCCGGCCCAAAGCATGGTGTTTGAGGCCGGAGCGGTCGGACTGCTTGATGGCATAACTTCCCCCCCACACCTTCGAGATGGAGAAGAATTTTATCAGTCCTACGGCCGTTGCGTCAGGGTAGCCAGGGGGGCCGCCGGTTGGGTGAGCCGATGTTTCCATTTCTGCTAAGCTGAGCGGGCTAGCATCGAAGAAGCGGAGGAGAAACCGTGGAAGTCGTGGCCGGAGTGGATCTGGGCGGAACTGCCATCAACTATACGTTAGTCGACCAGCAGGAGCGGTTTCTCATTGAGGGGCTGTGCGAGCATCCCGCACTGGCGAAGCAGGGGCCAGAGATTTGTCTCCAGCAGATCGCCGACGGACTGAAGATCGCGACGGACAAGGTGGGCGTTCAGCTTGCGGATGTGGTTGCGGTCGGCCTCGATACTCCGGGCCCGGCCAGCGCTGCGGGCCGGTTGAGCGCCCGGGGCTCGACGAACTTTGTACATGCGAAGTGGGCGGGATTCGATATCCGCGAAGGCCTGGCGCACAAGCTGGGGAAGCCCGTGTCCTATTTGAATGACGCGAACGCTGCGGCGCTGTGGGGACACTATGCGATCTTTGGCGCCAGCAGCCGCGAGACTTCGGTTTCCGATGTGGTGGGCACGGGCAACGGCGGAGGCATCATTCTGGAAGGCAATGTTGTGAAGGGCACGAACGGATTCGGCGGAGAGCTGGGCCACGTGCTGATTCCATACCAGAGTATTGCGGGAATCGCTGGTCTCAAGCCGCAATGTAACTGCGGGCGAATCGGCGATCTGGAGTCGCTGTGTTCTCTGACTGCGATCGAAAAGACCATCTTGCCGTATTTTCTGCCGCGCTATCCAGGGCACGAGCTGGCCAAACAGGACACGCACCAGGCGGCTAAGGCGGTGCGCGGTCTTGCGGATAAGGGTGACGCGATGTGCAAAGAGATTTTCCGCGTACAGGCTCACGCCTTGGGACTGTTTTTCGACGAGATGATCAACACCTTCGACCCCGATGCCTTAATTGTTGGAGGCGGCGTGCTGGAGACGAGTCAGGAGTTCCAGGGTTGGTTTCTGGCCGAGATTCGAGCGGGCATGCCGAGCCAGCGCGAGGAGCAGGCGGGCATTCCCATTCATGTGATGCCCAATGGCGACACCGCGGGGGCGCGGGGGGCAGCGCTGGAGGCGCTAAAGCTTGCCAGGCAAGGCGGCCTCGCGTAGCTGGTCCTGAAACCCCTTGCTGGGAGAAGGCATCGTAGTTGTTGCTACGAAGAAACGCGGCACTCATCGCAACGAGGGTCTATCTTTAGGCCGGTCAGCGCCAGGTGTTTCGCTCCCTCGCTTCAGCAGGCGCCATCAGCAGGCGCCGTTTGCCGCACCGGCGGCGCGTCATTTATACTTACCGTTTGCCTTAAGCAAGTTGATCCAGTCAGGAGCAGGGATTTTCGATGCCGAAACGTACATTTCAGCCCAACCGGCGCAAGCGCTCGAAGAAGCACGGGTTCCGGACTCGTATGAAGACCAAGAGCGGGGCCAAGGTGTTGTCGCGCCGCCGGGCCAAGGGGCGCAAACGCGTCTCGGTGAAGCCGGGTTTCCGCGAGTAGTCTCTCCCCCCACGGACAGCAAAGGCCGTCATTTGTGCAGGACTTTCAAGTGAGCGAAGACGCTCCGGACCGGAGTGCAGCGCCGACCAGTGTGAAGCAATCCGAAGTACAGCAGGGAGCAGGATTTCCCCGTGCGGCACGGTTGCTGAAGCACTCGGACTTTGATCGCGTGTACAAGCAGGGACGGCGGCACTTTTCCTCTCACATGACCGTGTTTTATCTGCGGCAGGTGAAAGGCAATGCACGCGTCGGGTTGACGGTAGGGCGCGTGTTGGGAGGCGCGGTCCAGCGGAACCGGATCAAGCGTCGGCTGCGCGAAGCGGTGCGGCTACAGCGAGCATTGTTGCAGGGCGCGGTGGATGTGGTGATCAATCCGAAGAAATCGGTGCTGACTGTGGAGTTTGCGGTGGTGGTCGAAGAGATGAGCCGCGCGTTTGGCGTCATTGCCAAGAAGCTGGCGGAGAAATAGAAATGAAGATCGCCGCGCTGTGGGTGTTGCGGGTCTACAAGCGGTGGGTGTCGCCCGCTTTTCCTCCATCGTGCCGGTATGTTCCGACTTGCTCGGAGTATGCGATGGAAGCGGTGGAGCGGTACGGGGCGCTGCACGGCGGGGCCTTGGCGGCTTGGCGGTTGTTGCGGTGCCATCCGTTGGTAAAGGGTGGGAATGATCCAGTGGTGAAAAGACCTCAAGAGTCCCACTCATTCGCAAAAAGCGCGAATGAGTGAGGCAACCAATGCTAACGACGAGCGACTGATTTGGCAGAATTTAAGAATCCTCAGCAAGAACCCGGGATGGAGCGCAGGCTGCTGCTGGTGTTTGCGCTGACCTTTCTGGTCATCATGTTGTTCCAGCCGCTTCTGAAGAAGTATTTGCCACAGCCTCCGGCGAAGCCGCAGAATTCCCAGGCCGCGCCGGCGCAGAACCAGGTACAACCTCCGATGTCGGCGGGCGCAACGGACAGAGCCCCAGCGGCGAGTTCCGGGACGCCGGCGGCATCCGCTCCGCAGCAGGCGGCCACCGAGACGGAGACGGTGATTGAAAATGGCCTGTACCGGATCGTGTTCACGAATCGCGGCGGGCGCGTGAAATCCTGGGTGCTGAAGAAATACACTGACGATAAAGGCGGCCCGCTGGAGCTGGTGAACACGGTCGCCGCGGAGAAGTATGGGTATCCGTTGGCGCTGTGGAGCTATGACGAGAACCTCCGGAACGAGCTGAACTCTGCACTGTATGTCGCGACCAGCACCGGCAGTTCCGCTCCGGCTGAGGTCACGTTTACCTACAGCGACGGCGACGTCTCGGCTCAGAAGAGTTTTAAGTTCGATCATAGTTATGTGGTAGCGGCGCGGACTTCAGTCCAAGTAAAGGGCGGGGAGGTCACGGCGTTCCCGATGTGGCCGGCTGGGTTCGGCGACGAAACGAACGGGCCGCAGTATGCGACCGGGCAGATTCTTTACCAGTACGACAATAAGGTCGAACGGCTGGCGATGAAGAAGATTGGCGGCGGCAGCACAGTACCCGGGCCATTCCAGTGGGCTGGCCTCTCCGACCAATACTTCGCGGCGGTATTTTTGCCGCAGGATCCGCAGTCCTCGGCGATGGTGACGCTGCACAACACGATTGAGATTCCGCACGGCGGCGACAGCAAGCAGATGGACAAGGTCGACGTGCTGGGTGCCGCGGTCGGCAGCTTGAAGGGCCCAACCACGGCACGGCTGTACGTTGGGCCCAAGGCATTGCCGGATCTGGAGTCGGTGCAGGTACCGGGGATTACGGGCGCGGAACCCGATCTGCGGGCCATTGTCGATTTCGGGTGGTTGGGGCTGATTGCACGTCCATTGTTTGAGTGGCTCAAGTGGATGTACTACCACATCGTCGGGAACTGGGGCTGGGCGATTCTGTTGCAGACGCTGGTCATCAACCTGGCGTTGTTGCCGCTGCGGTTGACGCAGATGAAATCGATGCTGAAGATGCAGCGGGTGGCGCCGCAGATCAAGTCGATCCAGGAAAAGTACAAGAAGTACAGCCTGCGCGATCCGAAGAAAGCCGAGATGAATGAAGAAATCTCGGCGCTGTACAAGAAGGAAGGCGTGAATCCGGCGGGCGGATGCCTGCCGATGCTGATTCAGATGCCGTTTCTTTTTGCGTACTACCGGATGCTGGGAGTGGCGATCGACCTGCGGCACGCGCCATGGCTTTGGATTCGCGATCTCTCGGCCCCGGACCCGTGGCACATTCTGCCGGTTGCGATCATTATCACGATGCTGGTGATGCAGCGTATGACGCCGCAGGCCGGGATGGATCCGGCACAGCAGAAGATGATGAATATCATGATGCCGGGCATGCTGGGCGTGATGAGCTGGAACCTGGCGGCCGGGTTGGGCCTGTACTGGTCGGCGGGACAGCTGATCGGGATCGTACAGCAGGCGGTGATGAACCGCACGTCGCTCGGGCGCGAAATGCGGGAGATGATGGAGAAGCGGGCGAGGAAGAAAGAGAAGTGAGCTTTTGGCTGTTAGCTTTTTGGCTGTTAGCTTTTTGGCTCTTAGCTACGCCCTTCTAGTGTCGATCGATGACTGGAACCTAAAGGCCAAGAGCTAGCAGCTAAGAGCCCAGAGCTGAGAACTACTATGCCGATCACAGACAAGGTTGCTGCCGCAAAACAGGTTGGGGAATTTCTACAAACCGTCATTACTAATGGCGGATTCCGGCTGAAGTACCGGATCACGGTGGATCCTCCGATTCCTGGGAACCGGGAGTGGGAGCATCCGGAGATTCTTGTGGAGTTCGCGGGACCGGATTCGGCGTTGCTGCTGGAGCGGGGCGGAGAGTTGCTGCGTTCGTTTGAACTGCTGGCGTCGGAGATCCTGCACTTGCAGGGGAACGAGCACGAGAAGATCTGGTTCGACTGCAAGAACTTCCGCTCGCTGCGGATTGAAGAGTTGCAACTGGCGGCGCGCACGGCGGCGGAGAAAGTGCGGAGCACAGGAGCGCCGTACCGGTTTGGCCCGATGTCGTCACGAGAGAGACGGATTGTTCACCTGGCGCTACGCGAGGAAAAAGACTTGAAGACCGAGAGTGACGGGGAAGGTGGACGGCGCTCGGTGGTGGTGTATCCAGGGAATTACAAGCCGGCGCCGCGTCCCGCGCGCAGAACTGAATAGTACTTTGCCCGGCGAAGAAGCCAGCGTCCCACGCGCGTTGCACTCTTTCCGTTGCAGTTAGTTTCTCGACACTTGACAGCGCGCTGAAATCGCGATTGCGAAAGCAACGCGAGCAAAAAGTTTTTTGTCTGCGACACGGACATCGCGAATTTTTCTGTGCTACTATGCCCTTCGTCTTCGTACTGCAAATCATTCAAGGCAACCAGCGGCTGCGCAAGCGGAAGCTGCTCTTAGAGTAGATCTCATAGGCAAGAGTTGAGTGTTCGGGATGCGCCTTCGCGGGCGCCCTCCCTACTTTTGGGAAAAAATAATGTCCGTAACCAGTTCCGCCGTCATTCCGAATCCCTGGGTGCGCATCCTGGACGCACTGGAAAAGAAAATCAACCGGCACTCCTACGAAACATGGCTGAAGCCGACGCGTTACAGCCACGCCAGCAATGGAATCCTGTTTGTGCGGGTTCCGACCGCAGAGTTCAGTCACGTGGGTGACAAATATGCGGATCTGATCCAGGAAGCGATCGACAACCTGGGGCTGGACTACAAGGACGTGAAGTTCGTAACGCCGGAAGACGACCCATCGAATACGCCGATCCGGCATAACGGCGGGCTTTCGCTGCACAGCACGGGCGGAACAATTCCCACCGGAGGTCTCCATCCGACGCAGGCGCGTTTTGATTGGGACAGTGCTGCACAACTCAATCCGCGCTACACGTTTGACGCGTTCGTCATTGGAAGCGGGAACCAGTTCGCGCACGCCGCGTGCCAGGCAGTGGCCGAGCGGCCTTCGAAGGCCTACAACCCGTTGTTCCTCTATGGCGGCGTGGGTATGGGCAAGACGCACCTGATGCAAGCCATTGGGCATGAGATTAAGCGCCGGGCGCCGCAGGCGGCGATCTGCTACGTATCGAGCGAGAAGTTCACCAACGAGATGATCAACTCGTTGCGCTACGACAAGATGATCAGCTTCCGGGATAAGTTCCGGACCGTCGACGTGCTGCTGGTGGACGACATCCAGTTCCTGGCGCAAAAAGAGCGCACTCAGGAAGAGTTCTTCCACACGTTTAATGCGCTGCATGAGTCGATGAAGCAAATTGTGATCGCCAGCGACCGTCCGCCGAAGGAGTTGGCGGAATTTGAAGATCGCTTGCGCAGCCGGTTTGAGTGGGGCCTGATCGCCGACATTCAGCCGCCGGACCTGGAAACGAAGGTTGCCATCCTGCAAAAGAAGGCGGAGCAGGAAAAAGTTACGATCCCAACGGATGTAGCGCTGTTTATCGCTTCGAATATCCGATCGAACGTTCGGGAACTGGAAGGCGCGCTGATCCGGCTGGTGGCGCACTCGTCACTGATCGGCGCCGAAATCACACTTCCCTACACGCAGCAGGTTCTGAAGAACTTCATTGACTCGCAGGCGCGGAAGGTCACGATTGAGTCTATCCAGAAGGCGGTGGCTGAGCAGTTTGGGCTGCGCCTGGTGGAGATAAAAGCGAAAAATAATTCGCGGTCGATCGTTTATCCACGGCAGATTGCGATGTACCTGGCCAAGCATCTGACGGAAGCTTCGCTGCCGGAGATTGGGCGGCAGTTTGGCGGCAAGCACCACACCACGGTGCTGCATTCGGTGGAGAAGATCGAAGTGGTCCGCAAGGGCGACAAGGATTTGAACAGGCTTCTGAATAAGTTGACTGAGCAGTTGGGCGCGTGAATCGCGGTTTCCGCCCGAATTTCCACCTTGGACTCCATTCTTCCTGTCTCCAAGCTGTGGAGTGCCTGTGAAAGTTGTAGGAGAAGCGGTACGAAATGTGGACCACCAGCCAGCAGTACGTTGAGCGTCACCGCCCGCAGCAGCGATTGTCCACATGAAGGGTGAGCTGAGAACCGATTGAATTGGCAGGACCTGGATGTTTTTTCCACTTCTCCAAAGCGCCTACGGTTACTACTGGTTTTCTTGCTTTTGCATTTGATATAAGGGAAGGAACAGAAGTAGAGTCGGGAGAACCAATATGCCGGTCGAAGTCGCACCTGCTGCCGTCGCTGCCACCACGACGATGGAAATCACTGTCAGCAAGTTTGAACTGTTGCGTGAATTGACCGCGACGCAGGGCGTGGTGGAGCGCAAGACCACGATTCCAATCCTCTCGAATTATCTTTTTGAAGCCGCTGGGGACAAGTTGTCGCTGACGGCAACCGATCTCGACTTGAGCCTGCGCACGTCCTGCAACGCCAAGGTGAAGAAGGAAGGCGCATGCACGATTCCGGCGAGGAAACTCTACGACTATGTGCGGTTGCTGCCCGACGCCGATATCACCATCAAACTGCTGGAGAACCATTGGGTGAGCATCCGCTGCGGGCGGTCGAACACGAAGATGGTTGGGATGGCGCGGTCAAATTTTCCAAGTTTGCCGGTCTTTCCAGCCGCTGGCGTAGTGAAGATTCCAGCTCCAGTTTTGCGGTCAATGATTGCGAAGACTGGTTTTGCGATCGCGAGCGAGGAATCACGATACACGCTGAACGGGGCGTTGATGGTGCTGAAGCCGGAGTCGATCACAATGGTGGCGACCGACGGCCATCGTCTGGCTCATATCGAACGCGCGGGGGAGAAGTTCGAAGGCGTTTCGGGCGAGATGAAGACTCTGGTGCCAAAGAAGGCAATGGACGAATTGAAGTCGCTGCTTGATTCCGACGTCGAGACCATCGACTTCGCCAAGGATGAATCGACGCTGTTCTTCCGCGTGGGCCCGCGGCTGTTGACTTCCCGGCAACTCACTGGGCAATTTCCGAATTACGAAGCGGTGCTGCCGAAGGACAACACGAAGTCCATTACGATGCACGGCGAGGAATTGGGGGCGGCGATCGCACGTGTGGCGCAATTTGCCGACGAGCGGTCGCGGGCGGTGCGGCTGCGTCTGGAGAAGGGCGAGTTGAAGCTGTCGGCGTCTTCGACGGAGACAGGCGAGTCGGAGGATTCGATTGAAGTGGCCTACGACGGCGATCCGATGGCGATCGGCTTCAATGCGCAGTACCTGACGGATTTCATCAAGGCGATTGGATCAGGCGAAGTGAAACTCGAACTTAAGGATCCGCAGTCGGCCGGGCAGCTTCGTCCCGCAGAAGGTGAAGACTACAAGTATCGGTACATCGTGATGCCGATGCGGATCTGAAGGGCTGAGACTGGCTTTTTCACGCCGTGGCACTTGTCTTGCCAAGTCTGCGCAAAACACTGCACTCCTGTTAAATCCACCTTGACCAAATGCACGCCGGCATTTACATTTGTCGGCCATTCCAGTACTGGAGGAAAATACTATGTTATCTGGCTTCAAGCAGTTTGTTTTGCGCGGCAACGTGGTGGATATGGCGGTCGGCCTGGTGGTGGGCGCGGCGTTCGGTGGAGTTGTGACCTCCCTGGTGAAGTCGCTGATTGAGCCGCTCATTGCGATGCTGGTGGGCAAGCCTGATTTTACGGCCCTGGCCTTCAAGATTGGCGAGACCAGCTTTCCTTACGGCGTATTTCTGACCGCGCTGGTGAACTTTCTGTTAGTGGCGGCCGCGATTTATTTCTTCGTGGTTACACCGGTGAACGCCCTGATAGCGCGAACCCGGAAAGACCCGGCGCCTGCGGATCCGACCACGAAGAAGTGCCCGGAATGCCTGAGCGAGATTCCAATCGATGCCCGCCGCTGCGGACATTGCTCGCAGCCGGTGATGGGCAAGGCCGCCTGAGCCACGTTTCGTGCTGTAGAAGGTTGATGCGAGAACCCAGGAGAGACCGGCAAGCCGCGTCTCTCCTATGGTAATTGCGTGCCCTCCGGCTTGGCGGAATCCCCCCTCCCCCTGTACAATCAGTGTTTCGGCATCAAGCCTTAGAAGGGTTACAGGTTATGGCACGAGTTTGTGATCTTTGCGGCAAGGGGCCGCAATTTGGGAACACCATCAGCCACGCCCACAACGTGAGCAAGCGGCGCTGGAACGTCAATCTGCGTCCGGTACACGCCCGGGTGGGAGCTGCAACGAAGCGGATCCGCGTGTGCACGTCCTGCTTGCGCAGCGGCAAAGTAGTGAAAGCCTAAGAAATCAGGCCCGCAGAGTGTGAAAATGCTGCGGGCTTTTCTCTGCCTAGATACGCCGCCGCACCCCGCGAGCTATTTCACTTCGATCAATTGCACGTCAAAGACAAGGGTGGAATTCGGTGGGATCAACTGCGCGTAGCCTGCTGGGCCATACGCCAAGTCCGGGGGGATGCGCAATTGGCGCTTGCCGCCGACCTTCATCCCAGCGACACCCTCATCCCAGCCCTTGATAACCTGGCCAGCTCCCAACATGAACTCAAAGGGATGGCCGGTGCCGACCGAGCTATCGAACTTCTTGCCATTGGTCAGCCACCCAGTGTAGTGCACCTTAACGTGCTGTCCGCTTTGGGCGACTGGGCCGGCGCCCACTTTGATATCCCAGTACTCAAGGCCGCTGGCGGTTTTGACAGAAGGCCCAGTGACTTTGGTCGGCCCGCTGACGGCGGGTTTGCGCGCTGCCGTTTTCTGCATTGCGACGGGCTTCTTGGGAGCGCTGGCGGTCTGGGCGGCGGATGAGGTGGCCATGCCGGCGGCGGCGAGAGTGAGAACGAGAGTCTTCATAACACCTCTTTCGAAAATCATTTCAGCCGTTCCCTCCTGGATCTGATTTCGGTTGAGACCCATTTCATTTTCTTCAGGCCAGCGCAATCACGTCAATTTCCACCAGGACTTCTTTTGGAAGGCAGGCGACCTCTACGGTCGAGCGGGCGGGAGGAGACTGGGTGAAGTGGCGTCCGTAGACCTCGTTCATGGCGGCGAAATCCCCCATGTTCTTGAGAAATACGGTGCAGCGGAGAACCTTGTCCAGGCTGCTGCCGGAAGCATGAAGGATCGCAGCGAGATTCCTAAGCACGCGGTCGGTTTGAGCGGCTACGTCGCCAACGATGACCTGCTGGGTAGCGGGATCGATGGCGATCTGGCCCGAGGTGTAGACCATGTCGGCGGCGCGGATAGCCTGGGAGTACGGGCCGATGGCTTTGGGGGCTTGATCGGTCGAGATCACTTCACGCATGAGATTCCTCCGTGAGAGCCGCGGTGAGCCGCGTCTCTGGGGCAGTTTGAAACGGTCACAGCGAAGGGTGATTAACTCAGATTCGTGGAGGAGAAGTCAAATGGGCGATTCGACCAGCCTGGTAGTTCGCTGTTCGGAGCCAGGGCGCTACGCAGTTCGCCGTGCTCTCACGGCTTAGGGAACTCTGACTAGGTGTCGAAGGAGAGGCTCTAACCACAGAGGACACAGAGAACACTTAATCAGTGGCTCCTTAGAAGCGGAATAGATATGAGACTTTCACGAAAAACAAGCGGCCGTCGTTGATGAGGCGATCGCTGCGGCGTATGCCGCCGAGGGTGGGGTCGATTTGAAGGGACGGATTTAGATTTTGCTGATTCGTGTTGTATCCGGCATAGAGGGCGGTTCCCGGGTGAAGGAGGTAGGTGACGAGGACGTCGGCGTTGAAGTTTTTGGTCGTGGGGAGAAGCGTGTAGGAGTAAGTGTTCGTGAGGCCTCCGGGCCTATTCTGCGTGAGTGTTGCGTTGTATTGCAGGATTACACGCAAAGACAGTTCCCGGTTGAACTGCCAGTTCCATTTGCTGCGAATGATGTGATTGTTGAAGATGTTGGCGTTGGTCTCGCGTGTGCGAAGACGGCTGAACAGATACGTGTTGTCGATCTTGAGTTGCGTGAAGGGATGGATGGTTACTACCGCGGCGCCTTGATCAAAGCGCGCCAGATACGGGGTGCCGTAGCGCACGAGATTTGGATCGCTATTTAATCCGTCAACGAAATTCACCGTATCTCCCCAATAATACTGCGCGCCGACACCGATCTGGGGAATGGGCGCGGTGTAGAAATTGATTCCGCTGAAGTGTTCGTGGAAATCCTGGTTCCGGGTGAGGCCAAATGGATCCTTGGGCCGCAGGCGCTCGCGTAGCTCCTCGTAGGGGAAAAGAAAGATGTGAGTCCGCCGCCGCATGACGATAGCCAGGTCGGGGTTGTAGTCCGTGTCAAGACGAAGGCCGGTGTGGTCCCAGGTCGAGCGGGTTTGGATTTCGGGTCCCCAGGAAGTGACCAGACCTTTTTTGGGCCGGAAGACATACGCGTCGTAATCGCGATACTCACGGATGTCCACACGGTTGACGAACCCGGGCTGGGTGAAGAATCCGGAGCTGACGTCGCTATAGGTGCTGTTATGGCTGAAATGGCGGCTGGTGTAATCCAAGGTGGCCTTGTAGGCAGGGCCCGCGGAATGCACGCCGAAATAATTCGTTGAACTGGTAACGGCCTGAAGATTGGCGGTCAGCTTCGAGGAAAACTTGAGGCGGGAGTCGATGCCTCCCACGCGGTTGAAGCTGTTCGCCGCGGGGTACTCCCAGTCGGTGTACATGACTCCAATGTTGGATTGCTTGAAAATGTCGCGAGAGACTCTGGCGATGTTGAAATACGAGCGCGACTTGAACAGAGGATCGGCGGGACTTACGCTCAGCCCCGGAGCGCGATCGTCGCTGGCAAGAATGCCCAGCGAATAGGGGCCGGTCCTGCCGGTAAGGCGGATTCCGGCGTCGGGATTCACGATGTTGCGCGTGAAGAAGAGGTCGATTGGGGTGTGGAAGTAGTCCGAGTTCTCGAGGAAGAAAGGGCGCTTTTCGGGAAAGTAAACGCGGTACCGTTGGTTGACGGTCACCTGGGGCTCATCGGATTCGACCTGACTGAAGTCGGGGTTCGCGGTGGCATCGAGCACTAGGCTGTCTTTGAGGATAACCTTGGCATCAAGGCCCACGGTACCGCCGATGGCGCGATTCTGGTAGCGGGCGCAGGCCGCAGAGGGTTCGAGCGGCGTTGGACAGGGAGTGTATGGGCCGCGATCGTCCACGGCATGGAAGGAATTGAGCAGGCCGTAGGGAATCAGCTGGATATTGCGGCCCGGGGAGATCCCGCTTAGTCCTTTGGCGGTGCCGGCCTGACCCAACCGCCCTTCCGCATTCGTGGAGATGTGCGGCCAGAAGGATTGCTCGTTGTTGCGAACGATTTCCCGCAACAGGACAATGCCCCACGTCTGATCCTGTGTCGAGGGAAAGCGAAGACTGCGGAAGGGAATCGCAATCCAGACGACATAGCCCTGAGACGTAACTTTTCCCTTGGAATACCAGAGGGTGTCAAACGAACTATCGAAGTGGCCGCCCGTATCTGCATAGGAAGCCTCGGTGTAGATGGCGTCCCACTGGATGCCCTTCGGATTGACCTCAAACTCGTAGGCGCGACGGCGATCGTGAAAAGTATCCAGCATGATGGCAACGTCGTCGTCCCCGTCGAAGTCCTCGCGTCGAGTCTCATGAGCGCGAACCTTGGCGGGATCGTCGTGGCAGACGAAGACCACGTAGAGATTTTTTTCATCGTAGCCGAGATAGGCCTCAGTGGGCTGGGTGACAGGCTGGCCATCGTGCGGCTCGCGCTGGAGGAAATGGGTTACCTTCGCCATACCCTGGGCAACGGACCCCTCGGGCTGCATCGTCAGAAAATCATCCAGTGTTGGTCCATGCGCCAGGCGTGGGATTGCAAGGGATGACTCAGGGGCGACTTCGACGGCGAGGCGTTCCGGAGCGGAAGCCGGCGATTCGGATTGGTTCGGAGGATCAGAGACAGGAGACTGACGACCCGATGCCGCAAGCCCGCGACTGGCTAGAACCGCCAGCGTCAGCAGGGATAGAAAACACCTAGGCCCAAACGATCGCGAAACCAAGAAACCCTCTAGTGTTCGCCGATTCCCCTCCGACAGGCGAACTAAGAAGATACAACATGACACAACCGTTTGTCAGCGAGCCTTGTTACTACTGGTGGGTAAGCCGGAAGTGTGACCGGACGGTCCGGAGTGCAGATTTCAGCAACTCCCTTCTCAGAAGAGCGAACTCTGACGCCGGTTCGGCGTGATGCCGAAATGCTCGTAGGCGAGTTGGGTGGCGACACGTCCGCGCGGCGTGCGGTTCAGGAAGCCAATTTGGATCAGGAAGGGCTCGTAGATCTCTTCGATGGCGTCGGCCTCCTCTGCCAGCGCGGCGGCGAGCGTGTTCACGCCGACTGGGCCGCCCTGGTATTTCTCGATGATGGTAAGGAGGAGTTTGCGGTCGATTTCGTCAAAGCCGTGGCGGTCCACTTCGAGCATGGAGAGCGCGGCCTGGGCAGTGGGCCGGTCGATGTTGCCGGCGGCGCGAACCTGGGCGTAGTCGCGCACCCGGCGCAGCAGGCGGTTGGCGATACGGGGCGTGCCACGGGAACGGCTGGCGATCTCGACGGCGCCGGGGCGGTCGATGCTGACGCCCAGAATTTCGGCCGAACGCTCGACGATAATGCGGAGATCATCGTGGGTGTAGAATTCGAGGCGCAGCAGCAGGCCGAAGCGGGAACGCAGCGGTGCAGAGAGCAAGCCGGCGCGGGTGGTGGCGCCGATGAAGGTGAAGGGCTTCACGTCCATGGTGTGAGTGCGCGCGGACGGCCCTTGGCCGATCATGATGTCGAGCTTGTAGTCTTCAAGCGCGGAATAGAGGATCTCTTCGAGCGCGGGCTGCAGGCGGTGCACCTCGTCGATGAACAGCACCTGCTTGTCGCGCATGTTCGTGAGGATGGCGGTGAGGTCGCCTTTGATCTGAAGAGTGGGGCCGGAGGTTTGCTGGAACGCCACGCCGAGTTCGTTGGCGATGATGTTGGCCAGGGTGGTCTTGCCCAGACCAGGAGGTCCGTAGAGCAGAACGTGGTCGAGGGCTTCCTTGCGGTTGCGCGCCGCTTCGATCGCGACAGCGAGGTTCTCTTTAACCTTATCCTGCCCGATGAACTCCGCGAGCCGTTGCGGTCGGAGCTTGAGTTCGAAGGACGAATCGTCCTCGACCGGCGCGGCGGAGACGAGACGGTCCTTGAGGGCGGGATTGTCTTTGGCGGCGGACACTGAAGGCGATGGTAGCAGTTTTCGGTGGAGCGCGGACACACCTGTCCGCGAGTTCTAACGCTGAGTTCGCCGCTATTCCAAAGTGCGCGGACAGGAGTGTCCGCGCCACACAATCTACTGCCCAATCACCCCCAGCCGGACGCCCTTTAGCTTGCTGGCGTCGAACCAGGCGACTCTCTGTCCAAACCAGGTCTTGGTGCCGGAGAGTTTGTATTTCTTGGCGGCGGAGGCGAAGTCGCGGGTGCCGAGCAGGTAGGCAACCGGTCCCTCGCCGAATTTGCTCAGGCGATCCGACATCCATCCACCGGACGGGGCCGCAAGGATCACGGGCTCGCCGGGAAAGTATGCGAGCCTGCCGAAGTCTTTCTGGTTCTCGATCAACGGCTCCGACCAGCTGTACGCCTTGCGAAACAGTGCAATGGACGCGTCGAGATTGTTCACACCTAAAACCACGTTTTCCACGCCGAACACGGGCGCACCTTTCGCGCTGTCCGACGGCTGCACTCGCCAGGCGCGAGGGGTTTGGTCTTCGATGATGAACGGCAGCATGGAGCCGGGTACCCCAGTGCCCACCGCAGCAGTGTTCCACACGGCAGACATCCCATCGGGCCGCTTCCGGCTTCCGGACTGAGGAGCGGTTACCGCGATACCAGCTTTCTTCAGCCGATCCACTTCCTGCAGCAGGACATTCGTGCCCACAGCCCAGGCACAAGGGCCCGCGTCGGCGGCGATGAACTTCCCCCACTCTGAGCCCTCGGTGACGCCAGCCTTCACGGGGGCAATCAGTTCGAGGTAGGACTCGTCCTCGAAACCAATGAACGCCATCTGCGTAACTCCGTTGCCGTGCGGGCCGCCAAAGTCGGGAGTAAGTCCAGCGTCGGTGAACGCCTGTCGCAACGCGTCAAGGTTTGAGCCGCAGACGGAGACGTGATCGAGGTCCAGCACTGTGGTCTTGTTTTCCTGCGCCGTTGCGAACATCGAACAGAGTAAGAGGGCTAGCGCCGCGCCGAACAAGCGGCGAAAGGCTGAGAAGTTCCGCTTGGACATGACGTGTCTCCTCGGAACATCGAATGCTACGTTACAAACGAGCCTGGTGCAAAAGAAAAAGCTGGCGGGGGAGCAACCGTTCGCCGTCAGGGCTGCAGAGGCCGAGATCGTACGGGCGTTCGCAGGCAGGAATGCCCGCGCCACACTTATTCTTCTTCTTCCTTGACTTCGCCGCGCTCCGCTTTCGCCTTCTCGATGATCTTGTCCTGGAGCTGCTGCGGTACTACGTCGTAATGGTGCATTTCCATCGCGAAGCTGCCTCGGCCCTGCGTCATCGACGTCAGGTCGGCGCCGTATGTGAGCATCTCCGCCATCGGCACCTCGGCCTTCACGATCGTATTGCCGCTCTTGTTGTCCATGCCTTGAATGCGCCCGCGGCGGCTGTTGAGATCGCCCATGATGGTGCCAGCGAATTCGTCGGGGATGGTGATTTCAACCGACATGATTGGCTCGAGCAGCGTCGGCTTGGCGATCTCCATCGCTTTCTTGAAGGCGATGCGGCCCGCCATCTGGAACGATAGATCGTTCGAATCCACATCGTGATACGAGCCGTCGTAGAGGATGACGCGGAAATTCACCACCGGGTAGCCCGCGAGGTAGCCGCGCGACGCGGCATCTTTGATTCCTTTTTCCACGGCCGGTATGAAGTTCTTCGGGATGGCGCCCCCGAAAATATCGTTGACGAACTCGAATTCGGCGTCGCGTGGCAGCGGCTCCATCTTGATCTTGCAGTCGCCGTACTGGCCGTGGCCGCCGGTCTGTTTCTTGTGGCGTCCTTGCACGTCGGCCTTGCCCCGGATCGTCTCGCGATACGGGACCTTGGGCGCCTTCAGCACCACTTCCGCGTGATAGCGCTTCTTCAGCTTCGCCACCACCACTTCGATGTGCTGCTGGCCGGTGCCAGCAATCAAAAACTCTTTCGTCTGCGCATCGCGGAAGAAACGCAGCATGGCGTCCTCTTCCATCAGCTTGTGGAGGCCTGCGCCCAGCTTGTCTTCGTCCGCGCGGCTCTTGGGTTCGATGGCGAAGGTGATCGCAGGCTCAGGCAGCTTCACGCCTGGATACTGGATCGGGGCAGCCTTATCGCCCAGAGTGTCGCCGGTAAGAGTCTCTCGCAGCTTCGCCACCGCGCCGATATCGCCTGCATGAAGTTCCTGAATCGGAATCGCGATCTTGCCCTGCATCACCGAGATGTGAGCGAACTTCTCGGATGTGTTCCGGTTGAAGTTTTGCAAGGTCGCATCGTTCTTCAGGACGCCAGAGAAAACCTTGAAATAGGAAATGCGTCCGGCGAAGGCGTCCGACACCGTTTTGAAGACATATGCCGATGCCGGCTCGTTGTCCGTGCCCTTGCGCACGGCCGGTTCGCCGTTGCCGCCGACGGGCTGGCCGGTGATGGTGTGATGTTCGCTGGCCGCGGGCGTGTAGTCCACGATGAAGTCCATCAACTCGTCGACGCCGATGTTCCCCAGACCGCTGGTGAAGAGAACGGGGAACAGCTTGTCTTCGCGGATGGCTTCGTGCAACGCGGGGACGAGATGTTCTTCGGGAATCGTGCCCTTCTCGAAGAATTCTTCCATCAGCTCGTCTTTGCCCTCAGCGACAAGCTCCACCAGTTTCTCGTGAGCCTCTTTGGCGGTGACGGCGAGGTCCGCTGGGATTGGGCCTTCTTTGCCTTTGCCATTTCCGCCCATCTCGTAGGTGTAGGCCTTCATGCGAACCAAGTCGACAATGCCAGTCAGATTCTTTTCGCTGCCGATGGGAAGCTGAAGAGGGGTCACAGCGCGGCCAAACGCGTTGACGAGCGATTCCAGCACGCGATTGGCATCGGCCCGTTCGCGGTCCATGCGGCTGACCACGATCATGCGCGGCAGATCGACTTCCTCGCAGTACCCCCACACACGCTGGGTCACGACTTCCACGCCCGCCACGCCATCGACCACGACAAGCGCCGCATCGACGACGGGCAGAACCGCCTTGGCTTCGTGGACAAACATGTTAAAGCCGGGGGTGTCGAGCAAATTGAGCTTGGTCTTGCCCCACTCGACGCAAGCCAGGCCTGTCGAGATCGACATTTTGCGGGCAATTTCTTCCTCATCGTAATCGGTGACCGCGGTGCCGTCGTCCACGTGGCCGAAGCGCGGCGTGGCGCCGGCTGTTTGGAGCATGGCAGACACCAGGGTAGTCTTGCCCGCATGCCCGTGCCCGATCAGGGCAAGGTTGCGGAGATTGGCGGCTTCGTAAACTTTCACGGGTTGTCTCCTTCGGCAGGCTTGCGGGAAGAAGTGCGACGGCCCGAAAGAGGATCAGGACAGGGTACAGGCCAAGCCCAACGTCGCCTGCGAAACTTCTGATGCTAACACAGGAGTTTGGCGGGCTCAAGGAAGGGGAGGTAGAGATCAATAGAGGGGCAAAACTTAGCTGGGAGAGGTCATCCAGCAACAAAAAGCATCCTTAACGCGCACTTGCCTTGGGTGCTGCGCAAACGGGCAAAAAACTGGCAATCAGGGCGAGATTCGCCCTGATTGTCTTGCCTTCTCTTAAAAGCAAGCGGGTTTTTTCAAGAGCCTCAACATCACGAAGAACCGTACGCGGGTGCATTCCCGCGTAGGCTTTCGCCAACCTTGGTGAGATTTGATCGATTTCAGAGATGGGGGCAGGTTCTTCTCTCGCAAATAAGTCGAGAAGCAGCGATTTTTGTCTATTAGCCGCTCTTGTATTGTTGTGGCGGAAGTAGTCGTGAACATAGTTTATCCACGCCACTTCCATCTGGAGTCTCCTCACATATGCCAGTTGTCCCTTCAGACCTTCCAGGAATCCGTTTAGTGCGTAGGTAATGAATGGAAGAACCTTCCCACCCGATTCGCTTGCTGCCTTGAGCTCGGTCAAGTATTGGTTCCTAGTGAGGTTGTAGTGATTGCTCAAGAGATGACTAGCGGGAGAGGGTACTCCTGCTGACAGCAAGATTTGTACCTCCACTAGCCTGCCGGTCCTGCCATTCCCGTCACCAAATGGATGGATCCACTCAATGTAAAGGTGTGCCACAATTGCTTTCAAGATGGCCATGTGAAGCGGGCCTAGTCCCATTTGAGGCTCAAAGTCCTTACTGAGCCACGAGCACAGCTTGTCGACGAGATGTTCACAATCGCTCCATGGAGCCCCCTTGTAGGTCATCACACCGACAGGATATTTTCTGATCTGGCCAGGGATCACATCGTCCTCTAGGGACAACCCATTGAGAACCATCGCGTTGATTTCTTTTATTCGTTCTGGTGTCAAAGGCAGTTGGTGGCCGGCTGAAATCACATCTAGCATCCGGTTCGATTCCTGAAGGATGTTGTCGATTTCTTGCTTCAGATATTCCTTATTGGGAGCGAGCTCGAGTTTCCCTTGAATATGCTTTCGCACCTCTTCTTCAGAGAGCGTGTTCCCTTCTATCGAAGTCGTTCCCCATATACCCTTAGCTAGGTAGACCTGATGGAGTTTCTCTGCAATGTCCGGCCGAAGCGGAACGCCGGCAAGATGCTCGCACTTTGATTGACATTCACCCAAGGTCGCCCAGAACGACGGCGGAGCCGGTCGAAGATCGACAGTAAAAGTCAGCCATGGATGAGTTTTTTCGTACTCGAATTTTGGCATAATTTAGTCTATTGACACGTCACACATATTGTCAAATGTAAAC
>Ga0075021_10000552_pt1 | contig 19553 bp, 16 predicted proteins | sample ColStrG_CSR_2012_FD_72749 | JGI IMG/M metagenome (GOLD analysis project Ga0075021, IMG submission 72749) | Freshwater sediment microbial communities in response to fracking from Pennsylvania, USA - Cold Stream Run_MetaG_CSR_2012 | ecosystem: Environmental > Aquatic > Freshwater > Creek >...
ATCTGATGGAGGAGATCGAGCTCGCCGAGCAGGTCGGCCTCGACGTGTTCGCGATCGGCGAGCACCACCGCCCGGACTTCCTGATCTCCTCGCCCGCCGTCGTGCTCGGCGCCGCGGCCGCGCGGACCGAGCGGATCCGCCTCTCGAGTGCTGTCACCGTGCTCAGCTCCGATGACCCCGTGCGCGTCTTCCAGGACTTCGCCGAGGTGGATCTGCTGTCGGGCGGCCGCGCCGAGATCATGGCCGGGCGCGGTTCGTTCACGGAGTCCTTCCCGCTGTTCGGCTATGACCTCGACGACTACGACGAGCTCTACGCGGAGAAGCTCGAACTGCTGCTGGCGATCCGCGATCAGGAGCACGTGACGTGGTCGGGCAGGCTGCGACCGGCGCTCCAGGACGCCGGCGTGTGGCCGCGTCCGCTGCAGGACCCGCTCCCCGTGTGGGTCGCCGTCGGCGGCTCGCCCGGCTCGGTCGTGAGGGCCGGCACGCTCGGCCTGCCGCTGACGCTCGCCATCATCGGCGGGCAGCCCGCACGCTTCGCGCCGCTCGTCGAGCTCTACCGCGACAGCGCGCGCCAAGCCGGCCACGACCCGGCGCGGACGCGCCTCGCGATCAACACGCACGCGTTCCTCGCCGACACCCCCGCACAGGCCGACGCGGCCTTCGCGGCGCCATACCTGGCGATGATGAACCGCATCGGGCGCGAGCGCGGCTGGCCTCCCGCCGGCCGGCCGCAGTACGAAGCGCTGCGCGCGCCCGACGGCGCGCTCGCCCTCGGCGCGCCCGAGCAGGTCGCCGAGAAGATCCTCTACGAGCACGAGCTGTTCGCGCACGACCGCTACATCGCGCAGATGAGCGTCGGCGCCGTCGCCCACCGCGACGTGCTGCACTCGATTGAGCTGTTCGGCACCGTCGTCGCGCCGCTCGTGCGCGAGGAGCTGGCCCGCCGCGGCGCCTGAGAGCTTCAGCCTCGCGCCGCCGCGGGCTCGGGCAGGAAGCGGTCGACGAAGGCCCCGCAGGGGCGCTCGGCGATCTCGCGGGCGAGCTCGTCGCGGTAGCACAGCAGCGCCAGGCTGGAGACGATCGTGAAGTCGGCCACGTTCGGCTCGGCGCCGTTCAGGACGCCCTCGGCGATCAGCGCGTCAACGCGGTCGAGCAGCGGCGGGATCGCGGCGAGCAGCTCGGCCGCGTTGGTGCGCCCGGCGCGGAAGCTGACGCCGGCACCGTATGAGACGAACAGGCGCATCGGCTCGTTGCGGGCGAGCAGCGGGCCCAGCCGGCCGCGGCCGCCGCGCTCGTGGACATTCTCGAGGCCGAGCGCGGCGCTCGCGACGAGGATCCGGCGGGCCGCCATCTGCAACGCATCATCGCCCCACGCCTCGGCCGCTTCGACGGCGGCGCAATCATCCGCGTCGGCCGGGAACAGCGGCGGATCGGGCAGCTCCCGCTCGAGGAAGCGAGCGATCTCGCGGTTGCGCTGGATGCGCTGCTCGCCGTAGCGCAGCGCCGGTACCGTGCCGGCGCGGTCGAGCATCGCGAGCATGCGGTGCGTGCCGCCGTCGACGCGGCGGATCGGCACAGGGCTGCCTGGGAAGCCGAGCATGCGGACGATCAGTCCGTGCGGTCCGCTCGGGAGCTCGACGCGGCGGTAGCGGACGCGCTTGTGCTCGAGCATCAGCATCGCCGCGCGACACGCGTGCGAGCCTGCGATCACATACAGCCGCGGGAGCGAGCTCGTAGCGGCGCCGCCGCGAGGCCCACCGTTAGCCATCCCCTCAGCCGCCCGGCAGGTGGTCGATCTCGGGCGAGCGCAGCGCGATCCCGAGCCCGCGCAGCGAGACGCGCCCGGACTGCGGGTAGAAGCACATGTCGTTGGGCTCGCGCGTGCCGTAGGCGAGGTAGGCGAGGCCGCCGTCACCGGCGCGCAGCGCGTGCGCGACGCCGGTCGCAGGCGGGCGCGAGACGACGTCGCCGCGCGCCAGCGCCGTCTCGGCGGGCACCTCGGCGCCGTGCTCCCACAGCTCGAGCACGCCGTCGCCGTCGAGCACGACGAAGATCTCCTCCTCGCTGGAGTGGCAGTGCGCGGGCGCACCGCCACCGCCGGCGGCCAGAGTGACGTGATTCAACCCGCTCGCGCGCGCGCCGGCAGCGCGTCCGAGCGTCCGCGCGCGGCCTCCGAAGATCGCCGGCGCCTCCGCGAGCGCGACGACGTTCGCGGGACGCTCGTCGGAGGGCGGCGGGCACTCGGGCGGGCCGACGGCCGCCTCGCGCGCGAACGGACCGTCGCCGCCTGGGAGCTCGACCCAGCGGGCGCCGGACCAGGCGACGCCCGCCCGCGGCAGCGAGGTGAGCGCCGCGTCGAGCCGCTGACCGAACACGAGCACGTCGAGGCCTCGCTCGCCCGCGCGCAGCGTGTGCGTGCCGCGCCTGGGGCGGTGCACGATGCAGTCGCCGCGGGCGACCGTGTACGTCGCGCCGTCCTGCCACAGCAGACCGTCACCGTCGAGCACGAAGAAGATCTCCTCCTCGGCGCCATGCTCGTGCGCGGGCGTGGAGAAGTGCTCCGGTGCGACCTCGATGCGGCGCAACCCGACCGCGCGCGTGCCGGCCGCGCGCCCCAGCTCGCGCCAGACACCGGCGATGTGGCCGACCGAGCGATCCGCGCCGGCCGTCCCGTACACGTTCGCGGCCGCCATCCCGCCGACGCTATCAGCGACGGCTCAACGGGGGCTCGGCGAGGACTCGGCGGCGGCTCAGCGTTCGCGGCGACGCTGCGAGGGGATCAAGCGGCCGGCCGCGCAGTCCTCGATCAGCGTCGCCAGGCGCCGCTGGCGGGTCTCGGGACGCTTCGCCGAGATCACCCACCAGGCGGCGATGCGCCGGTAGCCGGGCGGACGCGAGCACCAGTAGCTCCAGGCGGCCGGGTCGGCTCGTAGGCGCTCCTGCGCGGCGGCGGGTAGCTCGACGTGGCCCTGCTCGAACGAGTAGATCCGCGAGTTCTCCTCACTGCGCGCCTCGAACGCGCGCAGGCCCGCCGGCCGCATTCTCCCCTCGGCGATCAGACGCTGCGCCTTCTCGATGTTGACCGCGCTCCACGTGCTGCGCGGTTTGCGCGGCGTGAAGCGGATCGAGTGGGAGTGCTCGTCGATGCCTCGGCGCACGCCGTCGATCCAGCCGAAGCAGAGCGCCTCGTCGACCGCCTCGGGCCACGACATGCCGGCGCGGCCGCTGGCCTTCTTGTAGAGGCCGACGAGCACCTCCCGCTCGCGCTCGTGACGCTCGGCGAGCCACGCGCGCCAGGCGCTCGGGGAGTCAAAGAAGATCGGGGAGCTCATGGGCTTCGGCGCACGGCGGTCGCAGGCCACATGATGCCCCACGTCCGGCGAGGTGCCGTGCGGCGCATTGCGGATGCGCGGCCGCGCCGCGGGCCTCATCATGACGCGATGGTGTTCAGCGACCGTCGCGAGGCGGGCCGCGCGCTAGCGCCGCTGCTTTCCGCGTTCGAGTGCGAGCGTCCGCTCGTGCTGGCGCTCCCCCGCGGCGGCGTGCCGGTGGCGCTCGAGGTCGCACGCGCGCTGTCCGCGCCGCTCGAGCTGCTGACCGTCCGAAAGCTCGGCGCGCCGCGCAACCCCGAGCTTGCCGTAGGCGCGCTCGCCGAAGACGGCACGGCGGTGCTGAGCGCGACGGGCGCGCGCCGCGTCGGCCTCGGCGAGGCCCAGCTCGAGCGCATCGTCGAGCGCGAGCGCATCGAGCTGCGCCGTCGGGTCGAGCGCTTCCGCGACGGCCGCGAGCCGCCCGACGTGCGCGGGCGCACGGCGATCGTCGTCGACGACGGGCTCGCGACCGGCCTCAGCGACCTCGCGGCGGTCCGCTCGCTACGTCGCCGCGGCGCCGCGCGCGTCGTCGTGGCCGCGCCGGTCGGCTCGCGCGAGGCCATCGCACTGCTCGACGGGGAGGCCGACGACGTGGTCTGCGCCACGGTCCCCGAGCGCCTCGTCGGCGTCGGGCGCTGGTATGAGGACTTCGCACCGGTCTCCGACGAGCAGGTGATGGCGCTGCTGGCCGAGGCCGGAGGGGTCGCCGCGCAGGGGCTCGCGGGACCGACGGGCCTCGGTGAGCCGTCAGACCTCACGGATATGGGCGCCGCTACGTTGAACGCACACCCACCAGAGGAGCGAGGAGAACGCCCATGAACGATTCCGCCGACCAGTCTGCCCGATTTCTCGAGCTGCACACCAGCGAGCGTCCGCTCTTGGTCCCCAACCCGTGGGACGTCGGCTCGGCGAAGCTGCTGGCATCGCTCGGCTTCAAGGCGCTCGCGACGACGAGCGGCGGCTTCGCCGCTTCGCTCGGTCGCGTCGACGGCGACGTCACGCGCGAGCAGGCGATCGCGCACGCGCTCGCCGTGCAGGAGGCGAGCGGACTGCCCGTCAACGGCGACTTCGAGAACGGCTGGAGCGATGACCCGGCCGGCGTCGCCGAGACGGTCGCCCGCGCGGCCGCGGCCGGTCTCGCGGGCTGCTCGATCGAGGACTGGAGCGGCAGCGAGATCTACGAGCACGATCTCGCCGTCGAGCGGATCGCGGCAGCCGCCGAGGCAGCGCACGCGGGCGCGTTCCGGCTCGTGCTGACCGCCCGCGCCGAGAACCACCTCCGCGGGCGCGATGACCTCGACGACACGATCGCCCGGCTGAAGGCCTTCGAGGAGGCCGGTGCGGACGTGCTCTACGCCCCCGCGTTGCGCACGCCGGAGCAGATCGGCGCGGTCGTCGAGGCGCTCGAGAAGCCCGTCAACGTGCTCGCTCTGCCGGGTGTGCCGACCGTTGCCGAGCTCGCCGAGATCGGGGTGGCGCGCGTGTCGGTCGGTGGCGCGTTCGCGGCCGTCGCATACGCGGCGCTGATCGGCGCGGCGACCGAGCTGCGCGACCGCGGCACGTACGAGTACTCACAGGCCGCGCGCGAGGGATCGGCCGCGATGCGCGCGGCGTTCGCGAGCTAGCCGTTCACGGGACGGGGCGCATGCGGCGACGCGGGTAGGGGTGTCCCCGCGCCGCCGCGCCCCACTCGCCGACCGGCGGGCTCGGCGATCAGCCTCGCCCGCCGCCTACTGCCGGCGATGCGGTCTGGTTGGCGCCAGGCGCCATCGGAGAGCTAGAGCCGAACCTGCACGCGTCTGCCGGCGTACTGGCGTCCCACCGCGAACCGCAGCGCCACCGTGCTCGTGCGCGGGCCGTGTGCGAGCGCGGTTGCCTTGAGCGGGATGAGGATCGTGTGCGTACCGGCGCTCAGCGCCCGCGACACGGTGCGCGCGAGTGCAGCTCCGGTGACGATGAGGCGCCCCGCGTGGTTGACGCGCACGCTGATGATCTCGCGATGGCGGCGCGCGTCGAGATGCGCACCGAGGAGCTTTAGCGTGGGCGCAGTCCCGCAGCCCGACACCGACACGGGCGTGTTGGTGCTCAGCTGCGCGCCGTTCTGCCCGGTCAGCGTCGTCGGCGCGACGAGCACCTCGCCGCACTGGTTCACGGCGCCGCCCCGGAAGGGCAGCGCGCTCGTGAACTGCGAGTAGGCCCCGGTGGGCAGCGTCGTTTCAAAGACGCTGAAGGGCGCGTCGGGCAGGCGCGAGAACGTGACCGTCAGCACGCCGCCAGCGGAGACGTGCGACTGGCCGTCGATCCTGAGCGTGACGCCTTCGCCCTGCAGCAGGAAGACGACGTCCGGGAATTTCGCCGAGCCGTGGGAGACGAGGTAGGTCGGGCCGGCGAGCGGCGAGGCGAGGATCGGCGTGCGCACGCTCGCCTGCCCGATGATCGACGCCGCCGGGCACGAGGCCGGGTTGGCTTCGAAGACTGCCGCGGGGCATGCCTTCTGCAGCGTCGTCAGGCGCACGGAGAGCTGCTGCGGGAACGTGATCACGGCGCCGGCGAGGTTCGCCTGTTTGGCTCCCGGATAGGCGAGCCTGACGCGGACGCTCGCGCCGTTTGCTTTCGTCGCGACGGCCGCCGTCGAGGCCGACAGCGCGGGTGCGAATGGCAGCGCGTGACATTCCGCGGCCGAGTATGGGCTCGACGCGGTACCCGTCGCTCCCGCCGCCGAGGTGATGCTCGCGCCGATGCGCTGCGCGGCGCAGCTCGTCGCGTTGAACGTGAAGCCGGGGCGGTTCAGCAGTACGCGGATCGCTTTCAGGCGCAGCTGCACGCCGTCGAGGATCTGCGGCAGGGGGTCGCTGACCGCGGTCACGTGCGCGTCGGTCGGGTCGACGTAGAGCGCGACGCGGACGTTGACGTTGCCGAGGTTGAATGGCCCCGCGACGGCGGGCACCACGACCGACAGGCCGAACGGCGCGCCGCGGTAGGAGTCGGTCAGGTAGACGCGGCCCTGGACGTAGTAGGGGTGCGAGCCGGCGCCGGCGCCGACGGTCGCTTCGCCGATCTCACTCGACGCCGGGCACGCGCCGGCCTGCGCCTGGGCGCTCGCGCAGCGTGGGACGCTTGCGATGTTTGCGAGCAAGCCGGGCGGGAGCGCGCTCGTGAGCGTCGAGATGTCGCCTTCGCCGTCGCGGCGCGCGAAGCTGAGGCTGAGCGGGCTGTATTCGGCCGCGCGGGCGCGCAGCGTGCCGGCTTCGAGCGTCGGCGCGAGCGCGGACGCGCTCGGGCAGGCACCGCCGTGCCCGTCGCCGTCGACGAGGAACGTGCTCGTCGGCGTCGCCGGTTCGCCGCCCCAGGGGGTCAGCAGCGTGCTCGTCGTCGCCGGCCCGCACGACTGCGGGTTGGCGAGCGGCGCGCGGGGGCCGCCGGTGAGGTGGACCCTCAGTTCACCGAACGGCAGCTGCGGCGCGCCCGCGAACGTGACGGTCAGCTGGCCCGTTTCGGGGTTCGCGCTGGCATGACCGGCGAGCTTGATCACGACGCCCGCGCCCTGCGCTTCGAGGTCGAGGCTGAACAGTTTGCCGTCGAGCGCATCCGCGTTTGTGCACGGCTGCTGCCCGGCGCCGCCGCATCTCGGCGCGGCGAGGTAGAGGTGGCCCTGGAGCGGGCTCGCGAGCAGCGGCGTGATCACTTCGACGGTCCCGACCTGCGCGTTGGCGGGACAGTGGCCGGGCGCGCTGTGCAGCTGGGCGTCGTCCCAGACGCTGCCGTCGCGTTCGCCTTCGCCGAGTTCGCTCGCTTCGGCGCCTTCGAGGTTGAAGCCGTGCGGTCCCGTTTCAGGGCAGCCCGCGAGACCTTCGGCCGCCGGCGGCGAGACGCCCATCCCGGCGGGTAGCGTGACGCGCGCTTCGCGCAGGCTCGGGGTCGCCAGGTTCGGCGCGAGGTTCGCCGACTGCGGCACGCGCAGCGCGACGTCGGCGCCGCTAGGCGAGTCGAGCGAGGTCGTTTCGGGGGCGAGCGAGAACGTCGGCGAGAACGACAGGCGTTCGCAGCCTTCGATCGAGGGGTAGGCGGTCGCCTGCCTCGTCACGAACTGGCCCGGGCGGCCCCACGAGTCGACGCTGAGCGTTGCCGTCAGCGGCGCCTGCGTACACACGGTCGGGTTCGTGAACAGCGCGCTCGGGCTGGTCGCTTCACCGGTCCGCGCCGCCGGATCGCCGTAGAAGACCATCGAGGCGCCCTGGAAGCCGATGTCCGGGAGGCCGGGGACGGTGATGTGCACGCCGTAGCCGGGCGCGGGGCCGACGCTCGCATACATCAGCACCGGCTGGTTGCTGAAGTTGAAGCCATAGACGACCGGGTAGCCGGCTTCGGGCGTCATGTTGTAGATGCCCGAGGGTTCTTGCTCCTCGTTGCCGTCGATGCGATAGAGGATCTCGCCGACCTTGCTCGCTCGCGGGCAGCGCGATTCGTGCGGGCCGAACACCAGCGACCTGACGGGACACGTGGGCGTCGCGAGCGGGTAGCCGACGAGGCCCGCAGGGAGCTCGACGGAGACGCTCCTGGGTTCTTCGGGCGTCCTCACGAGCAACCCTGACGCGACGTTCGTGATCGTCGCGAGCGTGAACGACACCGCAACCGCGCTCGGATGAGCGCCGGCGAGCAGTTCGGGCGCTCCGGATTCGTCGAGGACGGCGAACGAGAAGCCGTCGGCACCGAATGGCGTCGGCGGCCCTCCGGTCGGCGTCGCAACGGTCGTCGCGGCCGCCTGGCCGCCCCCGCCTTCGACCGTCGCGGTGTTCTGCACCGGCGTCGCTGCGGCGCCCGAGACGGCCACCGGCACCGCGATCGCGCTCGGGGCGCCCTGGCCTTCTATCGACGCTTCGGTGATGCATTCGACATGCGATTCGCCCGTTTCGCCGTGGCATGTCCATTTCCGGTCGACCGCTTCGACCGGCGCGGCCAGCGTGACGCCGGGCGGGAGTTGATCCTTGACCGTGACCGTACCTGCGGATGCCGTGACGCTCCGGTTCGAGATCAGCAGTGTGTACTCGTCGTGTTCGCCGCCGACGACGAAGCTCGTGGGCTGGGCTACGACGTCGACCCTCCAGACGGAAGGCGGTGCCGCGCTCGCCTGCTCGGCCTCGATGCCCGCGCAGATCGCCGTCGCGACCAGTGCGAGCAGCAGCGCGATCGGCCAGCGCCCGTTCCGATGGAGACTCCTCAACCGGGCTGAGATCATCGGTGGTGCCTCCCTTTCGACGACAGCGTCGCGGTCGTGCTCGCGCTGCCGCCAGCGCGCCCCGCGAAGTGGACGGCGAGTCGCACCGACGCGCCGCCGGCGGAGAGCCGCCTCGCGAGCAGGAGCGAGATCCTCGCGACGAGCGTCTCTGTGCCCGCGCCAGTCGCCTGCGCGATCAGCCCCGCCGTCCCGGCGCCGGAGACCGACAGCGTGCCCGCTTCGGAGACGCGCACCGTGAGCCGGACCGAGCGCCCGGCCCGCCGCACCCCGATCACCGCGAGCGCGGCGTGGGCGGCCGGCGCCGTCGCTGCGGCACGCGCTTCGGGCTGCTGGACCGCGCTTTCGAGCGCCGCGCCCGGCGGCGCGCTGCCGGCGGCGCCCTGGCAGGTTTCGCCGGCGCACGCGGCCGGCACGACCGGTTCCGCGAGGCCGCCGTCGAGGCGCGCGTCGTAGACGTTGCGGTGCGTGTTCGTGGCCGTGGGCAGGAGCTGGTCCCCGGCTTCGAAGAAGATGTCGCTGCCTTCCCCGGTGAGCAAGGGTTGGAAGCGGGCGCTGCATTCGTTTTCGGCCGGCGTGAGGTCGCGGCCGCTGGAGATCAGGTAGACGTTTCCGGCGCGGACGTCGCCCGGCGTCGAGCGGTACTCGTACGCGTCCGGGCAGCGCCCCGTTTCGCTGTTGGCCGCTCCGGGCGCGAGGCTCGTGGGGCTCCCGAAGACGGCTGTCGTGCCGTCCGCGGACAGCGCGATGCGCGAGAGGTCTTCGTAGAAGGCGAAGGGCAACGCCTGTTCGGTGAAGGCCGCGGACTGCGCTTCGGTGCCGACGTTGCCGTTGCAGCCGTAAGCGGGTTCGACCCGGCCCGTCGAGGCGCAACGGTATTCCTGGCCTGGGCTGACGTGGCCGCGACTCACGCGGGTCAGTCGCCGGTTGACGGCGTCGTACTCGAAGATCTGCATCGCTTCAGCCCCGCTCGTGTCATCTGGCGTCAGCCGCGCATGCGTCTCGAACAGAGCGAAGTCGCCGTTCGGGGTCACCTCGATCGGGCGCCCCGAGTCGAACCCGAGCCACACGAATTCGTCCGCTTCGGTGAGCGTCCCGACGAAGCCGATCGCCCCCGACACCGTGTCGGCCGCATACAGGTTCTGGCCGCCCGGCACCGGCATCTGGCCGCTCGGGCTGGCGACGGACGTGAGCGCCCGCCGCGCGGTGAAGTAGACGCGCGAGCCGTCGGCGCTGACGCGCTCGACGTGCGTGACTTCGGCATTGCCGCCCGCCGCCCGGGTCACGAGCCGCAGATGGTGCCCCGTGGGGGCGTTGAAGTCGTATTCGTAGAGGTTGTTGCCGCTCACGCCGGGGAGCTCGTTGGCCGTCGTCGTGAAGAAGGCGCGACGGCCGTCTTGCGAGGCGCCCTGGAAGGCAGCGTCGCGCGGTTTGGGGGCGAGCACGCATTCGACGCAGCTCTGCGGCGTCGGTTTCGAGATCGGGACCGCTTCGCGGCGGTCGATCCGCGCGTACACTTCGCTGGCCTTTGGTGCCGCGGACGCCACACATTCCAGCGACGCGTCCCTCCCCATGGCCGTGAAGAAGATCGTCGTGCCGTCGGCCGACACCGCGCCGTGCAGAGTGCCTTCGCCGGGTGGTTCGACTTCTTCCGGGGGTGAGGCGCCAAGACCGGTGCCGCAGACGCTGATAAGTTCGGCGCCTTCGTTGACGTGCGCCTTGCCCGGCTGCGCGAGCTCGCCCGCGTTGCGCACGCCGACGAGTTCCGGTTCGCTGTTGCCGGTGCCCGTGTACTGGTAAAGAGATGGTTTGCTGTTGCTCGGATAGATCGTCGTGTCGCCGGGCCAGAGCGGGTCCGCGCCGAAGTCCCCGGTCGGATGCGCGGCGAGCCTGAAGACGATCGTCGAGAGGTCCGCCGACGCCCCTTCGACCGCGCCCTGGGCTGGACCGCCGTAGAACGGCCCAGGCGGGGCGAGCACCGCGGCGGGAGCGACCATCGGACCGACCCGGATAAGCCCGCCGGTCCCGCGTTTGATGTAGTAGTCGTCCTCGTCGACCGATTCCCCCGCTCTGTGCGTTTCCCACAGCGTCGTGCCGAGGTCTCGACTCACAGCCAGAGCGCTCGTCCTCGGGAATTCCGCCGCATTTGCCTCGAGCGGCGCCGCGACCCAGCCGTGAGCGGTCCGGTTGAGTTCATAGCGGCTTGTCAACGCGCCGCTGTTCGGAGTGCCCGCGAACGCACCGAATGAGGCGACGAGGAGCTTGTCGGGGGTCGAGCCAAGGTAGGGAGCGCCGGGCGGAAAGCCCTGGGTGTACACGGGCGAGATGAGCTCATACGCGCGGCAGTCCGGCAGCTGCGCCGAGAGGCCCACGCGAAACGCTTCGTTGGGGCAGGCGGCCGCGAGGACCTGTGCGCTCCCGGCCCAGAGCAGCGCACACGTCGCGACGAGCAACCCCGCGACGTCCGCCCTCCACCCGTATGCCTTCGACAGCTTCATCACTCCTCGCCCTCCGTTGTCCCTGACTCACGCCGCCCGTCGCGGCCCACGCGCTTAGGCGAGCCGGTCGCGGGAGCCCCGCCCCCGCGACCCGCCTGCCTTGATCAGCCGGCCCTACGACCGACTACGGCCGTCCTAGCTCGCTTTCCACTTTTTGCCTTTGTGCGCGCCCGACAGTTCCAGCTTGGCCTTGCCTTCGTACGTCGCCGCCAGGCCGAGCACTTTCAGCGCGCTGCCGGTCGTAGCGCAAACGAGTTCCTGTTTAATCGCGAACGCCCCCGCACCAGGGAGGGAGCAGACCTGCGTGCCTTCGACCTTGTATTTGCCGGCCAGCCCGCAGCCAGCGATCGTGATTTCGGTAAACGGTTTCCCATTTTCCGAGAATTTGTCTTTGACCGGCGTGCCTTCCAGCTGGTCCTTGACTTCCGCGGTGATCGGCTCCGTCGCTTTGCACGGGGCCGGTGCCGTGGCGCATTTCGTGTATGTGAGCGTCGCCTTCGACGCGCCCGCCAGTTCGATCGTGCCCGTGACCGCCAGTTTCGTACACGTGATCTTGAGGCCGATCGCTTTGACTTCAAGCACCTGGCTGCCGTTCTGCGCGCCCGTGATCGATTCGTTGGCCGTGATCGCGCCGATTCCTTCGATTTCCCACTGCGACGCCGACGCCGACGCCGACGCGACTGCCGAGAAGGCGAACACGGCCAGCGCCGCCGCCCAGATCATTCTTGCTTTCCTCATTCTCTTTTTCCTCCTTGTTGGGGCCGACCTCTCGCCGGCCCTCGCCGATGTGCGGCGCAGCGTGCGTAGTCCTCGCGCTGCTCACACCTGTACGGCTCACGTCCGGATACAACGAGTTCGCAACCAAACGAGCCCATCGACTGAAGCCGCGGGCACCATGTCACGCAATTCACATCTACGCAAGATGTGTCAGTTAACTCACGGGGCGTGTTGTACCGTCAGGCGTCTACGCAGTGGAAAAGCGCTGCAAAACGGGCACTCTTCATGGACGCGGTGGGACGAAGAGTGAGAAACACTCGCCCGGGGCCAGTCACGGGTCGTCGCGAGATCTCAATGGTGACGTGTTCCGGGCGCGGCGCGCTCCATGCCTCCACGTCGAACCCGTATCCGAAGACCCGACGCAGAGGCGCACCAAAGATGGCGCATCGGGGGCGAGGGTGTCGCGCGGCCCATTCCGCTAACTGGCAACCGGGTGCCTGATTCGCGCGGCGCAGTGCCGCCCGCGCGGGCGGCACGCGCAGCGGCAGGTCCGGCCGCTCAGCGCATCGCGTAACGCGCCGGCACGAGGCGCTCGGTGCGCTTGGGCGGGCGCACGTAGGTGCGCTGCTGGCGCTGCGGCAGGCTCATGGGCTTGTCCGGCTCGATCCGCTCGTAGGGGACGAGCGAGAGCAGGTGGCTGATCAAGTTCAGGCGCGCGGCGCGCTTGCTGTCTGCCTCGACGACCCACCACGGGCTCTCGGGCGTGTCGGTGACGGCGAACATGCGGTCCTTGGCCTCCGCGTAGTCGACCCAGCGGGCGCGGGCCTCGCGGTCGATCGGGCTGAACTTCCAGCGCTTGCGCGGGTCCGACAGGCGTTTCTCGAAGCGGCGCTCCTGCTCATCGTCGCTGACAGACAGCCAGTACTTGACGAGCTGGATGCCGTCGTTCATCAGCGCCTGCTCGAACTGCGGGCAGAAGCGCAGGAACTCCTCGTACTGCTGCTGCGTGCAGAAGGCCATCACGCGCTCGACGCCGGCGCGGTTGTACCAGCTGCGATCGAACAGCACGATCTCGCCCGCCGCGGGCAGTTGCCCGGCGTAGCGCTGAAAGTACCACTGCGTGCGCTCGCGCTCGCTCGGCGTGGGGACCGCCACGACGCGGCACGTGCGCGGGTTCAGGAAGGCGATGATGCGCTTGATCACGCCGTCCTTGCCGGCCGTGTCGCGGCCCTCGAAGACGACGACGAGGCGCTGCCCGGTGGCGACGATCCACTCCTGCATGTAGACGAGCTCGGTCTGCAGCCGCAGCAGCTCCTTCTCGTACTGCTTCTCGCTCAACTCCATGCTGCCGCCAACCTACCGGCTGCGTGCGACGCCGGCGATCGTCCGCAGGCACGCCCCAGCGCAGCGTCGCGGCCTAGAATTGGCGGCCGATGGTGGCGAGTGAGGGGAGCGCGAACCCGACGGGGCGGTTGCGCGGCAGGCGCATCCTGATCGTCGGCGCCGGCCAGCAGGACCACGGCATCGAGGAGCCGCCGATCGGGAACGGGCGCGCGATGGCGGTCGCGTTCGCGCGCGAGGGCGCCGCGCTGGCGCTCGCGGACATCGACAGCGCGAGCCTCGAGGCCACGCTCGAGCTGGTTCGTGCCGAGGGCGCCGCCTGCGTCGGCGTGGTCGCCGACGCGGCCGAGGAGAGTGGGATCGAGGAGATGTTCGAGCGGGGCATCGCCGCGCTCGGCGGCCTCGACGGGCTCGTCATGAACGTCGGCGTCGGTGCCGGCTTTGGCCTGCGCGCGACCAGCGTCGAGGACTGGGACCGCGTGCTTGCGACCAACCTGCGCTCGCACTTCCTCGGCTGCCGCCGCGCGCTCGCCGACGTGCAGCCGGGCGGCGCGGTCGTGCTGATCGGCTCGCTCGCCGGCCGCGAGACGATGCCGATCCCCTCCTACGCCGCCTCCAAGGCGGCGCTCGAGGCGCTCTGCCGAAGCGCCGCCGTAGAGGGCGCGCCGGAGCTGCGCGTCAACGTGCTCGCCCCCGGCCTGATCGACACCTCGCTCGGCAGGCTCGCGACGAAGTTGAGCCCCGCCCGCGGCGAGGTGCGGATCCCCGCAGGGCGTCAGGGCAGCGCCTGGGAGGTTGCGCGCTGCGCGCTGTTCCTGATCGGCGATGACTCCTCGTACGTGACCGGCCAGACGCTCGTCGCCGACGGCGGCCTGAGCGTTGCGATGCGCAGCTAGGTGCGCATCGCCGAGATCGAGCGCTCGAGCACCGGCAGCTCCGCCGACCACTGCAGGACGGGCGCCGCGGCGACGATCACCGAGCTCGTCCTCGTTCCGTTGACGAGGCACGCGATCTCGCGGTAGCGGGTGCGTGTCGAGGTGGTGTAGGAGTCGCTCACGCACGCGCCGGCGCCAGTGCGAAAGCGCAGGCCGGTGGCGCTGGCTTCGAGCGCCTCGTTGCGCTCGCCCTCGCCCGCGTTGTGGCGGACGCGGAACGAGCTCCATGTCGCTTGTGTCTCATCGCCCTGGCGGGGGGTGAGGTTGAGGTAGCCGAGATAGCGCCCGCGGCTGTCCAGCAGTGCCGCGGACGCCGTGCCGCGATCGCCGTGGATCGCTCGCCAGGTCCCCGGGTAGGCGAGCACGGCGCCGCTGGACACGCGCGTGCTGCGCCAGCCGGCCGGCGCCGGTGCGGCGGTGAGCCACGCGTAGGTGCCGCGCGCGGCTGCGCTGGTCGCGCGCCGGGCGGCGGGCGGCGGAGATTTTGACAGCGGAAGCGCCCCCGCCCCGCCGCCTGCGCACCCGCTCGCGAGGATCGCCGCCGCCAAAGCCATCGGCGCGAGGCGGGCGGCGTGCGCCCCACACGTACGGCCTGTTCTCACTCCCGGCTAAGACGCCCGCCCGGCCGAATGCTTCCCGGTGCTGGCAGGATGTCAGCCGATGCGCCGCGGCACCTACTCGATCGTCGCCCGCGACCCGGCGAGCGGAGAGCTCGGCGTGGCCGTGCAGTCGCACTGGTTCGGCGTCGGTGCGGTCGTCGCCTGGGCGCGGCCCGGCGTCGGCGCGGTGGCGACGCAGTCGGTGGCCGAGATCGCGCACGGCCCCGATACGCTCGCCGGCCTGGAGCGCGGCCTCGGCGCACGCGAGGCGCTCGACGCGGTGCTGGCAGCCGACGAGCTCGCGCGCTTCCGCCAGGTCGGGGTCGTAGACGCCCGCGGGGCTGTGGCGGCGCATACGGGCGAGGGCAGCATTGCGCACGCAGGCGACGTTCACGGTGACGGGTTCGCCTGCCAGGCCAACATGATGGCCGCCCCCGGCGTGCCCGAGGCAATGGCCGACGCGTTCCTCGCGGCCGGCGGCGCGGGCGAGGGCGACCTCGCCGAGCGGATGCTGTCGGCGCTGGACGCCGCCGAGGGCGCCGGCGGCGATGTGCGCGGCCGGCAGTCGGCGGCGCTGCTGGTTGTCCCTGGCCGCGGCGAGCCGTGGCGAGCGCGCTTCGACGTGCGTGTCGAGGATCACTCCGACCCCCTGGGCGAGCTGCGCAGGCTGGTGCGCCTGGCGCGCGCCTACGAGATGGCCGGAGAGGCCGACGAGCTCGCCGCGCGGGGAGCCGCGAGCGACGCCGCCCGCCTGTATGTCGCCGCCTCCGCGCTCGCGCCCGAGTCCGACGAGCTCGTCTTCTGGGCGGGCCTGGGAGCGGCGGCCGATGACATCGACGCCGGCGCCGAGCTGGTCCGCCGCGCGATCGCCGCCGCGCCTGGGTGGCGGACGCTGCTCGATCGGCTGTCCGGCGAGCTCGCCCCGACCGCCGCGGCCGTACGCGACGCGCTCGAGCGGCCGCCGGGCGGTCGCGGCTGAGCACCGGCGCCCGGAGGGCTGAACCGTGCCTGTTGCGATGCTGCTTAGGTCTGCTACTATGATTCATAGTCATTAGCCTATGCACAGTCGGTCAGAAAGGACGCGAGCACCATGTCGAACGTCACACGCATCAACCTCTGGCGATTCGTCAACGCCTACCTCGTGCGCGAGGACGACGGCCTGACGCTCGTCGACTCGACGATGCCCCAGGGCGCCCGCCGGATCCTTGCGGCCGCCGAGGACCTCGGGATGCCGATCAGGCGGATCGCGCTCACGCACGCGCACGACGATCACGCCGGCGGCGTCGACCGGCTCAAGGCGGCGCTCGGCGACGTCGAGCTGATCGTCTCCTCACGTGACGCGCGCCTGCTCGTGAAGGACTTCTCGCTCGACCCCGGCGAGCCCCAGCGCAAGCCGAGCGGCACACTGCACGGCATCGCGACCAAGCCGACGCGGACCGTCGAGGACGGCGAGCGCGTCGGGTCGCTGAGGGTGATCGCGAGCCCCGGACACACGCCCGGACACGTCGCCTACCTCGACGAGCGCGATGGCACGCTGCTCTGCGGCGACGTCTACTCGACGCTCGGCGGCGTCGCGACCTCCGCGAAGATGAACCCCCGCTTTCCGCTGATCATCATGGGGACGTGGGATCGCCCGACGGAGCTTGCGAGCGCCCGCAAGCTTCGCGAGCTCGACCCCGCGCGCCTGGCCCCCGGACACGGGCGCATCGTCGAGTCGCCGGCCACGGCGATGGACCGCGCGATCGCAAAGGCGAGCTGAGCGTGCCGCGCCAGGGTCTCGACACCGAGCGCGTGCTCGACGCCGCCGTCGAGCTCGCCGACGAGGGGCTCGAGCAGCTCAGCTTCGCGCGCCTGGCCGAGCGCCTGGACGTGCGCCCGCCGTCGCTCTACAACCACATCGACGGGCGCGCCGAGCTGATGCGGCTGCTCACGCTGCGCGGCCTCGAGGAGCTGTGCGAGGCGATCGCGACCGCCGCGGCGGGCCTGTCGGGCGAGGACGCGCTGCGCGCGACCGCCCACGCCTATCGCGCGTACGCGCGCTCGCACCCCGGCGTCTATGAGGCCACGCTCGCCGCCGCCGTCGAGCCCGACCCCGAGCTGCGCGAGACCGCCGAGCGGCTGCTCGGGCTGCTGCGCGCGATTTTGCGCGGATGGGAGCTCGAGGGCGACGAGGCAATCGACGCGATCCGCACGATCCGCAGCGCCCTGCACGGGTTCGTCGCGCTCGAGCGGGCGGGAGGCTTCGCGATGGCGCGCGACGTCGACGCGTCCTTCGACGTGCTGATCGACACGCTGGCGGCGGGGATCGGACGTGGCGTCGCCTGAGCGCGGACATGCGGGCCGTGTCGATTTCCGGCTCTCCCGTTCGTCTGAGGGGGGACAATCGGAGAAATCGAGGAGGCATCGATGAAGTACATGTTGCTGATCCACCAGGGCACGACGCCGACTCCGCCCTCAGCGGAGTGGGACGACCTGTCGGCTGAGGAGAAGGGAGCCGTCTACACGTCCTATAGAGAGATCAACGAGACGCCCGGCGTCACCGCCGGCGTGCAGATGCAGCCGCCCGCGACGGCGACGACGGTGACGGTCGCCGACGGAGAGACCCTCACGACCGACGGGCCGTTCGCGGAGGTCAAGGAGGCGATCGGCGGCTACCTGTTCTACGAGGCTGAGGACCTCGACGCCGCGATCGCGCTCGCCGCCCGGATTCCCGCGGCGCGCATGGGCGGCGCGATCGAGGTCCGCCCGCTCGTCGAGCGCTAGATGCCGCGCTCGATCGTGTCGAGCACGTGCTCGAGCGTCTCGGCGCGCTCCTCCTCGGGCAGCTCCCGCATCGGGCCGTCGAGCTCGAGCATCGCCAGGCCGTGCACCGCCGACCACGCCACCAGCTCCGCGCCGGGACGACGCTCGGGCGGCATGCCGCCGGCGCTGACGAGCGCATCGAGCTGCGCGCCGAGCAGACCGAGCGGCCCCATGCCGGCTTCGCCGACGCCCTCGTGGTCGTCGAGGTACCCCGGCCCGGCGGGAGCCGCGAAGGCCGTGCGGAACCATCCCGGCTCGCCGAGCGCGAACTCGAGATATGCCGTGCCCGTCGCGCGCAGTCGCAGCCGCGCGGCCGTGACGCTCGAGTCCGCCGGGTCGATCTCGCCGATGCGCGCCTCCATCAGTCGCGCGAGTGAGCTCATGCACTCCGCGCAGACGGCCCTCAGCAGCGCGTCGCGGTCGGCGAAGTGGCGGTAGGCGGCGTTGTGCGAGACGCCGGCACGGCGCGAGACCTCGCGCAGCGCGACCGCGTCGGGCCCGCCCTCGCGCGCCGCCTGCACGCCCGCATCGATCAGCGCGGCGCGCAGGTTGCCGTGGTGGTAGGGCCGCGGCGACGTGCTCATCGAAAGAATGTTGACACCGGCCACACTGTGTGCCATGCTGAGGATGTTACCGCCGTCAACTTCATTCCTCGTCCTGGAGCGCCGCCATGAGATCTCGAGCTTCCTCCCCCGGCCTGATCCTCGCCGCCGTCTGCCTCGCCGCATTCGCGATCAACGTCGACACCACGATCGTCAACGTCGCGCTGCCCTCACTTACCCGCCAGCTCGGCGCGGGAACCCGCGAGCTGCAGTGGATCGTCGACGGCTACAACCTAGCGTTCGCCGCGCTGGTGCTTGCTGCGGGCAGCGTCGGCGACCGCTTCGGGCGCCGGCCGGCGCTGCTCGTCGGCCTGCTCGGCTTTGCGGCCGCGAGCGGCCTCGGCGCGCTGTGCTCGACGCCTGGCGAGCTGATCGCGGCGCGCTTCGTGATGGGCGCGTTCGCCGCGCTGATCTTCCCGACGACGCTGGCCGTGATCAGCAACACGTTCCGCGAGCGCGGCGAGCGCGCGAAGGCGGTCGGCGTGTGGGGTGCCGTGACCGGCCTCGGCGTGGCCGTCGGCCCGGTCACCGGCGGGCTGCTGCTGTCGACGTTCGCGTGGCCGAGCGTGTTCGTCGCGCTCGTCCCCGTCAGCCTGTTCGCGGCCGCGGTCGTCTACCGCGTCGTGCCCGAGTCGCGCGACCCGGCGACGCCGCCCCTGGACCGTGCGGGCCTCGTGACCGCGAGCGCGACCGTCGGGCTGCTCGTCTACACGATCATCGAAGCGCCGACACGTGGCTGGGGGGCGCCGGCGAGCCTGCTCGGATTCGCGGCCGCGCTTGCCCTCGGCGTCGCGTTCGTGCGGATCGAGCTCGGCCGCGAGCACCCGATGCTGGACGTGACGCTGTTCCGCGAGCGCGCCTTCAGCGCGGCGAGCGGAGCGGTGACGGTGGCGTTCTTCGCGCTGTTCGGCTTCATCTTCCTGATCACGCAGTACTTCCAGTTCATCCGCGGCTACGGCACGCTCTCGACGGGCGCGCGGATCCTCCCCGTCGCGCTCAGCATCGGCGTCTCCTCGGTCGTCGGTGCCCGGCTCGCCGGCCGGCTCGGCACGCGCGCGATCGTCTGCAGCGGCCTGATGATGTTCGGCGGGGCGTTCCTATGGATCTCGCGCTCGCCGGCCGGCATGCCCTACGGGCAGATCGTCGCGCAGATGCTGCTGATGGGCACCGGTCTCGGCCTCACGAGCGCTCCCGCGACCGAGTCGATCCTCAGCGTGCTCGCCCCCGAGAAGGCCGGCGTCGGCTCGGCGGTCAACGACGCCACGCGTGAGACCGGCGGCACGCTCGGCGTTGCGATCATCGCCAGCGTCTACGCCTCGATCTATGCGTCCGAGCTCACGCACGGCGCCGCGCGCCACCTCGCGCCCGCCGCGCTCGGGGCCGCGAGGGAGTCCGTCGGCGCGGGCCTCGCCGTCGCCGCGCGGGCACCAGCGGCGGTCCAGGGGCCGCTGC
>Ga0075021_10000554_pt1 | contig 19495 bp, 18 predicted proteins | sample ColStrG_CSR_2012_FD_72749 | JGI IMG/M metagenome (GOLD analysis project Ga0075021, IMG submission 72749) | Freshwater sediment microbial communities in response to fracking from Pennsylvania, USA - Cold Stream Run_MetaG_CSR_2012 | ecosystem: Environmental > Aquatic > Freshwater > Creek >...
GTCATGGGTCATCAGCGCCGAACTCGCACGCATTTCCATTCGGCCCAGCCTCGTCCGCTGTCCCATCGCACGCGTCCGCCCGTTGCCTCCGCTCGCCAAACGTACGAGTCTGTCTCGGTTGAAAACTGGCCGCCGTGTACTGGCATTCGCCGCCGCGCGTCACTTCTGCTGGGCTTGGCGAAGGAAACCGCCCCACCCCCTCACCGATACAGCCCGAGTCCCGGATAGGACTGCCGTATCGGATCGTCATAGGGGGGTTCGATGGGATTGTAGGGCTCGGGCAGATTGTAGAGCAGCCGGTAATTTGGCGTGGACAGAATGGTTCCGGGCTTGAGCAGCGGTCCCTGGCGGGGCCTGACGATGCCGTGCACGCCATAGCGGTGCTTGGGTTTGTAGGCCACGGGCGTGACCGCGCCGAAGGGCGCGACGGTCACCGCCGGCGATGGCATGGCCGCGACGGCCGCGCTTGCGGCCAACGCGCCGAAGGCAGCAACGAGGGCGGAGGTCAACCAGATCTGTTTCAGCATGTGCTACTCCTCAAGCTCGATCCAACCGCGTCCGGTATGTCGAACAACGAAACTGCGTGACCGGCAGGCTGGCATGGCCGCCATGCGATTCCTAGAGGGCACCGCGCGGGGTGCGCCTCACCACTCCGGCGTCGAGCTTAACGCCGGGCCGTGCCCTCCTCCTGGTTCGCGGCGCAAGAGGAGGGGCGCTCCAGCTTGACACTCCCCGCCCCCGGCGGCAATGGTCGCCCGATGGAAACCTGCTTGGGCCACAAAGCCGAAAATCTTGCCATTTGCCCGGCGGCCCCGACGGAATCCGATGATGACGGGCACCGACGCGGCATCGACCACACCAGACCAGGACGGAATGCGACGACACGCGACAACAACAGGGTCCTGGACGGCATGACGAGGCACGCCCTGCACCCGCAACGGGCACCAAATCACCACAACCAGGCGGACGCGTAAACCTTGCGCACTTACCTTGATTTCGAAAAACCTGTCGCTGAACTTGAGAGCAAGGTCGCCGAGCTGCGCTCCCTGTCGCAGGCCCAGTCCAGTGCCTCCATCGCCGACGAAATCGCCAAGCTCGAGCTGAAATCGCGGACCGCGCTGTCGGATATGTACGCCAAGCTTTCGCCCTGGCAAAAGACCGAGGTCGCCCGCCACCCCGACCGGCCGCATTTCCGCGACTATATCGAGGTGCTGGCGGCCGAATTCACGCCGCTTTCGGGCGATCGGCATTTCGCAGAGGACAAGGCCATTGTCGGCGGTCCGGCCTGGTTTCGCGGCAAGCCGGTGCTGTTCATGGGCCACGAGAAGGGCAACGATACCGAAACCCGGGTCAGGCACAATTTCGGCATGGCCCGGCCCGAGGGCTACCGCAAGGCAATCCGGCTGTTCGAGCTCGCCGACAAGTTCTCGCTGCCCGTCATCACCCTCATCGACACGCCCGGCGCCTATCCCGGAGTCGAGGCCGAGGAGCGCGGACAGGCCGAGGCCATCGCCCGCTCGACGGACGCTTGCCTGGGTCTCGGCGTGCCACTCGTTGCCGTCGTCATAGGCGAGGGCGGCTCGGGCGGCGCGGTCGCCATTGCCACCGCCAACAAGGTGCTGATGCTCGAGCACGCCATCTATTCGGTGGCCTCGCCGGAGGCCGCGGCCTCGATCCTTTGGCGCGATTCGGCCAAGCGCATCGATGCCGCCACCAACATGAAAATCACCGCCCAGGACCTGGAACGGCTGAAGATCATCGACGGCATCATCCCTGAGCCGCTCGGCGGCGCGCACCGCGACAAATCGGGAATCATCGCGCGCACTGGCGACCGAATCGAACAGGTACTGTCGGAGTTCGAAGGCTTGGAACCAGACCAGATCCGCCAGCGCCGGCACGACAAGTTCATGCAGATCGGCCGGGCGTTGTAGGTCCATCCGAAGCGAGCGCCCGCGCTGGTGTCCTCACGCGGGCCACAACTCAAGCGAATTCGGCCAGAACCCGCATTGTTAATCATATTGCCCCATTGGCTCGGACCCGCGCATGGTTTAGTGTGCGCCGTTCTCAAAATATCAATGGGGTCCCCAGCAATGGCCATGACATTGCGTATCCTGATAGCCAGTTTGACGCTGGCTACCAGCGCAGGGCTGGCTTTTGCCGCCGAGCCCGCCGCTCCGTCGCGGCTGATAAGCCAGGCCGATGTCGTCGGCATCACCGTCAAGCAGACGCTGATGGCCACAGCCAAGGCCGGCAATGGGCCATTCGATGTACCTACCGCTGAGGCCGTCGAGAAATTCTACGAGCAACACGGCAACTTGCCTATTTGGGTTGATGGCCATGGCTACGACGCCAAGGCGCGATCGGTTCTGGCCGAGCTGAAGCGGTCGAACGACTGGGGATTGTATCCCGCCGACTATGCCGTGGCCGAACCGGGCACGATCAATCTCACCAACGCCAAACTGGCCGACGCCGAACTTGCGCTGACCCGTGCGGTCATTCACTACGCTCACGACGCCCATGTCGGCCGCTTCGACCCCCAGCGCATCAGCGAGCTGATCGATCTGATGTCCAAGGCACCCAACGCTACCGCTGTTCTTGAGGGGCTGAGCGATGCCACGGATCCGGCCGCGTTCCTCACCAGCTTCCATCCGCGAGAACCTGAATTCGAGTGGCTGCGCCAGCAATATCTCACTCTGCGTGGAGCCGGCCCGGATCAGCCAGCCGCGCGGATCCCCGACGGAGCCCGGTTGAAGCCCGGCGACACTTCGGCCGATATTCCCCTCATTCGGCAGCGGCTGCATGTCTTTGCGCCCGCCAACGGCAACCCGCAGGCCTACGACGAGGTGCTCGTGGTCGCGGTCAAGGATTTCGAGGACAATCACGGCTTCAAGCCCGATGGCCTCATCACCAGCGCGGTACGCCGTCTCCTCAACCAGCGGCTCGATGCGGTTCCGGCCAAGGGCGCCCAGATCGACAAGATACTCGCCAACATGGAACGCTGGCGTTGGCTTCCCGAGGAAATGGGCAGCACCTATGTGTTTGATAATATTCCAGAATACATGACCAGAGTGGTCAAGGATGGCCAGATCATACACGCCGCGAGGATCGTTGTCGGCAAACCCGACACGCCAACACCGATCTTCTCGAACAGCCTGAAATACGTCGAGTTTCATCCATTCTGGAAAATTCCCGATTCAATCAAGGTGAAGGAATTGCTGCCGGCGATCGCGCGCGGCGGCAGCGGGGCGCTCGCCCGCCGAGGCCTGAAAATGGCGCAGAACGGCAAGGAGGTGAACCCGGCAACAGTCAATTTCGGCGTCACCGACATCCGAAACTACGAAATCTTCCAGCCGCCGAGCTCGGGCAACGCCCTGGGCGAAGTCAAGTTCATGTTTCCGAACCATTATGACGTCTATATGCACGACACTCCCTCGAAGGATTTGTTCGCGGACAATGTGCGCGCTTTCAGCCATGGCTGCATGAGGGTGCAGAACCCGCAAAGGTTCGCCGAAGTCGTGATGGACCAGGGCAATGGCTGGACGGCGGACCGGGTCAAGCAGCAGTTTGCCGACGTTGCAAACCAGCAGGTCCCGCTCGATCATCCCATACCGGTCCACGTCACCTATTTCACGGTCCGTGCCAGCTCCGACGGGCAGCTGTCGTTCGTCGACGATGTCTACGGCCACGACCGGCGCGTGACACTGGCGCTGGCCGGCAAATGGAGCCAAGTCCAAAAACAGATGGCGCCGAAAAGCGAGATCGATCCGGCGCTGATGGCTGACATCAACGGCGGCGGATTCGGATCGGGCTCGCTTGATTCGAGCACGTTCGCCGACATTTTCGGCAACCCGATAGACAGTCCGACGCCTCGCCACGGCCGGCACCGGCGGGGCTTCTTATTCAACAGCAATGGCAGCGGCTTCGCCGATGGCCCGCCACCGTCGGGTGGCAACAAGGGAGGCCTGTTCGGTACGCTGTTCGGGTTCTGACCATCGCTGATGGCCAGCCGAGGCGCACGGTCACTGACCTTGATTGCTGGCACGCAACCGCAGTTGGAACCTCCTTCTTGAAAAGGAAACGCCCCCCCGTGGTCCGGGGAGGCGTGCAAATAGTTCGGAGCCTCCGCCTCTACAGGCTGGCCTGGAACTTGGCGATCTGATCATTCAGCTCCGTGTAGCTCTCACAGCTGGTGCCGCAGCGGTTCTGGATTTCTACAAGCTGGCTCTTGGCATCGGGAAGATCCTTCTTCTGGAGATAGGCCTCACCCAGATACTCGCGGGTCGTCACCGAGTTCGGATCGATAGCAAGGGCCTGCATGTAATAAGCCATGCCCTCGTCAACCTTGCCGAGCTTGCGGGTCGAATAGCCGAGCATGGTCAAGAACCGAACATCCTTTTTGTTGGTGCCAGCATTCAGGAACTCCAGCGAATCCGCATAGTCGCCAGCCTTGGCAAGCTGATAACCGGTTGCGTAAAGCTCCTCGTTGGTCATGGCGGCCCGTCCCGCCTTCATGCACTTTTTCCACTCCGCGCTCGCCGATTTGAACTTGGCGCACTTGGTGGACGTTGTGGTCGTCGTTCCGCCTCCAGATGTGCTCGATGAGCCTGTCGACGGCGCCGTGCCGGCCGCAAATGCCATCGAGGAAATGACGACGGCGGCGGCGGTCAGGCCCGCCGCAAGAACATATGGAACTGGACGCAGGCTCATGAATGAACTCCTGTATTTGTTGCGCCGCTCGGCCGAACGGGGATAGACCCCAAATCTTGCGGCATATGCAGTCAACGCCGGCCCTTGGCGACTTATTCCCCGGCTCTAGGTGCGAGCCAATCGCTTGGTGGCGCTCCGATGGCGTATCATGCAATTTAACGAGCGACTTGGCGCGAAATGCGCCGACAAAGCAGCATCACCGCGAATTGAACGATGACCGCGCCCAAATCCACCGAGGTTCTTTTTTATCATCTTGAGCATCGCTCGCTGGAGGGCGTGCTGCCTGAATTGCTCGAGCGCACGTTGGAGCGCGGCTGGCGCGCTGTCGTGCAAGCCGGGTCACAGGCAAGGGTCGAGGTACTGGATTCGCATTTGTGGACTTACTCCGATGCCAGTTTTCTGCCCCACGGCACGGCCCGCGATGGCGAACCCCAACGCCAGCCAATTGTCCTCACTGTTGGCGAGGATAACCCCAATTCGGCAGATGTTCGATTCCTTGTCGATGGCGCCAGCCTTCCCGACCTCACGGGCTATCGGCGCGCGGTTTTTCTGTTTGACGGCCGCGACGATGCGGCCGTTGCCGTGGCTCGCCAGCAGTGGAAGGCGGTCAAAGCCGCCGGGCTGGACGCAACATATTGGCAGCAGTCCGCTCAGGGCCGATGGGAAAAGAAGGCTTAAGGCAAGGCCGTCACGCCTTCGGTTGAACCCCGCCGGCATTGGCCAGCTGCACCAGCCGTTCCTGGGGGAACTCCGCCTCGATGCGCTTGGCCTCGGCCTCGGCCAGCGCCTCGAAGTCATCGCCCTCGATCGGTGTTGGCTCGCTTTTGCGCCACTCGGCGAGGTAGGCGTCAGTGTCGCGCTTGTCCGCCTTCATGGCCGCCATGTCGATGGCCTGCTCGAAGCGTTCGGGCAACTGCCGTTTGGCCGTCTTGCGCCCCTCCTTGATGATCACCTGGGCGGGCATGTCGCGCCAGTAGACGACAATCCGTTGCGGCATCGGGTGCAATCTCCCTGTAAAGCAGCCAAGTTGACACTTAGCGCCCGGCGCCAGTACGCGCCATGCCCGATTGCGACGGCGGCCGGACGAAAGGGGATGTTCCAGCGATGGTTGACGTGAGCCCAACCGCGCGGGTCGCCGGTGCCCCCGCCACTCTCAAGGGTATGCTTTATGCGTTCCTGGCCGTGACCCTGTGGGGCTTGCAGGACGCCATGACCAAGTTCCTCGTGGGCAGCTATCCGATTTCCCAGTTCTTGCTGGTCCGCTTCGCGGTATTCGCTGCCTTTGCCATTGTATATGCCGCGATGCGCGGCGGGCTTGGCCAAGCCTTGGCCAGCCGCCAGCCGGGCCTCCAGCTGGTACGAGCCGCGCTGCTCATCATTGATATTCTGCTGTTCTGCCTGGCTTTGCGCTTCATGGGCCTTGCCGATCTTCACGCTGTCTATGCCGCCACACCGCTGATGGTGACTGTGCTCGCCGGACTGCTGCTGGGGGAGACCATTGGCTGGCGCCGGCGCGCAGCCCTGGCCGTCGGGTTCGTTGGCGCCATGGTTATCATCCGGCCGGGGCTTGGCGTGATGCACCCAGCCGCATTCGCGGTATTGGCCGCCGGCCTCTGTTTCGCCCTTTATTCGATCGCCACACGCAAGGTTGGAGCGGTGGATTCCGTTGAGACCAGCACCCTATACACCGCGGCCGCCGGCACGCTGATGCTTGCGCCCTTCGGCATTGCCCAATGGCAAAGCGTGGACCTGAATGGGGCGCTACTGATGGGCGGTATCTCGCTGACAGGGCTGCTGGGCCATCTGCTCTACATTCGCGCTTTGGCCCACGCACCCGCCGTTGCAATTCAACCGTTAACCTACCTGCTGTTGGTCTGGGCGGTGTTCTACAGCTATGTGCTGTTCAATTCGCTGCCTGACCTTTGGACCGTCGCCGGCGCCCTGATCGTGGTGGGCAGCGGCCTCTATGTGACGTGGCGCGAGTGGGTGCGCGGGCAGGAGGTGGCAAAGACCAAAGTTCAGGGGGCCTTGTAATCGCCGCGGCCGTTGGTGCATGTTGTTTGCAGTACCTGGATTGCCAAGGGAGGAATCGGCACCATGTCGCAAGACAAATCGAACGGCACCCATCCGAAGGTCGCTGAGGCATTCGATCTGATGAAACGCGGCCGCATGGACCGGCGCGAGTTCGTGAGGATCGCTGCGCTGCTTGGCGTCTCAGCCGGCACCGCCTATGCGCTCGCCGGCGTCAAGCCCGCCGCGGCCGCCGACATGCCGTTCCCCGCCGATGATGCCGCCGCCAAGATGGGCGGCAAGATCCGCATCGGGATGCAGGTTCAGAAGATGGAGGACCCGGCGACCTATTCATGGGTTCAGATGTCCAATCAGACCCGGCAGATCGTTGAATATCTCGTTATGACTGGCGTTGACAACGTGACCCGGCCGATGCTGGCCGAAAAGTGGACGGCCTCGGACGACCTCAAGACCTGGACCTTCACGCTGCGAAAGGGCGTGATGTGGCACAATGGCGAAGAGTTCACATCAGACCACGTCAAATGGAATTTCGAGCGCTGGTGCGATGCCAAGACGGCTTCCTCGAATATCGGCCTGTCGACATTCTCGGCGATCACGGAAGAAGTGGACAAGGGCGAAAAGGACGACAAGGGCAATGCCAAGAAGACACGGCAGCTGATCGCCGGTTCGATCGAGACCCCGGACAAGAACACGATCACCCTCAAGCTTTCCAAGTCCGTGCTGTCGGTGCCGGAGGACCTTTATAACTATCCGACCGCGATCCTGCATTCCTCGTTCAAGGCGCCGTTCCATCAGAACCCGATCGGCACAGGCCCGTACCGTCTCGCCGAGCTGAAAGTCGGCGAAAAGTGCATCCTCCAGCGCGTCACCAAGACAACGGACGGCAAGGACTTCAACTACTGGGGCGGCAAGGTCTATCTCGACGAAATCCAGTATCTGCACTACGAGGCCGAGAACCAGCTGGCCGCCATGCAGTCCGGTCAGGTGGACGCCATCTACGAATTCACCTCCGATCAGATGGAGCTCGCCAAGTCGATCCCGGGTGCCCAGATCGTCCCGGCCCGCACCGCCCAGACCAATGTCTGCAGGATGCAGGTCGACAAAAAGCCGTTCGATAACCCGAAAATCCGCAAGGCCATGCAAATGTGCCTGGACCGTGCCGCCATCAAGGCGCTCGTCTACCCCGAGGGCGGCGATGTCGGCGAGGACCATCACGTCGCTCCACTGCACCCCGAGTATTTTGCCTTGCCGCCCTTGAAACGCGACATCGCTGGTGCCAAGGCGCTCCTCAAGGAGGCCGGCGCGGAGAATCTCGAGGTCACGATCGACGTCGGCAACACCGAGGGTCCGTGGCAGCAGCAGATGGTCGAGGCCATGCGCGACCAGATGGCCGAGGCCGGCATCAAGCTAAACCTCAACGTCATGCCCGCCGACAAATATTGGGAGATCTGGGACAAGACCGTGTTCGGCGCCACCTCCTGGACCCATCGCCCGCTTGGAACGATGGTGCTGTCGCTTGCCTATCGCAAGGGCGTACCTTGGAACGAGTCGCACTACAACAACCCGGATTTCGATGCCGCCCTCAGCGACGCCGAGGCCACGCTCGATGTCACGGCCCGCAAGGCAAAAATGGAGAAGGTGCAGAAGATCATCCAGGGCGACGCGGTGATCCTGCAAAGCCTGTGGCGACCGATCTACTCCGTAGCCGCCAAGAAGGTCCATGGCTACCCGGCCCATCCGACCCAGTACCACCAGTTGAACAAGGTGTGGATCGAGGCCTGACGTCATCGTGTTCGCGGCGCAGCGCTTGGCGTTGTGCCGCGGATACCCCGGCCTCCGTCAATCCCGGGCTGGTCCCGGGGTTGACAATACAGCAGTCAGACGATCCAGACGGCATAGTGCGTTGTATGCGGCGCTGGATCTGACAGTCGCCCGCGCTCCTACCCGCTCCGCTTCAAGGCGGGCCCCAAGCACTGAAGGTTCGGCACCGCTCATGCTCCAGATCATCGCCCGGCGGCTCGTGCAGATGATTTTGATCATGATCACGGTGTCGTTGATACTGTTCGTCATCTTCGACAGTGACGCCTTCAAGAAGACCATCGCCGTGCATGAGCTGGGTGGCTATGCCGTGGCCGCCCTTTCAGATAGTGACTATCAGGGCTGGCTCGACAAGAAGGGTCTCAATGTCCCGGCGCCGCAGCGCTACATCAAATGGATCAGCGATATCTTCCACGGCGACCTCGGCGTCTCCTATCTGAAGAATGAGCCGGTCACCCAATTGCTGCTGGAGCGGCTGCGGGCCACGGGCATCCTCGCCTTTTGGGTGTTCGCGCTGATGGTGCCGACGTCGCTGGTGTTTGGCATTCTGTCGGGGATGCGCGAGGGCTCGAAACTCGACCGGACTTTGTCCGTTGCCGCCGTGTTCACCACCTCGATCCCTGAAATCGCCACGGCTATCATCCTCAGCGTCATCTTCGCACTTGGCCTCGGCTGGCTGCCGTCCAAGTCGCCGATGTCTGGCGGCTTCGACGGCTGGCAATTGGTGCTGCCCGTGCTGACGCTGTTCCTCTATGATTTCGGCTATGTCGCGCGCATGACCCGGGCCTCGATGGCCGAAGTGATGCAATCGCAATATATCCGCACCGCCGTGCTCAAGGGCCTGCCGTTCTGGCGGGTGATCCTCACCCACGCCCTGCGAAATGCGCTGATCGCACCCTTCACGGTCATCATCCTGCAGCTCAACTGGCTGCTGTCCGGCGTGGTGGTGACCGAGTATTTCTTCGAGTATCACGGCTTCGGCAAGATGCTGCTGGATGCCGCGCTTGGCAGCGACATCTATGTCATCCAGGCCGCCACACTCGCTGCCGTGGCGCTGGCGGTGATCACCCAGCTCATTTCCGACATTGGCTATATGTTCCTTAATCCCCGCATCCGCTTTGGATGAAAGGCGATACCGCCGTGGCCGTCACAACAATTGATGACATTGCAGCTCCCCCTCGAGACTGGCTGAAGACGCTTCGGAGCGCCCGCTCGGTCGCGGTGCTCATCGCCCTGATTTGGGTGCCGCTGATGCTGTATGTGATGTTCGGCAATCACATCGGCGACGCGGCGAAGCCCTACATTCTGGTCCCCGCGGTACCGGCCACGGCGCTGCTGTTTATCATAGGTGTCTCGGCCTGGCGTGAGTCGCCCACGGCCATCGTCGGACTGTGCCTCGTCTTTTTCTGGCTGATCGTCGCTGTCACCGTGCCTTATCTGCCGATCTTTGATCCTAACAAGCCTTTGATGCCTTTTGCCCCGGTTGGCGCCGTCAAGGGCGCCCACACGTTCTGGCTCGGCGGCGACTGGAAGGGCCGCGATATGCTGTCCCGTGTACTCTGGGGCAGCCAGCGCATCTTCATCTGGGGCATCACCGCCACCGCTGTCGCCTATGTGGTCGGCGCCATGCTGGGCCTCATCGCCGGCTATCGGGGCGGCTGGTGGGATGAGATCATTTCGTTCATCGCCAATGTGCTGCTCGCCTTCCCGGTGATGGTGCTGTACGTGCTCATCCTTACCTATCTGGGCCCATCCGGACTCAACCTCATCGTCGCCGTCACCTTCGCCTCGGCGCCAGGCATCATGCGCATCGTGCGTAGCCTGACGCTGGACAACAAGACCCGCGACTACATCTTTGCCGCCCAGACGCGGGGCGAAAGCCCGCTCTACATCATGCTGGTGGAACTGCTGCCCAACGTGCGCGGCCCCCTTATCGTCGATGCCTGCCTGCGGCTTGGCTACACCACTGTTGCCATCGCCACGCTGACTTTTCTGGGCCTTGGCCTTCCGCCCCCGGATGCGGACTGGGGCCTGATGATCAAGGAGGGCGCTTCGGCGGCAATGATGTTCAAGTTCTCGTACATGCTGCTGATCCCGGCCCTGGCGGTCTCCAGCCTCATCCTCGGTTTCAATCTGATGGCGGATGGCTTGCGCGAAATCAGTCTGAAGGATTGATGATTTGGCTGACGCGCAACCAATTCTCGAATGCCGTGACCTCTGCGTGTCGTACCGCACCCGGAGCGGCGAAGTCCCCGCTGTCGTGGATTTCAACCTCAAGCTGATGCCGGGCGATGCCCACGGCATCGTCGGCGAATCGGGTTGCGGCAAGTCCACCGTGGCTCTCGCCATCATGAACTACATGGGCCGCAACGGCTCCATCTCCAGCGGGCAAATCCTGTTCGAGGGCCGCGACCTCACCAAGCTGGCCGAAGAGGAATTGCGCAGGATCCGTGGCGCCCAGATCGCGATGGTCTACCAGGAACCGATGGCCTCGCTGAACCCATCGATGACCCTGGGTGACCAGCTTGCCGAGGTTCCGATCTATCATGAAGGGATCGACCGCAAGGAGGCCCTCGCCCGCGCCGAGGCCATGCTTGCCAGCGTGCGCCTGCCCGACCCGAAGCGGATCATGGCTGCCTATCCGCACCAGATCTCCGGTGGCCAGCAGCAGCGCGTCGTCATTTCAATGGCTCTGCTTTCGAACCCCAGGCTGCTGCTGCTCGACGAGCCGACCACCGCGCTCGATGTCACGGTGGAAGCGGGCATTGTCGATCTGATCCGGGAGATTTCGGAAAAATTCGGCACCTCGATGATCTACATCTCGCACAATCTTGGCCTCATCCGCGAAACTTGCCGGCGCATCACGGTGATGTATTCCGGCCAGGCGGTCGAGGAGGGCGAGATCGGTGAGGTTTTCCGCGACATGCGGCACCCCTATACACGCGGATTGTTCGCCTCCATCCCGGTGCCTGGCGCCGACAAGAATGCGCGGCCGCTGCAGGCCATTCCCGGCCAGCTGCCGCTGCCGCGCGAGCGCCCACCGGGCTGCGCCTTCGGGCCGCGCTGCAGCAATTTCCGTGGCGGTACATGCGACGCCGGCCCGCTGGCCATGCGGTCGGTGGACGCTGCTGGCAGCCACCGCACCCGCTGCGTCCGCTTCGAGGCCATCGACTGGCAAGAGCAGCGCGCGGCTTCGACCGTCCGCACCGCGGTGATACCGGGCGATGTCGTGCTGAAGGCCGATCACCTCACCAAGCACTACGAAGTAACGCGGCCGGGACTTCTGCTGGTCGGTGGCGGACACCAAACCATCAAGGCCAACCAGTCGCTCGATTTCAGCGCACGCGAAGCCGAAACGGTGGCGATCGTGGGCGAGTCCGGTTGCGGCAAATCCACTTTCGCCAAGGTGCTGATGGGGCTTGAAGAAGCGACCGGCGGCTCGCTGGTCATGGGCAATCTGGAACTTGCCCATCTGCCGGTGCAAAAGCGGGACGCCGCCACCATCGGCAGGTTGCAGATGATCTTCCAGAACCCCTTTGACACACTCAATCCGAGCCACTCGGTCGGTGGCCAGATCGCGCGCGTGATACGGAAATTCGGCGGAGAAAGCGATCCGGGCCGGATCACCGAACAAGTGGGGCGGCTGCTCGATACAGTCAAACTGCCGCGCGATTTCGCCAAGCGCCTGCCGCGCCAGCTGTCAGGGGGCCAGAAACAGCGTATTGGCATCGCCCGCGCCTTCGCCGGCAATCCGCGGGTCGTGGTGGCGGATGAGCCGGTCTCGGCGCTCGACGTTTCGGTGCAGGCCGCCGTCACCGAACTGTTGATGGACATCCAGCGCGACCACCGGACCACCATGCTGTTCATCAGCCACGATCTGTCGGTGGTCCGTTATCTGGCCGACCGAATCGTGGTCATGTATCTTGGCCAGATCATGGAGCAAGGCACCACCGGCGAGGTGTTCGCGCCGCCCTATCATCCTTATACCGAGGCATTGCTGGCGGCCGTGCCCATCGCCGACGCCAATGTGGAAAAGAGGAAAGTCGTGCTGACAGGGGAAATTCCCTCACCGTCCAACCCGCCCAAGGGCTGCCCATTCTCCACCCGCTGCCCCTACGTGATCAAGGGCACTTGCGAAACCGTGGCACCGCCGATGCGCAAGTTCGGCGCCGGACACTACATCGCGTGCCACCTGAGCGAGGAGCAATTACTGGCCATGAAGCCAGTGATCACCATGAAACCCATGGCCGAGGCGCCCGGCAGCGCTCTGGCTGTGGATGCGGCAGCGATGGCGGCGCCAACCCCCGAGGCCGCCCCGGCGGCCAAGCCTGCCAGGTCCCTGCCAGCGACCGCCGCCCTTTCCGGCCATCAAGCAACAGCGTTTTCGGCGGAGGCCCGAGCGGCAAGCGCCAATAGCCGCGATTGAGCGCCTCGTGGACCTGGCCGGGCTCGATGAAGGTCAGACGTTGAACCGAACTCTGCTTGTGTCACGGACCTGTCACAAGCCGGTGGCAATCGTCGCCTCCCATCGCCAGCCAGGTGAACGCCGATGCCCGAGACCAGAACATCGCCCTACAACGTCCTGTTTCTCTGCACACACAATTCCGCTCGCTCCGTCATAGCTGAAAGCATCATGAACCGCCTCGGCGCAGGGCGTTTCAAGGGTTTCAGCGCCGGCAGCCAACCGAGCGGACACATCCATTCCTATTCGCTCGATCTGCTGCGCCAGCTCAACTACGACGTAGCCGGCCTGCGCTCGAAGTCGTGGGACCAGTTCGCCGCGCCGGACGCACCGGTCATGGATTTTGTGTTCACCGTGTGCGACGACGCTGCAAATGAGGTCTGCCCTGTCTGGCCCGGCCAACCGATTTCAGCTCACTGGGGCGTGCCGGACCCCTCCACGGCGACCGGCACCGAGGCAGAGAAGCGCTTTGCCTTCGCCGACACTCATCGGATGCTCAGCCAACGCATCGGCATATTTGTCAATCTGCCACTCACGTCGCTCGACTCCGTGGCCCTCCGAAACCGCCTGCGTGCCATTGGCAAGGGCGAGGCCTAGGCGATGCTCAAGCCATCGCCGCTGCAAAGCCTGGTTGCCGAATTGGTGGGCACGGCCCTGTTGCTGGCAACGGTCGTGGGGTCAGGCATCATGGCCGAAAGACTGGCGGGTGGGAACGTTGCCATCGCGCTTCTGGGCAACACGCTCCCAACCGGCGCGATATTGGTGGTGCTCATCACCATGTTCGGTCCCATCTCAGGCGCGCATTTCAATCCGGCTGTGACACTGGTGATGGCGTGGCGCGGCGAGATCGATGGACCCGACGCCGTCACTTATGTTGTGGCTCAGATCGTTGGCGCGGTGCTCGGGGTGCTGGTCGCTCATGCGATGTTCGATCTCCCATTGTTCGAACTCTCGCAGAAGATCCGGTCTGGACCTGGGCAATGGGCCGCAGAATTCGTGGCCACCCTCGGGCTAGTGCTCACCATCCTGCTCACCGGCCGCACGCGGCCCGAGGTCGTGCCCATGGTGGTGGGTCTATATATCACCGCTGCCTATTGGTTTACGGCATCGACATCCTTCGCCAATCCCGCCGTCACATTGGCCCGGACCTTGACCAACAGTTTCTCCGGCATCCAGTGGACTGACGCGCCGGCTTTCATCCTTGCCCAGCTTGTAGGCGCATTTGCCGGGGCCGGGTTGGCCCGCTGGTTGGGCGCAGAGCCCAGGCGCTTGTGAAAGCCAGGGTTGCGCCCATTGCAAAGACGCGCGAATAACTCGTCTGCTAAATGTCAGGTTCCGATCGCGTTAAGCAAGGATCGCGCATGGCCGCCGCCGACGACGACGCTGCTTCTTTATCCGCTACGCTTGCACCCGCGCGCCCACTGGTGCAGGAACTCGCCTTGCCGATCCTGCTGGCTCTCAGTCTCGGGCATTGCCTCAACGATCTGATGCAGTCGTTGATTGCGGCCATCTTTCCCCTGATCCGCACGAGCTACGGCCTGAGTTATACCCAGATCGGGTTGATCGGTGCGACCTTCAGCATCACGGCCTCGATCCTGCAACCGATTGTCGGTATTCTGACCGATAAGAAGCCGCAGCCCTACTCGCTCGCGGCGGCGATGGTTCTGACCATGAGCGGACTGCTGATGCTCGGCTTTGCCACCAGCTATCCCCTCATCATTGGCGCCGCCGCATTGGTCGGTACAGGCTCCTCGATCTTTCACCCCGAATCGACCCGGATCGCGCGGTATGCCTCGGGTGGCCGCTATGGGCTGGCGCAATCCATGTTCCAGACCGGCGGCAATATCGGCACATCTCTGGGGCCGTTGCTCGCGACATTGGTGGTGCTGCCGCGCGGCCAAGGCAGTGTCGCCTGGTTCGCGCTGGTGGCGCTGGCCGGCATGGGGCTGCTCGGCTGGGTCGGCGACTGGTACCGTCGTTGGCTGTCGACGCATGTGCGAGCGGCACGAGGCAACGCCGCCACCATGGCGGCGGGGCTCGCCTCCGCCCAAATCTCGATCTCGCTGGCGATCCTCGTGGCGTTGATGTTCTCGAAATTCGTCTACCTCTCAAGCCTGCAAAACTACTATCAGCTTTACCTCATCGACCATTTCGGCGTGTCCATCGGCATGGCCCAATACAGCCTGTTCCTGTTCCTGGCCGCCACCGCCGCCGGCACCATTCTCGGTGGCCCCGTCGGAGACCTGATTGGCTCGCGACGTGTCATTCTCGGCTCGATCCTTGGCGTACTGCCGTTCACGCTGCTGCTGCCCTACGCCAATTTCCTCTGGACACTGGTGCTGAGCGTGCCGATTGGCGTGATCCTGGCCTCGGCGTTCTCGGTGATCGTGGTCTACGCGCAGAACTTGTTGCCTGGCCGCGTCGGGATGATTGGCGGACTGTTTTTTGGACTGGCGTTCGGAATGTCGGGACTGGCGGCAGCGGGCCTGGGATGGCTCGCGGACATGACGTCGCTGGACACCGTGTTCAGGATTTGTGCGGTGCTACCAGCGATTGGGCTCTTGGCGCTGTGGCTGCCTCGGCTTGAGGTGGGCCGGTAGAGCGCATCAAGCCGCCAGCAGCCAGGTAAACTCAGCCGTTCCGGTACAAATATGAGTACCCATTGATTGCCGGGACGCCACCAAGGTGCGCGTACAGCACCCGCGAGCCTTGCGGGAAGAATCCTTTTTGCGTCAGGTCAATCAACCCTTGCAACGACTTGCCCTCATATACCGGGTCCGTCATCATGCCCTCCAGGCGCGCACCGAGCCGGATCGCGGCATTGGTGTCTTCCGACGGCACGCCATAGATCGGCCCCGCATAATCCGCGTTTAGCACAACGTCCGCTGCCGCGATATCCTTGCCCAGCCCGACCTTCTCGGCCGTGGCCTTGGCGATCCGCAATATCTGCGCGTGGGTTTTCTCCGCCGTGCCCGACGCATCGATGCCGATGACATGCCGCGCCCGTCCGTCCGCGGCGAAGCCAACCACCATGCCGGCCTGCGTCGACCCCGTCACCGAACACACCACGACGAAATCGAACCTGAAGCCCAGCTCCCGCTCCTGGTCGCGAACCTCGTCGGCGAACCCTGCATAGCCGAGCCCGCCCAGCGGATGATCCGACGCGCCCGCCGGAATCGCATAGGGCTTGCCGCCGCGCGCGGTCACGTCGGCCAGCGCCCGCTCCCAGCTCCGGCGGATGCCTATATCGAAGCCCTCGTTCACCATGTCGATCTCTGCGCCCATTACCCGTGACATCAGGATGTTGCCGACGCGGTCGTAGACGGCATCGTTGAACGGCACCCAGCTTTCCTGCACCAGCCGGCATTTGAGGCCGAGCTTGGCGGCGACGGCGGCGACCTGGCGCGTATGGTTGGATTGCACGCCTCCGATGGAAACCAACGTGTCGCAACCCCTGGCCAGCGCGTCCGGCACAAGGTATTCCAGTTTGCGCACCTTGTTGCCGCCGAAGGCAAGGCCGCTGTTGCAGTCGTCGCGTTTGGCGAAAATCTCCACCTTGCCGCCGAGATGGGCGGTAAGGCGGGGCAGCTTCTCGATGGGTGTGGGGCCAAACGACAGTTTGTGGCGGGGGAATTGCTCTTCGATGCGCTTCACGGCGGTTTCTCCAGTAGGGACCAAGCCGCAACCATAGCCTGGGCGATGGATCATTCAACCGTCGACCTCTCGCATCATGGTTTGGCTGGGATTGCCCGACCAGTGTTCAGACGAGTGGCACCTCCGGACCCCAATTGACGGCCAAAAGCGTCTGGCGTTGCCAAAGTTTCTACCAGCTCATAGGCGATCGAAGATGTGTTTCCAGCAATTGCGGGGGCCGCCAGAAGGGTAGACCCGCCTCGATTTCGGCCTCTTGCATGGTCATGCCGATATCGGCGATCAGTTCTGGACCCATGAGCATCAGGCGGCGCAGCTCGACCCGCTGGCGATAGCGCCCTTCCCAGACTTGCAGCACGTGCAACAGGCGGGCGGAAACATCCGCGTAAAGCGATTTTAGCACAACAACGAGTTCATTCGGGCGAGTCAGACTTTGCGCCATTGCGGCCTCCTGCATTTGATGGGCAGGTTGTTGAATTATTCCGGTTCCGCCCAGACTACAAAGCAAGCTTTTTGAGTGCTAGGATCAGCAAACCTAAGGCTCATGAGGAACGCCATGCGGCTTCCATCCCTCAATGCCCTTCGCGCTTTCGAAGCGGCCGCCCGGCATGAGAGTTTTGCCCGCGCCGCCGATGAGCTGTGCGTCAGCGAGGGCGCCATCAGCCGGCATGTCAAACTGCTTGAGGATGAGCTGGGCATCGTGCTGTTCCATAGGCTGATCCGGAAGGTCGAACTGACCGATCAAGGCCGGCAACTGCTCCCGGCCCTCGGCCAGGCATTTTCAACCATCGAGGCTGGCGTGGCACAGGTTTCGGCCGGCAGGCATGATTTGAAGGTCATCAGCGCCCACACGCTTTCGCTGCGCTGGCTGGTGCCGCGGTTGGAGAAATTCCGTGCCCTGAATCCGGGTTTCGGCATTGATCTCACCACCAAGTTCTATTCCTGGGATGAATTCTTGAGCCGCGATTTCGATGTCGGGTTTACCTGCACCCTGGCGGCCATGCCCAAAGGGATCAGTGCCGATAAATTCCTTCCGGTCGCGCTGACGCCGGCTTGCGCTCCTCGATTGCTGGCGGAAAGGCCGCTGGCCGGCCTGGCTGGCCTGTCTGAATTCAATCTGCTGCATTCCTCGGAGGACCACTATGACTGGTCCCGCTGGGCAACAAAGTTCGGCGGCGATAATTTCATGGTGGCGCGCGGGCAGGTCTATCCCAATCGCGACATGGCGGCCCAGGCGGCGGTCATGGGCGAGGGAGTCGCAATCGCCGACCTGACGTTGATGAAGAGCGAATTTGACAGCGGCAGACTGGTGGCACCGTTTCCGGAGTCGATCTACACCAGCCTGGAGGATGACTATTCGTTTATCTGCCGCGACGCGCTACGCCGTGATCCCCGGGTCGAGGTGTTCTACGACTGGCTCGTGAAGGAACGGGATGCGAGCTGACCATAAGGTCCGTTGCGCTGTGTTTCGAGGATGATCGATCAGCGCCTGTAGTCGCCACCCTCCCCATCCAAAATCGCCTTCAGTTCGGCAAAGTGTATGTCACCAATGCCGGGGTATTCGCGCCATTGCCGCGCCGTCTTTTCAGCGACCTCGTGGCTCGCCAACCTCAACGGCTTACCGGTCATGTAAGCCGTGATCAGCGTTTCGCACGAACGCTCGAAATAATACATCTCGTCAAAGGCATAGGCGACGGTGGGCGCGAACACCATGATGCCGTGATTGCCCATGATCAGCACGCTCTTGTCCGGGTTCGCCCGCATCAAGGAGCCCACCCGCTCGGCTTCGTCGCCAAGGCCCATGCCGTCGTAATCTTCATCGATCGCGATCTTGCCGTAGAACCGCATCGTGTTCTGGTCGATGGGTGGCATCGATGAGTCCTTCAGGGACGCCAGCACCGTTGCGTATTTGGAATGGACATGCATCACGCAGCGCGCCTGGGGCACATGGCGATGCAGCGCGCCATGCAGGAACCACGCGGTCGGGTCGGGCGCGTCTGGCTGGTCCATTGCCGCGGGGTTGCCGGCATCGAGCAGCAGGAGGTCGCTGGCCTTGATCCGTGAAAAGTGTCTCTGGTTCGGGTTCATCAGGAATTTCTGGCCGTCGTCCGACACCGCCAGGCTGAAATGATTGGCGACACCCTCATGCATGTTGAGCCGCACTGTCCAGCGAAAGGCGGCCGCGAGGTCGACACGCTCGTCCCAGTGGTCGATATTGGGACGGATGGCTTCCAAGGAGGCACTCATGGGGAAAACTCCCGGCTTGCGGTTGACGTGTCACAAGCTAGACCGGATTGGCGCGCATTGGCAGGGCTTCGATCGCCACGGAGGAGTCTAAAGTGCAGGATCGCGCCGCGCTCGTCGTCGCAATGCTGGAAGCCGCGTTGACCGCTGGCGACCGGATTCTGGCCGTGCCGACCGATGCGCTGGCCACGGAACGCAAGACCGATCAATCGCCGGTCACCGTTGCCGACAAGGCCGCTGACGCTGCGATCACCGAGATCCTCGCGGCCAAGGCGCCCGGTATTCCAATCGTGTCCGAGGAGAACGCGGCCACCCACGCCACCGCCCCAACCGGCCCCTATTTCATCGTCGATCCGCTCGACGGCACGCGCGGCTTCATCGAGGGCAGCGACGAATTCACGGTCAACATCGCGCTGATCGAGGGCGGCCTGCCCACCCTCGGCGTGGTGCTGGTGCCGCGCTGGCGCGAGCTCTACTGGGTCGGCGCCGATGGCAGGGCGATGATGCAACGTGGCGGCGAACCCGTTGCCATCGCGGCGCGACTGGCGCCGGAGGACGGGCTGGTGGCCGTGGTCAGCCGCA
>Ga0075021_10000555_pt1 | contig 19476 bp, 21 predicted proteins | sample ColStrG_CSR_2012_FD_72749 | JGI IMG/M metagenome (GOLD analysis project Ga0075021, IMG submission 72749) | Freshwater sediment microbial communities in response to fracking from Pennsylvania, USA - Cold Stream Run_MetaG_CSR_2012 | ecosystem: Environmental > Aquatic > Freshwater > Creek >...
CTCTCTGTTGCACCGGGCGGAATATCCGCAATTTACGCCGGATTCGCTTTGCGCGGCGGCAATAGTTCCGCCAGCGCATACAGCGTCTTTTGTGGAAATCGTTCCGATGGATAAAAGCGGCTGATCAGCCCGATCGCCTGCTCATAATCACGAATTTCCAGGTTACGCAGTAAGTACCGAATATCGTCTTCATCGTGAAATTCCGCACCGATCCGGAACGCCAGGCACTTCATCGCCAACAGGTAATCCGGCTGAGCGATTGATACCGTCAGGTGATCCAATTCCAGGAACTGCGCGAAATTACCATTCTCGCTGAGGAAACCCTTGACGCTGTCGTTGAGCCAATCAGGAGCGACATGCGCGCGCACCGCGACACGCGCCGCGGCTTCACGAACTTGTTTGGACGGACGAAACACCGCATCGACATCCTGGGTCGACGGACGCGACGCGTAGGCCAAGCACATCACCGCCCCGCCGACCAGAAACAGCTCCCCGCGCGTCGCTGATCGCCCCAACTCCTCATCCAACAATTTGAACAGCCGCCGCAAATCCTTTTGAGTGAGCGGAGACATGGCTGCTACACCTGATCACCGACGCTCGAATCCATAAAGAGGTTACGCCGCCGAAACGGCGCCGGCGTGTGCGTCAACAAATGCAGACGCAAGCTCTGCAACGAAGACCCAAACACCGGCTCGCGCAGCGGCGGTACCGACCGAAGCCACGCCGGACCCTCAACGTCCCGACGAACGCAGGCAAGCTCAACCATCGCCGCCACATAATTGGACAAATAGGCATTCAACGCGACCGCCGGAGCCACCGCTATCGCCTCACGCAGTTCACCCGCCGTCAAGGAAGATAGAAATGTATTCAGCTCCGCCAAAGCAAACCGCTCCTCCGTTAGCAGGGCGCGGATCAGCGCCTGAATCTGTTCCGCCGGTACCGAAAAGACACGGCTCAACACGTACGAAGACATATCCATTCCGGTCCGTGCGGCGGCCCGCTGGATCGCCCCTTTTTGCGACGCCGAGACGCGGATCTGCAATTGCTCTGTTTTCGCGAGGTTTCCCATTGATGCATTATTCCTGCAAATTCCAATACTGTCAATACGTATGTATTGGCAGCATTACGGATCCGCTTGATGCACGTAAGCCAATTCTTCGACTCACTCGTTGCCGCACTGACGACAACGTGCGATGACGCCCTCGCGGCGACCTTAAGCTTCGCGACGCGAATCGTGCCAGTCAATCGCACCGCCGCGTTGCGCCGGTACGCTGATGCGCGGTCGGCCCGTCCGTATTACGAGCCGTTCAAGCCGGTAGCGGATTGGTGCGATCATCCAGCAGGAATCTCGGCTTCCACCAGCAGCGCGAGCAGACTCAGCGACTCCTGCCAGCCGAGGTGGCACATCTCGGCCGGGATGACGGCCGGCACGCCCTCCTGCGTGATGCTGAGTTCAGTGCCGCACGATAGACGCTTGAGCGAGATAGTCACCTGGATCTCCCCGGGCAGATTGGGATCTTCGAAGCGGTCCGTGTAGCGGAGCCGCTCATGCGGCACCAATTCCACATATGTGCCCCCAAACGCGTGGGCTTGGCCAGTGGCAAAGCTTGTGAACGACATGCGGTACTCACCGCCCACGCGTGCATCGAGCGCGTGAACCTTGCCCGTGAAACCGTGCGGCGGCAGCCACTTGGCCATCGCGTCAGGTTCAAGAAAGGCACGATACACGCGCTCTGGAGGCGCACGCAGCACGCGATGAAGTCGAATCGTGTGGAAGTCCATAAGCACTTTCTCCTTTTAACTACATTTGCACGTCAATCATCTCGCCATTGATGATCCACGGGCAGCCGAAATTGTCCGTGAACATACCGAAGCGCTTTGCCCAAAACGTGGGCCCCAACGGCATGGTCATTTTGCCGCCGTCGGCGAGCGCATTGAATACACGCTCAGCCTGCGCGACCGTGTCGTAGTTGAGCGTGATCGACACGCCGTGGATACCCTGAAAGGGCATGCCCGGCGGGCAATCGCCTGCATACAACGAGCCGTTGCCATCGATCGCCAGGCGCGCATGCATGATGCGGTTCCGCGCGCTTTCCGGTGTCTGCTCGGCCATCGGGACCGACCGAAGGTCAGCATGTCGAGCTTGCCGTCGAGTACTTTCGCGTAGAAGCGCATCGCGTCTGCGCATTTGCCATCGAAGGCCAGATACGGAATAGGTTGTGGCATGGTCATCTCCTGTGCGTTGTTGCGGGCCAACCCGACAAATCGGGGCCGTATATTGACCAATCGCACGGCTAACGCCAAATTTAACGGTTCCCTTGAAATAATTTTGCGCTGTGCAGGATCACCGACCGGGACCGCGCTCCAATACTCCTTCTTCCCGCACGTGTTTACCTTGCCCTTCTCGTTAACAAAGTTCTCAAAGCTTTAGTTCGTTCAGATTCCCGGGGGGCCGTCCGGCCTCCTTTTCTTCTTGCGCGCTCCCCGTGGCAATAGACTGCTGCAGGCCGACGAAGATTCATCCGGTGTGCGAACGCCTCCGGATCCAATTGACCGGTCAATTTTACAGCGGCCTAAAATGGCTGTTGACGAGACAGCGCCCGAACACTCTGGCACGACACGCTGGTCACGACAGTGAAGGATTTTCCGGTGAACCAAGAACCCGCCCGCAGTCTTAAGCCATGAGCCGTGAAGCGATTTATTATCTGTGCGCTGCGGTCGCCGTCATCGTCTCTGGCCTTGCAAAGGGCGGCTTCGCAGGCATCGGCGCGCTGGCGATGCCCGTCATGGCAATGGGCGTCGATCCGATCGCAGGCGCCGCGATCCTGCTGCCGATCTTGATCGTGCAGGACGTCATCAGCGTCTGGGCGTTCCGCCGGACGTATAGCCGGGAAATCATTTTGGTGATGGTTCCCGGCATGGCGCTGGGAGTCTTGGCCGGATATGCCTATGCATCATGGCTTTCTGAAAAAGCGGTTCTCGGCGCTGTTGGCGGCATATCCATTCTGTTCGGGCTGCATCGGCTCTGGGTGGAGCGGGCGAACGCTATCGTGCTTCCCTCCAACTCACCCAAATGGTTGGGAACGCTTTTCGGGGTCGTATCCGGCTTTACGAGCCAGATCGCGCATGCCGGTTCGCCTCCGTTTCAAATGTGGGTACTGCCGCGGCGCTTGCCGCGCGATGTACTGGTCGGCACCACGGCGATCAGCTTCGCCGTGCTGAACTGGATGAAGGTACCGGCGTATGCGGCCCTCGGTCAATTCACGGCCAAAAATCTGATGGCGACCGCCACCCTTCTGCCGTTGGCCCTGGGCTCAACGCTCGCAGGCGTGGCGCTGGTTCGGCGAATCGACGCCGCCCGCTACTACACGATGATCTACGCGCTGATGGTCCTGCTCGGATTGAAGCTCCTCTTTGACGCCCGTTTTTAGGGTCGTGCTCATCCGATCTCTTGGACGCAAGGCACACGAACGGTCGCGGATCAAATTCGCTCCACGGCCACCGCATGATCGCCTGCCAGGAACTGTTCCGCGACACGATCAGCATCGCGGAACGAAGGCGTCTCTCGGGAGCCTCGGCCATGCTAGCTGATTCGCCCTGTCGTTTCAGAATCAATTCAAAGGGAACTTGGGGCTCCAGAGGTCGTTTGATCTTCTTTAGTGTTCCTCCATTGTGTTCCCGCATCGGTCGCTGCACACCGTGGGTCGCTGGTATCGATCGTCCGTTAGTCGACTCAATACCCAATTTGTACAATACATACTAGATTACCGCAGACAAATCACCAATAGGATTACGGTGTCGTGCTCGCCGACGCGCTCGAACTCGGCCGGGCTGGAATTCAAGTCACTTGCACACACTCTCCATGATCATCCAGTACCACATCCACGAGCGCGGTCGCAGCAGATACGTTGGCGATCGCCCGATCAAACGCGCGCTGGATGGCCAAATCGTTCGCCATTAGACAGGGCGCAAGCAATAGGTCGAAACACCCTTCTCCGCTGACACTTGTCTCGCTTAGTCCTTCAAACCGTTCAGCCACGGATGCATTTCCCAAAACTGCAAGCTTTCCAGACATGCGAGTCTCATCAACGGTGTTCGATACGCAACCGGCGCAGGCCATCGACAGGGAAATGGAGAGGGCTTTAGAAGCGGACCGCATCACCACCAACCTCGACACAGAGTTTCGGAATGAATCCGCGCCGCAAAGTACGCAACTCAACGTTGATTGACGCATTGGCCCCCGGTGCGTCCGATAGCGCGTGATCCATTGCCTTACGGTAATCCCCGTAACGACTGCCCTTTTCTGGGCAACCCACTCCAGCGGCCGATGCCTTGACGAGGGTGGACGGCATCGCGACGGATACTTGAGTTGCGACGACCGGAAACCGCATTGGCATCGCCCGCGCGCTGCGGCTGTGGGAAGTCAGCGTTAGACGGTTGTATTCCACGGAACATTTTACGGTCGAGCGTCTGCCTCAGATCAGCAATCTGCTGGGAATTACACTCAAAAAACTCATGCAAGCAGCAGCCGCCTCAACACCGCTGCTGCATACCCTCACGAGCACCCAGGAGGCAGAGCCGATCGCCGATGAAAAGCTGCTGCTCGTCACCGTCTGCGTATTGAACGACCTATCGCTCGCCTACATCGTGTCCGCGTATCAGATCACGCAAGTAGAAATCATCAAGAGACTGCGCATCCTCGACAGGATGGGCGTGATCGAACTGCTGCCCGGCGATCGGATTCGCCGCCGCGCGCGCCGCGATTTCGATTGGCTGGCCGACGGGCCGATACGCCACTATTTCTCAACCCAAGGACTGAAGGACTTCCTCAACGATCCGTTTGACGATTAGCAGGAATCGCTGGATTTCACTCACGGCATGTTAACCGATGCAGCCCAGGCGCAGATTCGAGTGGAACTGCGTCGCCTGCGCAGAACGCTTGCGACGCTGCATGAAGAATCCATTCCAGCACCTTTGCCGCAAAAACATGGCGTAGGCATGCTGCTGGCGTTGCGTGAATGGGAGCCAGCAGCATTCAGTCAAATGCGGCGGGACTCGTCCGAGCCCCGCATGGAGAAATACTGACACGCGATCGAGAACTTCAGGCCTTGAAGCGTTCGAACCGCTCGCCATACTCGGTGCACTGCATGAATCAACGGAGAGTCTCGATGCATCGTCTGCGGAATTGCATCTTCATCGTGAGCCTTCTGGGGGGAAGCGGAGCAACGCAGGCCGATGAGACCGTGAACCGGACGATCCTGACCCAACATCAGCGGATCATCCAGAGGACGGGCTGCATGAAGAGGCGGATGTATGCTAACCGGACGATTTCCTATAATGAGGCCATGAAGGTCTGCGAGGCCCGATTGACTCAACAGCATTCCATGGCGAAGGGTGTCCTGGTGGCCGCGGGTCTCATCAACAGCGCGCGACCTATCTTGCAAAAATGAGCCGCCGCGCGCCGGAATTCAGCAAATCAGATTTCTTTCGCGTGGTCACGGCGCAGCGCATCGATCCCCGGCCGGATCGTGCCATCCGACAGTGGTACTGCAATGGGCGCGACCTCCACTTGGGCCAGGCCTTTATCTTGTCGTTAGACCGATTTTCCGCGCGGTCGCCGGTGAAAGATCCACGATTCTCCCGCGAACCGCACAGCGGGCCGATTAGGTCCATACTCCGCGTCCTCAGACGTATTCGAGCTGAGTTGACCGGCAAATTCTTGCGGGCTACACGCTAAGGTCTATATCTATGGAACATTCGAAGAGCACTCACACGCCCCCGTCAAAGAATGTCGTCGATACGGCGAACGCTGCGGGCCAATTTACTACCTTGATTGCTGGAATTAGAGCAGCAGGTTTGATCGATACGTTGACAGGCACGGGTCCGTTCACGGTTTTCGCACCGACGGATGATGCCTTCAAGAAGCTCCCGCCCGGGGCGCTGGAGGCTTTGATGAGAGACACCGCAAAGCTCAAGGCGGTGCTGAGCTACCACGTCATCGCCGGTCAGGTCGAGGCCAAGCATTTGAAGTCCGGCGAAGTCACGACCGTGCAAGGTTCTACCTTGATAGCGGCCGTGTCGTCATCCGGCATGCAGGTGAACGGTGCGCATGTCAAACAGGCGGACATCCTCGCGACCAACGGCGTCATTCACGCGATCGATACGGTGATCGTGCCCAAGTACTGGCAATTGCTGGCGGATGCCGCCTGATGCCCGTCTGCCACAGCTGATCGTGATGCACGTAAAGGGGCCCGCAAGCGGGGCCTTTTTTGTGTTGCAGGCGGCGAGCGCGACGGCTCACAGCGCGTCGAAAAATGATTTGACGGCGCTGATACAAAACGGCGGGACGAGGCCTGCATGATAGACCTCGAGCACCGCGGAGGCGCCGCCGTCGGTGGCGCCATCGAGAACCGCCTTCGCTCGCACCACATCCTTGGCGACGGCGAAGCCTTTCTTGATCCTCGCGTACGGATCGCCCGAGGCGACGCTGGCATCCACGTCCAGGAACACGGGCGCGGGTGAGGCGGGATGAGCGGTCCAATATTGCTGCATCAATTGCGTGTTGAAAAAGAACACCGTGGGATCGGTATCTCCGCCGCAGAGCAACACCGGTGCGGTGGGCGACCAGGTGCGCAAATCATTGATCTTCAAATCCTGCCGCAACGGATGCATCGGGGCCGAGGGCGGCAGGCCGTCGGTTACGGTCGGAAAACTGCCGTCGGGCGCTTTTTGCGCATCCTGCAGAAAACCCAGCCGATAGGCATTCGTGATCAGGAAATCGGTGCCAAAGCCAATCGCGAAGGCGGCCGCCAGCGCCGCGGGCGCCGTGGCGGGGGTAAAGCTGGCGTAGGTGGGATCCGGCGGCGTGCTGCTGAAGATCGCACTATCCGGCAGCTTGCCTGCGGCGCGCAGTCGCGACACCGGCAAAGTGTTGGGCAACAGTCCTTCGATGTTGGGTGCGTATTTCGCTTCAAAAAGATCGGTTGGCTGCACATATAGATTGCCATATGCGCGTTGATAGCCGGTGATGAGCAGCGTGGCGTTGACCGGAGCACCGCCGCTGACTTCGCCTTCGAAGATCGCATCGCCGAACGCCGATAGCGCATAGGGTCCTGACATCGGCGCCGATGCGCTCACCGTCGTCCCGACGGCTTGCATGGCGCGGTGCGTCGCCATCGCGACGTAGCCGCCCTCGGAGTATCCGGTCACGAACAGCTTCGCGCTGGCCGAGGTTGCGGGCGCGGAGGACGTCGGCAGTGCGCTGCGGGCGGCGGCGAGCGCGTCGATCATGTCCTTGGATTGCTGATCGGCAATCAGGTAGGGGTGATACCCAAGCGTGGAACTATCATAGCCCACGTAATTCGGCGCGATCACGATATAGCCTTGCGCCGCGAACACGGCGGCGAGCAACAGCCCTTCGGTATTCGATCCATCGTGGATGTCGGCGATATTGAACTTCCGATTGGTGGACGTGCCATGCGCATACAGCAAGATCGGGCGCGTGCCGGTGCAAGCGGGATCCGAGCCGCTGGGCACCATCAAAGCGCCTGACGCCGACGTACCGGCACCGGCGGGGTCCACCGTCTGATACTTGATTTGATGAACATCGATCGTGCAACGGGGCGTGTACGCGAGTTGCAGCAGTTGCTTGCCCAGATCGCTGCCGCCCAGCAGCGCCAGCAGATCGCCAGGCGCGTAGGTCGCAAGCTTCGCCGGTGGCGTTTGTAGCAGGACACCGCGCGCGGGAGGGGCCGGCGTCGCGGGCATGGCGGCCATTCCAGAGTTGCCCCCGCCGCAGGCGCTCAGCAGCGCAGCGCACGCCCAGACCGAAAGGAAAACGGCAAATCGATACATTGCACACTCCACGCGCGGGAACTGATCTCGGCTGCTTGCAGCGGCGCGTCCGGGAGCAGCCTCCTTTAGCGGGCCGATCGAGAAGTCCGGCGACATCCACCTCCGATTTGCTCACACAGCGGACCGAAGTCCTAGGCGTTGATCATGGCCAAGCCGTGCGGAGAACATCGCACCTTATCGCGATGTCATCACGTTCCGTATCAGTGTCCGGCGTATGCACTTGTCGGTCGATCACTGACACACACTAGCGGAAAGCATCGTCTAACCGCTTGGGCGGGGCAAGTCGATCATGGAGCAACGGGGTGTCGGTTGTGTTGTCGAGAGCGACGGGTAGTGAGCATATGAAGATGGCCGAGATACGTTCGTGAATGGCACTGGCGATGCGTCATTGCGGACCTTGGTGCTGGCGCCGAGCGGACGTGACGCGCCGTTGAGCATACGGCTGCTCGAGGATGCGGGATTTTCCGCTGCGGTCTGCCAGAACCTGGCGGAACTCACGCAGAAACTGTGGCAGGGAGCCGGCGTGTTGATCATCGCCGATGAGGCGATAGACGATGAGCAGCTGCAGCCCTTGGTGAACTTCCTGGACAGCCAGCCGACCTGGTCCGACGTCCCGATCATCTTGCTGACGCGCCGCGGCGGCGGCCCGGAAGACAATCCCGGGACGCTGCGGCTCGCTTCCATCCTCGGCAACGTGAGTTTTCTGGAGCGGCCGTTTCATCCCACGACCTTGACCAGCATGGTACGCGCCGCGGCGCGCGGGCGGCGCCGTCAGTACGAGGCGCGCTTGCGCCTGGAACAGATCCGAGAACGCGAGCAGCAACTACAAACCGCATTGACCGCCGGCCGGCTCGGCGCCTGGACGCTGGATGTCGCTTCAATGAGCTTTCAGATATCGGATACTTCCGCGGAACACTTCGGATCGGACTTGCGAACGGCGCCGTCCTACCAACGATGGCTGCAATGGGTCTACGTCGGGGACCGATCGAGAGTGCAACGGGCGCTCGAGCATGCCCTGCGCAGCGGTCTGGATTTTGTGATCGAATTTCGCAATGGGCGGCCCGATGGCTCCTTGAAATGGATCGATGTTCGCGCCCGCGCAGTCCGGGACCATAAGCTGCGCGTATGCAGTCTGGTCGGCGTGTCCTCCGACATTTCGTCGCGCAAGCAATCGGAATTGGACCGCGAGACTCTGCTGGCGGATCTGGCGTTGGAGCGGACCGCGTTGTCGGATCTGACGCGCGACCTGGAGCTGCGTGTCGCACGGCGAACGAGTGAACTGACGGCGGAGATCGCGGCGCGCGAAAAAGCCCAGGAGCAGCTCATGCAGTCGCAGAAGATGGAGAGCGTCGGCCAGCTCACCGGTGGCATCGCGCACGACTTCAACAATCTGTTGATGGCCGTGATCGGCAATCTGGAAATCCTGCGCAAGCGCTTGCCGAACGATCCGAGCATGCAACGCCTGATCGAGGGCGCCATGCAGGGGGCACAGCGCGGGGCATCGCTGACGCAACGCATGCTGGCGTTCGCCCGTCAGCAGGATTTACGGACTGTCTCGGCGGATCTGGGCGCCTTGGTGTCGGGCATGCGGGAGCTGTTGCAACGCACCTTGGGGCCGGGCAACGATCTGCGCATCTCCATTGCCCCCGGTCTGCCGCCGGCGCAGATCGATTCGCATCAAGTGGAACTGGCGATTCTAAACCTCGCCCTCAACGCCCGCGATTCGATGTCCGAGGGCGGTGCGATCGACGTGCACGTCGACGTCGAATACGAGGACGAAATTCCCAACGGCCTGCGTCCGGGCGCGTATTTGCGAATCAGTATTCGCGACACCGGCCGCGGCATGAACGCGGCGACGCTGGCCAAGGCGATCGAACCGTTCTTCTCCACCAAGCCGTTGGGTAAGGGTACGGGCCTGGGCCTGTCGATGGTGCATGGTCTCGCGGTGCAGCTCGGAGGATCGCTCGAACTGGCGAGCGAACCTGGCCAGGGTACAACCGCAACGCTGTGGTTGCCGCAGGCGAGCACGGCTGCGAGCGGACCGGAAACGGTGTCCCTGCCCTCAGCGGCAGCCCGCATCGCGCGGATTCTGGTCGTCGACGATGATCCGCTCGTGGCGATGAGCACCGTCGATATGCTCGAGGATCTGGGGCATACGGTGTTCGGCGCGAACGGCGCCGAACAGGCGCTCGATATCATCGATCGGGAACGGCCGCTGGATCTGTTGATCACCGACCATGCGATGCCGGGCATGACGGGCATTCAATTGGCGGAAGTGGTGCGGCGCAAGCGGCCACATTTGCCGATTCTGCTCGCCACCGGCTACGCCGATCTGCCCGCCAGCCGGCTGGCGAATCTGCCGCGCTTGTCAAAGCCATACCAACAAGCACAGCTGCAGGCGCAGATCGAAACATTACTGGGTGTCGCTCAGCCTGAACTGCACTAGAGGCATCGTCCTACAGCCGCGGCGGTCAACGCCCGACAGGCGCGCGGGGGACATGCTCGCATGATCTTGCCAATTGACCGAACGAGCGCCGGTCGCGGTAGAGGCTCCGGAATGATCGCAAGCAAAGCAGCGATTGAGCGGCTCAACAACCAGACACCCCCAATTGAACTTGAAGCGGATATCGACGCACGCACGGTACGTTTGTTGCGCGCGCTGTTGATCGTCGCGATCGGCGTGGTGATGTATTTCGCGCATGCGGCCTTTGTGCCCGTTGCGCTGGCGCTGCTGTCCGCCCTGGTCTTGTCCGCGCCGGTGGAGGCGCTGCAGCGGCGGCGGGTGCCGCGGGGCTTAAGCGCCGTCTTCATTGTGCTCACATTGATGGCTGCTGTATCGGGTGCCTTGAATGCAGTGTGGGCGCCGGCGCAACACTGGTTCGCGAGCGCGCCGCAAACCGTCAAAACCATCAAGCAAAAAGTGCGCCCCGTCGCGCATATCCTGGATCAGATCGAGGACATGAGAGCGCTCGCTGCATCGACTCATGGCGGCAGCCGCGCCGCCCCGGCCCCCCCCGCCGGTCGCGGCTGCAGGCGAAAGCGCACCGGTGATGATCTTCGATGCGACGCGATCTATGATCGTTGCGGTCGTGACCGTGGTCATTCTGACCGTGTTCCTGCTGAGCGGCGGTCCGCCGATGCTGGCGAAATGACGGCGGCGTTTGCAGGAGACGTGAATGCGCGGCACGTGATCAGAGTGATCGAACAGGTGCGCGCGGAAGTGGGCCGCTTTTACCTGACGACCGCGCTGATCAATCTGGGGCTCGGCTGCGCGACGGCGGCAGCGATGGCCTTGTGCGGGATGCCCAATCCTGTGCTGTGGGGAATCCTGGCCGCGATGCTGAATTTCATTCCGTATGCAGGCTCAGCGACGACCTTGGTTCTCGTCACTGCCGTGGCGATTGTTTCCTTCGACGGGCTCGGCCGTGTGCTCGCGGTGGCGGGCAGCTATCTGGCGTTGGCGACGATCGAGGGCCAGATCGTGCAGCCGCTGCTGGTGGGGCGGCGTCTTGCGCTGAATCCGATGGTGGTGTTTCTGGCGTTGTGGTTCGGCGGACTGTTCTGGGGTGTGGCCGGCATTCTTCTCGCAACGCCGGCGCTCGTGACCGTCAAGGTGATCGCCGAACATTCCCGGCACGCGAAGCCGATGTTAGAGTTCTTGAGTCCCGCCTGAAGCTGAACAAGCAACGGAAGAACACGATGCAAGGCACCAAATCGAGCGGGCTGATTCTGACTGATCCGGGACGGCAGCCGCGGCGGAATCGCATCCGGGAGAGCGACGGTCTACGCGCACCGCGTAATGCCGTGCCGGCATCCCATCAATCTACGTTCGTCGGATCACATAGAAGATTAACGCAATGACCAGAATTGTTCCCAACAGGCCGCCAATGTACATGATCTTCTCCAATTGTGAATCTACCGTTGCATCAGATCACGACGGCGGTTCCCATGTCTGTTCGGCGCCCCACACAGGTGCCAGGTCGCCCGCTAGACCACGGCATGCCGGGGCAGGTCGATCGTGAACACGCACCCGTCGCCGGGTCGGTCGCGCGCCGTCAGGATGCCGCCGTTGGCTTCGACGCCGCGACGGCAGATCGCAAGCCCGAGTCCCAGCCCTGAGCGGTCGTGACCGTTTTGCCGGAACGGCACGAACAGTTGCTCGGGCCCGCCGGGTGGGAGTCCGCCGCAGTGGTCCTTGACCTCAATCAGAATGCGATCTGCGGACGCGTGGGCGTGCAATGTGACGTCGGTTCTGGCGTGGGTAAACTTTAACGCGTTGGTCAGCAAATTGCCGACGGAGGAGTACAGCATCTCGCGATCAGCGTAAACCGCAAGGTTGGCATCGACCGCCGGCGCGATCAATTGGCAATTTCGCGAACCAGCTTCCAAGGACGCAGAAAAGGCGATCTCCGATATGAATTCAGACAGCGGGATTAGCTGATAGCGTGGCGGCAGGCCGCCGGTCACGCGCACATCGGCGAGCGATCGATCGATCAGATTGCGCAGGCTCAGCAGTGCGCGATTCAACGCGGCGCCGGTCGCTCCTTCGATGCCGACGTAGCCGGACTTCAGGGCGACGACAGCCAAGCTCGCCGTGTTGAGATGATTTCGCAACTCATGCGCCAGTATTCCCAGTTGTTCGTTCAATTCCGTGACGGTCTGTTGCTGCAGCTTCTGACTGAATTGAAACTGATGTTCGGTGACCGCTGCAGCGATCGCATTGTCCAGGCAGCGATTCAGGGTCCGAAATTCGCGCACCGAAATGGGCACGGCTTGCTCATTCGCAAGGTTAGTGATGGCTTGGCATACGTCGCCGTAGCCATGAACCACCTGGTCAACGGTTACGCCTTGCAGCAGCAATTCGTTGCCGTGCAGCGCAGCCGTGCCGCCGATTTCCGATTTGCCCGGTACTCCATCACCCGTGCCGGAGATTGCGCGGCTCTTTGATGCGTCAGATGAGCGTTCCAGCCTCAAGGTTTCAATCAATTGACCCAGAAAAATCGGAATGCCGTGAGCGGACAATGCATCCGAGGATTTCAGTGTCGAGCGGCTCGCCACCAACCGACCGCAATTCGCAATCAGGAGGCCTTTGTTCTCGCTTAGAAACTGGTACAGCATCGGCCGAAGCGTAAACGGCGCCGGTAATTAAATCGGTACGGTATCGAACATAGCTGTGTCAAGTTCAATGCGAGAGGCGGGCCCATGGTGCGCGGCCGCATGCGTGGTGCTCATCCCAGGCGCCGCGGAGCGGAGAGTTCCTCGATCATCGCATCGAGCCGCTCGGCGTCAATCGGCTTGGCGATTGATCGCCAATTGCCGCCATACCGGTCGAACCCCAACTCCAACGGATAACCGCTGGCAATGATGACTGCCGCCGCCGGATGCAACGCAATGAATCTGCGTGCAAGCACCATTCCGGACATCGAGGGCAAACCCACGTCGGTAATCAATAGATCGAAGCTGCCGCGCTCCAATGCCTGCAACGCCTCCTCAGCCGATGCGCACGCGCACACCTCGCGATCCTCGCGCACCAGCAATTCCTGCGTCAGTTCCCTCACCAGTGCATCGTCCTCGACATACAGGACGCGCAGCGCCGGCGAAGCGCTTTCTAAGCCCATCTTAAGTACCGCGTCCGCAAGTTTTGAACCGCACGATGTTGGTTGACTGCCGCCCACGCCGCGAGGACCGCAAATGCGGCTACCGTCGTCCTCCGCAGCCGCCCTGTCAATCGGTGCATTCTCACAGCGACTCGTCGGATGCGCCGACAGCACCGGCATCGATGCATCGCGTAGATTTCCTGCATCGACGTTTCATAACCGCCGCAACGAGGCCGGACTCAGCACCATGGAAACCAAGTATGCCATTGCCACGGACATCGCTCTGCAGACCGGAGTACTCAGGTTGTGCGACGAGCACCAGAATTTGTTTTTCGATGATGCCGATCCTGCGCCGGCGTTTGAACTTGCCCTGGAATTGCTGAGCGCGCGGGCACCGCGGATATCATTGTTCAACGGCGATTCACATGAGCTGACCGAATTGATCGGCGAGGTCATCGCGAATTCCCCGGTGAGTTGCCCAGGGTGTCGCGCCGCTCTGATCAGTACCTGGGAGATGCGCGCTGAATCGGAGAGCGATACGCCGCAGCCGGCGTCATCGGATTGCGAACCACGCTGGCGCGGCGTTGCGGCGGGTTGACCACCCCGTCTTCAGGCTTTGATCGTCGTTCGCGCCAGATTCGTTATCGACGTGGATACGCGTACCCGACGTACGCCGGCGGATATCCGGAGCGTCCACGGTAATACGAATTGGGTCCTCGATACGCGGCCGGCGCCGGACAATACGTGGGCGCGGTAATGATAATTCGGATTTGGGGCGTAATAGACCTGAGGTGCAGGATAATAAGCGGGGCGCGGCGCGTAATACACCGGCGGCGGCGCATAGCCGGCCTGGGGTGCGTATCCATCGTCGCGGTACGGATCACCGCGATACGGTTCACTTCGATATGGGGGCTCCTCTTCATCGACGCCCGAGACCACCGCCGATGCGATCACCAGAGGCAACGCGACGAGCCCCATTACCGCACCGACAAGGCCGCGGCCAAAGCCCCAATAATGTTCGTGACCATACCTGCCGCGTGCAGCAGCCGGCGCAACGGCGGCGCAGACGATCACGGCGATAGCGGCAAGCGGCTCCATGCCCCATCCTGGCGCTGGTCGAGCGTCCCGACGCTACTGACGTAGGCTGGAGACGCGCTCTAACGAGCCGACGCAGCGCGGCTCGAGGTCAGCAGAGTTGGCGGAGTCACCACCGCAATGCGCTTTCTGAGCGCCGTGATCAGCGCGGTTTCATCGATCGGCCCTTCATAACGTACGGAATCGATAAACAAAGTTGGCGCTGCTGCAACACCGTTGCGCAGGGCGCCGGTGACATCGCGCTTGATTTTCTCAGCGTAGCGGTGTGCATTCATATCTGCGTCATATCGCGCGAGATCGGCGCCCAGGCGGCGGGCCATCGTGCGAATGAATTTGGCGCTCAATGCCCCCTGATTTTCAAACATGGCGTCATACAGGTCCCAGAACAGTCCCTGGGCTGAGGCGGCTTCGGCGGCCTCGGCCGCTTCGACCGCGTGTGGATGGACCAGCACGAGCGGAATATGCCGGAACACGTGCTGCCAATTCATTTTGGCGTCCCCGGACATCGCTTTGAGGATCCGATGGAACTCGGCGCATTCAGGCGATTCAAAGTCGCCGTATTACACCAGGGTGACCGTAGCGTTGGAAGCGCCACGTACGTGATCCTCCGGCGTCACCGGGACTGCGAGTCCACGGGCCGCTTGAGCGGGCTCGGTGGGCGTTGTAGAGGTTCGGGCGTTTGATTCAGCGAGTTGTGCGTTCATGATTAATGTCTCCGATAACCAAATTGCGTGTCGCGTAGGTCAACCGTACACGAGGACATCCGATGCTGCCTATCGGCCAATCCTCCCGAGTCCCTGTCATCATTTGCTGATAGCGGCGACTCAACCTCAACCATCTCACCCTGTTGCGTAGGTTCTTCCCAGATTCGGAACATCATGCAACGCGTCGTCGTACATGACGCGCACGAATTCGACGAATCTCTCCCAGCCGAAATGCTGGCGCGCATAGGCCTGCGCCGCAGCGGCCACGGAAGCTGCGCGGGTCGGCGATTCGCGCGCCTTCAGGATCGCCGCCGCAATCGATCTTGCATCGGCGTCGCACATGAAAGCGCGCGAGCTGTTCAGCAACGGCTCGTGTGCGGCGCCGCGCGTGGCGATAATGGGCTTTCCCGCCGCCATGTAATCGAACAGCTTCAGCGGAGCGTTGTCGGCGCCGAACCGGGGCAGGACGAGATAATCAGCGAGTTTCAAATATGTCGGCATCTTTTCGCGCGGCTGCCGCGGCAGAATCATCACGTTCTCATCCAGTTGCTTGCCGGATTCGGCACCGGTGGGCATTTCCTTCGCCGAGGCGCCGACGCACACCAACACGAGCTCGGGCCGGATGCGCCGGGCCCGTTGAAATGCCTCCAGCAGCAGCCCGACGCCCTGGTAAGCCGCGAGGTTCCCACTATACAAGATCATGCGCTGGTCGCTGCTCAATCCCAGATCCATCCGCAATGCGAGCGTCTCGTGTTCATCGGTACGATCGAAATACGCCGGATACAGCCATTCACGCACATTCGCATCGGGATCTTGACCCAGGACGTGATCGGCCAAGCCCGTGCTGCACACGATACGGCTGGCCGCGCGAATGACGCGCGCCTCGACGTGAGACAGCAAGCTCCGAATCCCGCTCAACTTGAACAGGCTCTTGCGCGCCAGTTCCGTCGGAATGGCCGATGCCATGTCGTAGATGAACGGCACGCCCACATGGGGACAGATGAACGAGGCCATGTAGGCGGCTTCCTCCACTGCATGCACGACATCGTAGTTGGCGGTGCGGATCAGGCGTGTAAAGGACTGCCACAGGCTCGAATCCAAGGCGATCTTTCGCCAGGAGAACCCGATCGGGACGCTGCGAAACCGCAAGGGGTTGGCACATCGTGCGATGTGCACATTCGGGATAGACACGTCCCGCCCGATCGGGAAGGCGAGGATGTCCACGTGCGCGCCCAGCTGGCTGAGCGCTTGCGCGACGTACCTGATCGCGATGGGTGTGCCGCGATCCTCATAAAAGGGCTGCGGCGTAACGATCAGCACACGACCCGAACCATTGCTTGTAGAAAGGCTTTTCATGACAACAACCCGCGCCAGTCGTGAACCGGGTGCCATGATCGCCCTCGCGAGGTCGCGCGAACAGCCGGCGATCTCGCGATCGCCTGTGGGATTCCGCCGACTGTGAAAGATCGCGCAAACGGGGATGATGCGCCGATGAGCAAGACCACATGGACCTGGGTTCGAGCCCTGTTGAGCGCGGCTGCGCTTGCCTGGGTCCTTTCCAGAACACCGTTTCGCAGCGTGTTGGAAATTCTACAATCCTGCAGCGTGCCGCTGGCCGTGGCCGGCGTCGCCCTAAATGTAGTCACTCGGCTGGCGGCAGCGGAGCGCACACAGGTGATGAACCGTGCGTTGGGACTTCTGGTCACGCGCGCGCAAACGATTGCCACGCTGTTCGTCAGCAACTTCTACGCATTGTTGTCCCCGGGTCCTTGGTTGAGCGGCGTCGTCACTGTGTACCGCTACAAATCGCTGGGCGCCTCTTTCACCGGCAGCATCAGTTCGCTTCTGGCGAGCCGCGCGGTGGAAGCGCTGGCATTCTTGTTCTGGGGCGCCGCGTTCGCCTTGTGCGATGCGCATCTGGACCGCGTGGCGGCGCGCTCCTTCGCGCAATACCTGTTCATGATCATGAGCCTCGCCGCGGTGCTTGCAATCGCTGGGTGGGCTTGGCATCATCGGCGGCCCGAAAAAGAGCCGCTCATCATGACCAAACGCATGCCTCGCCTGGCGAAGCTGCGCGAGATGGGCGCGCAGCTGCTGCGGATGGGCCCGGCGGTCACCATCAGAGCGGCCGTGCCGGCGACGATACAGTTGCTGATGTCCGGCGCTGGGCTTGTGTTGCTGGCACGTGCCGTGGGCTGCGACATGGCGTGGACGAGCGGCATGTGGATTGCGGCGGTCGTTTACGCAGTGGTGCTGCTGCCCATTTCGATCGCTGGTCTCGGCGTTCGGGACGTTACGCTGGTGAAATGCTTTGCGATGCTGGGATTCGCGCCGCGCGCGGCGGTGGCCGTGTCCTTGCTGCTGCTGCTGGATCAGCTGATTTCCGCGGCGATTGGCGCGGTCTTGCAGCTGAGCACGACGCTCGCACCCGCTTCCGCTTCCGCGATCGATGCCGTAAGACGATGACCGCGGCGACGCTATGCATCGTGAATCATAACGGGGCATTGCACCTCGCGCACACGCTTCCCCGGATCGCCTGTCTTGGGCAGTGCGTGGATGAGATCCTCCTGCTGGACAATGCATCGACGGATTCGAGCCAGGAAATGTTTTCATCGCTGATTCCCGCAGGACGAATCGTGCAGCTGCATGAGAATCGCAGTCCGGGGGCGGCCCGCAACGCCGGATTCAGGGCGGCGCGCAATGATTGGATCCTGTTTGCCGACAACGATATCGTGCTCGGACCGCACGCGGTGGGCGAACTCTTCCGCGCGCTCGAGCAGCATTCCAATGCGGTAATCGCGCTGCCGCGCGTGATCTTGACCCGGCGGCCCGATTTCATCCAGTACGAAGGGGCATATGATCACTGGCTGGGTCATATGATCCTGCGTCATGAGGATGCGCCGGCCAGTGCGCCTGCCGAGGATGCCGTGGTCGTCGATTCCATGGTCAGCGCGTGCTTCGCGTTGGAGCGCCGGCGCTGGCGTGCGCCGGAGTTTTTCGATCCGGGCTACCGGTTCTACTACGAGGATCATGACGTGGGCGTGCGCGCACGTTTAAGCGGCGTGCAGGTGCTCGCGGTGCCGACCGCGGTGGTCATGCATGGCGATGGCACACCCAATCTGTCGATGCGGCCGGGCGGCGGCTACGCGCCGCGGCGAATTCAAACGCTGATCGAGGGCCGCTGGCGGCACCTCGTCAAGAACCTGTCGCTGCGCGGCTTTTGCGTGCTTGGGCCGGGGTTGCTCGCGTACGAACTGCTGCAGTTCGGCGGCGTGTTGGTCAAGGGCTGGGCGCCACATTGGTGGATCGCCCTGCGCCATACGCTGCGCGGTCGAGGCGAGCTGATGGCGCAACGGCGCCGCATCCAGAGATCCCGGCAGATCCCGGACCGTGATTTATTGCGGGGCGGCGACATTCCATTCAAGCCGGAGCTCGCGGGCGGGTCAGGCACGCGCATGGCCTTACGTGCCTGCAACCGGCTGTTCGAGGGGTATTGGCGCATCGCGCGCCGCTGGCTGTGATGAGCGCCAAAAGATCGACGGTAGCGGTTTAACGGGCCATGCCGATATGCGGCCTAGTGGCGGACCGCGGCAACGCGCCAGATCGTATTGCCGACGTCATCGGCCACGAGCAATCCGGCCGCATCATCCATGGCCACCCCGACCGGGCGTCCGCGTGCATTGCCCGATGCGTCGATAAATCCGGTGAGCAAGTCCTGCGGCATCCCCTCGGGCCGGCATTGATTGAAGCGCACCAACACGACTTTGTATCCCGACGACGGCTTGCGATTCCACGAGCCATGCTCGCCGATGATCATGCCGCCTTGTGCAAAGCCCGCCCATTGACCCGGCGCCAGATACGTCAGACCCAATGCGGCGACGTGTGAGCCCAGTGCGTAGTCGGGTTTGCGGGCTTGTGCCACCAGACCAGGGAGCCGCGGATGAACGCGGGAATCGACATGGTCGCCATAGTAGCTGTAGGGCCAACCATAAAACGCGCCGTTGGCGACGGCGGTCAGATAATCGGGCACGAGATCATTGCCCAGCTCATCGCGTTCGTTGACGACGGTCCACAGCGCGCGGCACGTTGGCTCCCAGGCCATACCGTTGGGATTGCGGAGCCCCGACGCATAGATCCGGTGCGCGCCCGTCGCGGCATCCACCACCCAAATCGCAGCGCGCTGCGCCTCGGCGCCAATCCCGTTTTCGGCAGCGTTGCTGTTGGAG
>Ga0075021_10000557_pt1 | contig 19460 bp, 13 predicted proteins | sample ColStrG_CSR_2012_FD_72749 | JGI IMG/M metagenome (GOLD analysis project Ga0075021, IMG submission 72749) | Freshwater sediment microbial communities in response to fracking from Pennsylvania, USA - Cold Stream Run_MetaG_CSR_2012 | ecosystem: Environmental > Aquatic > Freshwater > Creek >...
CCGCCTGTTCGTGGGAGCCGAGCGCGGCCGCGCGTTCCGCGGCGGCGCGGAGGGCGATGCGAGCCTGTCCGCCGACGGCGTCCGCCTCCGGGCCGGGCGTGGACGCCTCGAACGCGGCCAGGTAGTGGGCGGCCAGGGCACCGACGAGCTCATCCTCGCCGAGTGATTCGAAATGCCGCGCCGCGGCGAGGTGCCGGTCGCGCCGATCGCGCTTGGCCAGGGTCGAATAGGCGACCTCGCGGACGAGCGCCTGGACGAAGCTGTACTGGCCCCGTTCTGGCGATCGGGGATCGACCTGCTGCACGAGGATCTCGCGCCGTACCAGCCCGCGCAGCCGTGGCTCGAGGTCGGCGGGATCGGTGGCTGTGACCGCCGCCAGACCGGTCGGGGTGAAGCTCTGGCCAAGGACCGCGGCGTTCTGCAGGAGGGCCCGATCGGACGGGTCGAGCGCGTCGAGCCGCGCCGCGATGAGTGCATGCAGCGTCTCCGGGACGGCAAGCTCGGTCAGGTCGCCGACGGGGACGTACGCTCCGTCCCGTTCGGCCAGCCGGTCGTCGGCGACGAGCATGCGCACCGTTTCGACCGCGTACAGGGGGATGCCGTCCGCGCGTCGGACGATCGTCTCCGCGGCCTGGAACGGGAGTCCCGTCACGAGCCCGCCGAGCATCTCTCGCACGGCCTCGTCCGACAACCGGTCGAGGTGGAGCGCGACGAAGTTCCGCCGACCGGCACCCCATGCAGGTCGTCGCTCGAGGAGCTCCGGTCGGGCGAGCGTGACGACGAGCATCGGCACACCGGTGGACCATTCGAGCAGGTGGTCGATGAAGTCGAGGAGCCCGGGGTCCGCCCAGTGGAGGTCCTCGAACACGAGCACGACTGCCGTGCCCCCGCTGCTGATGCGCTCGAAGTACGTCCGCCATGCGGCGAAAAGGCTGTCCCGTCCGCCCGGCGGCGCCGGCTCGACAGCGAGCAACGCCAGCAGCGCCGTCTCCACCCAGCGGCGCTCACCCTCGTCGGGCACCCACTCCGCGACCGAATCGCCGATCTTGCGGCGCGTCGTCGCCTCGTCATCGGTCGCGAGCAGCCCGGCGCGCCCGCGGACCATCTCGCCGAGGGCCCAGAAGGTGATGCCGTCGCCGTAGGCCGGCGAACGCCCGACGTTCCAGCGAACGCTGTCGACAAGACCGTCGAGGTACTTCTCGAACTCCCACGCGACGCGGCTCTTGCCGACGCCGGCCTGGCCGGTCAGCGAGACGAGACCGATCCGCCGTTCGCGCGCGGTGGAGGCGTAGAGGTCTTTGAGCAGCCGGAGTTCCGTGTCGCGACCTGTGAACGGTGCCTCGAGCGTCTCCCTCCGGTTACGACCACCCCGTTCGGCAACGACGCGCATCGCTCGGTAGGCCGGGACCGGGCTCGCCTTGCCCTTGAGGACCTGTTCGCCGGCAGGCTCGAACGCGATCGCCTTCGATGCGGTGCGCTCGGTGGCCTCATCGACGAGCACGGTCCCGGGCGGGGCGACGGATTGGAGCCGACTCGCGGTATTGACCAGATCGCCGGCGACGATGCCCTGGTCGGTGGCCCGCAGGTCCACGGCGGCCTCGCCGGTCAGGACGCCGGCACGCGCCCGCAGCGAGGGCTCCAGGCCAGGCACGCGGTCGACGAGTTCCAACGCGGCGCGCACGGCTCGCTCTGCGTCGTCCTCGTGCGCGGTCGGCGCGCCCCAGACCGCCATGACGGCGTCGCCGATGAACTTCTCGATGGTGCCCCCGTACCGCGCGACGATGTCCCGCGCGGTCTCGAAATAGCGGGTCAGGAGGTCGCGTGCCTGCTCCGGATCCCAGCCATCGGCCAGCGTCGTATAGCCGACGAGGTCGACGAAGAGCACCGACACGAGCCGACGCTCGGCCTGGGTCAGGTTCGACTCGATGGGTGACGGACGCGGCGCGATCGCCCCGGAAGCGACCCCGCCATCGACCGCCGTGCCGCAATCGCCGCAGAACCGGGCCGACGGGCGATTGGACGACCCCCAGACGCGGCAGACGACGGTCAGCGGCGCGCCACAGGTGTCGCAGAACCGCCGTCCGGCATCGTTGTCGGTGCCGCAGGCCGAACAGAGCATCCGAACCTCACGAAGGAGTGGTCGCGAGCGTACCCGATACGCGTCGGTCAGAACATGGTGTCCGTGGTCAGTGCCGGAAGTGCCGCACGCCGGTGATGAGCATCGTGCCGCCGATGGCGTCGACCGCGGCGACTGCGTCGGCATCGTGGATCGAGCCACCGGGCTGGACGAACGCCGTGACGCCAGCCTCGAGGCAGACCTCCACCGCGTCGGGGAACGGGTAGAACGCATCCGAGGCGCAGGAGGCCCCGGTCGTGGCGGCGGGGCCCAGCATCGCATGTGCCTTGGCGACCGCCTGGCGCGCCGCATCAACGCGCGAGGTCTGGCCGCTCCCCATGCCCACGAGTCGGCGGTCGCCGACGAGGACGATCGCGTTCGACGTCACCCCGCGGACCAGGCGCCAGGCGAGATCGAGGTCGAGCAGTTCCGCGTCTGTCGGCGTCCGTTGCGTGGTGCAGGTCCAGGTCGCCGGGTCGTCTGCCGCAAGGTCCGGTGTCGTGACGAGAACGGCTCCACCGGCGGTCCGGATCGAACCGATCGGGTCGAGAGGGCGGACGTGTGGCACGTCGTCAGCGAGCGCCTCGTCGAGCAGGACCCGGAGGTTCGGCTTGGTGGCGAGAACCTCGAGCGCGCCATCATCGAAGGCAGGAGCGATGACGATCTCAAGGAAGATCGAGACGAGTCGCTCGGCCAGAACACGGTCCACGGGACGGGTCAGCGCGACGACCCCACCGAACGCGCTGATCGGATCGGCCTCGAGTGCTGCCGCCCAGGCGTCCACGAGTGAGGCGCGCTCGGCGGCGCCGCATGGGTTCGTGTGCTTGATGATGACCACCCCCGGCCCGCGCAACGCGCGACCGAGGGCGGATGCCGCGGCCGCGTCGAGGACGTTGTTGTAAGACAACGCCTTGCCCTGGAGCGGCGCACGGTCGACCCCGAACGGTCCGTCAGCGAGCGTGGCACCCGGCCGGCGGTAGCGTGCCGCGGCCTGATGGGGATTCTCGCCGTAGCGGAGCGTCCGCACCTTCTCCAGACCGAGCGAGAGCGTCGGCGGATACGGATCGTCCGGGGCGTCGAGCAGGCCGGCCGCGACCATCCGCTTCGGCAATTCGGAGGCGATCCGGGCGTCGTACGCCGCGGTGTGGGCGAACGCCTCGATGGCCAGGGCACGCTGGCGGCGGTCGTCGAGGCCGGTCTCCGTGTCGAAAGCCGCCAGGACCTCGTCGTAGCGCGCCGGCGAGGTCACGACCGCCACGTTCGCATGGTTCTTGGCTGCGGCCCGGACCAGCGACGGTCCGCCGATGTCGATCTCCTCGATCAACTCGTCGACAGTGATGCCAGGGCGCTCCGACGCGGCCGCGAAGGGGTAGAGGTTGACGACGACCAGCTCGAACGGCGCGATCGCCGCGACGACGAGCTGACGGCGATGGTCGGCCAGGCGACGGTCGGCCAGGATCCCGCCGTGCACCCGCGGATGGAGCGTCTTGACCCGGCCGTCGAGCATCTCGGCAAACCCGGTCACCGCGGCCACATCGGTCACCGGCAGCCCGGCATCGCGTAGTGTCCGGGCTGTGCCGCCGGTCGACACGAGCTCGAACCCGCGGGCGATCAGGCCGCGACCCAGTTCGGCCAGCCCGGTCTTGTCCGACACGGACAGCAGCGCGCGTCGAGGGACGGGGACGCGCGCATCCGCGCGGGCGAGATCCACGCTCACGCGCCGGCCATCGACCGCCAGCGCGTCGGCCAGGACCAGCGCGACGGCGCGCGGCAGCAACCGGTGCTCGACCGACCGGATCCGATCGTGGAGGCTTGTCGCGTCATCGTCGGGCAGGACCGCGACGGCCTCCTGCGCGACGATCGGGCCGCCATCGAGCGTGGCGTCCACGAGATGGACGGTGCAGCCGCTGACGGCGACCCCGTGGGCCAGCGCATCAGCCACGGCTTGGCCGCCCCGGAACGCGGGCAGCAGTGAGGGGTGCGTGTTGAGGATCCGCCCACCGAATGCGGCGAGGACCGCAGGACCGACGATCCGCATGTAGCCCGCGAGGGCCACCGCGTCGACGCCAACGGCGCGCAATGTGTCAGCGAGCGTCGCGTCGTCGCCGCCCGGTACGAGAGCGGTCTCGATCCCCTGCTCCGCTGCCCAGTCGAGCGCGGGGCAGGCGCGGTCGGCGAACACCAGGACGATGGCTCCGCCGAGCTCGCCTCGACCGGCCGCGGCGGCGAGCGCCCGCAGGTTCGACCCGGCACCCGACACCCCGACGGCGATCCTGCCGCTCAACCAAAGCCCTCGAGCCCGCCCTCGACGTAGCCGGCCCCGCCGACCGCGTCGGTCGTCACGACCTCGCCGACGACGATGGCCTCGACCCCGAATGCCGCGAACGCCCCGCTCGCGGCCGCGACCGCCTCGACGGGCAGGACGATCACCATCCCGAGCCCGCCGTTGAACGTGGCGCGCAGTTCCGTGTCATCAAGACCGCCGAGCGCCCCGAACAGCTGCATGACCGACGGCATGGCCCAGCGCCCCGGGTCGAGTCGCGCCGCCAGTCCCTGCGCAAGCGCCCGTGGCACGTTGCCCGCGAGTCCGCCACCGGTGATGTGCGCGACACCGTGGAGGTCCGCGCCGGTCGCCCGGACCGCAGCACGGGCCGCCAGCACCGCTTTCGCGTAGATGCGGGTCGGCGTCAGGAGGACCTCGCCGAGGGTGGCCATCGTCTCGTGCGGGGCGGCGGCGAGGATCGCGTCAGTTGCCATGTCGCCCAGCGAGCGACGCAGCCGAGCCTGGTACGGCTCGCCGAGGTCGAGATCCCATTGCGCCAGGAGCGCCCTGACCAGCGAGAAGCCATTGGCGTGGAGTCCGGACGCGGCCAACCCCACGATCGCGTCGCCCGGTCGGACCGAGGATCCGTCGATGACTTCGGCCCGCTCGACCACGCCGATGCAACAACCCGACAGGTCGAAGGCGTCGGTCGACATCAGGTCCGGGTGCTCGGCGGTCTCGCCGCCGACCAGCGCGCAACCCGCGTCGCGACAGCCGACCGCCATCGACCCGACGAGTTCGGCGACGGCCTCGGGGATGACGTGCCCCACGGCCACGTAGTCGAGGAAGGCGACCGGCTCGGCGCCGCAGCAGACGACGTCGTCGGCGCACATGGCGACGAGGTCGATGCCGATCGTATCGAACCGCCGCAGCGATGCCGCGAGCGCGGCCTTGGTCCCGACACCATCCGTCGAGGCGACCATCAATGGCTCGCGATAGCCAGCCGGGATCGTGAACGCCCCCCCGAACCCGCCAAGACCGCCGACGACCTCCGGGCGGCGGGTGGACTCGACGCTCGCGCGCATGAGTTCGACCGCCCGCTCACCCGCCACGACGTCGACGCCGGCGGCACGATACGCGTCGCGACCGGCCGAGCCCTTCGCGCCGGCGCCCGTCATCGACCTGCCACCGCCTCCTCGAGCATGAACTTGCGGCTCTTGGCGTCATACGGGACCGGGTCCGGGTAGTGGCCGTCGAAGCAGGCGAAGCAGAACCGCTCGTACGGCAGGTCGAGCGCGGCGAGGACCCCGCGGATCGACAGGTAGCCGAGCGAATCCGCGCCGATGAACTCCTGGATCTGGGGTTCCGTGTGGGTCGACGCGATGAGCTCGGTCTCGATCTGGGTGTCGATGCCATAGAAGCATGGGTGGTAGATGGGCGGGGCGCTGATCCGGACGTGGACCTCGGTCGCACCGGCCTTGCGCAGCAGGTCGACGATGCGCTTGGTCGTCGTTCCGCGGACGATCGAATCGTCGACGACGACGAGCCGCTTGCCGTTGACGACCTCGCGCAGCGGGTTGAGCTTGATCGTCACCCCCCGATGACGAAGCCCGGCCGATGGCTGGATGAACGTCCGCCCGGCGTACCGATTCCGATACATCCCCTCGCGGTATGGCAGCCCGGATTCCTCGGCGAAACCTGCCGCGGCGGGCGCGCCCGTGTCGGGGACCGGCATCACCAGGTCGGCGTCGATCGGGTGCTCCATCGCCAGCTGCATCCCCATCTTGCGCCGGGCCTCGTACAGGTTGCGTCCCTCCATGTACGAGTCCGGACGGGCGAAATAGATGAGCTCGAAGACGCACAGGGCGGGTGTCGCCTCGGCGAAGCGGACCGACCTCGGAGCGACTCCGGGCTCGAGGATGACCATCTCACCGGGCTGGACATCGCGGACGTATTCCGCTCCGACGATGTCGAGCGCCGCGGTCTCGGACGACAGGCACCAGCCCGACGATGCGTCGTCGGCGGGCCACAACCCGTCGTCATCGACCGTGCCCGCCGCCGGCAGCCGCCCGAGCACGAGCGGCCGAAACCCGAACGGATCGCGCACCCCGATGACCCGGCGCTCGTCGAGAACGACCAGGCTGTAGGCACCGCGGACGCGCGGCAGGACCTGGCGGAGAGCCTCGACGGTATCGGCCGCCGGCTCATCGGCGAGCAGTGCGGTCAGCAGTTCCGTGTCGGTCGACGCGGGCAGGCGGGCGCGTCCCCCGCGGAGCAACTTGAGCAGGTCGCGCGTATTGACGAGGTTGCCGTTGTGGCCGATCGCGAGCGCCCGGCGCGGGCCGAGCCGATAGGTCGGCTGGGCGTTCTCCCAGATGGTCGACCCTGTCGTCGAGTAGCGGCAGTGCGCGATCGCGAGCTGACCGCGCAGGCTGGGCAAGCGCCGCTCGTCGAGCACCGAACTGATCATCCCGAGATCCTTGTAGAGCATCAGCTGCTCGCCATCGCTGACCGCGAGACCGGCCGACTCCTGGCCGCGGTGCTGGAGCCCGAACAGGCCCAGCGCCGCGATCGACGCGGCATCGGTCGGCTCACCGCCGGGCAGGACGACCCCGAATACGCCGCACATCGATCAGCCCTCCCAGCCGAGCGCGCGTGAGAGCCCATGCTCCCAGGCGTGGCAGAGGTCACGGACTGACACGTCGAGGGCATCGGCGACGCGTCCGCCGCGATCCTCCACGTCTCCCGTGGCGGCGCCGACGGCGAGTTCGATGACGAGCCGGTCGCCCCCGACCGACCCGATCGTCTCGACCGTCTGGCCGTGCTGGCGCGCGAGGAGCTCGAGCGCCGCCGCGTATCGCGCTCGACAGGTGACGACCAGCCGTGACGGACTCTCTCCGAACAGTTCCACGGCCGGCGAGTGGCTGACCCCGATCCGGACGGTCGCCCCGTGGCCGCCCCACATCGCGCCCTCGGCAAGCGCAACGGCGAGCCCGCCCCCCGAGATGTCCTGGGCGGAGGCCACGAGACCTCGCGCGATCGCCTCTCGGATGAACCGCTGGAGTGCTGCCTCGCGGGCGAGATCGAGCGCGGGCGGGTCGTCCTCGGTGGCGCCGCCGGCGAGTCCCGCGTAGGCGGAGCCCGCGAGGCCCGGGACCGTCACGCCGACGAGCAGGATCGCGTCGTTGATCCGCCCGAATGCCGGACCGACCAGCGTCTCCATATCGTCGAGCAGGCCGACGACGCCGATCTCCGGTGTCGGAGCGATGGCACCCGTCGGGGATTCGTTGTAGAGCGAGACATTGCCGCCCGTCACGGGCAGACCAAGCGCGAGGCAGGCGTCGGCGAGACCGCGGACGCCTTCGCTCAGCTGCCAGAACGCCTCGGGTCGGGTCGGGTCGCCGTAGTTCAGGCAGTTGGTGACACCGAGCGGGCGCGCGCCGGTGATCGAGACGTTGCGCGTCGCCTCCGCGACCGACAGCGCCGCCCCGAGCCACGGATCGAACGCGCCGACAGCCTGGTTGCCGTCGGTCGTCGCGACAAGCGCCTTGGTCGTGCCCCTGACGCGAAGGACGGCGGCGCCGCGACCGGGTCCCGCGACCGTGTCGGCGCCGACGGTCGAGTCGTATTGGTGGAACACTCCGCGACGCGAAGACAGGTTCGCCGAGCCGAGCAGGGCCAGCAGGACGGCGCCGGGGTCCATCCCGCGTTCGGGCAGCCGGTCGCTGACGGTCGCAGGTGCGCCTGGTGCCGGAGCCCCTCGCCGATGGGTCGGCGCGGCTGCGACGCGGTCGTGGACGATGGCCTCGCTGGTGAGCGCGCTGGCCGGGACGCGGGCGATCTCGCGAGCGCCGGGGTTCGGTCGTCCGTCCGGGTCCAGCCCGCCCTCGACGATCGCGATGTCGCCGTCGTCGGTGACCCGGCCGATGATCGCGACGGGCAACCCCCAGCGCTGGCAGACCTCGCGGACCTCCGGCCAGCGATCCGGCAGGACGGCCGCGCACATCCGCTCCTGCGATTCGGAGATCATCACCTCGAACGGGACCAGCCCGGGCTCGCGCCGCGGGATCGCGTCGAGGTCGACGAGGATCCCGGTGCCGGCCCGGTCGGCCGTCTCCGATGTCGCGCAGGTGATCCCGCCGGCGCCGAGGTCCTGGAGTCCCTCGACAAGGCCGCGTCCGATGAGCTCCAGGCTCGCCTCGATGAGCAGCTTCTCGGCGAATGGGTCGCCGACCTGGACCGACGGGCGCTTGGACGGATCATCGTCCGTGAACGTCGCGCTCGCCAACACCGAGGCGCCGCCGATCCCATCCCGCCCGGTCGCCGAGCCGTAGAGCACCACGAGGTTCCCTGGACCGGGCGCGGCCGCCAACGTCAGGAGCCGTTCCTCGAGAAGGCCGATGGCCATCACGTTGACCAGCGGGTTGCCGCCGTAGCTCGGGTCGAACACGAGCTCGCCGCCGACCGTCGGCACGCCGACGCAGTTGCCGTAGCCCCCGACGCCGCGAACGACCCCATCGACCAAATGGCGCGTCCGCGCATCGGCCGGATCGCCGAAGCGCAGCGCGTCGAGGACCGCGACCGGGCGCGCACCCATCGTGAAGATGTCGCGCAGGATCCCACCGACGCCGGTCGCGGCGCCCTGGTACGGCTCGACCGCGGACGGGTGGTTGTGCGACTCGATCTTGAATGCGACTGCAAGGCCGTCGCCGATCGAGATGACCCCGGCGTTCTCGCCCGGACCTGCGACGACGCCTTCGCCCGCGATCGGAAGCGTGCGCAGGAGCGGTTTCGAGCTCTTGTACGAGCAGTGCTCGCTCCACATCACGCTGAACATCGCGAGCTCGAGCTCGTTCGGATCGCGGCCGCCAAGGCGGTCCCGGATCGCGACGAGCTCGTCGTCGGTCACACCCAGACGTCGGTGGAGTGGCTCGACGGGACGCTCGGCCACGGTCATCGGGATCCCACGACTGAGGCAGCGGGCTCGCTGGCGGCGCGGCCGGCGCTCTCGACCAACGAGCGGATGATCCCGAACCCATCGGCCGAGCCAAGGATCGCCTCGGACGCCCGTTCCGGGTGCGGCATGAGCCCGGCCACGTTGCCTGCCGCGTTCATCACGCCGGCGATGCCTCGCAGGGAGCCGTTGGGGTTCGCCGCGTCGTCGGGTCCGGCGCGCTCCCCCGCCCCGTCGACGTAGCGGAAGATGACCTGCCCGTCGCGCTCGAGCAGGTCGAGGGTCGCGTCGTCGGCGTAGAACCGGCCCTCGCCGTGCGCGACCGGCATGCGCAGCGGCCCATGGCCAGCCAGCGCGTGGGTGAACCGGGTGTCGAGCCGCTCTGCCGCGATGGCGATCTCCTGGCCGGCGAACCGGAGCGAGGAGTTGCGCAGGAGCGCGCCCGGCACAAGGCCCGCCTCGGCCAGGACCTGGAAGCCGTTGCAGATGCCGAGCACCAGGCCGCCGTCCCGGGCGAACGCCTCGACCGCGCGCATCACCGGGCTGAACCGGGCGATGACGCCGGCACGGACGTAGTCGCCGTAGGCGAAGCCGCCCGGCAGGACGACCGCCGCGACGCCCTCGAGCGATGCCAGCTCGTGCCACAGGACGACCGGCTCGGCACCGGCCAGGTCGAGCGCATGGACGGTGTCGCGGTCGCAGTTGCTGCCCGGGAAGACGACGACCCCGATCCGCACCGGCACGGTCAGCCCTCCCCCACGCCGTCGCTCACGGCCGATGAGGCCGCGGCCAGCGGTTCGACCGCGTAGACCTCGATCAAGGGGTTCGACAGCAGTTCCGCGGCGAGCCGCTCGACGACGGCGCGCGCCGCTGCCTGGTCCGGGGCGTCGACGGTCAGCTCGGCACGCCGGCCGATCCGGACGTCGTGGACCCCGTCGATGCCGAGATGCCCGAGGCTGCCCTCCACCGCGCGACCACCGGGGTCGAGGATGCCCGGCTTGGGCGTGACGTTGACCGCGAACCGGAAACGTGTCATGGGGCGATCACGTCCTCCTGCAGGTAGCGCGCGAAGCTTCCGCCGGTTATGCGCTCGTACGCTTCGACATACCGGTCGCGCGTGCCGGCTACGACATCGGGCGGCAACGCCGGACCGGGCGCCGTCTTGTCCCATCGCTGGGCCTCGAGCCAGTCGCGGACGAACTGCTTGTCGAAGCTCGCCTGGCTCCGGCCAGGCTGATACCCGGCGGCATCCCAGAAACGCGATGAATCCGGTGTCAGCGCCTCGTCGATCAGCAGGATGCTGCCGGTCAGTGGGTCCAGTCCGAACTCGAACTTCGTGTCCGCCAGCAGGATCCCCACGCCCTCGGTCGCCGCGGCAGCGTGTCGATACAGGGCGAGCGCGAGATCGCGGACCTGCTCGGCGACGTCGCCGCCGACCCTCTGGACCATCGTCTCGAAGTCGATGTTCTCGTCGTGCTCGCCCGCCTCGGCCTTCGTCGCCGGGGTGAAGACCGGGCCGGGCAGTCGGTCGCTCTCGACCAGTCCCGCCGGCAGTGCGACACCGCACACGCGACCGTTCGCCCGGTATGCCGTCCAGCCCGAGCCGGCGAGGTAGCCCCGGACGACGGCTTCGATCGGGATGACCGTCGTCGGGCGGCAGACCATGATCCGGCCGCGCAGATCTGGATCGTCCGTGTCGGTGGAGACGAGATGGTTCGGCACCAGTCCGGCGGTGGTCGCGAACCAGTGACGAGACAGGCCGGTCAGCACCCGTCCCTTGTCGGGGATCCCGGTCGGCAGCACCACATCGAAGGCGGACATCCGGTCCGACGCGACGAGCACGAGCCGGCCATCCGCGCGGGCGTACAGGTCGCGGACCTTGCCGGATCGGAGATAGGCGTCAGCGAGCATCGGGCACCGGGACTGCCGGACCGGTCGCGCGGCCGGCGGCGGAGCGTTCGGCCAGTCCGCCGGCAAGCCGGTCGAGCCGGCCGACGACCTCCGGGACATGGCGGACGTACGCCGCGTCGTCGAAGCATTCGTCGAGCCGGGCCAGGGACAGCCGCTGGGCGACCGCCGGATCGACCGCCAGGAGGTCGCGCAATGGCAGGCGCTCATCGGCCGCCCGAAGCGACGCCCGCTGCACGATCCCGTATGCCTCCTCGCGCGACATGCCCGCGCCCTCGACCAGGGCGACCAGGACGTGCGACGACGCGTGGAGGCCGAGGCCACGCGCGATGTTCTCGCTCATCCGCTCCGAGCGGACGAGGAGCCCGTCAACGAGCCCGGTCATCCGGACCAGCATGTAGTCGAGCAGAATCGTCGCGTCGGGCAGGATGACCCGTTCGGCGCTCGAGTGGCTGATGTCGCGTTCGTGCCACAACGGCTGGTCCTCGAGCGCAGTGTGTGCATATCCACGCAACAGACGAGCGAGGCCCGCGATCCGCTCGGACAGGATGGGATTGCGCTTGTGGGGCATCGCCGACGAGCCTTTCTGGCCCGCCCGGAACGGTTCCTGGAGCTCGCCGATCTCCGTGTGCTGGAGATTGCGGACCTCGGTCGCGAAGCGTTCGAGCGAGCCGCCGGCGATGGCGATCGCGGTCAACAGACCCGCGTGACGGTCGCGCTGGACGATCTGGGTGCTGACCGGATCCGCGTGCAGGCCGAGCGTCGCAAGGACCTCCGCCTCGACATCCGGCGGGAGATGGCTGTACGTCCCGACCGGCCCGGAGATCTTCCCCGTCGCGATCTCGTCCACGGCCGCCGCGAGACGGACCCGCCCGCGCTCGAGCTCGAACGCCCAGCCGGCGAGCTTGAGGCCGAGTGTCGTCGGCTCGGCATGGACCGAATGGGTCCGACCCATCATCACCGTGCCGGCCTCGGCGCGGGCGCGCGCGATGAGCACCGCCAGCAGGCGGTCGACGTCGAGCAGGAGGCGCTCGCCGGCCGCTCGGAGCTGGAGCGCAAGCCCCGTGTCGACCACGTCGCTGCTGGTCAGCCCGAGGTGGAGATACCGCCCTTCCGGGCCGACCGACTCGGCGACCTGACTGACGAAGGCGATGACGTCGTGGTCGGTCGTCCGCTCGATCTCGAGGATCCGGTCGAGATCGATTCGGGCGCGCGCCTCGACGACTGCGAGTGCGTCTGGCGGGATCTGGCCACGAGCCGACTGGGCGCGCGCGACGGCCAGCTCGACCCGGAGCATCGCCTCGAACCGCGCTTCATCAGACCAGATGGCGCCCATCTCGGGCAGCGTGTAGCGTGGGATCATCGGGCCAGGGCCTCCGCGCGGACCAGGCCGATGTCGCGTCGTCGCTGGAGGCCCGCGAAGACGATGGCATCGGCCGCTCGTTCGGCGACGGCCCGTGCACCCGCGAGGTCCGCCCCACGGCCCACGACGGTCAGGATCCGGCCGCCGTTCGTCGTCCAGCCGTCGCCCGTCAGGGCCGTGCCGGCATGGAAGACGAGCGCATCGAGCCGCCGCGCTGCCTCGATGCCGACGATCTCGTCCCCGATACTGGGTCTCCACGGATATGTCCCGCCGGCCAGGACCACCCCGGCGGCAGCACCCGGCAGCACGGGAAGGCGTGTCGCGAGGTCGCCCGGCAACGCTCCGTGGGCCGCCGCGAGGAGAACCGGACCGAGCGCTCCGCCGAGCATCGGCAGCGTGACCTGCGCCTCCGGGTCGCCGAGCCGGGCGTTGCACTCGAGCAGGACGGGGCCGTCATCGGTGAGGATCAGTCCCGCGTACAGGAAGCCACGGAACGGGGTACCCCGTCGGGCGAGTTCGACCAGGATCGGCCGATGGACGCCGGCCAGGATCCGGTCGACGTCCGCGGCGGTCAGGTCTGGGAGCGGCGAGTAGGCGCCCATCCCGCCCGTATTCGGCCCGGCGTCGTCGTCCTCGAGGCGCTTGTGGTCGCGCGCCGCGGGAAGGGCGATCGCGCGCTCACCGTCGCACACGGCGATGACGCTGGCTTCGGGCCCGTACAGCCGTTCCTCGACGACGATCCGGACATCCGTGGAGCCCGTGGCGTACAGGCCGTCGAGCAGCGACGTGGCGTCGGCGCCCGGATCGAGCACGGTGACGCCCTTGCCGGCGGCCAATCCATCCTCCTTGATCACGACGCCGAGCCCGGCCGCGGCGAACTGCGCGACCGCGCGCTCGGCGTGGGTTCGCGTGTTGCATGTCTCGGAACCCGCCATCCGGACGCCGGCTGCGGCTGCCACCTCGTGGCAGAACGCCTTCGACCACTCGATCTCGGCGGCGGCACGGGTCGCCCCGAAGACGGCGATGCGCGCCTCGATGAGGACGTCGGCCAGCCCATCCGCGAGTGGCGCCTCGGGCCCGACGACGACGAGTTCGGTCGCGCTAGAGCGGGCCAGGTCGACGATCGCGCCGATCGCTGACGCCGCGACCTCGACGACCCGCACCCGCGGCAGCTCGGCGATGCCGGCGCTCCCCGGTGCGACGACGACCTGATTGACACCCGGTTCGGCTGCCAGCTTCCAGGCGAGCGCGTGTTCGCGCCCGCCGCCACCGACGATGAGGATGCGGGTCGGCATGACGAGGCTCACGCCGGCAAGCCCGGTCGGTGGCGCATCGGTCGCCAGGCGCGTTCGATCGTCTGCGTCCGCTCGGGCCCCACCGACACGAGCACGATCGGAACCCCGGCGTGCTCCTCGATCGCCGAGACGTAGCGGCGCGCGTTCTCCGGCAGGTCCGCGAGCGAACGGATGTCGTGGATCGGCTCGGTCCAGCCCGGGAAGTCCTCGTAGATCGGGATCGCCCGGGCGAGTGCGGCGCCGCTCGACGGCCAGACCTCGACCCGCTTGCCGTCGAGGTCATAGGCGACGCACAGCCGGATGGTCTGGATGCCCGAGAGGATGTCGAGCTTGTTGAGCATGATGCTGCTCACGCTGTTGACCGCGACCGCGTATCGCAGCGGGACGGCGTCGAACCAGCCTATCCGGCGCGGCCGGCCGGTCACAGTGCCGAACTCATGACCGCGTTGCGCGATGCCGGCCCCGACGGCGTCCTCGAGCTCGGTCGGATACGGCCCGGATCCGACACGCGTCGAATAGGCCTTCATCACCCCGATGACCTCGTCCACCTGGAGCGGGCCGATGCCACCCCCGGTACACGCCCCCCCGGCGACCGGGTTGGACGAGGTCACGTACGGATAGCTCCCGTGGTCGAGGTCCAGAAGCGTGCCCTGTGCACCCTCGAGCAGGACGTGCTCGCCGCGACCGAGGGCCGCCTGGACGAGCCACGTCGTGTCGTCGAGGTGGTCCCGAAGGCGTTCGCCCCAGGCCAGGCCGTCGGCCACGAGCGGGTCTACCTCGAACGCCGGGCCGCCCATCCCCGCAAGGAGCAGGTTCTTGTCGGGCAGCGCACGCTCGATCCGCTCGCGGAGAACGACCGGGTCGAGTAGGTCCTCCATCCGCAGGCCAAGCCGCCACGCGCGATCGCCATATGTCGGCCCGATACCACGACCGGTCGTGCCCACCCTGGCCCCGCCAAGCCTGGCCTCGTTCGCGACGTCGAGCGCCACGTGGTACGGCATGATCACGTGCGCGCTGCGACTGACGCGCACGCGAGCCACGTCGATGCCACGCGACGTGAGCATGTCGAGCTCACCGATGAGCGTCAGTGGGTTGACCACGACGCCGTTGCCGATGACCGAGGTGATGTGCGGATAGAGGACGCCTGACGGCGTGAGGCGAAGCTTGAAGACCTCGTCGCCGCTGACCACCGTATGCCCGGCGTTGTCGCCGCCCTGGTAGCGCACGACCATCGCCACCTGCTCCGCCAGGAAGTCGGTCGTCTTGCCCTTTCCCTCGTCGCCCCACTGCAGCCCGACGATCACCGTCGCCGGCATCAGTCCGGGATCCCGTACTGAGAATCGGCGGCGTGGGCGGTCGAGGCGAAGGCCGGCGCTGCGCAAAGGAGCGTGCGCATCTGAAGGTGCGTGAACGACTGGCGGAGCCGACCAACGCACGCATCGCCCGTCCACGCCGCCGCCTGAATCAAGAACCCCAACCGCTGCGAGGTTGGGGACTGCTGGATAGACTGCTCCCGCGTGGTCTTCTTTCGGTCGCTCGGTCGGCTCACGGGACGACCGATGCGCCATGAAAGCGCGATCGCTGACCTCCTGATTCGCGGCGGAACCCCGCTCGTTTCGAGGATTGGCGGAGTATAGCAGGGCGCCTCCGCGGCCGGCCGGGGTCCTCGGCAGTCCCAGCCGGACGTACTTCCTGCCTCGAGCGGTTGGTACGTCTGGTCGGTCCGCCTTCCACGAAGCGCCCCGTAGCCTGTCGTGTGTGATGCGCCTGCTGGGGATCCTGGCGATCGCGGCTACTGCCGTGGTCGCGATCCTGCTCCTGACGGACCCGACGCTGATGGCGTCGTGGGTCGACGACGGTGCGCGCTCGACGATCGCGACAGCGGCCGCCGTGGCGGTCGGTGTCGCCGCGACCGCGAGCCTGTCGTGGGCCCTGGTACGGCTCCGGTTCGGGCGCCTCGTCGGTGCCGCCGAGCGGATCGCCGCCGGGAACTACACGGTCGAGGTTCCGGCCGGTGGCGGCGGGCTCGATGGCCGCCTGGCCACCGCGATCAACGGCATCTCCGCCTCGCTGGCCGACACGTATGACCGCGCCACCATCGATCGATTGACCAGCGTTGCCAACCGACAGGCGCTCCTGGCCGCCCTGTTCGCGGAAGTCGAGCGGGCATCGCGCTACGAACGACCACTGTGCGTCGCGTTCGTCGACATCGATCACTTCAAGACCGTCAACGACACATACGGGCACGCCGCCGGCGATATCGTCCTCCGCGAGGTCGCCCAGACCATCGCCGAGAACCTGCGAGCGAGCGATCTCATCGGCCGATACGGCGGCGAGGAGTTCATGCTCATCCTGACCGAGACCAGCGTCGACGAAGGGGCCGCCCTCAGCGAGAAGTTGCGGGTGCTCGTCGAGCGGCTCAAGTTCAGTGTCGAAGGCAACCCGGCGTTGTCGGTGACGATATCGATCGGCATCGTCGGCGGCTCCGGACAGCAACTCCGGATGGAGAACCTGGTCCGCGACGCGGACGCCGCGATGTACTCGGCCAAGTCGCTCGGCCGCAACCAGACATATATCTTCGAGGAGCCTGATGAGGACGCCCGTGTCCCACGCGCTCCCATCTCGGACATCGGCCGGGCCCGTGCGATGGACATCGGTCGTCGGGCGCGCGACGCCGCGACCGACACGCTAACCGCGTTCATCGCGCCGCTCCCCCACTATCGCGGCCAACCATCCGCGCTCATCGCCTCGATCGTCGTGGAGATGGCGACGCAGCTCGAGCTGCCGGATGCCGAGATCGACCGCATCCGGGTCGCGGCGCTGCTCCACGATGTCGGAAAGATCGCGGTCCCTGAAGAGATCCTGGACAAGCCCGCCCCATTGACATCGGCCGAGTGGCGGACCGTCGTCCAACACCCACGGATCGGCCAGGTCATCCTCGAGCACGCGGCCGCTCTGCGCGATGCAGTGCCGATCATCCTCCACCACCACGAACGCTTCGCCGGTCATGGCTACCCATACGGCCTGCGTGCCAACGAGATCCCCCTCGGTGCGCGCATCGTCGCGATCGCCGATGCCTACGACGCGATGACCCACGACCGGCCGTACAAGCGCGCGATCTCCCATGACGCCGCGATCACGGAGCTCAAGCAGCATGCCGGGACCCAGTTCGACCCGGAACTCGTCGCACTCTTCTGCGACCTCTACACCGCCACGGCGCCTGTCCCTGATTCGACGGTCCTGGCCATCACGAACCCGACGGGTGGCGGACCCGTCCGGCGCGAACGGCGGGTGCGCGCCGTCGAGGTCGAGTCGGACGTCATCGCCTTCGATGACGCGAGTGAGCCATCGACCCAAGCGGCGGACGCGACCGCGACCGTGATACGCCGGTCCAAGGGCTCGGACGGCTGGCCCGACCCCCAGGCGACGGCTTCGGGCTGAGCTCGTTCCCCCACCAAACTTGAGGGTATCGACAGACCCGCGCCGGTGGACCGACGACTGCCAAGGCCGCGTCGCCCGCCGGGCACGACCGGCCTACCGACCGACCGACCCGTCCAGCACAGCGCTCTGACGCCGGAGCCGGCACGCCGTGGGCCACATCGGACAGGATGGTCGGTAGACCATGATCGGCGGTCGCCTTCCACGTGATGGGTCAGGATGTCACGGATCGCCGCGATCGTGATGCGACTCCCGCGGCACCGCACGCGCGTCGCCGCCCGACCTTCCTTCCCGCCCTGGATAAGCGGCCGTGCATCGCCCGATAGGTGGCAGCCAAGGACCGCTGGCTAGCGTTGTCGTCGTCATCCCGCCGGAGACGCAGGGTCGAGATCGGCGCAGCCGACCGACCGGGAAGGAGATCGGACCGTGAACAAGGTCCTGCTCACGGGGCGCCTCACGCGCGACCCGGAGATGCGCAGCCTGGCATCCGGAAAGAACGTCACGACGTTCACCGTGGCCAGCAATGAGTTCATCGGTGGCGGCAAGGAGAAGGCGGAGTACCACCCGGTCGTGGCCTGGGATCGGCTGGCCGAGATCGCCGGCCGCTACCTCGGCAAGGGCCAGCAGGTCGCCATCGAGGGCCGGCTCCAGACACGCTCCTGGGACGACGACAAGGGCGCCCGGCATTGGAAGACCGAGATCGTCGCCTCACACGTCGAGATGTTGTCGGGGCGCAAGAAGAAGGACTACGAGGCACAGCAGGCGGCCGACTCGCTTGCCGCCCAGGCCGTCGCGCTCGGCGAGGCCGGAGCGACCGAGCCGATCGCGGAGGCGTCGTTCGATCCCGGCACGGCCGACGACGACGAGGAACTCGACGCCGACCTCGACCCTGAAGCGGAGACCGCTGCCGCCTGACGCGAATGTCCCATGGCGGCGGCGTGCCCCCCTCCACGCCGTCGCCGTTCTCTGGCGCACAGGAGGGGTGCACCTCAGGGCGCGTGGCAGCCGACTTGTTGATGTCGTTGGGTTCCCGGCGATCAAGGACGTCGCGATGGCCGCGGACGCGATCGCGTGAGGCGCGATGGCGACCAGCCAGCCTGGATGCCCGGTCCCGGGAGACATGTCGCTCCCTTCCTGGTTGGTCGCGACGGGATGCCGACACGGATCTTGCATTCCAACGCATGTCGAATGGATCCTCGCCGGCGCTGGTCAGCTGTCCCGTCCGCCCACACTCGCGATCCCGCGTCATGCGGCCAGCCGGCCCGGGGTGAACAGGTTGGCCGTCATGTGACGCCCGCGAACTCGACGGAGGACTCCTACCGGTGCACCACTCCGAAGAGCTGCATATGCTCGATCCAGCGGACGCCGGCGGCCTCGTGGAGACCCTCCCCACTGACGAAGGTCTGGTCGTCGGGTGGGCCCTGGAGCGAGGTCTTGACGAGCAGCCGTGGCTCGGCGCATCGCGGCGGAGCCGACGTGGCCAATGCCGGGCACAGCCAGATCGTGCCGTCGGCCGCCTTCAGCAGGATGCCGTTGACCAGGAGCGGTTCGACGCCTGACGTGGCGATGGCGTCCTTGACGCTAAGCCCCGGGCCGTCGGCCTGACCGAAGTCCCCCAGCGTGAGCGTCGCGTCGCCCTGACCGCTCGTCGCCTGCGCGCTCGATACGGGGGTGGGCGCGCTGATCGGGGTCGCTGCCGACGTCGGACTCGGCATCGCACTCGCCACGACGGCCGGGGTACCGCTCGATGCAGCACTCAGCGTCGCGTTCGGCGTGACACCCGTCGCGCCGGCTCCGCAGGCGGCTGTCAAGACCGCGAACAACGTCATGCAGACGATCCGCTGTCGATGTTGAGCCATCTGATCGGTCTCCGATCCTTACGACGATGCCGTGCGCGGTCAGGGGAGAGACGCAGACGGCCCGGGTTTGTGACCGCGTCATCAGCGGACTCGCGAGGATGGGGAGGCTGCCGCAGCCTGCCCGACACGAACGTCCCAGCGACCACGATGGCGCGGCCCCCCTCCCGTGCTGTCGTGGTCGCGTGGCCGGGACCCGGCAGGCGGTGTCGGACCCGCCGCCCGGCGTCCAGCCACCTGGATCAATCGGGGACGATCTGCGGACGG
>Ga0075021_10000559_pt1 | contig 19382 bp, 20 predicted proteins | sample ColStrG_CSR_2012_FD_72749 | JGI IMG/M metagenome (GOLD analysis project Ga0075021, IMG submission 72749) | Freshwater sediment microbial communities in response to fracking from Pennsylvania, USA - Cold Stream Run_MetaG_CSR_2012 | ecosystem: Environmental > Aquatic > Freshwater > Creek >...
AAAGTCTCCTTCGTCTCGCTCGGCTGCCCCAAGGCGCTGGTGGATAGCGAGCGCATCATCTCCAAGCTGCGCGCCGAGGGCTACGCCATCTCGGGCGATCATGCCGGCGCCGATGTGGTCGTGGTCAACACCTGCGGCTTTCTCGACAGCGCCAAGCAGGAAAGCCTGGACGCCATAGGCGAGGCGATGGCGCAGAACGGCAAGGTCATCGTCACCGGCTGCTTCGGGGTCGAGAACGAGCGTATCCTGAAGGCCTATCCGGGCGTGCTCGCGGTCACCGGCCCGCAGCAATATGAGCAGGTGGTGGGCGAGGTCCACAAGGCCGTGCCACCGCTGCATGATCCCAAGCTCGACCTGGTGCCGCCCCAGGGCATCAAGCTGACGCCGCGCCACTATGCGTATTTGAAGATTTCGGAGGGGTGCAACAACCGCTGCTCGTTCTGCATCATCCCGCAATTGCGCGGCGATCTGGTGTCGCGCCCCGCCGCCAGCGTCATGGCCGAGGCCGAGCGGCTGGTGAAGGCGGGGGTGAAAGAGCTGCTGGTGATCTCGCAGGACACCAGCGCTTACGGGCTGGACATTCGGTACGCGGAAAGTCCGTGGCGGGGCGCGCCTTTGAAGGCGAAGTTCCTGGATTTGGCGGCGGCGCTGGGCGATCTCGGCGCCTGGGTCCGGCTGCACTATGTCTATCCGTACCCGCATGTGGATGGTGTCATGGAGCTGATGGCGGCGGGCAAGGTGCTGCCTTATCTCGACATCCCGTTCCAGCACGCCTCGCCTCGCGTGCTGCGGGCCATGAAGCGGCCCGCGCATGGGGAAAAGACGCTGGAGCGGATCGCCAAGTGGCGCAAGGCCGTGCCCGATCTGGCGATCCGCTCGACGTTCATCGTCGGCTTTCCCGGCGAGACGGAGGAGGACTTCCAGTTGCTGCTGGATTGGCTCGAAGAGGCGAAACTCAGCCGCGTCGGCTGCTTCAAGTATGAGAATGTCGATGGGGCCGGCTCCAAAGCGCTGGACGGCCAGGTGCCGCAAGAGCTGAAGGAGGAGCGCTGGCACCGCTTCATGAGGAGCCAGCAGAAGATCAGCGCGCGGCTGCTCGAGGCCAAGATCGGCCGCGAGATCGAGGTGTTGATCGACACGGTCGACGACGAGCGCGCGGTTGGCCGGTCATGGGCCGATGCGCCCGAGATCGACGGTACGGTGATCCTGGAGGACGAGACCGAGGTGAAACAGGGCGACGTGGTGCGGGTGGCGGTGACGGATGCGGGGGCGTATGATCTTTTTGGGGAGCGGGTGAGGGTGAGGTGACGGAACTGAGCAAGCCGCTACCCCTCATCCGGTGCAGCGCGCCACCTTCTCCCCGCCAAAACGGGGAGAAGAGAGACGGAACCTTCCTCTCCCCGTTCTACACGGGGAGAGGATGCCCGAAGGGCAGGTGAGGGGCAGGTGCTTGCTCCGGCCTCGTGACGGGCCTATTCTGGCCGCGTACGGACAACCATCGAAGTATTCCAATGCGCGGCGAACAGCCCTGGCGAACCAATCGCGCCCGCGCAATGCGCTCCGATCCAACGTCAGCGGAATTCAGGCTCTGGCCGTATTTGCGGGACCGCAAACTCGGCGGCTTGAAGTTCACCCGCCAGACACCCATCGGTCCTTGGTTCGTTTATCTCGTCCGCCGGTCGCACAATGTCATCGTCGAGATCGATGGAGCGACACATGGGACGCCGGAGGAACTGGCCAAGGACGCCCAGCGAACGCGGGACCTTGAAGCGCGCGGCTACCGGATCTTTCGCGTCAGCAACAATGACATCTACCACAACGTGGATGGCGTGCTTGAGGGGTTGCTTGGATTCATTCGACAAGGTAACGATTGAGGTTGGATTTGGAGCCCGCCACTGCCCCTCATCCGGCGCGACGCGCCACCTTCTCCCCGCCAAAGCGGGGACAAGAGAAAGGCGCCGCTTCTCCGCTCCCCGCTCTTGTGGGGAGCGGGTGCCCGAAGGGCGGGTGAGGGGTTGGGCCGTGGGCGGTGATAACCGTGTGCCGGAGTGCGTATCCCAAGATGAGCACAACACTCACGAAAATCTAGCAGGCCCGAAACGAATGTCGTAGTCGGCCCGTCTTATTGTCAGGCTGTTTATGCATTTTACTTCTAAATCTCCAGACGCGACTGGCCGGCCGAACAATGCTAGATTTCGAATGATCTTCTTGGTTTCATAGTTTCTAGCCTTGACGAACCGTCGATGCGACAATCCGTACACCGTCTCGAATGGCACTGAGCCGGTTCGAATCATGCTGTAGTATGACGGGTATATGGCACCGTCGAAACCTCGCTGCTTTGCAGCTTTTGCGATTTCCCGACAAATTTCGTATGAATGATCTCCGGCCAGAAAGAGCATATAAACGGCGAGGTCCAGACTTTCGAACTCTGTTACGCCCTCGCCTTCATCCAGGATGTGTGACAAATTGAGAAGGTTTAGCTGCCTTGTAGGCGAAAGCGTCCCGACGAAGATTTCGTCCTCTGCACTCGCGCGACACTCGTGAATGCACACTTTGATGTCTTGCGATCCGTACAGAATCGGAAAGCCAGGTGAGTCCAGTCTCCATCTTCCTGCAAGTTCGAGTGGTTGACCATCGTATTCAGAAGGATTGTCAGGTTCAGCAACGTTTGTACGTAGGCGATAAATCAGATCGCCTGGCGACAGCGAGTCTGCGGGGTAAGCCTCTAAGATGCGGTTGACTATGCTCGGGCGAGTATCTAAGTTTTGGAGATCTTGCAGCGGCGTAATGTGCCCGAACATCCATGCTCGTGGACCGTAATGAAAAAAGCCAATTCCCAAAGTTTCGGATATGAGTCGAGCGTCATCGTTGAGTGAACCCGAAAAAGTGACATTGGTTTCTTGTAAATGGTTGAATTGAATTAGAGGGGCTCGACCGTATTCAGCCTTAAAGTGCGAGCCGTGAACGAAAAAATCGTTCAATAACATGTTCAATTCGTTCAAGCCCAATTTTTTCCCGTCTCTTGTTCGGCACTTTGGGCACTTCGAAAAACCATGAAAGCCAATGCGTAGAGCGTCGGTTCGCAATCCGAAGTCGCGAAAGCAATTTGAGCACAGCAGAAAGCGGTTGATGTAAAACCCGACCAATGCTCGTACTCCCGCCAGTTCTACAGAGCCCCAATCACCCGCGCCCAACTCCTTGTCCCCCGCGCCAAACTCTCTACATTATACTTCTCATCCGGCGAATGCGCCCTATCGTCATCGTGCGAAAAGCCGATCATCAGCGCGTCCATGCCCAGAACGTCCTTGAACGCGCTGACCACCGGGATGCTCCCGCCCGAGCCGACAATCGCGGGGGGCAGGCCCCATTCGTCCGTGAGCGCCGCGACGGCGCGTGTTACATACTCCGCGTCCGGATCGAAGGCGATGCCGCGACTTCCATCGACCGGCGTGACCCGCAAGCGGCAATCACCCGGCAGCCGCGCACGCAAAAACCGCTCGAAGCCGGCGAGCACCGCCGCCGGATCCTGGCCCGGCACCAGCCGGAAACTCACCTTCGCCGACGCCTCGGCCGGGATCACCGTCTTCATGCCGGGGCCCTGGTAGCCGCCCCAGATGCCGTTGATCTCGGCGGTGGGGCGCGTCCAGATCAGTTCGAGCAGCGAGCGGCCCGCCTCGCCCGACGGGTGCTTCAGGCCGACTTCGGCGAGAAATGCGGCCGGATCAAAGCCCAGCCGCTGCCAGCGCTCGCGGGTGGCGGCCGACGGTTCGGCGATGCCGTCATGGAAGCCCTCGATCCGCACGCTCCCGTCTTTGTCATGCAACTCGCCCAGCATCGCCGTCAGCACGCGGATCGGGTTGATCGCAGCACCGCCATAGGCGCCCGAATGCAGGTCGCGGTTCGGCCCGGTCACCGTGATCTCGGCGCCCGCAAAGCCGCGCAGGCTGACTGTGATCGCCGGTCGGGTGCGGTCCCAGGCTTCGGAGTCGCACACCCAGGCGACGTCCGCCTTCAGCTCGGCCGCGTTCTCGCGCAGGAACGCATCGAGCGGCCCGCTGTCGGCCTCCTCGTCGCCCTCGATCAGCACCGTGAGATTGAGCGGCACGTCGCCGGTCGCCGCGATCCAGCCGCGCACCGCATCGAGAAAGGTCATCACCTGGCCCTTGTCGTCGGAGGCGCCGCGCGCAACGATCATTGCCCCGTTGCGAGCGTCCTCGGCGATGTAGGGCTCGAACGGCGGGCGGGTCCACAAGTCCAGCGGCTCGGGCGGCTGCACGTCGTAGTGGCCGTAGAACAGCACATGCCGTGCGCCAGGGGTCTTGCACGAGCGTTTGCCCACGACCATCGGATGGCTGAGTGACGGGCGGACGGCGACCGAGAAGCCTAGGCCGCGCAATTGGCCCGCGCACCATTCGGCCGCGTACACGCAATCGGCTCGGTGCCGGGGTTCCATCGAAATGCTGGCGATGCGCAACCAGGCGAACAGCCGCTCGAGCGCGGCCGGTCGGTCGCGGTCGATGGCGGCGAGCACATCGGCCAGCGGACCGCTCAAACCACGACCTTGGTTTCAGCAAAACCTGGCACGGCGACGGCAAATGTGTCGAGCCAGGCCACCAGCCTGGGATGGGTGGCGCGCCAAAGCCCACCAAACCGCAGGTCGAGGTAGCCAAGCGCGCAGGCAACGCCGATCGCGCCGATGTCAGGCAGGCTGGCCAGTTCGGGTGGGTTGGCCTCAAGCACAGCCAGGCCGCGCGCGATCTTGCCCTCCTGGCTGGCGATCCAGACGGTGGACCACATCGCCTCGGGCCGCAGCGTGCGCTCGTAGCGCAGCAGCAGCGATGCATCCATGATGCCATCGGCGAGAGCGGCTGTTGTCAGCACCCCCCAACGCGCCGAATCGCGCGGGAACAGTTTGCCGCCACCGCCCAGCTGGTCGAGATATTCGGCGATGACGCGGCTGTCGTACAGGACGGTCCCATTCTCCAGGATCAGCGCCGGAATCTTGCCGAGCGGATTCTGCCGGCGCAGGCTGTCCTCGGGATCGGCCGTGTCGGCAACCTCGATCCGCAGGCGGTCATACACGCCCAGAAGCTTGGCCGCGATCTTGACCTTGCGGCCGAACGGCGAGGCGGGCGAAGACCGTAGAATCATCATGGCAAAGCCCACGGTTATTGCCAGCACACTTTGGCCGTGGCCGTGCAGGTCCATTCGTCAACGACGATCAGGTTCAGGTACTGCACGCAAGAAACGCTCTTGCCGCCGACCTTCACGTTCTTGTAGCCGTTGGCCTTGGACCAGTCGGCGATGTCCTTGTCCAGCAAGCGCTTGGCATCGGCTGTCGGGCCATCCTTGCCAAAGTCGTTGACCGAGGCACTGCGGCTGCGGCAGGTGGCGCCGGCCACCGGGGAAGCGGCGCTGGTGTCAGCTGCGGCAGCCTTGCGCGTCAGCTTCTTGGTGCTGGCGGTGATCAGAGGCTCGGTGGCATCGGCGGCGGCAGTCGGGTCGGCTGCTGCGGCGGCCTTGTGCTTGGGCGGCTTTTTCATCTTCACGTCGACGGCGGGAGCGGCTTCATCGGCGTTCGGCTCCGTCGCGGCGGGCGCTGGCGACGATTCGCCGGTGCCAACGGAAATGACCGCGGTGGAGCCGGATACGGCTGGCGCGGCTGTGGCATCGGGGCTGGTGGGCGCCCTGTCAGCCGCCTTGCCGGTGTCCAGCGGCAGGGGCGGCTGGTCGGCGATGACGGGCGGAATGGCGGTGGCCTTCGTTTTCTTCTTCATGATCAAGGTTGGATCCTCGGTCGCGGAGGCATCCGCTGGCGCATCGGCGGTCCCGCTGGTGACTGCGGGCACGCCGGTTCCAGGCGCGGTGCCCGTTCCGGCCGACTGGGCGAGCGCCAGGCCGCCAGAGGCAACAGCCGAGATGGCCAAGGCAAGAATAGCCAAGGCCACCAGCCGCAGGCTCGAGGCCCCGCAGTGTACCGATTTCGACATCCAATCCCTCCACGTCCGCTGACAGAGCCGCCACCTATCACCCGTCGCCGGGTGCAGGCCACGCTATCGTTGGATGAGTCTTAAGTCATTCCAACGTAGTAGCGCAAATGCGGCGTCGGTTGGGCACGACGTCACGACAACGGCTCGCCATCAGAACCAGATCAGGCTTCGACCTTCAGTACGACTGCCTTGGGACCCTTGCCCCGCAAGTCTGGCTGGGTCTCGAACGACACCCGCATCCCGTCATCGAGATGGGTCAAACCCGAGGTTTGCAAGGCGGAGATATGGACAAACACGTCCTTGTCGCCTGTGTCAGGGGTGATGAAGCCGTAGCCTTTGGCCTGATTGAAGAACTTGACAGTGCCGATCTGGCGCATGACCTAACTCTCGATGCTCGGGATGTGTGCGGGCGGCCCAGGCGATCACGCCATGGTGGCAGGCCCAGGCTCGCATGGCGCTTTGGAGTTGGTGGCACGAGCCGCTTGTAATTGTCTGCCATCTGGATGCCAGGGCCCTGGGCCTGAATCCTGGGGTCTGTCTGGACCGGCATCCACTGCCTTGGACCACGCAATCCGGCAAGGCTGGCAAATGCCAAGCCAAACCAAGCATCATCGACAGCAACGCGCCCGCTTTGGCCCTGCGCCAAGTATCCATCAAATCGCGGGTGCACGCAAGTTTGCCCGTTGCCACCCGCGGCCTTCGGCGTTGCTTGGTGAATGTCTTGATGCCGCGCAACGCCGGGCCTTGGTTCCGCTCGTGCCAGCCGATTGCGTTTTGCCACTTGTTGCGGCACTGAGTTGGCTGGGATGAAGCTGGAGCGGACCCATGGAAGCGATCTTACCGGTTGTGCTGCAATATTTGGCCGGCACCGTTGCGGCCCTGGTGATCGGCCGCATCGCGCCGCCAACCGGGCTGGGGCTGGGCGGCGCGCTGTCGCTTGGTGGCCTTGGCGGGGTGATCATCGGTGAGCTGAGAGATCACATCAGTGGCGCCCATCACCACATGAACGGCCAGGTCATGCCCGGCATGTCCATGGCTCCGGCCACGGACCTTTCGATCATGCTGATCAATCTGATCTGGGGGGCGGGGGGTGGCGGCCTGTTCCTGGTGCTCGCCTATGCCATCGGCAGGCTGGTGCCGGACCATAGCCGGCGCTAAATGCCGATGCCGCCTTTCGCGATCGCTACAGCAAGGACCATCAATGACAGCCCGAACTTTGCAAGTGACGATTGTTCCGGTGACGCCGTTTGGCCAGAATTGCTCCATCGTTTCGCATGGCCCGAGCAAGAGCGCGGCGGTGGTCGATCCGGGTGGTGATGTGCCGCGCATCCTGGAGGCAATCGACAAGCTCGGCGTCGCGGTTGAACGCATCTGGCTGACGCACGGTCACATCGACCATGCGGGCGGGGCCGCGGAGTTGAAAGAGAAGCTCGGCGGCGTGCCCATCGAAGGACCCGACAAGCGCGACAAGTTCCTGCTCGACACGCTGCCCGAGAAGGGTCGCGAATTCTGTATGCTGACGGCCCGCCCGGTGACTCCCGACCGCTGGCTTGCCGAGGGCGACACTCTCAAACTCGCCGATCTCAGCTTCTCGGTGCTGCTTGTGCCAGGCCACACACCTGGGTCGCTGGTGTACTTCAACGATGCCAACCGGTTCGCGCTGGTCGGCGACACGTTGTTCCAAGGTTCGATTGGCCGAACCGATATGCCCTACGGCGACCAGGACACGCTGATCACCGCCATCCGCGATAAACTCTTCCCGCTGGGTGATGATGTCACCTTCTTGTGCGGACACGGCCCGCACGGCACGCTCGGGCAGGAGCGGGTGAGCAATCCGTTCGTCGGCGGCGTATAGGGGCCGCCTCGAATTGACCCCTCACAATGCGCAAAAGCCACCGGCAGGACCGATGGCGGCAGCTAGCGAAGGTGGTTTGGACAGGCCTGAAGCCCTAGGCCTTTTCGATCGCCCCGGCCTGCTTGCCTCGACCCTTGCGGTCGTCCTCGAGCTCGAACGTGATCTTGTCGCCTTCGTTCAGGCTGCGGATGCCAGCCTTTTCAAGAGCCGAGGCGTGGACAAACACGTCCTTGCTGCCGTCGCCAGGCTGAATAAAGCCATAGCCCTTGGCGGCGTTGAAGAATTTGACCGTACCGGATATGCGCATCGAAGTGGGTCCTTCCCGAGAATTCAGGTGCGTGGCACCAAAGGCCAGCCAATCACTCTGGTCCGCACGCTCGGCCCGTGATCTCAGATGTCGGGAAAGGCAACGGCCATTCTGGGGTCGCAAAGTCTTAGCCGATAATCATGAGGGTGAGCGTCCCAAGAAGCCCACCGGCCATCGATTTTATGCCGGACCACCATATGAAATGCAAGCAGCGTATAGGGCAATTGGCCACAGGGTGAAGCCGGCCTTCGCACGCATATGCTTAACAAGGTGATTTCGCGAAAATTTGCTTCGTTTTGAGACCAGCCGCGCCGGGGCGGGCTCATCCAACCTCCCAGACGCCCTGCGGCGGTCTGGTCCCCATGGTCCAATGATAATCTTGACGCCGGTGCCGAGAAAGGTTGAGGTTTCTCATGTCTTGGCGTGCCGGCCTGACGAAAGGCCTCTGCCGGACCCAACAGGGAGGATGCAATGATTGTGAGTTTCAAGAGAATCGCCGGTGCCGTCGCTCTGGGCGCAAGCGTTTTGGCCTTGCCGGTTCCCGCTTCTGCCGCTGATGGACCGAAGTGCAAGGCCGTGCGCTTTGCCGATGTTGGCTGGACCGACATTCAGGTCACGACCGGTGCCGCGCAGGTAGTGCTGGAAGCGCTGGGCTATGCGCCTGAGGTCAAGACCCTCTCGGTGCCCGTGACCTATGCCTCGCTCAAGAACAAGGACATCGACGTGTTTCTCGGCAACTGGATGCCGAGCATGACCGCCGACGTCAAGGCCTACATGGACGACAAGTCCGTCGAGAAACTTGGCGCCAACCTGGATGGCGCGGGCTATGGCCTGGTGGTTCCGCAATATGTCGCCGATGCCGGTGTCAAGAGCCTCGCCGATCTCGGTGCCCACAAGGACCAGTTCGGGGGCAAGATCTACGGCATCGAAGCGGGCAATGACGGCAACCGCATCATCAGCACAATGATAGCTGATCCGAAAAACGATCTCGCCGGCTACGAGTTGGTGGAGAGCTCGGAGGCCGGAATGCTGACCGAGGCCGAGAAGGCGATGAAAGCCAACAAATGGATCATCTTCCTCGGCTGGACACCACATCCGGTGATGGGCGAAATGAAGATCGCCTATCTCGACGGCATGGGCGACTCGGGGTTCGGCGCCGCCACGGTCTTCACCAATGTCAGGGCAGGCTACACAGCCGAGTGCCCCAACGCGGGCAAGCTGATTTCGAACTTGAAATTCAATCTCGGCATGGAAGGCGCCATGATGGGACCTGTGCTGAAAGACAGTGCCGACCCCAAGAAAACGGCGAAGACCTGGCTCTCGGCCAATCCGGACGCCGTGAAGCCGTGGCTCCAGGGTGTCACCACCATTGACGGCGGCGATGCGGCGGCAGCGGTCGCCGCGGCGCTGAAGGGCTAGAGAACGCCGTCGTCATCCTCACGCTAGCGCGCCGCCATGGCGCGTCGAAGCGCGGGGATCCAGCGCAAGTGTCGTCCGCGGGACACGATAGTGTGTGCCTTCGGCGGTTCTTGTGCTGGGTCCCCGATGCAGCTCAGGCCAAAGAGGCCGCCGCTGATCGAGGATGACGGGGATTTCCAAATCACGGTTGGAGACTTTTGTGGACCCAATTGCGCAATTCATTGCCGACTGGAAAATACCCATCGGCAAGTGGGGCAAGGCGGTCATCGATTTCATTGTCACTTATTTCCAGTGGCTGTTCGACGCGATCAAGATCGCGCTGAACTTCGCCGTCGAAGATACAACCTATCTTCTCTTGCAAGTGCCACCGGTTCTTCTGGCCATTGCCTTCGCGGGCATCGCCTACTGGTTGCAGCGGTCGCGGGTTCTGACACTCGGGGTGCTGCTCGGCTTTCTGTTCATCATCAACCAGGGGCTCTGGAAGGAAACGCTCCAGACCCTGGTTCTGGTGGTCGGCGCCACCGCACTCTCGATGGTGGCGGGAGTGCCGCTGGGCATCTGGGCGGCGCACCAGCCAAGGGTCTGGCGGCTGACGCAGCCGACTCTCGATCTGATGCAGACCATGCCGACCTTCGTCTATCTGATCCCCATTCTCATTCTGTTTGGCCTCGGAGCCGCGCCGGCCCTCATCGTCACGGTGATTTTCGCCATGCCCGCGCCCGTCCGCATGACCTATCTCGGCATCACCTCGATACCTAAGCCGATGATCGAGGCGGGCGAGAGCTTCGGCGCCACCAAGCGGCAATTGCTCTGGAAGGTCGAGCTGCCGGCCGCCATGCCCTCGATCATGGCCGGCCTCACCCAATGCATCATGCTCTCGCTCTCGATGGTGGTGTTCGCCACCCTGATCGGTGCGCCGAGCCTGGGCAACCCCGTCAACAAGGCGCTGGCCAACCGCAACATCCCGCTGGGCATCGAGGCGGGGTTGGCGATCGTCATCCTCGCCATCATTCTCGACCGCGTCCTGGCCGTCCGGTCCGGTCCGAAATCATGAGCATCGCGGTCGAATTCAAGAACGTCGACATCATTTTCGGCAAGGACGCCGGTGCCGCCCTTCAGTTGCTGGACGCTGGACAAACCCGCGCCGAGATCCTTGCCAAGACCGGTTCGGTGCTGGGCGCGGCAGGGTGCAATCTGATCGTCGAGGAAGGCCAAATCTCGGTGCTGATGGGCCTCTCGGGCTCGGGCAAGTCCACGCTGCTGCGCGCCGTCAATGGCCTCAACAAGGTTACGCGCGGCGTGGTCAACGTCAAAGACGGCGCCGGCATGATCGACGTTGTCTCATGCGATGGACCCTCGCTGCGCCGGGTGCGCCAGCGCCAGGTCGCCATGGTGTTCCAGCAGTTCGCGCTGCTGCCCTGGCGCACGGTCGCCGAGAACGTCGGCTTCGGCCTCGAACTCGCCGGCGTTCCCGAGGCGGAACGCAAGGAGCGCGTGGCCAAGCAACTCAGGCTGGTCGGCCTCGATCAGTGGGCGGGCAAATACGCCCACGAACTTTCGGGCGGAATGCAGCAGCGCGTCGGCCTGGCCAGGGCCTTCGCCACCGAGGCGCCGATCCTGCTGATGGACGAGCCGTTCTCGGCGCTCGATCCGCTCATCCGCACCAAGCTCCAGGATGAGCTGCTGCAACTCCAGAAGACCCTGCGAAAGACCATCATTTTCGTCAGTCACGATCTCGAGGAAGCCCTGAAGCTGGGCAACCGCATCACCATCATGGATGGTGGCCGGATCGTCCAGTCGGGTCCGCCAGAGGATATCGTGATCAGGCCCGCCAACGCCTATGTGCGGGAGTTCGTCGCCAACGTGAACCCGCTGTCGGTGTTGACCGCCTGGAATGTCATGCGCTCCATCCACGAGCTCGAAACCGGCGCCGATGGCTGGGTGTGGCTGGACCGGCGCAAGACCACGCGCTTCAAACTGGACGCGGACAAGAAAGTTGTGTCCGCCGAGCGCGACGGAGCCCCGGCGACCTGGGTGCCCTGCAGCGAGGTTGAACAGCCGATTGCCGCAGGCACCCGTCCGGTCTACTGGGCGCGCCCCTCCACCTCGCTCAAGGTGGTGATGCTGGCCATCCACAACGCGGACACGGCGCCGGTCGCGCTGTTTGACGATGCGGACCGCTTTGTCGGCGCCATCGGCGTGCGGGACGTGTTGCAAGCAGTGCTGAAGCGGGCCGAATGACATGACCTCCGCGATCGAGCGTGTCCGCGCACTGCCATTCTGGCGCCTGCCGGCTGATCCCCGGCCCCTGGGCGGGGGCATCACCAATCTCAACTTCACCGTCGAGCAGGGCAGCGAAAAATTCGTCGTGCGCGTCGGCGACGACATTCCCGTGCATCAGGTCATGCGCTTCAACGAGCGGGCGGCAAGCGAGGCGGCCTTCCGCGCAGGCCTGTCGCCCGAAGTGGTCCATGCCGAGCCAGGCATCCTCGTCCTGCGCTACATCACCGGGAAAACCTTCACCGCCGAAGACTTGCGGCAACCGCGCAATCTCGAGCGCATGGTGCCGCTGATCCGCCGTATCCATACGGAGATGCCCAAGCATGTGCGGGGACCGGCGCTGGTGTTCTGGGTGTTTCATGTCTTGCGCGACTACGGCCATACGCTTGCCGAGGGCAACAGCCGGCATCTGCCCCGGTTGCCGGGATTGCTGGATCTTGCCGGGCAGTTGGAGCGCGAGGTCGGGCCCATCGCCATGGTCTACGGCCACAACGATCTGCTCCCGGCCAATGTGATGGATGACGGCAGCCGGTTATGGGTGATCGACTGGGACTATGCCGGGTTCAATTCGCCGCTGTTCGATCTGGCCAATCTTGCCAGCAACAACGAACTCAGCTCCGCGCAGGAGGCTTGGATGCTGGAAGCCTATTTTGGCGAGCCGCCAGGCGCCGAATTGCGACACCGCTATGGGGCCATGAAATGTGCCTCGCTGCTGCGCGAGGCGATGTGGAGTATGGTGTCGGAAATCCACTCCAGGCTCGACTTCGATTTTCCAGCTTACACGGCCGACTATCTCGGCCGCTTCGAGCGGGCGGTGGCGGCGCACCGTACGAAATGACTGCCTTGCGCTCAATTTCCGCCAAACAGCACGGAGAGGAAATTCGGCTGGCTGTCCTGCAGTCCGGGATCGGGCGCCACGAACTTGGCCTTGGCATTGAGGGCAGCGACTTCCTGGGCAAGCTCGGCCTTCTGTCCGGTCAGCGCCAGCACCAGCCGGTGGTCGTGGCCGTACCAATCACCGTAGGTCGCCAGGGTCCCGTCCTCCTGCACCCAGGCGGTGAAATAGGCCACATGCACCGGGATATGGGTTTGCAGGCGCACCTGCTGATTCTGCTCGTCGGCGATGGCCCGGTCGACATCGGCCTTGGCCCAGCCCTGGTCATGGCCAAGGATCACGGCGGCGAACTGGTCGGGATTGTGGACCCGCATACAGCCGTGGCTGTAGGCGCGCACGGTCTGATTGAACAGGCCCTTGCTGGGCGTATCGTGCATGTAGACGTCGAAATGATTGGGGAACATGAATTTCACGACGCCAAGCACGTTCTCCTTGCCGGGCGGCTGCTGGAAGTCGAAGGTCTTGATGTCGGTCGTTGACCAATCGACGTTGTAGATGTCGACCGGTTGGCCCTTGTAGCTGGCCACCAGGTTCTGCGCCTGCATGACATCGATGCCCTGGCGCAACTTGGGCAGGATTTCCTTTTCCTTGATCGAGTTGGGCACCGCCCAGAAGGGGTGAAACTCGATATATTGCATGTCTTGCGAGAACATCGGGGTTGGCGTGTCGGGCTTGCCCGAGACGATCTTCTCGGTAAAGACGACCTTGCCGTGATCGACCACCCGGGTCAGGAATTCGGGAATGTTGTCGAGCACGTAGAAATCGCCCATGTCCTCGCGCATCCAGCGCCAGCGCTGGATGTTGACAAGGATGCGTTCGGCGGTCTGCGCATCGGTGCCCCGCGTCAACGCGCCAACGGCCTTGGTCGTGGTGCGAGTCGTGGTCGCATTCAGAACGTGGCGCAACCGGGCATCGACCACGCCATCGTCCGGCATGTTGTGGTCGGCCTGGAACCGGCGCACGGCGACCGCCAGCACATCGTCATAGGAGGTCGCGTCCTCGGGGGTCGCGTCGGGTGGCAGGCTCGTGCCGAGCCGCTGGCGGAGCAGCGCGATCTGCGGGTGCTGGTCACCCGGACGCAGGCGCGGCCCACCGGGAATGCGCAGGCCGCCAGTCTCGGCGGGCACGTCCACCGGAGCGGCGCTCTCGCGCACCGATTGGCCACTCATGAGCTCGAGATATTTCTTGCGCAGCAGATCGAACTGGGGGTGATGGGGATTGTAGTCGATCAGAAACTTGGCAGCGTCCGGAGCGGCTCCAAGCCCCTCCAGTACCTTGACCGGGTTGGGCGGTGTCGAGCCCCGGTCGATGTTGTCGCCCACTTCCACGGTTTCGATCCGGCCGACATGGGCGTCGTGGGCATAATGCAGTGCCGCAAGGCTGAGCCGCACCTCGGCCTCGGCGAGCTGTTCGGCGGTGGCGGCTTGGCCACCGGCACCGAGCGAGGCCGGTGGGACCGGATAGTCCGAAGCCTTCAGCGCGTAGTCGCCGGCCTTTTCGATGGCCCCGATGGCCGACTGGGCGGCCGCCGACAGCTTGCCGCCATCGGTCCAGAACGGTTTGCCGTCGCGCTTGTCGTAGAATTCCCGAAGGGCGGTGCGCTCCTCTTGACTGGCGCGCGCGATGCCGGCTCCCGAGCCGCCGTCGATGGCAGCGGTCAGCGCCTGATGCAGCTTGATCTGGTAGGCTTCCTCAAGCGTCGGAAGCCGCTCCGGTCCGCCTGGCTCGGCCGCCTTCGCCCCAACAGTGGCGCCAAGAATGAGAGCGAGCGCGGCAAACGACAGGATCGGTCTCGGCATATCTTCCTCCAGGCGCGCGAACTGACCCCATGGCGGGCTGATTCGTCTCGAACGGACGCCAATCCCCTTCAAACGCAAATATTTGTGACGATTCCAGGGCTTGGAGCAGAACGCGCGGCATCGGCAGGTGCTTTGCGCCGACGGCGCCAGCCTCCCCAATTTATCTCAACGCAGGGATTCCCCCAAATCTGTCGCTGGCTCCATCCACAGAGTCCTTGCTTGCCTCCCGCCAGCCCGGTCGTGTTAGGCATGGCACCACGATTTCCATTGAGGCACCGCCAGCCATGCCCGCAGGCTTCATCGCCCTCGATTGGGGCACCACCTCGTTCCGGGCCTACCTCGTCGCGCCGGATGGGGCGGTGCGCGACAGCCGCGCCAGCGCCGAGGGTATCCTGTCGGTGACGGACGGCGCGTTCGAGCCGGTATTCGAGCGCCAAATCGCAGGCTGGAACCCAGCGCTGCCGGTGCTGGCGTCGGGCATGATCACCAGCCGCCAGGGTTGGCGCGAGGTGCCCTACGCAGCCGCGCCCGCGGGCCTGGCTGAACTGGCCGCCGGGGTCGCACGCTTTCGCACGGGTGGCGGCCGCGATGTTATCTTCGTGCCCGGTGTGTCCTGCCGTGCCGATGGCGGCGTACCCGACGTGATGCGCGGCGAGGAAACGCAGATCATTGGCGCCCTGGACGGCCCGAGCGGCCTCTTTGTCATGCGCGGCACCCATTGCAAATGGGTGGTGGTGGAGGCCGGCCGGATCGTTCGCTTTGCCACCTTCATGACCGGCGAGATGTTCGCGGTGCTGCGGGGCCACTCGATCCTCGGTCGGCTGATGACCGGCGAGACGGACGAGGGTCCGGGCTTTGCGCGCGGTGTGGCGGCCGGTTTGGCGGGCGGGGCCGGATTGCTGCACGACCTGTTCAGTGTCCGCACGCTCGGGCTGTTCGGCGAAATGGCCGGCGATGAGTTGCCCACATATCTCTCTGGTCTATTGATCGGCTCGGAGATCGCGGGCGCGAGGCGGCTGTTCGCGGTCGGGACGCACGGTGTGACGGTGATTGGCGCGCCGAACCTGGCCGTACCGTTCGGCCGGGCCCTTGCGATCGCCGGCGTTGCCTGGCGCTTCGGCCCGCCCGAGGCCGCGGTGCGAGGATTGGCGAAGATTGGCGGGCAGGTAGGAGTGATCGGATGACCCTGGACGAGGCGCTGGCCGAGTGCGGCCTGGTTGCGATCCTGCGCGGCGTCAAGCCCGAGGAGGTGGTCGCCGTCGGTGAGGCGCTGTTCGCGTCCGGCGTCCGCATCATCGAGGTGCCATTGAACTCGCCAGATCCGTTCGCCTCCATCGCCGCGCTTGCCAGGGCGTCGGCCGGTCGATTCATGGTCGGGGCGGGCACCGTGCTGAAGCCCGAGCAGGTCGATCTGTTGCACGCGGCCGGCGGTACGCTGTGCGTGGCCCCGGACGGCCTGGCTGAGGTCATCGCGCGCGCGATCAAGCTCAGCCTGACGCCCCTACCGGGCGTCTTCACGCCGACCGAGGCGTTTGCTGCCATCCGCGCGGGCGCGACCTATCTCAAGCTGTTCCCGGCCGAGGCTGCCAGCCCCGCGGTGCTGAAAGCCTGGCGCGCGGTGTTGCCGGGCACCGTGCATGTGTTGCCGGTTGGCGGCATCTCGGCGGACAACATGGCCGAGTGGCTGGATGCGGGCGCGGCGGGCTTCGGCATCGGTGGCAGCCTGTACAAACCGGGCGATAAGCCAAAGGACGTCGGCGTCAAGGCGGCGGCACTGGTGGCGGCGTGGCAGAAGGCCAAAGCCGAAAACGCCTAGCCAGTGTTGGGCTGTGGCCGGAGAATGGGCGGCACGGGCCGGCGCTAAACGCTGACACCGCCCTCCAGCCCAAACCGCCGCTTGATCCGGTTGAACAGTTGGTCGCGCAGGGATCTGTAGGCGGCAAGCCGCTGCTCGCGCGTACCCTCGACATAGCTCGGATCGATGGTGGGCCAATACTCCACCTCGAAGGCCATGGTACGGTTCAGGTCCAGGACCGTGTGGTGTGCCTCGGGCGAGAGCGTGACCACGAGGTCGAATGAGGTGTCGCTCAAATCCATGATCGAGAGCGGCTTGTGATGGCCAAGCGCGATGCCGATCTCCTCCATGACCTCGACCAGCAGCGGATCGGCGCGGCCAGCCCTCACCCCGGCCGAGGCGACATAAACCCGTCGTCCGGCGAGGTGGTGCAGGATGGCGGCGGCCATCGGTGAACGGATCGCGTTCATCGTGCAGGCGAACAAGACCGCGCCCGGCAATTCGCCCTGGGCAGCTCCCGTCATTCGCCTCACCCTTTCCAATGCAGGGCGCAGATCAGCGTGAACAGTCGCCGGGCGGTTTCGAAATCCAGTGCCACCTTGCCTTTGAGCTTGTCGCTGAGCAGCCGGCTGCCCTCGTCGTGCAGGCTGCGGCGGCCCATGTCGATGGCCTCGATCCGCGAGGCGGGCGCGGTGCGGATCGCCTCGAAGTAGCTCTCGCAGACAATGAAATAGTCCTTGATCAGCCGCCGGAAGGGCCCAAGCGTCAACTGCATACTGGTGAGCGGCCGCGAACCCTCGTCCTGCACCTCCAGCACCAGCCGCTCCTCGATGATGCCGAGCCGAAGCCGGTAAGGGCCCTCTGGCCCCGCCTCCAGCGTGAACTGGTTGTCTTCGATGAGATCGAACATCGCGACATCGCGCTCGTGCTCGACATCGGGGCGGTTGCGGCCGATGGAACCTGGATCAAGCAGAACCGCGATCAGCCTGGTCTTCGAGCTGCTGGCCTCGGAGGCCACGGCTAGGCGACCTTGGGCTTGGACCCGCCCGGAGGGGTCGCCGGTGCGTCGCTGTCGTGGTCGGGCCGGCGAGCCGCCGACCAGGCTCCTCCCAGATCGCGCAATTCCGCCTCGATGCAGTCGACTTCGAGCCGGATCGCGCCGCCGCCGGCAAACACCAGCGTGATCATTCCGGCGGGCGGCTCGGTTGGTTCAAATTCGACGGTCAGCAGCGAAAGAACGGCATCGGGCTTGTCTTGGGCGATGTTCTGGCGGCTCACTCGCCGCACCCGCTCAAAGCGGATCGCCGCGCGCCGGCGTTCGTTGCTGCTGCGCGCGCCCCCGCCAGCCGCCAGCGCCGTGGGCCAGTCGAACCGGTTGAGCACAATGGCGAACCGCCTCTCATGGGGCTGAAAGCCGATGTCGGCCAGCCGCATCACCGCGTCCTGCAGATGGGCGGACACGATGTCGAGGTCTTCAGTATCCAGGGCAACGAGCTTCAACTGTGGCATGATGGGGCTCGCGGCTGGAGGGTGCCGCCGCCAGGGCGGCTGGAGGGTGCCGCCGCCAGGGCGGCTGCGGCATTTACTGAGCTGCCTTTTACTGGCGCGCAAGCCAGGGCGCAACGGTTTGCCCACGGTTAACACCGGCCGCGTGATTGTTTCGGCGCGAGCGAGCAGGCATAGTGGGCGCGACAATCAGGAGCCCTTTTCTTGCCCCAAGCAGACGCCGCGCCAGCCGCACCCACACGTCCAAATCCGGTTGTGAAGATCGGCGCGGTGCGCTGCGGCAACGCGCTGCCGCTGATGGTTTTCGCGGGGCCCTGCCAGATGGAGAGCCGCGACCATGCACTGATGATGGCGGGCGAACTGAAGGCCATCGCGGCTCGGCTTGGGATCGGCCTCGTCTACAAGACGAGCTTCGACAAGGCCAACCGGACATCGCTGGGCGGCAAGCGCGGCATGGGGCTTGAGGGCGCGCTGGCGGTGTTCGACGAAATCCGAAAGACGCATGACCTGCCTATCGTCAGCGACGTCCACACCGAGCAGCAATGTGCGGCATTGGCGCCGCATGTGGACGTGCTGCAAATTCCCGCCTTCCTCTGCCGCCAGACCGATCTGCTGATCGCCGCTGCCAAAACAGGCAAGGTGGTGAAGGTCAAGAAGGGCCAGTTCCTGGCACCCTGGGACATGAAGAACGTGGTCGCCAAGATCACCGACTCGGGCAACGCCAACGTGCTGGTGACCGAGCGCGGCGCGTCCTTCGGCTACAACACGCTCGTATCCGACATGCGCGCGCTGCCGATCCTGGCCGAGACCGGCTGCCCGGTGATCTTCGATGCGACGCACTCGGTGCAACAGCCCGGCGGCCAGGGTGCGTCGACGGGCGGCGACCGGAGGATGGTGCCGGTGCTGGCGCGCGCGGCGGTGGCGGTGGGCGTCGCGGGCTTGTTCATCGAGACCCATGAGGACCCCGACAATGCGCCCTCGGACGGGCCGAACATGGTGCCGCTTGGCGAATTCGAAAAGCTGATGCGGGGTTTGATGGCGATCGATGGGTTGGTGAAGGGGCAATCGGGAGGCCTCTGAACATGCCGAGCGACGAAGGCGTGCTCATTGTCGTTGATCTGCAGAATGATTTCTGCCCGAACGGCGGTGGTGCTGGAGGCCTGCCGCGCGATCGACTTCAAAGGCTCGCCGATGGCCGCCGAAAAGCGAATGCGCGAAGCGGGCGTTGCGTTGGCCGAAGCATGGCAAAAATCCCGGCCAGCAGCGTCAGGGTCCAGGCAGCAGCGTCTCGATCCGGCCGGTAAGACGGTAGGCGAGCAGCCCCACATACTCCTTGGCCGCGAAGTCCAGGCGCCGGAGCCCTTCCGGTAGGCTTGAGTAGAATTTGAGCGGCTCAAATCGCCCGCTGGTGCGGAAATCGACCGGCCAGGGTTCGACCGCGAAACCGGCGGCCCGAAAGCTGCCGATCGCGCGCGGCATGTGCCAGGCCGAAGTGATCAGCAGCCAGCGTTCGCCTGCCTTGGGTTGGACCAGCGC
>Ga0075021_10000560_pt1 | contig 19366 bp, 16 predicted proteins | sample ColStrG_CSR_2012_FD_72749 | JGI IMG/M metagenome (GOLD analysis project Ga0075021, IMG submission 72749) | Freshwater sediment microbial communities in response to fracking from Pennsylvania, USA - Cold Stream Run_MetaG_CSR_2012 | ecosystem: Environmental > Aquatic > Freshwater > Creek >...
CCATCTTTGTGACTAGGCAGCTGGCCTGCTCTGCCCCATTAGCGACGAGTCTGCCTTCCAACTTCAGGCTCGGACCACTCGCTAACCACTGGATTTCTGCACGAAACATTGGCGGGATCCTCGAAACGCTCTGGCCTGCTCTCCCTATACCCGTTGCATCGCACGTTTCGTGCCAATGCTGCTGCTGCTTTGTGATTGATGTAATTGCCTCGTGGTGGGGACTGGTTCGTCCGAATTGCCTCAATGCGGTCGTTGTCCACATGCGGGCAGGGGACCTCGTGGTAGAGCCTGCCTTTGCAAGAAGAACTTCGAGGAGTGTTACGCGAACGAAGCTTCGGGCGCCTCGTGGCAGGAAGCGCCCGCTGTTGCCTACTCTCATCGGAAGAACGAGACCCCGACGAATACTTTGAGTGAGTCCATGCCATGATTCACATTTCTCAGGTTGGCATTAGAAATGTGATGGTATCTGCAAACCACCTCTCGGACCGGCGCCGCCAATGGCCTTTATGGGCAGGCAAAGAATTGAGCACTGACTTGGCAAGTGCCTCAAAGGGGAATCTATCGAAATGTGGCAGACTTCGAGGGGACCCGCTCCAACGCGACTGTTAGCGCTGGTGAATGCCCCACCCGTTTAGAAACGCTTTGATTTCGCTCAACAGATCTGTCTCAAACGACTGGCCGTTTGACCGATTCCAGAAAACGTAAATACTCACCGATACTGCCGAGCGATTGCCTAAGGCAGGTAAACACAGAATTGAGTTTGAGTGAGAGTCGATGTTGTACGTGAGGTAATTTCGGCGAAAGCTGGTCTCCCTAGGCATAGCATCCACGATCGCGAGCAAGACGGACCTGACATGGCGGCAGGCAGGACACGCGGGATCGAGGTGGTTGAGATCGGATGCATGAAAACCAATCAACTCCACTTCAAACCCGACCAGACGGCGCTCGCCATGTGTCTGCTCAAACTGGGGCCAAGACTGCCAGAATACGCCGTATTCGGCTACGAGAGATTGCACTTGAGAGTTCAACGCTGGAGTTGCCATTGTGCACCTGTCCACAAAATTGCAAGTAGCTTGCCACTCGTTTTTCGACTCGGAACGGCCGCTACTTCACCAGGATTCGACATGGGATAGTTCCCCAGGAACGCATAACTCTTGGTTCACGCTGTGGGCAGTTCCGCAGGCCCAACAATGAAGCACGATTACTTCTCCGCCGACTCGAAATGCTCTTGAATTTGGCTTTGAATCCATTACTGATCGTCCTCAGATCGTCTATCAAGCGCTGTGTACGTTCCTTGGTTCATGCTCTTTTCCATCTCAGGCAATTCGAAACCGGGTCAAGACAGGAGTGACTGGCAGACGGTGCTCAATCGACATGGTCTCGAGTGAATATGCAAACCTCGCACCGCAGTCACAGCACACCCGGTAGGTCTCGTCTTGCAGTGTGAACACACGGCTGAGGTGAACGTGGTGACACCCAAAGAGGAAATCAAGGATAGCTAGGAGGATCGCCATAGACGCTCCTTTGTGAATTTCATGTTTATTTTGATCGCGTGATCCCTTGCCAACGTCGAACAGTTCGCTCTCCGTTAGATGGATTGGCTCAAGGAACAAGTCCGACTCCCTTAGTACGGAACTGAAATCAACCTTGTGGTACTGCAGGCCGCCAGCCACTTCGGTCATCTCGCTAAGCCATTGGTTCTTGGTGTAATCCCTGCATTCCGCCCGCCGGCTGTCATGACCGTTCGAGGGCACTGCCACAATGTGGGCACCAATCTCCAGTTCTCTGCTCGTCCATACCCCCGCAATTCAGTGATTTGCCGCGCTAGGTCTTTGGCGAGCTAAGTGCGTTACTACGGCTGCGATGGCTGAACTGCTTCGAGCGGCAATCCCGGCAGAGCTACCGCGGCATGAGACGGTCGAGTAGCAACCAAGGAGTCAATATGTACGTCACAAAAGCAGTCAATGGCGTTCCCGCGATCCAGCGCGATGGACAAAGTGTGTTGAGTGTCTGCAACCAAAATGTTGAGTTTGCAAACTGGCTATGCGCGTTACTCAACGAACTGGGCCAGAAGTCCGAATTGTTGCTGAACGAGCAGGACTGGGAATGGCTCAATGCGAACGATCGCACCTTCAGAAGGGCGGCACAGCATGCCTGATATCAAGACAGCCCCCGCGATTTCTATCGTTGTTCCTTTTCATAACGAGGAACTGAATGTGGTTGAACTGTATGGCCGCCTGCGAGGCGTCCTGGAGGAGCTGGGTCGCAGTTACCAGTTCGTCTTTGTCGATGATGGCAGCAAGGACCTCACTTACAAGTTGCTGAAGGAACTCGCCGAAATCGACCCTCATGTGGTTGCCGTTCGACTGCGTAGAAACTTCGGTCAGACCGGAGCGCTCGCTGCCGGGATCGCGCACAGCACGGGCGAATACGTGATCGCCATGGATGGCGATCTTCAGCATGATCCAGCAGAGATCCCAGTGTTTCTGGCAAAGATCGAAGAGGGCTACGACATCGTGAGTGGGTGGCGCAGCCACCGCGTCGACAATTTGTTGCTCCGGAAGATCCCTTCTCGCTGTGCCAATTGGCTGATGGCCAAGCTCAGCGGCGTCAACATCCACGACTTTGGGACAACCTTCAAGGCCTACCGGGGCGACCTGCTGCGGCAACTACCGCTCTATGGCGAAATGCACCGCTTCATTCCGGCTTTGGCTTCCGCCTACGGAGCCTCGATCTGTGAAATACCCATTCAAAACAACCATCGGAAGCACGGCGAATCGCATTACAACATTTCTCGCACGTTCCGGGTATTTTTCGATCTCATGACGATCCGATTTCTTCTGCGCTACATGTCGCGCCCGCTGCACTTCTTCGGCCGGCTCGGCGTCATCAACATGGGTTTCGGATCGGCGGTTGCACTCTGGCTGCTGGTATTGAAAGTCCTCACACGGACCGACGTCGTGCAGCAACACGGCTTGCTGCTGGTCTTTGCGGCGGCGCTGTTCCTAGTGGGGCTCCAGCTTGTAGCGCTCGGGCTTCTCGGGGAGTTGGAAGTGTGGCAGTACTTCAATCCATCCGCGCGGAGACCTTACGCCGTGTCTGAGGTACGTGATTCGCAGGCTAGCCTGAGGATTTCCCTTGCGTCGGAAGTGGGGTCGTGAAGAAATTGGACTCGAGAGTAGCTGTGCTGGCGATAGAACAGGCATGGGCCGACCTAGGGATACATGCGCCGCTGAGCGACCTCGTTCGCCGAGCTCAATCGATCGAGACAGCAACCATGCAATCGCATTCGCGCCACAAACGGAGCATCTGTGCTGAATGAGGTTCAATATCGTTGCGTTGGCCGGTATCGGGAAGCCGTGCTCGTACTCCTGCTGACGGTCCTGGCGCTCTCAGTTCGCCTCTACCGGGTCGACTTTAACAGCCTGTCCGAGGATGAGGTGGCCAAATGGGCGGCCGTTCAAGAGTATCGACACGGACACTTTGTCGGCGTCAATAGCGAGCACCCGATGCTGCCAAAGATGCTGGCTTGGGCCAGTCTGACAACGGGTGAACGATGGGGCCGAGTAGCCGCGGCGCATGGCTGGCCCTCGCTAAACCCTGAGGGCTGGCTTCGCCTGCCCAACGTGCTGTTGGGTGCGCTAAGCACCGCAATCCTTTATTTACTTTGCCGTCGAATGATGGGTGTTGCCGGATCTTTTGCAGCGGCCTTTTTCTGGGCAGTTGCGCCTTTGCCAGTGGCGTTGAATCGGCTTACGAAAGAGGAAACGCCGCTCACTTTTTTCACCCTGCTGGCCTGTTACTTCTACTGTCGCGCTCAACAGGCAGATGCTGGCCCGCCCGCGCGGCGATGGTACGACCTCAGCGCCATCGGCTTTGGCTTCGGGCTTGCCTCGCAGTACATTCTCCACCTGATTGGCTTGAATGGACTTGTCTGGCTTTTCGCCGGAAGAATGGAACTGAATCGCAAGCCGTCTCAATTCCGCTACGTACGGTTTTTTCTTGTCATGATCCTTGCCTTCGTTGTGGTGAATCCGGTCATTCTCTCTCCGGGCAACGTCAACGCGATCCTGCATTGGCTTCATCACGATGGCGTTCGGCACAACGGCTACGATTTCGGCGGGACGCTGTACATGAATATGCCCGGGCGCCTGCTCGCTGGAATCCCGTGGTTCTACTATTTCTGGCTGCTGCTGGTAAAGACGCCGATTCCAATCCTGGTGGCCGTAATCGTTGGCAGCGTGCTGCTCTTGCGCGATCGCCGGACCCTCGCGTCGTGTTTTTTTCTATCAATGGGAGTGATTCAATTGGCCGGGCTGTCTGTCTGCGGCGCCAAGTGGATCCGATATTCACTTCCACTCCTGCCCTTCCTCTTCCTGGCAGGCGGATATGCGGTTCAACAAACCCTGAAGGCCGCGAAAGGAAAAGTCCTGTCCCCGGCCCTTGTGGGACCTGCCGCCGTCATTTTGCTGGGATGGCCGCTCCTGCAATTGCAGTCTTGGGCACCCTACTATTCGTTCTACCTGAACTCCATTGGCGGAGAGAAACAGCACATCGCACGCTACTTTGCCATGGATGAGGTGTCCGAGTTTGACACGCGCGAGGTGGCGCAAAAAGTGTGTCCGTTCGCGCCCGCGGCGGCGACGGTAGCAACCGCAAGACCGATGAGCATGGCCTATTACCTGCGGGCCTGCGGGCGCGCGGACCTTCACATTGTGCCGCTTTACGACACACATTATGCACCTCGGGACGGAGATCTGATCGTGCTTGAGCCTTCGCGCCGTTTCTTTGAGACGCAGAGATTTTTCGATGCTTTGGGAAACTCTGGGATGCCCCACAGTGAAATCCGCGTCGGACCGGTTTTGGCGAGCACGATCTATCTTTTCGACCCGTCCGTGCCGGGAGCAAAGAGCGGGCAGGAAGAGTTCACGCTAACCCAGTTGCAGGGCGCACCACCGCGGTTCGAGCACGATGCTCACGAAACCGCATCAACAAACACGAGCAGGTTTGGATTGTTAGATCTCACCAGGAGACTCATACAATGACTCCGCTTTACCACGCGAGGAAATCTGATGCGCGCTTCTTTGTACGCGCAATCGCTTTTTTGATCATCGGCTTCCCGGCAGTTGCACAGCAGGCAAATGTATCCGCACCTCTGAGCGCTGATGAGGTGATGGCACGTGTTGTACAGATGAACGAATTGCGTGCCAAAGCGCTGGAAAGCTACTCCAGTGTTCGCACCTATCACCTGGAGTGCCACTGTCTGTCACATAAGAAGGCCGACATGGTCGTACGCACTGACTACCAGGCCCCGAATAAAAAAGAGTTCACGATCCTGTCGGAGAGTGGTTCTGGCACAGTGCGGGACCGTGTTTTCAGGAAACTCCTGGAGGCAGAGCAAGAGTCGATGCGGGATGAGAACCAGCAACGTTCCGCCATCACGCCCGAGAACTATACATTCCAAGTCTCGGATTATGAGAAGACCCTTACGGACGAATTCTATGTGCTCGATGCGCAGCCGCGAAGCAAGAACAAGTTTCTGTTTCGAGGCCGCATTTGGGTGAATGCAAATGATTTTGCGATCACTCAAGTCGAGGGCGAGCCGGCTGTTAACCCTTCCTGGTGGACTGTCAAAACAGATTTCAAACGCCGCTACCAGAAAATCGATCGCTTCTGGTTGCCGGAGTCCAACGAGAGCGAAACCAAGGTGCGCGTTTTCGGCACGGCGGTTCTAAGCATTCAATATCACGATTACGAGATATCTCTGGCTGGACGCGCAACCGTAGCCTCGCCTCAGAGCGAAGCCCTGGCAGCTACAGTAGCCGAAAAGTTTTAAGAAAACCATCGACCTGTGCTGCAACTGTGGCTCAATGTTGCAGCTGATCACTACAGCAGTCCGCTATCATAAAGTGTAATCGCTTAAACTCCACTCACGGACAGCGTTGGCAAGGCTCTACGTATTGGACACCGTCTGGTATTTCGATGAAGGGTTTTGAGCGTAATGGCAATGTCTCAATAAAAAAGCAAGGCGGCTGTAGCCTATGGTTTTCTTGCCACCAGCCGAATGATATCCACCTCGCGGCGACCTTCCCAGTCCGACTTCTCCCGCACGATCTCATAATGTTCGATCACGAGAAGGTCAAACAGATGAAGCATTGCGTTGCGATCGGGGAGGTAGTCGGTCCCGCATTCCATCACAACAAATCCGCCGGGCTTAAGTGAATCCAATACCCTTTGGATCGGCACGAGCGGCATCGACCAGCTAAACAAGATGAGGTCGAACCGTTCCTTGCCGAAGTCGTAGTCACTGTCGCGAACCGCGGAAGTGTGTAAGGTCAGCCCAAGGTCCTTCGCTTGCTTCTGAGCGATTGCGACGCCCGCCTCGGCAGGATCGAATCCCCACACCTGCCACCCAATACCCGCTAGGTAGATGGAGTTTCGGCCCTGCCCCATTCCGTAGTCCAACGCAGTGCCCGGTTGCCGATCCTTCACCATCGTCATGAGGAAGCGGTTCGGAGCGTGGTTGAAATTGGAATTGCTGTCGAGGTAGTAGCGACTGTAAAAGTCGGCCTCTAGAGCGCTGTGCTCCATACGAAGCAATTTGAGCCTTCTGGCGATCTCGGATTCGGCGATCCCATCGTTCTTGAGCTTAGCGGCATATTTTTCAAAGACCTGTTCATTAGTCAGCGACCAGTGGTTCTGTTCTTGGACTTTCTCCCCAAAAACTGTTCGAAATTCGAAGTAGAACTCGTACTCCGGTTTCTGACCGAATGCGAGTATTGAATACGAAAGCACGGTAAGCATTGCCACCACCACAATCGTGACATGAGCAGTCAGCCTTTTGTATTCGTCGGGCTCAACCAGCCGCATAGCGCCTCCCTCGTAGCTCAATGCAAAAGTATAGATCGCGGTGGGATGATTGAAGTAAACAGGCGTTAGCGCAAGTGTGCGCCGTCTCTTCGCCCTCTGACCAGCCAGCGTGCCCAAACCGGCATCTGGTCATGACCTTTTTAAGGCAGCTGCCCTCATGTGGGCACTCCGTATTGCGATTTCAGTTGTCCATATCCTTCGCCTACAAGGAGTTCCACTTGGCCCCCGAAATGCTTTTATTAAATGCGTTATGGCAACCTGCGACCACCCTTCCGACTTAGTTCATCTTATCGCATACCCGTCTCTCGGGAGACCAGGGTTGCGAACCGATCGGCGGCTTCCAGCATTGCCGCAGGAGGAGAAAAAACGGTCTTCGGCCTCTTCCAGCCGGCAAGGAGTCGAAGCTGGCGACATATTTCGCGAAAGTCTAATCGCATCGGGGAAGTCACGACGGCGAAATCCATGGGCGACAGCTGGAGCGCTGGGCTTCCAGCTTGTCCTCTTGCTGGCGGTAATTGTCATTCCCCTGTTTCACACGGATCCACTTCCCAAGAGAGAGACGCTGACGATGCTATATCTGCAGCCGCCACCGGCCGCCGGTGTGAATCCCACGAGTTTTCAAGCGCCCAAGCCCGCGTCTACATACACCCCGACAAGCACTGGCATTACCGCGCCAGTGCATAAAACGCAAGAAGCGCCGCCAGCGCCGGTCGGCACAACGGGCGGAGTGGTCGGGGGAGTTCCCGGTGGAATGGTCGGCGGAGTTCCCGGCGGAGCGTTTAGCGAAATGCTGAATAGCGCGCCAAGCGTTGCAGTCCTTGCGAAATCGGCTGTGCCGACGCCGGCTAAGAGAATGCGTATTGCCTCCCGGGTAGCGGAGGCGAACCTCATCCACGACGTTGCGCCGCAGTATCCGCCGGAGGCTGGTCGGGCGCGGATTGAAGGAACAGTAGTCCTGATGGCCGTGATCGGCACGGATGGCAGCGTGCAGGATGTGCGAGTCGAGAGCGGTTTGCCAATACTCGCGCAAGCCGCTATCGATGCCGTGAGGCAATGGCGTTACAAGCCGTACATGATCGACGGAGAACCGGTGGAAGTGGACTCCCGGATCACGATTAACTTCAACCTTTCCACGAGCTAGGAATATCGACGATGCAAAACAAAACACATGTCTCACCTAACCGGCCTTTGGCAATGCTGCTGAAACTAACCCACATGTTGGGGCTGATCGTCCTGGGCGGGATGACCCTTGTAGTACCGGCCTCGGCCCAGCCTGCTGAAGCGCCAAATACAAAAACAGGAAGCGTCCTGGGTACCGTGGTCGATACCAGCGACGATCCGATTCCCGGTGCCACCGTGCTCCTTCAAGGGCCGGCGGGCGATCGTCTCACAGTTGTCACAAAGGACGATGGAACGTTTGCATTCCGCGAGGTCACGTCGGGAATTGCCTTTCAGATCAACGTCACTGCTGAAGGATTTGCAGACTGGCGATCGTCGGTGACAGTCGAACCCGGACAGGACAAAGCATTACCCGACGTTAAGCTTCGTATTCTGGCTGTGGAACGCGCAGTCAAGGTGAGCTATTCCGAGAAAGAGGTTGCCGCGCAACAGTTCAAAGCAGAAGAACAGCAGCACATTTTCCGCTTTATACCCAATACTTATGTGACCTACGAACCCCATCCCGAGCCTCTCACCACGGGAATGAAGTTCCACCTGGCATACAAAAGTCTCAACAATCCAGTTTTCTTCGCTCGCACGGCTGCGTGGGCCGGCGTCCAGCAGGCTGCTGACACGCCTAGTCAGTGGCGGCAGGGTGCAAAAGGATATGGCAAGCGGTTGGGCGCTGGCTTCGCTGACGCCACTACCGAAGGCCTTATCGGCAATGCCATTCTGCCCTCGCTCCTGCATCAGGACCCTCGCTATTTCTATCAAGGCAACGGCACAAAGAAGTCCCGCGCGCTCCACGCCATCTTAGCTGCATTTATCTGTAAGGGAGACAACGGAGAAACGCAGCCGAATTACTCTACGTGGGGGGGCAGTCTGATTTCCTCTTCTATTTCCCTCGCGTACTACCCAAGTTCGGATCGCAATGCTCAGCATGTATTCAAAAACTTTGGAATCGGAATGGGCCTGCATATTGCTGGCGGTTTGGCCCAGGAGTTTATTTTGGACAAATTCACAAGCAAAGGTAAGCACTAGCACTCGGAGCGGTTCAGCGCGAGTCGAAGCTTCGCTTGAATGTCCCGCTGACGGCCGCAGCCAATTTGGCAAATTCTACAAGAGCATAGGAACAGAGTTTCGTGGCAAGTTTGAATTCAACTTTCGAAGGTCATCGCGGACGCCGGACGCTAGTCCACTGTCCGCATTTGAGAATCATCGATGTCTAGACCCCATATGCAATTGCGGCAGCTTATTCGCCTCTCGGTCGCTCTCCTGGGCATGGCTTTGCTGGTTTCTCTGCTACGTGGAATCGGACCGTCCACAGTGGTCGGTCAGGTAAAGACCGTGGGTTGGGGGCTGGGTCTGATTATAGCTTTGGGAGGGATCTCTCATCTCACAAAAACATTGGCCTGGCGGCTCACATTCTTGTGCGACATCCGCAATATTTCGTTCGCACGTACGTTCGGCCTTCGTCTGGTGTCAGAGGCCATAGGAAGCTTTGGTCTTCCTGGTCAAGTACTCGGCGAGACCGCGCGAGTGTACTTGTTGGGTTCCGCGCTGCCGGTCGCCGATAGCGTTTCGTCGGTCACGCTTGATCGTGGACTCTACATCCTGACCTCAGCGTTGGTGAGCGTAACGGGAATTGTTGCTGCTCTTGTCCTGCTATCGCTTTCTGGGAGCTGGCGACTGTATGCGTCGCTGTTTGCCGGTGCCTTAGCGATATTGCTTGTAATCACCGCGGTGGCTTTTCAAAGGCGCTGGCCAGTTTTCTCCGGTACTGCGCGCGCGATAGGGAGCTTACCGTGGTTCAAGAATTGGCTGGATGGAAAGCAGTCAGTCATCGACTCCGCCGAGACCAATCTTTTTACGTTCTGCCAGGAAACCCCCAAAACCTTCTGGGCAAGCCTGATTCTCAACGTAGCATGTCATGGCATGGCGATATTGGAAGTCTATATTCTGCTGCACTTCATGGGCGCAAGAACCGGGCTTCTCGGAGCATTCGTGCTAGAAGCCTTCACGAAGTTAATCAATGTCGTGGGCGCATTGAATCCTGGAAACTTCGGCACCTATGAGGGCGGAAACATGATTCTCACTCGGCTGCTTGGTATTGCAGGCGCAGCAGGATTGACCCTGGGACTGTGCCGACGAGCGCGGTCCCTTTTCTGGAAGGCCATCGGGTTCTTGTGTTTGGTTGCGATGTCGAAATCAACCCAGCAAGCACGCCGGAGTCTCCCGGTACGCTATAACGCTGTCGAGGTGAGCTGATTTGAGATGCAGTGATGCGGGGCGGAAATCGCGGTGCGCTTGGATGTTGTGCACGGCGCGCCCTGCCAGAAAGTCAGGCCAGTCTACGAGAACGCGAGAGACCAGAGAAGCAGAGCAACTTCGGGAGAAACACTCATGTCTACTTATCTGATTACCGGCATTGCGGGGTTTATTGGGTCGTCACTGGCAAGAGCTATGCTGCAGCGAGGGCACCGGGTGCGAGGAATCGACAACTTCTCGACCGGCAAACCAGAGAATATCGCCGAAATCATCGATCGGATTGATTTTCGCGAGGCTGATCTGCTCGATTTGGAGGCGACGCAGCAGGCCTGCCGCGATGTGGACTATGTGCTGCACGAGGCGGCGATCCCATCGGTGCCGCGCTCGATCAATAAGCCACTAGAAACCAACTGCGCCAACGTTGATGGGACCCTGAACCTATTGATTGCAGCACGCGATGCGAAAGTGGGGCGTGTCATCTATGCGGCATCGTCCTCGGCGTATGGTGATGCACCAACGCTGCCGAAGCGCGAGGACATGGCTCCCAACCCAATTTCTCCCTACGCCGTTTCCAAACTTGCAGGAGAGTACTACATGACGTCGTTCTGGCGCTGCTACGGTCTGGAGACGGTGTGCCTGCGATACTTCAATGTTTTTGGGCCGCGGCAGGATCCGCACTCGCCGTACTCCGGGGTGCTGGCGAAATTCATCACACAAATGCTGACTGGAGAACAGCCGGGAATTTTTGGCGATGGCAAGCATAGCCGCGATTTCACCTATATCGAGAACGTGGTGCAGGCGAACTTGCTCGCTTGCACGGCGCCAGCCAAGGATGTGGTGGGCAGGGTCTTCAATATCGCCAGCGGGCGGCGAATCGAACTGAACGAAATGTATTGGGGTTTGCAGAAACTCACGGGATATTCTGCTCCGGCAAAATATGGACCGGAGAGGCAAGGCGATGTGAAACATTCGCTGGCCGATCTGTCATGGGCAGAGAAATACCTGGGATATCGCCCGACAGTAAGTTTCGAAGAGGGCTTGCGACAAACCGTAGAGTGGTATCGAACAGTGGAAGTCGGGAGCCGGGAAGTGATGGTCAGCGGCTAGTTCGCTTCCTTGCCTTTGTTTGTGACCGCGGAAGAGGAGACTGATGCGATTCCGACGATGGCTCCTCACTCGTGCAAGGCGCTTGCTGTGCCGACTTTAATTTTCTTCATACGAACTGGATCCTGGTCGACGACAAAAAAGGAAATCCCCGGGCACAAATGCGATGGGGGGAGGGATAGGCATGCCGGCCTCGAATACTTATGTACGATCTGCATCGGTTGCTCTTCCATCCGCCGACAGCTGTCGCGCTTCAAGTATTGTTGCTTTCGGCTGTGTACTCGTCGTGATCGGCGCATATTGTTTTTGTCCGAGCGTATTTGCGCAGACATCGGATTCCCAATCAGCGGAAGAGCCGGCCAAGTCATGGACAGCCACAACCGACTTGAAGAGCGACGATTTAATTCCTCAACGTATTCCCATGCGCATCATCGAAAGCCATAGCCAGAATGGCAACCGGACGTTGGACCAGCGATCGGTCGAGATCCGCGGCTCCGATGGCCATTTCAAACCTTATCAGGACATCGAAAAGGAAACGCTGCAGGTAGACGCCGCTACGGTACGGACCACGACGCGTACGTTCGGTCAAGACGCAAATGGGCGGAAAGCCCTAGTGCAGGCAACGGAAGAGGAGAAACACATCCTGCCCGGCGAGGGCTCGAATATAGCGCGCGCGACCTACAACCCCGATGTCAATGGAAGGCTTCAAGCAGTTCAGCGCGAAATCGTGGAGACGAAAAGGCTCGGGACGGACACGGAGGAGACAAACGTTACCGTGATGCTCCCAAGCGTCAACGGCGGTTTGGCTCCAGCGTTCAAGACGTACGAGCGCCGCAAGCGAGCCGCGAACGATACGGTGGAAACTGAAAAAACCACATGGTTTCTGGACGTTAACGGAAACTGGCAAGTGAGGGAAGTACGCCAAGCCACTACCCGGCAAGAAGGGACGAACCGCACCACCGAGGAGCGCGTTTCCCGGCTCGACTCCGAAGGCAAGCTAGGGGAAGCCTCTCAGGTCGTGAGCCAGGAGTCGGAGAGCACTTCCGGAGAAAAGCGCAGCGTCGTGGAAACCTATTCCATCGATGTCCCAGGTGCCACGCGGGACGGTAGCCTGCACCTCGTTGAGCGCAAAACCAGTACCGAGAGATCGAGTTCCACTGGTGAGCGAGCGACCGAACAAAAAGTCGAACAGACCAATCCGGGCGATCCCGGCTCGGGTCTCCGCGTGTCCGTATTGGTTGACGGCAGGACGGTTCCCGGACCTTCGGGAGAACAGTCCACAGTAACCATTCGAGCGCGCGACTCGAACGGGAAGTTTGGAATCGTCTCGGTTGATACGACGAAGTCGGACCGGATCCCCACCGTTCAGGTTCAGCAAACGCCTGCCGAAAAACCGTAATAAAGCTATCGCAGATCGATTTATGGCGACTCCAACTACAGGCCAGCGGCTGGGACTGACTTCGGCTTGCTGCCCAGATTCGGTCAGTGCCCTTGGCAGGTCATTCGATGTCTGTGTCGGAGCTTCCGATCCAATTGGTAGAGGGTTATTTTCATCCACTTGCAACTGGCTCCCTCTGGCAGCCGGATTGCGAATACGAAGTGCGATCTTCAAATTGCTCCAGGGGAGTAGGCCATGCTCGGAGAACTGATGAACATCCCGACTGACACACTCATTGACATGCTGTACATAATCCTCGCCGGAGAAGTCGCTATCAGTGCCAGCGCTGCTGCGGAAATCGAACAGATTCAACGCGAGTTGCAAAGTAGAGGCGGGGAGCAATGCTGGACCTTTCAAACTGTTAACTGAGAGAAGCGCGCATCGGTTTTTGGATGAGTGTTGAACCACGACGAAGGCGACGTTTGCTAAGCCGCAGAGTGTCGGAAGAGCACAAATACGAGTAAGGAATGGAAAAAATGATCTCGCTAACCGGAATTGAAGAACTGGCCGGACCACTGAGCGCCGAAGGGATTGCACGATCAACCGTTGCAGGTGCGCCGCTAGGCGCCGATGAGCTGAATAGAATCGATGCTTTTTGGCGCGCGTGCAAATACCTTGCTCTAGGAATGATCTACCTTCAGGCGAATCCGCTCTTACGGGAGCCCCTAAAACCAGAACATATCAAGAGCCGACTGCTCGGCCATTGGGGCTCAAGCCCAGGGCTCGCCTTCATCTACACCCATCTGAGTCGTCTTATAAAGAGAGACGACCTCGAGATGATCTTTCTCGCAGGGCCGGGACACGGGGCGCCGGGAGTGTTAGCGCCTATATATCTGGAAGGCACGTACAGTGAAATCTATCCGGAGAAAAGCGGGGATGAGAAAGGCCTGCGCGAGTTCTTCAAGCAGTTCTCATTCCCTGGCGGTATTGGCAGCCACTGTACTCCAGAAACGCCGGGTTCGATTCATGAAGGAGGCGAACTGGGATATGTCCTCTCGCACGCCTGCGGAGCGGCGTTCGACAATCCCGAGCTGATCGTTGCGGCCGTGGTGGGGGATGGCGAAGCCGAAACTGGGCCGCTGGCGACCTCATGGCACATCAGCAAGTTTCTGAATCCGATCCGCGATGGAGCTGTATTACCGATACTTCACCTTAACGGATACAAGATCAACAACCCGACTCTGCTGGCGCGAATCACTCATCAAGAATTGGAAGATCTGTTACGCGGGTATGGCTGGACTCCTTACTTTGTGGAGGGCTCTGACCATGACAGCATGCACCAGGCAATGGCAGCCACGCTTGAGCGTTGCATTGCCGACATCAAGACCCATCAGGAAGAATGCCGGAAGACGGGCGTTGCCACGCGACCACGCTGGCCCATGGTGGTGTTGCGTTCGCCAAAAGGCTGGGGTGCTCCGCGAGAGGTGGACGGACATCGGCTCGAAGGCTTCTGGCGTTCGCATCAGGTCCCGCTGGCGGACGTCAAGACTAAACCGGAACACCTGCGCATGCTTGAGAACTGGATGCGATCATTCAAGCCGGAAGAACTCTTCGACGAATGCGGGAGAGTGCGACCGGAGATCGCCGCATTTGCGCCGAAAGGGCAGCGCCGCATGAGCGCCAGTCCGCACGCGAATGCAGAGCTCAGGAAAACACTGCGGTTACCCGACTTTCGCGACTACGCCATCAAGATTGAGCGCCCGGGAAATATCGAAGTAGAGAATGTGCCGCCGCTGGGTGTGTTTCTGCGGGACATCATGAAACGGAATATGAACGCCTTCCGGGTTTTTGCGCCCGACGAGAACACGTCCAACAAGCTGGACGCAATTTACCAGGCTTCGAAGAAATTCTGGATCGCTGAAAGTTTCCCCGAAGACCGTGATGGAACAGAACTGGCTTCGGACGGACGCGTTGTCGAAATGTTGAGCGAGCACACGATGGAAGGCATGCTCGAGGGCTACTTGCTTACCGGTCGCAACGGCTTTCTATCGTCTTATGAAGCTTTTGTGCACGTGATCGACTCGATGTTCAATCAGCATGCCAAATGGTTGTCGATCTGCAATCATTTATCTTGGCGCCGCAAGATTGCATCGCTGAACCTTCTCATTACCTCAACCGTGTGGCGTCAGGATCACAATGGCTTTACGCACCAGGATCCGGGGTTTCTGGATGTAGTGCTCAACAAGAGTGCCGCAGTAACCCGCATCTACCTCCCGCCGGATGCCAATTGTCTGTTGTCCGTAGCAGATCATTGCCTGCGCTCGGAAAACTACATCAACGTTATTGTCTCGGACAAACAGCGCCATCTGCAGTACCTGGATATTGGTGCTGCCATTACCCACTGCACAAAGGGCATCGGCATCTGGAATTGGGCCAGTAATGATGAAGGCCAGGAACCCGATGTTGTTCTTGCTGCCGCGGGTGATATCCCCACCCAGGAAGCGTTGGCCGCGACGGCACTGCTCCGGGAACGATTCCCTGACTTGAAAATCCGATTCGTTAACGTGGTTGACTTGTTCAAGCTGCAACCTCGCAACGAACATCCCCACGGCTTGACGGATCGAGATTTCGATTCTCTCTTTACGACCGACAAGCCGATCATCTTTAACTTCCATGGCTATCCCTGGCTCATTCACCGTCTCGCCTATCGCCGCACAAACCACCGCAACCTGCATGTGCGCGGTTACAAGGAGAAAGGCAACATCAACACGCCCATGGAGTTGGCAATCAACAACCAGACGGACCGGTTCAGTCTGGCGATCGACGCGATTGACCGCGTCCCAAAACTGCAGCGGATCGGCGCGCACGCCAAAGAAGAATTCCGCGATCGCCAGATCGCATGCCGACGTCATGCTTACGAGTACGGGATCGACAGTCCTGAGATCAGCGGTTGGAAGTGGCCTTACGACAAGAAGTGAAGTGAGCGAATGTCAGCAATTGCTGTGGACTGCGGCACTATGAAGGTCACAACGCGTGCGAATTACAACCTTTGCGTATCACATAAATTGTCCCGGTGAGGTGTGGGCCAGCCGGCGCATTCTCGCAGATCGGAGAGGAGTCGATCATGATTACTAAGGCCGCCGCAAAGCGGCAAGCAGTGCCGGATACTGAGAAACTCACCGCCAAGTACGGATGTGGTCCCGTGCACTTCTCCGGAACGGACGAAGCACTGTATGAACGGCACTTGCTGTTCGACAGTGGCGTCGATCTTGCGGCCGCGACTGCGCGTGACCGGTTCGAGGCCCTTGCGCGGTCGGTGCGAGACATTCTATCTCAGAGATGGCTCTTGACCGAGAAGACTTACGAGGAGAAGAGCCCCAAGCGCCTCTATTACCTTTCGATGGAGTTTCTCATCGGCCGCTCACTCGCGAATAATGTTACAAACCTTCTGCTCGCTCCGCTCACAGACCAGTTCACCCAGGACAAGAAGCTGAACCTGCTCGAGATATTGGAGCAGGAGCCGGATGCGGGACTCGGCAACGGTGGGCTTGGACGTCTGGCAGCATGCTTCATTGAATCGGCCGCGACCTTGCAGCTACCGGCGATGGGGTATGGATTGCGATATGAATACGGCATCTTCAGGCAATCGATCCAGAAGGGATGGCAGCAGGAAATGCCGGACAACTGGCTCCGCTCTCCCGATCCGTGGGAGATCGCTCGTCCGAACGAGAAGGTGGAAGTCAGCGTGGGTTGCTCGTTCGAGCTCAGCGGAGGCAGTCTGCGCCCCGTGCCGGGACGTCCATCGACTCTGATCGGCATCCCATTCGACCGTCCTGTAATCGGGTATGGCGGTTCCACCATCAACACACTTCGCCTCTGGGCCGCGGCCGCGCCGGACTTCTTCAACTTTGAAGAGTTCTCTCACGGCGATTTTGTAGAAGCGTTTACTCAGACCCTTGGGGCCGAAACCCTGACCCGCGTTCTATATCCCGATGATTCAGGATTCAGGGGGCAAGCTCTACGCCTGCTGCAGGAGTACTTCCTTGTTGCCTGCTCGTTGGCAGATGCGGTGCGCCGCTTCCAGCGCTCCAATTCGGATTGGAGCCTGTTTGCAGAGAAAGTGGCGATTCAGATGAACGATACCCACCCCTCTCTGGCGGTGCCGGAACTCATGCGAATTCTGTTGGATCAGGTGCACCTCGAATGGGACGAAGCCTGGCATATCACACAGAACACGCTGGCATACACGAATCATACTTTGTTGCCCGAAGCGCTTGAAAAATGGCCTGTGGCTTGGTTTGAAGAAATGCTGCCCAGGCAACTTGAGATCATCTATGAAATCAACCGCCGTTTTCTGGGCGATGTTCGCGGGCGGTTTCCTGCCGACAAAGACCGCATTCAGCGCGTGAGCCTTGTCGAAGATGGCCCCGAGAGCAAGGTTCGCATGGCCAATCTGGCGGTCGTAGGTTCTCACAGCACCAACGGGGTGGCAGAGATTCACTCCAAGCTGTTGCGCGAAACGACACTGAAAGACCTCGCAGAGATCTTTCCGCAACGTTTTAACAACAAAACGAATGGAGTCACACCCCGGCGCTGGCTGCAATTATGCAATCCCGGACTTTCTGGACTCATCACTGATGCCATTGGAGATGGCTGGATCGGTGACTTAAGCGAATTGAGCAAGCTCAAAGCATTCACCGAAGACAATGACTTCTGTGATGACTTCCGCAAAGCCAAGCGAAATGCCAAGCGACAATTCTGTGATTGGCTCCGCTGGTCCACAGGGCAGACCGTTGATCCGGAGTCGATCTTCGATTGCCAGGTCAAACGCATCCACGAGTACAAACGCCAATTCCTGAATGCACTGCGGATCGTTGTGCTCTACAACCGGCTGCGCCAGGACCCGGGGCTCAACCTGTACCCACGTACGTTCCTTTTCGCTGGCAAGGCCGCGCCTGCCTACCGGCTCGCCAAGGTGATCATCAAGTTCATTAACAATCTGGCTGCGACCATCGACGGCGACCCCACAGTACGAGAACGGCTCAAGGTGGTATTCCTGCCCGACTACTGCGTCTCGCTTGCGGAGCACCTCATTCCCGCCAGTGACGTCTCCAACCAGATCTCGACGGCAGGCTATGAAGCCAGTGGGACAAGCAACATGAAGTTCATGATGAACGGCGCATTGACGATCGGCACACGCGACGGCGCGACGATTGAGATGGCAGCAGAGGCGGGCGAGGAGAACTTCTTCCTGTTCGGTTTGACGGCTGAGCAGGTGATTGATAGTCGCGGCTGGTATAACCCGCTCTGGCACTACCAACACGATCCGGAGACCCGTCAAGCCCTGGACTTGATTTTCTCGGATTATTTCAGCCGCTATGAGCCGGGTGTCTTCGAGCCGTTGCGCGACATGTTGCTGACGCACGGCGATCACTACATGCACCTGGCGGACCTGAACTCGTACCTCGAAGCAGACGAGCGGCTCTGCGCGCTCTATGCCAATCCCGACGAGTGGGCGCGCAAGGCCATCTTGAATGTAGCAGGTTCGGGGAAGTTCTCCAGCGACCGCACCATTGCGGAATATGCCGAAAAAATCTGGAATGTAAAGCCGTGTCCAATACCAGAGAAAGCGTAGCTACCGCGCACTGTCCCGTGCTCGTTATGTGACTAAGAAAGAATACGAACTCCTACTAGTGGTCTGCTACCGACGATAGAGCTGGGCCAACCCTGTCGGCAGGAAGCGGCAAACGTTGCAAGCAGACGCGCGAAGCGACTCGCCGACGAGTTTGGAAGGAACTGAGAAAGGACAAAACAAGTGTTAACGCAACATACTGAAAGGAGAAGTACGATGTGGCAAAAATCTCGAAACTGGACGGCAAAGTTTTGTCCTGCATTGGTTCTGGCGCTCGTCGCGTGCTCCGTGACATACGCGCAGGACGTGAGAACCAACTATATGCCGGGAACTGATTTTTCAAAATACCACACCTATGCATGGGTCGACGAGGTGCAAGGCGTACCTGCGGTAGGTGGCCATCCCGACCAGATCCTGGACACCCAGGTCAAGCAGGCAGTCGATTCACAAATGGCGGCCAAGGGCATCACCAAGGTGGTGGACGGCGGTAAAGCTGATTTACTCCTGGGCTACCAGCTCGCGATCGATCGGGAGAAGCAGATAAACGGCTTCGCCTCCGGCATGGGCGGCTGGGGTCCGTGGGGGGGCGGCCTCGATTCATTTTCGGCCAGCACTTCAAGCAATTACATTGGCACTTTCGTCGTCGGTATGTATGACCCTTCTGCAAAGAAGCTGGTTTGGATAGGAGCTGCGCAACATGCGATTGAGCCCAGCAAAAAACAGGAGAAAAACCAGGAAAGGCTGAATAAAGGAGCGCAAAAGCTGCTGAAGGACTTTCCTCCGGGGCGCGGCAAATAGACACTCCGACTCTGATGAAGCAGAGAACCACCACTCTGGTTGCACGCGGTCGGCAATTAAGCTGTCGGTCGACGAACAGCTCCCCCAGAAAGGCCTCACCAAGGTCGAGAAGGACCCGGACTTTTACTTTGGCTCTCAGGCTGTGATCAACCTGAAAA
>Ga0075021_10000561_pt1 | contig 19345 bp, 21 predicted proteins | sample ColStrG_CSR_2012_FD_72749 | JGI IMG/M metagenome (GOLD analysis project Ga0075021, IMG submission 72749) | Freshwater sediment microbial communities in response to fracking from Pennsylvania, USA - Cold Stream Run_MetaG_CSR_2012 | ecosystem: Environmental > Aquatic > Freshwater > Creek >...
CCAGGAGTTCGAGACCAATGTGCCTGCGGCACATGGCTCAACTGCCGCATTCGGTGACCCAATATAAAGGAGAAATATGAGGTTTGCCCATACAAACATCGTTGCAAAGGACTGGAAACTATTATCTTATTTTTATATCAATGTGTTTGATTGTAAGGTAAAACCTCCTGAAAGAAAGCTATCCGGAGACTGGTTGGACAATGCTACAGGTTTGGAAAATGCAGCCTTAGAAGGTGTTCACCTATTACTCCCCGGCCATGGCGAAAACGGACCCACTCTTGAAATCTTTTCGTATAGAAATATCCATGAATGTGAGCCATTAATGGCGAACTACACTGGATTTACCCATATTGCTTTTGAGGTAGACGACGTAGATCGAACATTACACGCGGCTATGAAAAGCGGAGGAAAATCATTAGGCAACATCACTAAAAAGATAGTTGCAGGCATTGGTATTTTGAAATTTGTTTATTTCAGAGATCCAGAGGGTAACATTGTTGAAATTCAATCATGGGGAAAGTAAGCGCACCGAACAACACCGGAAGCGACCGCATCAACTCCGACGTGCAATTCCGCTGCACTCCATTGCCCGCTATTATGCGAAACGTTAGAGGTAATCATGATCGATAAGGCATTCGCCGACCATTTTGCGGCTGACTGGATTGATTCTTGGAATCAGCATGACCTTGTTCGTATTTTGTCGCATTACACCGACGATTTTGAAATGTCGTCACCTGTCATCATCAAGGTGGCCGGTGAATCGTCAGGGACATTAAAGGGCAAGGACGCTGTGGGTTCCTATTGGGCTAAAGCCCTTCAAGTGGTTCCGAATCTTCATTTTGAGCTGGTTGCCACGCTTGTCGGCGTAAACAGCATCAACCTTTACTACAAAGGTGTCCGTGGCCCATCCGCAGAGGTGTTTCATTTCAACCAAGATGGTAAAGTTACGAGGGCATATGCACATTACCTCTAACCCTGCACTCAAGCGGGACTGCGCTGATAAAACATCGCGCAGCCCCTTAGCTCCGTTAGGGCTCATGTGAGCATATCGGAAACCGACCTCCAGCAGCAGCTCTTTGAAATCACGCAAGGCAGCTCGTGGTTCATGGAAGCACTCGCCGCCGTGCGCCAATTGGCGCTCCCCGACTGGTGCATCGGTGCGGGAGCCATTCGAAATCTCGTCTGGGATGCCTTGCACAACAAGGTCTCACCCTCGCAGCTATCCGATGTAGATGTCGCCTACTTCGATCTCATTGATGTCTCGCCACGGCGAGACCAAGAACTACAGAGCCGGCTCTTAGCGCTTCATCCGGCCGTTCCCTGGGAGGTCACGAATCAAGCGGGTGTCCATCATTGGTTTGAAAGCCACTTCGGGCACGCTGTCGAACCGTTGCACTCGCTTCAAGAAGCGGTTGCATCGTGGCCTGAGTTCGCTACGTCCGTTGGTATATCGCTAGAACAAGACAATTCGCTGCGAGTGCTTGCGCCGTACGGACTGAAAGATCTGTTCGACATTGTTGTTCGCCGAAATCCGGCACGCGTCAGCGTCGAGACCTATCGTCAAAGAGTCGCGCAGAAGCGCTATGCTGAACGCTGGCCAAGAGTCAGAGTCGTGCCATGCTGAAGCTGAGCCCTAACCCTTCCGTCAAGCGGACCCGCCTACGGCGGTCCGCTTAAGTCAAACGTTGGGAGGGGAAAATTATGAACGAAAGGAAATACAAGCACGTGAATGCCCGGAAGGAAGCCTTGTCATCCATATCTAAAGGGGATTAACAAAATATGAAACTCATCGCCATCAATGGCAGTCCAAGAAAGAACTGGAATACCGCAACATTACTGAAGAACGCACTTGCCGGGGCAGAGGCCATGGGAGCAGAAACTGAGCTTATCCATCTCTATGATCTCACATTCAAAGGCTGCACAAGCTGTTTCTTATGCAAAATGATTGATGGGCCGCACAGTGGCAGATGCGCTATGAAAGACGATCTTACGCCCATACTCAAACAGATCGAAGAGAAAGCCGATGCAGTTATTTTGGGAACGCCGATATACTTCGGAGCAATGACCGGCGAGATGCGGTCATTTATAGAGCGCCTTCTCTTTGCGCCCATAATATATTCACAGCCTCTCCGTTCTGTCTTCCCGCGCAAAATCCGAACGGGCATCATCTACACAATGAACGCGCCTGAGGAAATGAGCGTGCAACGTGGTTACGGTACAATGTTCAGTGCTACTGAGGCGTCACTTCGCCTGGTCTTCGGCTCTGCTGAGACGTTCTGCTGTTTTGACACATATCAGTTCCAGGACTATTCTAAAGTCGTCATGGAGTATTTTGATTCAATGAAGAAGGCGGCAAGACGCAAGGCAGTTTTTCCTGATGACCGCAGAAAAGCATTTGAGTTCGGCCACCGTCTCGTAACCGACGCATAACTACCACCATGCACAAAGTACTAAAGAAATGAATAAAAAACAATTCGAAAAGCTAAGAAACAACTTACCTAAATTCCCTGGCATTCAAGGTCGAGAAAAATACTTTGACTCAGCTGTTTTGGTGCCTTTTATATTCCTTAACAATGAATATCATTTGTTGTTTCAAAAAAGGTCTCCCTCAATAAGCCAAGGAAGTGAGATTTGTTTTCCCGGGGGCAAATATGACCCTATCCTTGACCTCGACTTTAAAAGCACTGCCATTAGAGAGATTAGCGAAGAACTTGGTATTGGAAAAAACAGCATAAAAGTAGTCGCCCAATTGGACACCATTGTTGCCCCAATGGGAGCAATCGTAGAGCCGTATATAGGGTTGTTGGACAAAACTCTTCTTGATGAAATCAAAATAGATGACAAGGAAGTCGAAGAGATCTTCGTCATACCGCTGTCATATTTCAAGAATATGGAAGTCGAAAAATATAATGTAAGACTTGAAATTCAGCCCTCTTTCACGGACGAAGCCGGCAACGAGATACTACTGCTGCCAAGCAAGGAGCTTGGACTTCCTGACAAATATCAAAAACCCTGGGGCGGCAAAAAATACAGAGTCTTAGTTTATAAAACAAACCATGGTGTTATCTGGGGAATAACAGCAGAGATAATATACGAGCTACTACAAAAATCTACATAGCTGCATAACCAGAGCGCTGGTGCGGCCGAGCCGCACAGCGTCGAACCGTTAGGCCTCAGAGAGGATATGGATGAAAAGGATTTGTGTAAACTGCGGATCAAGCCCTGGCTTTAACCCATGCTACATAGCGATGGCTCAACGACTTGGACAAGCATTGGTTGACCGAAATCATGAACTCGTCTATGGCGGAGCTGATGTTGGATTAATGGGACAAGTTGCCGACACCGTTATGAAAGCCGGTGGGGTTGTTATCGGAGTGATTCCAAAGTCATTTGCTCATAAGGTATCTCGCCAAGGGCTGACGGAGTTGCACGTGGTTGATTCGATGCACGAAAGGAAGACCATGATGTTCGACCTTTCGGATGCTTTCATTGCGCTGCCGGGCGGATTCGGAACACTTGAAGAGGTCGCCGAAATACTCACTTGGGGGCAACTTGGATTGCATACGAAGCCGTGTGGCCTGATAAACGTGGACGGATATTTTGACCTACTGTTGTCGTTCTTGGACAACGCAGTTTCGAAGGGTTTCATGAAGCAGGAACATCGAGCGATGCTCCTCGTTTCAAATGCGCCGGAGGATATGCTGAAGCGGCTTGAGGCCTACCGCGCACCGAAAGTTGAGAAATGGGTGGGGGTTAAGATGAGGACATAACAATGCCACGCACACGGACGGGAATTCCGCTGCGCTCCATTCCCGCCGGTGATGGTCGCATTAGAAGGACCCTGCGGGCGCAGGAAAATAGGAGAGATAATTTGTCTAAAAATGAGCGAGGTGCTGGTGTCCAGGTTCTGATAGTTGGATCGGGGAAACTTGCTTCTGAACTACTTGAAAACCTAAACAGCTCAAGTATCACCAAAGTTCTACCTTGGACCCAACGAGATTCATCTCACGAAGGCAAAAGAATTGTTGTACACGCTGGCTCAGGACGTGAAATAGATGAAGTAGTGTCGTTCTGCTCCCGAAATCATCTAGTACTGATTGAGCTGTCTACATCTGATAATCTTGATACCGCGAAGATACCATTTCCGATTATTATTTGCCCAAACGTCAATATTCTAATGTTGAGATTTATGGCAATGCTTCAGAGCCAAGGTCATCTTTTCGCTCAATATAACAAGACAATACTTGAATCTCATCAGTCGACAAAGAAATCTGAACCCGGTACTGCAATAAGTATCGCCAATTCAATTGGCATGAAAGCAGATCAAATCATCTCGGTGCGAGATCCTCTGGTACAAGAAAGAGAGCTTGGAATTCCATCAGAGTACCTTTCCCGGCATGCCTATCATAGCATCCGTATAACCGACGGAAACGCCACTATACTGTTTGAAACAAAGGTTCTTGGTCAGGCTCCGTATTCTTTTGGATTGGCCCAGGTCATTGAAGGTATCTATCAAAGGGAACTAGAACCGATGAAATACGATGTCTTGACTTTGATACACAACGGATGGATATGAGGTTGGTAGTGGACGTTAAGTTTATTCAAGATAATGAAATATTAGACCTAACATCTGCTTCGACCGCGACAACGCTATGTCACGACTTTTGCATTCGCAAAACTCTCGCCATATACGCGTTGCGGGTCAAGCAAGCGTTAGGCTGACTAAAGCAACGTTATATAGAGTTGTACGTAATGACGTGCCAATAAATCATTTTCGTAGGAGTTATATTATGAGTGCTGAAAAGGTTAATTTGCAGACTTCTGCAAACAGTTTTTCCGAATTATTTAAATACCTAAAATTAGGTCAATTAAACGATCATATGTTAAATATCGTTCAAGCAAAAGACCGAACTCTTGATTTTCATACTCATGAAGAATCGGATGAAATGTTCTATATAATTGAAGGTAAAATGCAAATAGAATTTAAAGACAATATTGTGGATTTAAATGAAGGGGATTTTATAATTGTTCCCAAAGGAGTAATGCATCGTCCAGTTTGCAAAGAACTGGTTAAGGCATTATTAATTGAAAAAACGGGAACACTGACAAAAGATAATACCGGTGGTACATATCAAGGATAATATAACGCCAAGCAAAGGTCGCAACACAGTTTGGTCGCTTTAGGTTTGTCAATTTTGTTCGCCAAGAACTGCGGCAAGTGCCAGGCGTACAGCGACGGAGATATTAAGAAAAACGCAATGGAATTAAGACAGCTTCTCGGGTCATTCGACGGTTATGCGGAGAGGCTTTCCAACTTCCTGCCTGTGTTCAAGAACTATCCCGTTCAAGGAACTGCTCGGGCAGTTCGCGCAGGCAAACTGTCGGGGGTGCCGGAACGGAGACTGCAAGTATCCGCACTGCGGGGTCGCCCCCTGCTATAAACGAAAAGGAGTTGATTTTTGCTTTCAGTGCAATGATTTCCCGTGTGAAAGCACAAACTTTGATCTGAACTTGAAGCAGCGATGGATCGCCATAAACAAACATATGAAAGAGGTAGGCGTAGAGGCATATTACGAAGAGACCAATGATATACCACGATACCAATGGAATAACTAGAAACCGAAGAATCTTCAAAAATTTTCTTGACAGTGAACCAAAGTTCACCCATATTCATTTTTATGGTTCTTATAAACCTCCTCACTGTTAAGCGTGTTCTTAAAGCAGCATGGCACCTTCGTGCCGTGGCTGAGGGGGGATTCTATTAACTTTGAAGCTTGTGCAATTCGCTCACCTGGACCACAGGTTCTATGTCTGTGTAATTTGGAATATCCGCCAGAAGCGTATTGCCGACGATTGAAAATCCGGCTTCGTATTCCTGCAGGGTATTGAAGAGCAGGTAACCAACTGCAAAAAAAGGAGAAGACTTCTCATCAATTCCGGAATCGATTTCAGCGGATTGCAAACCGAACGGTTTGAGTTTGTCGCGTACAAGTTCCATATGTTTGTCTATATAATATTTCAAATCGAAGCATGTTCCGCCGGAGCGGGGGTATAGAATCGCTACCCGTATCATGTATTTCCCCTTTCGCAGTGTTTTTTAAAGATTATTGCGTGTGCTTTCAGTCCCGACCAATGACCAAGCAAAGAATTTTTCCCCAAATCGGTCTTTATGGACAAAATCATTTAAACTCTTACGATTAGCGGTGCCTATCTGTTGGTCCGGATACCCTATGGGGATGAGTGACACAAGCTCATAGTCTTCAGGAATATGGATTATCTTTTTGGCAGCAGTATGGTCGAACCACCCCACAACCACCGTTCCGAGCCCAAGTGCCTTAGCCTGATTGCACATATTCTGGGTCATGATGCCGATGTCATGCATAAACCAATCCCCCAGAATTGAACCGGGTTCTTTGCCGAAATACCCGGACAATTTTGTCTTCGCACACACGCAGATCAAAACTGCGGAGCTTACAATTGCCTTGAAGGCGGAATTATTCGAAGGAACTGTTTCCTGCAGATTATTTCGGATCTCAGGATCGGTAATCAGAACAAGTTCCCAGCATTGGGTGTTGTTCCAGGATTGCGCGCATTGAGCAGCTTGCAGTACTTTTACCAGCTCTTCCTGAAGAATAGCGTCTTGTTTATACCTGCGGATAGTTCTTCTCTCTTGAAGGATTGTCAAAAAATCAGTCATCATTTTTCTCCTTTGATTTCAAATTTAATAATTGCGTATATCTACCGCTTATTGCTCAGCAACGGAACCTCTTTAAATGCTACCATCGTTTCGAATTCCATGGTACTATACACCTCGCTGACATTTTTACAAGTACCCACTATTTTGTATGGTACTTACTTATTGGATAGTTTAAATCCAGACCGTGAGGCCCAGGGAACAATGAAAGCTTGCAAGGCAAAGGCAGGGAAGGATAGAAAATACTATTGCTATTTCGAACTGACCCTGCAGATAATCGGAGGGAAGTGGAAATCAATTATCCTCTATCATCTTGGAAACGAAAAAATCCTTCGGTTTGGCGAGTTGAAAAAAGCAATGCCGAATATTACGGAGAAAATGCTGACCCAGCAGCTTCGCGAACTAGAATCGGACAACCTGATAATCCGAAATGTGTACAAACAGGTTCCCCCAAAGGTTGAATACTCTTTAACGGAATTCGGTGAAAAGGTGCTGCCCGTTTTGGCACAGCTCCGGGAAATAGGCATTCAATATGAACAGCATTTCGAACTCTCCGGGCATTATAAGGATAATCCCGAATATGAACAGCCATGCGGGCTGCGAAAATCATCGGGGACAGCCCCCAAACTCCTTAGAAAATAATATAACAATGCATAAGCCGAAAAAGCCCGGCTCCGGTTAGCCGGACGTCATCCCAAGGGAGGAACACCATGAACTACGAAGACATCCTTGAGACCCTCGCACCCTGTGGCCTGAACTGCGGCAAGTGCCTGGCATGCCGTGAAGGTGACATTAAAAAACATGCCCTGGAGTTAAAACGGCTGCTCGGACCATTCGACAGCTATGCGGAGAGGTTTTCCAACTTTCTGCCTGTGTTCAAAAACTATCCCGCATTCAAAGAGCTGCTGAATCAATTCAGCGAGGGGAATTGTAAGGGATGCCGCCAAGGCGACTGCAAGTATCCGCATTGCTGCGTCGCGCCCTGCTACAAACAAAAGGGAGTAGATTTCTGCTTTCAGTGCGGCGAATTCCCCTGTGACAAGACGAACTTCGACCCGAACCTTCACAAACGTTGGCTTGCGACGAACCAGCGGATGCAAGAAGTTGGGATCGAGATGTATTTCGAGGAAACAAAGGACCAGCCGAGATACAGAGACACGTAATCTGTGCGTCATTTTTAAACACTATTTTGAACTAACAAATTTTTAATCGCAAGGTCGAATGCACACAGGAAGGAACTTGTCTGATGACAACATTTAGACTTGGCGTAGGGAACGCCCCCTGTCGAACCCCTTGCAATTTACAAGTTTTTATATTATCCACGTCTCATACAAACGACACAGTGTGTCTGCATTTGTGGGATTTGGAAGCATGGATACCCATAATGGGGATCCTGGGAGTTTTCTAAAAGTAGAATAGCCCGAAAGAGGGCCATGATGAAACGGAAAAGTTCTATAAAATATAAAACAAGTGATATCTGCAGTCGCTTCGACATCTCCCGCGCCACACTAATTCGATGGGAAAGTAAAGGCATGCTGGCCGAGATTGAGCGTGACTGGCGTGGATGGAGGGTTTACACCGAGTGCAATCTTAAAAATATTGAAAAAATCATGAAGAGTGGGAAGGCCTTTTGATAGGACGTACAATCGCATTGCGAACGATGTTTTTACCAAAAAAAAGAGCCCATTAAACTAGATATAGGAGCAAACTACATAAAAAAATTAGAACTGGAACTTAGCGCGTGTAAGCAGGCAGAGGTTGAGGGCGCCAAAACCGAGGCCTTCTGGATAAGGAGCAACCTGTTCATGAATGGCGATTCTTTTGTCGTTGTTGATCGGCTCACTCGTTATGTCGATGAATTATTGGATGCCCGACGGCAAAATAACGCCGCCGCTATTCGCGGACGAACGCAAATGATTCTCATGGTTCTTCATAAGCTGCAAACAACCCACCGAGTATCTCCGCTTCCAAGCGATCTGATTCAAAAAATTGAATCCAATAAATTACGGGCTCATATTGATATGCCTGATGCCCCAAAAGAATATACAAATACTTGCTGGGATTGCTATGCCCATGGTGAGCACGTTACAGTAGACAAACGTGTGGACTCGACATGCGAAAAGTGTGGCTGGGTTCAGTGTCCAGAGTGTGGTGCGTGTCGCGACCCGAAGCATGGTGGCTGTATCGAACGAATATATCGAAAAAAGTTCCTGTCACGATAAAAATTTAAAGGATCTGCATTCTTATCATTCATTTCTTGACTTATTTTTTGGAGCAAGTACAATGGTTTATATCGGAACGGGTGCCCGGCCGGATTGGGCCGGAATATGCAACCATGCCAAAGGATGTACTTCTACCGTAACTTTTTGATCAAGCTTAAAAAACGCTTCTGCGTTCGAAGTGCTTGAGTAAAAGTTTTTAGAGAGGTTATTTGTTACTGCTGGTATGAAACGGATATTTTCAGGGTTATAGGGGAGGTAAATCAAGCGGGGGTACTTTTGGGGGTATGCCGAAAAATAGCATTGCGCATAATGATGTTATTTCAATTCATTGGACAATCTGTTTGATGGCCGCCGCCCCACCATTTATCAATCCAGTATTATCCAATGAAGTGCATAAGCCCATTAATTCAATGGGCTTATGATTTTTCCAATTCCTTTCGTGAAGCGACTATTTCCCCAGCATCCTCGATGCGGCATCCAATCCATGTAGGTTGTAATAACATTTATTATAAATCATAATTTTTGTTATACAGTAGTGATCGTCATGAAAATCAAGCATATTCGCTTCAGGTGTTGCCAATCCATAATTTTTGTTATATTTCACAACATACACAAAAAAACAAAACATCTAATTATTAAGAAGAATCAGCAGGCTTTTCATCTGGCATACTCCTTGCTCGTTATAACATTTTGAAGTAGTATGTAGTGGAAATTGCCGCAACAACCAGATGCAGAGATCGTTCATTATGGCGACTACGCAGGTTGAGAAAGGAGTAGGCATGTCGAACATAAACCAGGAATTCAAGTATCAAGACCCATTTCCACTCGGTCCGGACCAGACCAAGTATCGCCTGCTTACGAAGGAACATGTTTCAACGGGCGCCATGGATAGGCAGGAAGTGTTGAAGGTTGCTCCGGAGGGTCTTGCTTTTCTTGCCAATCAGGCCCTGCGTGATGTTTCTTTCTTGCTGCGCCCGAGCCATCTGGAGCAGGTGGCGGCGATTCTGTCCGATCCGGAATCCTCGCCCAATGATCGCGGCGTGGCCATTGCCATGCTGCGAAATGCCGAAGTGGCGTCCAAATTTGAGCTTCCCCTCTGCCAGGATACCGGCACGGCCACGATCGTAGGCAAAAAGGGACAACGGGTCTGGACCAACGTAAACGATGAAGAATATCTTACCAAAGGCGTTCATAAGACCTACACCGAGGAGAATCTGCGGTATTCGCAGACTGCCGGCTTGGATATGTACAAAGAAGTAAATACGGGAAACAACCTTCCGCCGCAGATCGATTTGTATGCCGTAGACGGCATGGAGTACAAATTTCTGTTTGTCACCAAAGGCGGCGGCTCCGCAAACAAGACCATGCTCTATCAGGAGACCAAGGCGGTCCTGAACCCGGCGTCCCTTGAAAAATTTCTTATCGAGAAAATGAAGAGCCTGGGCACGGCTGCATGCCCCCCGTACCACATCGCCTTCGTTATCGGCGGCACGTCTGCAGAAGCCTGTTTGAAGACCGTCAAGCTTGCAAGCGCCAAGTACCTGGACACGCTCCCGACCGAGGGAAGTAAATCCGGTCAGGCGTTCCGCGATATCGAACTCGAGAAAAAACTTCTCCAGGCTTCCTACAAGCTTGGGTATGGGGCCCAGTTCGGCGGCAAGCACTTTGCCCTTGATGTCCGAATCATCCGTCTTCCGCGCCACGGCGCGTCCTGCCCCATCGGCATGGGCGTCTCCTGCTCGGCGGACCGCAATATCAGGGCAAAAATCAATAAAGACGGAATCTGGCTCGAAGAACTGGAACGCAACCCGGGCCGCTTTATTCCCGAGAAGTTCCGCGGCAAACATGAACAGGGAACGAAGGTCGACCTGAACCGGCCTATGAACGAGGTCCTGGCCGAACTCACCAAACACGAGGTCGGCACCCTGCTGCTCTTGAACGGAACGATCGTCGTGGGCCGCGATATTGCCCATGCAAAATTCAAGGAGCGCATCGACAAGGGTGAGGGGATCGCGGACTATCTCAAAAAATACCCGATCTATTACGCCGGTCCGGCCAAGACGCCTCCGGGCAAGCCATCGGGATCGTTCGGCCCGACCACGGCCGGGCGCATGGACTCGTATGTTGATCTCCTGCAATCGCTCGGCGGCTCAATGATCATGATCGCCAAGGGAAACCGCAGCCAGCAGGTGACGGATGCGTGCAAGAAATACGGCGGATTCTATCTCGGCTCCATCGGCGGCCCGGCTGCCTTGCTCGCCGAAGAGAACATCAAAAAAGTAGAGTGTATCGATTACCCTGAACTCGGTATGGAAGCGGTCTGGAAGATCGAAGTTGATAATTTCCCGGCCTACATTCTTGTTGACGACAAGGGAAACGATCTGTACAAAAAAGTCTGTAAATAAGCCGCGTCCTGCGAAAGCAGGGGAAGCATATTAAACAACAGGTGCTTTTTAGGTCAAAAACCAGCACAAAATGCAAAAGGAGGTAAGAAAATTCTTACCTCCTTTTTCTTATCTTCAGAGACTTACCGCTACGAAAACAAACAGATACGGTTCCCCGGTCCTTTCGATCCGGCAACAAATAACCGCTTGACACAAAACAGCCCATATGATAAATTGTTAGCACTCTATGATGGCGAGTGCTAAGGTGGTTTTTTGACGTCCTGTGATATCTTATAGAAGGTAGTTGTATGGATTTAGATGAACGAAATAGGAGAGTTTTACAAGCTGTTATAGACAGTTATATTGAGGGCGGATCCCCCATTGGCTCCACGGTCCTGGTGAAGCGGTTTGATTTCGGGGTAAGTTCCGCTACGCTCCGGAATATAATGGCCGAACTTGAGGAGCTGGGATATCTTACCCATCCCCACACGTCAGCCGGAAGAATTCCGACGGACCTCGGTTATCGATACTATATTGACAGCCTGATCAGCATTGAGAACGATGCTGATGAAATAATAGAAGACCAGATCAGGAAGACCCCGACACTGCATGGCGAGGATTTTCATGACCTCATGGAGGAAGCAAGCAGGTTTCTGGCGACGCTCTCGCACTGCGCCGGCGTGGTGCTGACGCCATCCGAGTTCGAGGCAAATTACAAGCATATCGAGTTTGTGCGTTTGCGCGGCAGGCAGGTGCTCATCATTTTTGTGACCTCCACGGGCATTGTGCAGAATAAACTCATCGAGCTCGACGAGAGCATTCGACAGCAAGACCTGAATAGGTTCAGCTCCTATCTCGATGAGGAACTTGAACATGGGACCCTGGCAGCGGTCCGGCAGCGGCTGATCAAAAAACTGGAGGAGGAAAAGCTCCTCTTTATGCAGCTCATGGATGAGACCTTCCGGGCGAGCCAGGAGGTACACGAGCGCGAGAGTGAAAAAGTATACATCGGCGGGGCGTCCCAGATGCTGGAGAGCCCCGAGTTTGCGACGGTTGATAAGATGAAGGCGCTTCTCAAGGCCTTCGAAGACAAGTACAAGATGCTCAAGCTTCTCGACCGGAGCGCGGCTGCCCAGGGGATTAAGGTCTTTATCGGGTCCGAGAACCCGTACTTTGAGATGCAGGGGTGCAGCATGGTCGTGAGCAGCTATAAGGCAGGGCCGAATGTCGTGGGCACGCTCGGCGTGATCGGCCCCACGAGGATGCAGTACAAGCAGGTTATTCACGTGGTGGATTATACGTCAAAGCTGCTTTCAAAATTGTTGAGCGAGCGGTTTCAGCGGGGTATTGAGAAATGAAGAGTGAGTTTGATAACGTCCGGGAAGAGGATATGGAAGTGGTCCCTCCTGACGCGGAGGAACAGGCGGAAAAACCCACGATGGTTTCCGCGGAGGTTGAGCGGCTTACCCTGCTGCTCGATCAGAAGACCAAAGAGGCAGCCGAAGCGCACGAGAAGTACCTCCGGACCTCCGCTGATATCGAAAATTATCGCAAGCGCATGCAGCGTGATTTAGCGGAATTCCGCAAGTACGCAAACGAGCAGCTTGCGCTGGAACTGCTGCCTGTTGTTGATCATCTGGGACTGGCGCTCAAGCATGCGGCAGAATCCGGCGAGTCGGCTCAAGGTATGCGGGAGGGAGTGGAACTCGTGTATAAGCAGTTCCGCGATGTGCTCGAAAAGTTCGGCATCAAGGCTTTTGTTGCGGAGGGAGAGCCCTTTGATCCGGCCCGGCACGATGCGCTTATGCAGGTTGAATCCGGCGACGCGCCGGAGAATACCGTGGTGCAAGTGCTGCAGGACGGCTACCTATATTACGACAAGGTTCTGCGCCACGCGAAGGTGAGCGTGTCGAAGAAGCCGGCAGAAGACAAAAGTGAGAGTGAACCAAATGACGATTTATAAACCTCAATAAATGCATGATACAAATGTCAATGGCGACAACGAATGGTCATTGAACTTTGGCATTGCTTAGCGGTTGGAATTTCTGATTTCGATATTTTTTTAAGGAGGCTATTATGGCAAAAGTGATAGGTATTGATCTGGGTACGACGAACTCCTGTGTTGCGATCATGGAACACGGCGAGCCGGTCGTGATTCCGAACTCAGAAGGGAGCCGGACGACACCGTCCGTGGTGGCCATCACCGAAAGCGGTGAGCGGCTTGTAGGCCAGATCGCAAAGCGGCAGGCGATCACGAATCCCGATAACACGATATTTTCGATCAAACGCCTTGTCGGCAGAAAATATGATTCGACAGAGGTCACCGAGGCGAAGAAGCACCTTCCGTACAAGATCGTGAAGGCAGCGAACGGCGACGCGCATGTGGAAATCCGCGGCAAGGTTTACAGCCCCGCGGAGATCTCCGCCATGATCCTGCAGAAGATGAGACAGACCGCAGAGGATTATCTGGGCGAGAAAGTGACCGACGCGGTGATTACCGTGCCGGCATATTTCAACGACAGCCAGCGCCAGGCCACGAAGGACGCGGGCCTGATCGCGGGATTGAACGTACTTCGCATCATCAACGAGCCTACGGCCGCGTCATTGGCCTACGGCCTCGACAAGAAGAAGGACGAGACCATAGCGGTGTACGACCTGGGCGGCGGCACGTTCGACATCTCGATTCTCGAGTTGGGCGAGGGCGTGTTCGAGGTAAAATCGACGAACGGCGATACGTTCCTGGGCGGCGACGATTTCGACGACCGCATTATCAAGTGGCTGGCGGACGAGTTTCGGAAGGACCAGGGCATCGACCTCAGCAAGGACAAAATGGCGCTCCAGCGCCTGAAAGAAGGGGCGGAGAAGGCAAAGTGCGAGCTGTCCACGGTCATGGAGACCGAGATCAATTTGCCGTTCATCACCGCGGACGCGAGCGGACCGAAGCACCTTCTCTATAAGCTCTCGCGGGCGAAATTTGAACAACTGGTGGGCGACCTGATCGATAAGAGCATCAACCCGGTCAAGAAGGCGCTTGCTGACGCGGGCAAGACTATTGAGCAGATCAACGAGGCGGTCATGGTCGGCGGCCAGACGCGCACGCCCAGGGTGATTGCCGCGGTGAAGGAATTCTTTAAGAAGGACCCGCACCGCGGAGTGAACCCGGACGAAGTCGTTGCCATCGGCGCGGGAATCCAGGGCGCGGTCCTGACCGGCCAGGTGAAAGACGTGCTGCTGCTCGACGTGACGCCCTTGTCCCTCGGCATCGAGACCCTGGGCGGCGTGGCCACGAGGCTTATCGAACGGAACACCACGATCCCGACTAAGAAAAGCCAGGTGTTTTCCACCGCATCGGACAACCAGACCGCCGTCTCCATCCATGTGGTCCAGGGAGAACGTGAAATGGCCGCGGACAACAAGACTCTCGGCCGATTCGAACTGGTCGGCATCCCCCCGGCGCCCCGCGGCATGCCGCAGGTCGAAGTGACCTTTGATATCGACGCGAACGGCATTGTGCACGTCCTTGCCAAGGACCTCGGGACCGGCAGGGAACAGTCCATCAAGATCACGGCATCCTCCGGACTGAGCAAGGATGAAGTCGAGCGGGCAGTAAAGGAAGCCGAGGCGCATGGCGCGGAAGACAAAAAGAGACGCGAAGTCGCCGAGGCAAAGAACGAGATCGATACGCTCATCTACTCGGTTGAAAAATCCGCTACGGATTACGGGTCCAAGCTGTCCGAGACGGAGCGCACGGAGATTCAGAAAGCGCTCGAACAGGCCAAGAGCGTGAAAGACGGGCAGGATGTCGAGGCCATGAAGAAGGCGACGGCGGACCTCGCCAAGGCCTCTCACAAGCTCGCGGAGGAAGTCTATTCCAAAATCAACAAGGAACAGGCTGCCGGCTCCGGCGACGGCGGTGCAGCGGGAGCAACGGGCGGCGGCAACAAACCTGAAGAAAAGGTCGTGGATGCGGAGTTCGAGGAAGTAGATAAAGACAAGAAGTAAATTTACAGTTATCAATGCAGAGGACAGCAGGGGGAAGGGGAAGACCCTGTTCCCTGTTGTCCTCTTTTTTATGAAACGATTCACCACAGAGGACGCAACGAAGATTTGTTATTTGAAGGTGTTTTTCGGTTTGCGTTTCTTTGGGATTGAGAGACGAAGTATTTATGGCTAAAGATTATTACGCACTGCTCAATGTTCACAAGAACGCGACCGATGCCGATCTCAAGCGCGCCTACCGAAGACTTGCGCACGAATACCACCCTGACAAAAATCTCGGCAACAAGGAATCGGAAGAGAAGTTCAAGGAGATCAGCGAAGCGTACGAGGTCCTGTCCGATGCTCAGAAGCGGGCATACTACGACCAGTACGGAGTCGCGCCGGGCGCGTCGGGAGCCGGGCAGGGCCCCGGGGACATGGGCGACATCTTCGGGAATATTTTTGAAGAGTTTTTCGGCGGCGGCCGCGGCAGGAGTCGGGCAACAGCGGGAGATGATTTGCGGTACAATCTCCGGATCAGCTTTAATGAGGCGGCGTTCGGCACGACGACCAAGATCCGCGTCCCCCGCTGGGAGCGCTGCCCGGAATGTGAAGGGACCGGCGCCAAGTCCAAGGACGGCGTGATCACCTGCACGGCTTGCCGCGGCGCGGGCCAGGTCCGTATTCAGCAAGGGTTCTTCAGCATGACCCGCACCTGCTCACGGTGCGGCGGGGAAGGCAAGGTCATTACCGATCCCTGCAGAACATGCAACGGCCGGAAGCGGGTGGAGCGCGAACGCACGCTCTCGGTCAAGATTCCAGCCGGCGTAGAGACGGGCAACACGATCCGCTTGACCGGAGAAGGGGGCCTCGGCGCGTACGGCGGACCTCCCGGCGACCTCTATGTGTATCTCACGGTCGAGGAACATCCTCTTTTCAAACGGGAAGGGCAGGACGTTATTTGTGATATCCCGATCAGCTTTGCCCAGGCAGCTCTCGGTACGGAGCTCGAGGCGCCGACGCTCACGGGAAACGCAAAGCTGAAAATTCCCTCCGGGACCCAACCGGGCCAGGTCTTCAAACTGCGCGGCAAAGGGTTTCCGTATCTGCGAGGTTCGGGAACGGGCGACCAACTGTGCAGGGTTACTATCGAGGTCCCCGCAAAGCTTACGTCGAAACAGAAAGAACTGCTCCAGGAATTCGATTCCCTCAGCAACGATAACTCAACGCCGATCACCAAAGGGTTTTTCGATACAGTGAAAGAGGTGTTCGGAGACAAGGCGAAGAATTGATCTACGAGATGCATGTACTGGGCAAGGGCCTTCTCATCGGTTTTGTGATTGCCGCGCCCGTAGGGCCGATAGGCGTGCTCTGCGCGCGCCGCACGCTGATGCACGGGCGCAGGGCGGGGTTCTTTTCCGGTATGGGTGCGGCCACTGCTGACGCGCTCTATGGATTTATTGCCGCCTTCGGTCTGACCGTTGTATCGGACATGCTGATCTCACGGCAGTTCTGGCTCAGGCTGCTTGGGGGGGCGGTCCTCTGTGTCCTCGGAGTGAAGACACTCTTGAGCGAGCCCCAAGAAAAAAAAGACATCCCAAAATCGATAAAGCGATATGCCGGTATGTACACCTCCACGTTCCTTCTCACGCTCACGAACCCCATGACGATATTTTCTTTTGCCGCAGTTTTCGCCGGTCTCGGCCTGGCCGGCGCCAAGGGCAGCGCTGAGTCTGCCGGGATTTTGGTCCTCGGAGTCTTCCTCGGCTCCGGTCTTTGGTGGCTGTCTCTGGTCGGTATTTTAACCTTGTTTAAGAGAAGGTTCCAGCACCATGAATTGCAGTGGGTGAACAGGCTGGCCGGCATCATGATCGCGGGTTTTGGAGTTCTCGCTCTCCTCAGTTTGCTGTAAAAAAACACCGCGGTCGCGCCCGGCTTTTTTACAAAAGTGTGCTATAGTTATCAATATCTGCTCTGGACGAGAAACGATTTTTGCAAGAAAGAAACAACCCACGAACACCATACTCTTTGTGAGTAAAAAAAGGAGGAACACCCATGGATGCTCTTGAAATGGCTTTAAAGATGGAGACGGACGCAATACAGTTTTATACCGAGGCGGCAAAGAAGACGAAATACCCCGCCGGAAAGAAGATGTTCGAGACCATTTCTCAGGACGAGAAAAGACATCTCGAGATGATCTCCCAGATCATCAAGGGGCTTCAGGTAACCGCTAAAGACGTGAGTCCCATGAAGAACGTGAAGACGGTCTTCGAAACGATGAAAAACGAGATGATGAAGAAGGTTGCCGCGACTACGGACGAACTGGAGGCATTCAAGATCGCCATGCGGATGGAGAAGGAAGGCATGGAATTCTATAAAAAGACCCTCGCGAAGGCCAAGACGGACAAAGAGAAAGCCCTGCTCGAACGGCTGATCGGTGAGGAGCAGCAACACTACGCGATTTTCGCGAACTCGTATCAGTTCCTGGCGAACACGGGGAGCTGGTTCATGTGGGAAGAGCGCGGCATTGTGGAGGGCTGAGCCTTCACGCGCCTTTATTTTGTTTTGCGTTTTGAAAAGAGAAGAGCTCGGCATTGTCTGCCGAGCTCATTTTTTTGCTTCCTATTCCGCTCTCGGCTAACAGGAACTTTTGCATTTGCAGGTCAGAGCCATTTTCTTCGTCACCTTCTTAATCGTCATAAAAACCTCCTTTCTTACGTGTTCTTTCCCGGAGGGCGCCGGTACTCGTGCCGCACCAGGAACGATTTAAAGCTATTGTTATAGTATACCATAAAGCATACAGCGGTAAAGGTCCTTCCCCCCCTTGCCTTGAATAAGTTCCGCCCGGTAACGGCATCCTCCACGGCAAACTTCGAGGAACTCACAATTGCATTTGAGGTCTTTCAGCCGGATCGGTTGAACCCTCTGCCATGCAGTCCGAAGGCCTTCATCGAGAGTGCCCACGGGATGATCTCCGTAAAAGGTGCATTTTGCGACCTTGCCGTCTGCAAGCACAGCCACGAGATGGAGACCGCAGCCGTATCCTTCAATAGACGTATGCAGTCCGCCGCCATAGCCGTATCCAAGATATTTACCCCCCTCCTCGGGAGTCACCTGGAATTGCGAATTATCCTTAAGGCGGCCTATGGAACAGGGAACGTCAACGGCCCAATCCTTAATTCCCATGTCCTTGAACAGGCGTTCCATGGCATCGAAGTCCGAAAGGTTTCCCTGATGCACCATGGTCGAGACCGAGACCGCGAAGCCCGCGTCGAACGCATGCTTTACAGCCGCCATGGTGCGTTTGAACGTGCCGCTTCCCCTCACGGCGTCGTGGGCACGTTCAAGCCCGTCGATGCTCACCTGGATCTCGTCCACTTTCAGCGTTTTGATGCTTTCTTTCCCGAGAAGCATACCGTTCGTAAAGAGTACTTTTCTGAGTAAAAAATCAGGCAGCATCTCGTTGATCTCGCCGAATTTATTGTGGAGGAGCGGTTCACCGCCGGTGATCAGCACCCGCAGTCCCTGCATTTCTTCAAACTCAGTCAGCGCGGTTCTGATCTGCTTCAATGAAAGCTCGTTTCCGGAGTTATCTTGGATGTAGCAGTGTTTGCACCGAAGATTGCATGCATCCGTGATCTGCATTTCAAGGTAACGGAGTGACGGCTGCGGGGATTGCACGAGAGGCGGACGATCCATGGCGACTGTTTCCGTCGTGAGCAGGCCTTCCTCCATGCAGTAATCTATGAACGCGCTGTCCTTCGAGACACAGCCCTCTCGTGAAGCGCAACTTTTCAAGAAGCGGAACGACTCTTCGTCGAGTTCGTATAACTCGTCCTGTGCGATGCGGTAGACGGAGGGAGTTTCAAGCCACTTCAACACAACCCGCCGCGCGAGTGAATAACGCATAAAGTTATTATAGCACTCCGACAGGCTTATTTGCTATAATAACGGATAATGAAGAAAGACTTACTTTTGTCCCAAACGCTTTGCTTGACGTTTTGCTCTTACTACAAGCCCGGCAAAAATGAAGAGCTTGCGTGCAGGGGCTATGTTGTGGTGGAGCG
>Ga0075021_10000566_pt1 | contig 19304 bp, 16 predicted proteins | sample ColStrG_CSR_2012_FD_72749 | JGI IMG/M metagenome (GOLD analysis project Ga0075021, IMG submission 72749) | Freshwater sediment microbial communities in response to fracking from Pennsylvania, USA - Cold Stream Run_MetaG_CSR_2012 | ecosystem: Environmental > Aquatic > Freshwater > Creek >...
CCTCATCCCTCATCCCTTCTACGCCACTCTCCTGACCGCCCCTTGCCGCCCTGCCGGCACGCGGTGAAACTTTCCGTCCTTCATGATTGCAAGAATGCGCGACTTGTCTTGCAGGATGCGGACATTGGCGAGCGGGTCGCCGTCAACCAGCAGCATGTCGGCCAGCCAGCCTTCGCGGATTTGACCGAGTTCATTGCCCATGCCCATGATCTGGCCGCCAAGTTTCGTGCCCGCCAGGATCGCTTCCATCGGCGAAAATCCGAGCATATCGACGAAATATTCGAGATCCTTGGCGTTGGTGCCTTGCGGCGTCCAGGCAAAGCCATAGTCGCCGCCGATCAGTACACGGATGCCGCGCTTGTGCATCTTCTTGGTGGTTTCGACCGCGGCGGCGAGTTCGCGCTCATAGGCGATAGTGAGCGGCGTGCCGGGTTTGATGCCCCATTCGGCTGCACCGCGCGCGGTCTGGATCAGCCAGGCAAGGCCGGGGGCAACGAAGTGCTTCTCCTTGTTGGCTTCCAGCATGTCCAGCGCCTCTTCATCGGCGAAGGAGGCGTGGAAAATGTTCTGGATGCCGTGGCGGATACATTGCTTCACCGAACCGGACGAGCGGGCATGGGCGGCCAGGACCTTGTTTCGGCACCGCGCCTCGGCACAGGCCATCGCCACCTCTTCCTCCGACATCGGTGTTTCTTCAGCGCCCATGCCAGTGATCTCCTCGCCCGAGAGGTTGAGCTTGATCGAGTCGACGCCGATCTTGATCAGCTCACGCACGGTACGGCGCACCTCCTCCGGGCCAGAGACGACGATTCCGAGGTTGAGGCCGGGATGGGGGATGTGCGAGGGCGCAGAGTCGCCAAGGCCACCGACGGTCGTGATCTCGGGCCCCGCCGCCAGATAGCGCGGGCCGGGAATGCGCTCCTTGTTGATCTCGTTGCGGATCACCACGTCGAGGCGCGGCTTGGCCGCGGCCGCGCCGCGACCCGAGGTGAAGCCGGCGTCCAGAACCAGCTTGGCCATGTACATGGTGTTGAGCGTGTGCTCTTCGGGCGGCATGAAGTTGATCGGGTCGATGCCAGGCGCGTTGTTCCAGGAGAGATGCAAGTGGGCGTCGATCAGGCCCGGCATCAGAGTCGCGCCGCCGCCATCGACTACCGTGGCGCCACCGGAAACAGATGTGCGCTGACCTTTGCTGATGGTCTGGATGCGGTTACCGCGCACCACGACTTCGCCCATGAACGGGGCCGCGCCAGTCGCGTCGAGCACGCGCACATTGGTGAAAACGGTTGCGCCCTCGCCAGCCGAGCTGGAACCGAAACCACGTGCGGAAGAAATCTGGTCGCTCATTGACGTATCCTCCTTGGAACGCACCTGTTTGGCTGTTGGAGTCTTTGCTCCGGTTAACCAATTCGCATTCTAACTCAAAGCACAACTCTACCAGTCAATACACAGACGCGAAGCCGACAACACCGGGACGGAATCCGACGACAACACGACTGGAAACGACAGTGTGTAGGTGAAAAGCGGCAGACGGTCTCCACTTTGGTCTAGTATTGGTTCACGGTTCGGTTCAGTTTGGTCTATAGGGCTTTGGATCATTTTTGGTTCAGTTAATGAACCGCCTGAGCTCAGAATTGACCGCTTCGGGCTTCTCAACTGTCAGCCAGTGACCGCATCGCGGCACGACCACAATCCGGGATTTGCTGATTTTGCTGCTGAGATCCTGGGCGAGTGAGGGTGGTGTTGACGTGTCGTCAGCGCCGGTCACGAACAAAACCGGGCAGGCGATCCGCGCAACGTCCGCGGGGTAGCCTTCGGCCAGTGCTTCGCATGTCCGCGCATAGCCTTCGGCGTCCTGGCGCAGAATAGACTCGCGCACGAATGCGACGGCGGCGGCGTTGCGTTGCTTGGTTTCGCTGGAGGTTGCGCCGGTGCAAATCTGGTCGGATATATCGGACATGCCGCCGGACCTTGCCAATGCCGCACGCTTGCGCAGGTTTTCGGTCATTTGAGTGGAAGGGCCGGGCGTCGCGCCCAGTAAAGCGAGCGAACGCACGAGCGCTCCGTGCTCGGCGGCAAGATGCTGCAAAATGAGCGTGCCCATGGAATGGCCAACGAAATGCGCAGCCTTGATCCCGAGAACGTCGGCCATGCGCACGATCGCAGAAACGAACCCGCCGATCGAAGGTTTCTCGACCAGCGGCGAACGCCCCGAACACAGCAGGTCAGGACAAATCACGCGCCGCTCGGCAAGCGCCATGATCTGTGGGCAGAAGGTATTGGACGTGCCGCCGAGGCCGTGAATGCAGATCACCGGATCGCCCGACCCGTCGATCTCCACGGCCATGCGCTCGATCCATTGCGTGCTCAAGAAACGCGCTCTACAACGGGGTTTTCGAGCACTCCTATGCCGGCAATTTCGATCCGGACCACGTCGCCGGCCTTAAGATAGCGGGGTGGCTTGAAGCCGATGCCGACCCCAGCGGGCGTGCCGGTCGCGATGATGTCGCCTGGCAACAGCGTGATGCCGGCCGAGATGGTCGCTATGAGGGTGGGCACGTCAAATATGAGGTCGCGGGTGTTGGCGTCCTGGCGCAGTTCGCCATTGACCCAGCACGTCACGGCGGTGTCGGCAAGGTCGATATCTCTGGGGCTGACCATGTGCGGCCCCATCGGGCAAAACGTATCTTGCGATTTGCCGAGCAGCCACTGCGAGTGGCGGCCTTGCAGGTCACGCGCCGTCACATCGTTGATGATCGTGTAGCCGAGAACGTGGCCAAGCGCGTCCTGCTTGGCGATGCCGCGCCCGCCGAGGCCGATGATGACGCCGAGTTCGGCTTCGTAGTCGATGGCAGTGGAAACGGCCGGGTTAATGACGATCGGTTCGCCGTTTGCGATCACGCATTCAGGCACCTTGGAGAACATGATGGGAAATTCGGGGACTTCACCGGCGGCGGCGCTGGAATCAAATCCTGAGCGTGCGAACTCGGCGGCGTGCTGCCGGTAGTTCTTGCCAACGCAAAAAATGTTGCGGCGCGGACGCGCGATAGGAGATTTCACGGTGCTCTCCATTGACGAGGATCGAATGAGCCAAAAATGATCCAATTTGACGTCTTCTTGAGGTTTGGTATATGCTACTAAGCAGCTGGTCAAGTCGAATTGGACCGGCCGCTTTGGCTCACGCTTGGTCTAGGAAACCGCCGAAAATGCCGTCCCACCAAGCCCTGATCGAGCGTTTCGAGCAACTTATTGTCAGCGGAAAATGGGGTCCTGGCAGCAGGCTTGCTCCCGAGCGCGATCTTTGCGCAACCTTCGAAGTCGCCCGCAATACGCTGCGCAAGTGTCTTGACGAGCTCGAGGCTCGCGGGAGCCTGATCCGGGACGGCGTGCGCACAAGGCGGGTGGCAGAGCGAACCAGCGCCGCCGTTGACCCGCTGCTTGCTCGAATGGCTTTGACCAGCCCGGTTGAGGTTCTGGAAATCCGAATGATGCTAGAACCGCCCGTAGCGGCGCTCGCCGCTGCGCGCGCGTCGGGGCACGATCTGCAAACGCTCGAAGAGATTTTGCAAAAAGGTCTTGCCGCCACGACCGTTCCAGAATTCGAAAAATTCGATGGCCAGTTGCACCAGGCCATTTTCGATGCCGCCAAGAACGCACTGTTGAGTGAGCACAGCCGGGCGCTTGCGCAAATTCGCAATCAGCCCAAGTGGCAGCAACTCAAACTCAGGTCAGTCACAACGGCACGGCGCGCCCTCTACAACGGCCAACACGCCGCGATTGTCGAAGCCCTGCATCGGCGCGATGGGGCGGACGCCGAGGAGCGAATGCGGGAGCATTTGCGGGCCGTGCGTGAAAGCATGATGCCGCTCTTGTAGGACGGCGGCCTCTCCGATTGAGCAGCGCGACAACTTGACGTCGATTTGCAAACCGCTCGACAACGGCGCGGCCATGCGCAACAAACTCAAAATCGAGCAACGCAAAATAATCTGTTTGCCCCTCAATAATTATTGTCCTATCCTTGCTTACGGCCATGCAACACTCTCTTCACTCAGGCCGCAATCAAAAAAATAGCAAGTTGGGGGGCGACGAGATAAAAGAACGACGTCATTCTGACGTTTGAATACTGAAATACAGTGAAAGTAGTGATATTACAAAAATTATGATAACGTTACCCACTTCGTTTAACCATGACGCTGCACCGATAACTGCGATACTATATGATTTTATTACTGTTAATTTTTCTCAATTGTTTCTTTGATGCGACACTCTGTGTCAGACGAGATCGAACCCAAAATTCCTTAATACTTTCACCAGTCTATGGGCGGCCCTGTGCACACCGGACACCGACCGTGCCCTGTCGCGCGGGGTCTGGCGTTTGACGTCAAACCCGACCTTCCCGGCCCGCGCGACCGAGCCCCGCTATCTCAATTCCGCGCCACCGGCGAGGGCGGTTAACGCGGGTCTCGGCCCATTCGGGTGACGGTCACTCCCGCAAGGATAGGAGGATTTGTCATGTGGACGCCAGCGTTTCAACGCGCGAAATCGCAAGATGTCGTACCGATGAGCACCCGCTCTGACTCACCAGGGGGTGGCTTCAGTCCGGCCGGCCTGGGCCACCGGCCAATGATCGGCGGCATAGTCTATCAGGTTTCGAGGATTCATATACATCAAGATCTGTACGCTTAAATCACTTCCCGCCAATTCCCGAGATCCCCTATTGCTTATTTCTCAGAGCAACACGGCAATCAATTAGGTGGATTTTGTCTTTGGCTCCCACGATCGTAGCCTGTTACATGAGTTATGAACGATGCGAACGAAGGCGAATGCCTCAACCAGGATCCCGATTCGGCGCGGTCTTGGCGCATCCGAAGCCGCCATATATTTGTCGTTGCCCGCGTCATTCTTTCGGGACTTGGTCAGACGTGGCGTGATGCCTCCGCCACGCCTCATCGGCAAGCGCCGCGTCTGGGACTTTGAAGAGCTCGACGTCGCCTTCAGGGCCTTGCCGCATGAGACTTCGGACCTGGCACCGGATCGAAACGGTTTCGGCGCCGGCAGTTAGACGGACTACGAATGACCAAGTTGCAGCTCAGGCAAGTCGCCTGTTTCACGGATCGCCACAGGCACAAGCGGTTCTATTCCCGGGGGTCACGGAATGCGCTTGGCGCTTCCTGGCCTGCCTGGCGAAGCCGACTTCATGACCGCATACCAAGCCGCGCTCCACTCCGAAAAAGTTGCGGCCAAGCTTGTCATAAAACGGCAAGGCAATCCCGGGACATTCGATCGGCTGGTGACCGAATACTTCGTGAGCCCGGAGTTCCGTCGTCTGGGACCGAACACACAAATCAACTATCGCCGCATCATCGCCAAGCGCGCCGACACGCCGGGCGCCGCCAACGACCTCTTGAAGAAGATCCGCATCTTAATCCATTTCGCAATCGACAATGGCTGGCGCGCCGACGACCCGACATTGCGGTTGAAAAAGTTCGCTGACGGCGAGTTCCACACGTGGACTGACGAGGAGATTTCGGTCTTCGAGGCGCGCTGGTCTAAGGGCTCGTGCGAGCGAACCGAATTCGCCTTGCTACCTTGCACTGGCCAGCGCCGCTCCGACGTCGTGCGGATGGCCTGGGACGATGTCGATGTCGGCTCGATCCGCGTCGTCCAAGGCAAGACTGGGGCTAAACTGCCCGTGCCGCTGCATCCAGACCTATCGGCGGCTTTGTCCGCCTGGCCCCAACGCGGTGAGCGCATACTCTTGACCTCGATCGGGAAACCCTTCACGTCGAACAGGTTTGGGAACTTCATGGCCAACAAGATCGCCGACGCGGGACTGCCCGATCGTTGCGTCACCCATGGCCTGCGAAATGCCGCTGCACGGCGTCTAGCCGAGGCCGGCTGCATCGCCGCGATCACCGGCCACCGCACCCTGGTCGAGGTGTCGCGCTACACCAAAGCAGCCGATCAGGTGTGTCTCGCCCTGACCGCCATCGACTGTCTCACAGCCCGACAGTCCGCACAAAGAGCCCCAACCCCTGCCAAGCGGGTTGGGAAAAATCCTGAAAAATCCAATTAAATCAAGCGCGATTTGTTCAATTGGCGCACCCGGCAGGAGTCGAACCTGCGACCTCTACCTTCGGAGGGTAGCGCTCTATCCAGCTGAGCTACGGGTGCGGACCTGAACGACCATATCCGATCGGGCACGGCTGAGCAATCAGGCACAATCATCCGCCGGTCCCGTCGGCATCAGCGGTTTTGGTGTCGAGAGTTTTGATCCAGCGTGCTATTTGCGGCCCAATGACGTGCCGCACACCGGCGCCGGCTCGACTACGGAGACTACTTCATGCACCGCATCCTCGGCGGCCAACCGCTCACCGTCATTTTCCGACTGGTCGTGCTCTCGATTGTCGTGGGAGTCGTGCTGGCCCTGCTCGGCTTGTCCCCGTTCGAACTTCTGGACAGCCTGCGCCTGACCATCCAGCGCATTTATAACATGGGGTTCGACGCCTTTGGCTGGCTGTTCAGGTACTTCCTGCTTGGTGCCGTTATCGTTGTGCCGCTTTGGCTATTTGGCCGCTTCTGGCATTTGTTGACGAGCGGCAGCGACCGGCGGTGACTGGCCGGTTGGCCTGGGACATGCCAATCTTGATGCTTGTCTCGTGAATTCACCTGGGAGCGGCGATCTTGGCTGATCGATCCGTCGATGTCGTCATCGTGGGTGGGGCGGCGATGGGGTCATCGAGCGCCTTTCACCTGAAACGCGAACTCGGATTTGCCGGTTCCGTGCTCGTCGTCGAGCGTGACCCGAGCTACGCGCGCTCCGCAACCGCGCTGTCGGCCTCGAGCATCCGTCTGCAGTTTTCGACGCCGGAGAACATCCGCCTTTCGCGGTTCGGCATCGAGTTCCTGCGCGCCATGCCAACCCGTTTCGGACCCGAAGCCGATCCAAAATTCCATGAGGGAGGCTATCTGATCATGGCCGGCCCCGAGGGTGCCGCCACGCTTGCCGCCAATGTCGCGACCCAGCGACGCGAAGGCGCCGACACGCAGCTTATTGCCGCCGGGCAATTGCGAGACCGATTTCCCTGGCTCAACCCGGAGGGTCTGAGTGCGGGCGCCCACGGCCCCAATCGCGAAGGCTGGTACGATCCGCAGGCACTTCTGGGCACGCTCCGGCGCGAAGCCCGGTCTGGCGGCGCGGAGTATCTGACTGGCGAGGTCATTGGCGTTGAAGCATCGGAAGGGCGGATTGAAGCCGTTCGGCTTGCCGACGGCAGCCGCATCGCCTGCGGCGCCCTGGTAAACGCCGCTGGCCCTAACGCTGGAAAGGTTGCCGCGCTGGCGGGCGTGCGACTGCCGGTTGAGGGCCGCAAGCGAACAGTCTTCGTGGTCCATTGCCGCGATGCACCGGCCGAGCTGCCCCTCTGCGCCGATCCGAGCGGTGTCTGGATGCGCCCGGAAGGCAGCTTCCACATCGCTGGCTGGAGTCCGCCCGAGACCCTGGACAGGGCAGCGAACCCGGACGACTTCGATCCCAACTATGACGAGTTTGAAACCCATATCTGGCCAGCGCTCGCACACCGCATTCCGGCTTTCGAGGCCACGCGGATGGTGAGGGCCTGGGTTGGACACTACGACTACAATACTCTGGACCAGAACGGCATCATTGGCAGACACCCAGCCATCGCCAATCTATATTTCATCAACGGCTTCTCCGGCCATGGCCTGCAACACTCGCCGGGGGCGGGCCGGGCCATCGCCGAACTGATCATCCATGGCCGCTTCCAGACCCTGGACCTCAGCTGCCTTGGCTATGAGCGGATCGCAGACAATCGCCCATTGCGGGAAGATGAGGTGATCTGACCGTGGCCCGGGTGCTGTCCATCTCCTCGCAAGTGGTTCGCGGCCATGTCGGCAATTCGGCGGCTGCATTCGCGCTGCAGCGGCTGGGCCACGAGGTCTGGATTCTGCCGACGGTCGTGCAGTCCAATCATCCTGGCCACGCCCACGTGGCAGGAACGCGGATTTCACCTGAGGCCCTGCGCGATATGGCGGGCGCCTTGGCAAAAAATGGCTGGCTCGGCGAAGTCGATGCCGTGCTGACCGGTTATCTGCCCACCGCCGAGCATGTGGATTTCGCCGCCGAGACCATTGCGCGGCTCCGTGAGTTACGGCCGAACCTTTTGGTCGTGGTTGACCCAGTTCTTGGCGACGATCCCGGCGGCCTCTATGTCGCCGAGGCAGCGGCGGCGCGGGTCCGCGAGCGTCTCCTACCGTTGGCCGATGTTCTCACTCCAAACCGCTTCGAATTGGCGTGGCTTTCCCGAGCGCAGGTCTCAGATGCCGCGTCGGCCGTGATGGCAGCGTCTGGACTCGGTGCCTCTCAAGTTGTCGCAACATCCATCCCAGATGGATCGAGCGGCAACCTCGTCAATCTGCTTTGGCAACCGGGCGCCGTGTCTTCGGCGCTGGTGCCTCGCCTTGCGACTGTTCCGCACGGCACCGGGGACCTGTTGGCTGCGCTCCATCTGGCTCGTTTGTTGCATGGCGCGTCGGCGCCCCAGGCTCTGCGGCTGGCGGTAGCCGGCGTTGCTGCCGTGATCGAGGCAAGCGCGGGAGCGGACGAATTGCGATTGATCGGGTCGCAGAACCTTTGGGCGATCCATGAGGTCTAGTGAGCTTGGATCGGCCTATGACCGCGCACCATCTCATATGTCCGCGAATGTTTGGAAAATAAGCTGTATCCTCAGTCAGCCGCATTCAGAGGCGAAACCATGACCGCCAAGCCACCGACAGCCAGATTCGTGAGCGGACTGTCCGTGATCCTGGCCTTTGGCATTTGCCTGGCGATTGCTCCACAACGCCATGGGGGCCTCGTTGCGGTGGCGCTGGCCGATGCGGGCACGGTCATCGTCGACGATGTCACATTCGACGCCGGGTTCGCCAAATACTCCGCCAAGCATGTTGAGGTGAGCGGCTCCAACCTTTCGGCGGATGAGTTCAAGAATCTGTTGAGCGGTCTGGCCAAGGGCATTTCGGCCGAAGGCCTTGCCAAGCTCAACGCGGCAAGCATCGTCATCCCCGATCTTGCCCTGGAGGAAACCGTCGCGGGCAGTCATCAATTCGCGCACTACCTCGATGTAAGACTTTCCGGCATTCACGCGGGCAAAGTGGACAGCTACTCGATCGCCAGTGGTGCCATCGGCGGTGAACTGGCCGACGGCCAGACCCTGACCGCGACGATCCATGGCATGGGCGGCACCGGCATCGATCTGCCCGGGCTGGCTCGTGTACTGATCGAGGCGAGCGCCGATGCCGACGCGCCGCTGACGCCGCTCTATGACACAGCCTATGCCGGCGGCTACGAGATCAAGACTTCACTGTTCGAAATGAGCATCGGCAAGATGCTCATGAGTGATATCCGCGGCCGGCCGCTGAAAACACCGCTCGCCGACATCTTGAAACAGTTGCCCAAGACTCATGAGGCAGGCCAGCCCTTCTCTCCCGAGGAACAGAAAGCGGCGCTCGCATTCTTGCCGGCGTTTCTTGATCTTTATGCCGCATTCTCAGTCGGCAGAATGGAGATCCACGACTTCAAAATGTCGGGCCATGGCGACGGCACACTGCCGCTCCCGTCATTCACCGCATCTATTTCGTCCATCGCAATGACCGACTATCGCAATTCGCGCGTTGGCGAATTGGCCATCGACGGCCTTGATGTCGCGCCGGCGGCGGGCAAATTCCACCTTGGCACGTTTTCACTGAAGGGTCTTGATTTCCGCGACGCATTGGCAGGTTTGTCACAACTCATGCAGCGCGCCGCGACCGCTCCCACGGGGGTCGCGCCGTCGGAAAAGGACCTCAAGCTGCTCAAGACCCCGCGACTGGACTCGCTGACCTTTGGTGATCTCGTCGCTGAGTTCAGTGTCCCGCAGGAGACGGACAATCCTTCGACGCGGGCCAAGAACATGCGGATCAAGGTTGCCAACTACAAAATGGAGCCGACACTTTGGCCGGATGGTCTCCCGAAGTCGATTGCCACAAGCCTCGACCATCTGGTATTTGATCTGCTACCCAACCTGCCTGACGCTGATATCCTAGCGGACAATGGCTTCGACACTCTCGACCTATCGTTCAAGATCGCCGTGGGGTGGGATGAGGGCACTCAGCGCCTGACCATCGACAAGGCCCGATTCGTGGGCGAGGGACTTGGCACGGAGGATATTGCCGCGACGCTCGACAATGTGCCCGCGGAGGCCTTCAACTCCGACCAGTTCGCGCGTCAGGCGGCTTGGCTCGGCGGTCTTGTCAAATCGCTCGACGTCCGGATCGAGAATGCCAAACTGTTCGACATTCTTCTCGCCATCCAGGCCAGGCAGACGCACAAGTCCACCGACGACGCCAAACGGGACCTGATCACGGCCGCCGCCGTCAGCATCCCGCAACTGCTTGGCAATTCGCCCGCCGCCAAGCAACTCGCCGATGCCGTGACCAAATTCCTGGCCAATCCGAAGTCCCTGCACATCATGCTGACCTCAAGGGACGGTCTGGGTTTCGCCGATGTCGTGGCACCCGATCACATTCTCGACAATGTCGAACTCTCGGCCACCGCCAACGAGTAACACTGTACCGAGCCTGTGGATCACGGGCACGAATCGGGAGCGCCGATTGCGTGGGCCTCGCGAATCGTGTCGGCTTCGAGGACCGTGACCCGAAAGACCGTCCATGGCTGACAGCCCCCAATCGCCGCGCTTTGTCCATCTTCGTGTCCACACCGCCTATTCCCTGCTCGAAGGAGCACTCAAGCTCGAGAAGCTGGCCAAGCTGGCCAAGTCAGATGGCATGGTGGCGCTGGCGGTCACCGACACCAACAATCTGTTCGCAGCGCTGGAGTTCTCCGAGAAGCTGGCCAGCATCGGCATCCAACCGATCATCGGTTGCACGCTGGAGATTGATTTCGGCGGATTGTTTGTGGCGGGGGGTGAGACTCACAGCGCCTCGATTAGCCGGATCGCGCTGATCGTCAAGGATGCCGCCGGTTACGCCAACCTCATGGCGCTTTCGAGCAGCGCTTACCTGGACGCCCCCGCTTCCGCCGATCCGCATATTGGAATTGAGGCACTGACCAGGCACGCCGACGGCCTCATCTGTTTGACCGGCGGTCCTGACGGCCCGATCGACAAGGCACTCGCCGACAGCCAGGGTTCCCACGCCGAGACTGTCTTGACCTGCCTCAAGTCGACCTTCGGTGATCGCCTCTATGTCGAAGTCCAGCGCCACGGTGAGGAACGCGAGGCCCGGGTGGAGCCTGATCTCGTGCGCCTCGCCCATGGCCACGAGTTGCCGTTGGTCGCCACCAACGAACCCTATTTCGCGGCACCTGACGACTATGAGGCCCATGACGCGCTCATCTGCGTCGCCGAGGGCAGTTACGTCAGCGTCGACGAGCGCCGCCGCCTCACCCGCAATCACGGCTTCAAGACGCAAGTCGAGATGCTCAAACTGTTCGCGGACCTTCCCGAGGCCATCGAAAACACGCTGGAGATCACGCGCCGCTGCGCTTTCCGTCCGCTCACGCGCAAACCGATCCTGCCGCGTTTCGTCGCAGCCAAGGCCGGGAGCGATCCGGAGGCCAATCTCACCGCCGAAGCCTCCGAGTTGCAGCGCCAGGCTGAGGACGGTCTGAGGAAGCGGCTGGCGGCGGCCGGCCCGGCGCCCGGTTTCACGCCCGAGCAATACGCCGAACGCCTTGCCTTCGAACTCTCCGTTATCACCCGGATGAAATTCCCCGGCTACTTCCTCATCGTCGCCGACTTCATTCAGTGGGCCAAGGCGCAATCCATTCCCGTGGGGCCGGGGCGCGGCTCGGGCGCTGGCTCGGTGGTGGCCTGGGCGCTCACCATCACCGATCTCGATCCGATGCGGTTCGGCCTGCTGTTCGAGCGCTTCCTCAACCCCGAACGCGTGTCGATGCCCGACTTCGACATCGACTTCTGCCAAGAGCGGCGCGACGAGGTGATCCGCTATGTACAAGGAAAGTACGGAGCCGACCGGGTCGCCCAGATCATCACCTTTGGCCGGCTGCAAGCCCGCGCCGTGCTTCGCGATGTCGGTCGCGTGTTGTCGATGCCCTACGGCCAGGTCGACCGGTTGTGCAAGCTGGTGCCGAACAACCCAGCCAAACCAGTCACGCTCGCCGAAGCCCTGTTGACCGAAACCAAATTGCAGGAGGCGCGTGAAGCCGAGCCGGCTGTCGCCCAACTCATCGACATCGCCCAGCGGCTCGAAGGTCTCAACCGCAACGCCTCCACCCACGCCGCCGGCATCGTGATCGGCGACCGGCCACTGGTCGAGTTGGTGCCGCTCTACCGCGATCCGCGCTCGTCGCTTCCTGCCACCCAATTCAACATGAAATGGGTGGAGGCGGCGGGGCTCGTGAAATTCGATTTTCTCGGCCTCAAAACCCTCTCAGTGCTGCACAAGGCCGAGGCGCTGGTGCGAAAAGGGGGCGCGAAACTCGACATCGCCGCCTTGCCGCTCGATGACGCCAAGTCCTACGAGATGCTGAGCCGGGGCGATACGGTCGGTGTGTTCCAGCTGGAATCGACTGGGATGCGCGATGCCTTGCGTAAGTTGAAGCCCGACCGCTTTGGCGACATCATCGCGATGGTCGCCCTCTATCGACCGGGCCCGATGGACAACATCCCGACCTACATCAACCGCAAGCACCGCGTCGAGACCGTGACCGACCTGCATCCGGTGCTGACCCCGATCCTCGCCGAAACCTATGGCGTGATCATCTACCAGGAACAGGTGATGCAGATCGCCCAGGTGCTTTCGGGCTACTCGCTCGGCGAGGCCGACTTGCTGCGCCGGGCCATGGGCAAGAAGATCAAGGAAGAAATGGCTCAGCAGCGCACGCGCTTTGTCGAGGGCGCGATGGCCAAGGGCGTTGACAAGGACCAGGCGGGAACAATCTTTGATCTGGTCGACAAGTTCGCCGGCTACGGCTTCAACAAGTCCCACGCCGCAGCCTACGCGCTGGTCGCCTACCAAACGGCCTATCTCAAGGCGAATTTCCCGGTCGAGTTCTTGGCCGCATCGATGTCATTCGAACTGTCGAACACGGACAAGCTCGCGATGTTCTGCGAGGAGGCGCGGCGGCTCGGCATCGGCATCCTGCCGCCTTCCGTCAATCGGTCGAGCGTCGACTTCGTGCCGGAGGAAGGGCGCATCCGCTATGCGCTGGCGGCGCTCAAGAATATCGGCGAAGGCGCGGTTGCGGGCCTCGTGGCCGAGCGAAGCGCCTCGGGTCCCTATCGCTCGCTCGGCGAATTCGCCACCCGGATCGATGCCAGGGCGATCAACAAGCGGGCGCTGGAGACCTTCGCGGCATCTGGCGCGCTGGACGAGTTTGAACCCAATCGCGCCATGCTTCTGGCCAACAGCGATACTTTGTTGGCCCTGGCCCAGCGAACCGCCGAGAACCGGCAGGCCGGGCAGAATGACTTGTTCGGCGGCGGAACCAAGGCCGATGCCACCGCGCCGCTTCAACTGCGACACGCCAAGGCCTGGCCTATGATGGAGCAGCTTTCGCGCGAGCAGGAGGCGGTCGGCTTCTTTCTCTCGGGCCACCCCTTAGACGAGTATCGCGGCGTACTGGATAGCCTTCAGGCCGAGCGCTGGACCGACTTTAGCGCAAGGCTCGACAACGCTACGCGCAATGGTGTGCTGGCCGGTGTGGTCGTCTCCAAGCGCGAACTCACGTCCAAGAACGGCAACCGGTTCGCATTCGCGGCGTTCTCGGATCAAACCGGCCAGTTCGAGTCCGTCGTCTTCTCCGACGTCCTTGCCGATGCCGGCGATGTCCTGGAGCCCGGCTCGGCGGTGATCGTGCATGTGGAGGCGACCCGCAAGGACGACGAGACCAAACTGAAGGCGCTGCTGATCCAGAGCCTGGATAAGGCCGCTGGGGCCGCCCAGAAAAGTGCGGTCATCGAGCTCGACGAGGTTGAGCTCAGCCGCGAGCCGAATTCGATCACAAAGATCACCGAGCAATTGGAGCCTGGCGGACGGTGCGAGGTGTATTTATCACTGACGTTGAAGGGTCAGGGCAGACGGGTCGAAGTCAAGCTCAAGGGCAAATTCCACATGTCGCCCGCCGTCACGGCAAAGATCGAAGGCCTCCGCCCCGTGCGAGCCGTTCGCAGCGTCATGGAGGCGGACCGAGGCATCGCTGCCTGAGGGGTGGCGGCCGCTTGGTTGTTGACCTTTCCCGGCAATAGTGGCCATAAGGTGCCACTTGCGTCGGAGCGTAGCGCAGCCTGGTTAGCGCACCTGCCTGGGGGGCAGGGGGTCGGGAGTTCAAATCTCCCCGCTCCGACCAATAAGAAAGCCCTGAAACAAGCCTTAGAATGAGAATTCGTAACCCAGCGCCGACGTTGGACAAATCGTCGCTATAGTCAATTCATGGTCAATCCGGGGCTCGCGTCTTCCCCTCAACGACTACCCAGGGTTGCATTAACCACCTGCCCACCCGGAACAAACACCTAGACCTTCCCGGCAAATCACCTCACGCTCGCCACAGGGTAGGGCTCGACGGGCGACGACCGGTCGATGGAGGGTGCGGTCCGAAAGCTGCCATCATATTGGCCACGTGATCGCAGACAATGTTGCCGCTTGATGTCTGAGCGTTCGCTTGAACGCGATATTTGAGGCTATACTCCAATCAGTGGACGGGCTCGTTGATGCTCACGCGCCGCCGATCACGGTTGGTTCGACGGCAGCGTTGGTATACGTCCCCCAAAGCCTCAGTCACTCACCACTTGCTCAGCCCAAAGCTCGTCCATGGCGTCCTCCACGCCCCAACCGACAGCTTTTGCAATCGAGCAACCGCATCGAGCCGTTCGAGCAACGGTTGTCGCTGGGAAAGCGGCAAGGCCATGACCGCGATGAGCGCTTGGTCGAACATCCGCACGAGAGAGGTGAAGAACCCCTCATCCTCAAAGCCACACCCCGCGGAAAGTCGCGCTGCATTCTCACTGTAGAAAACTGACAATTCTGCAACACCTTCCGGCAATCCGATCGCCTTGCGATAGTCCTCAATGGCCTTCTTGGCCTTGGCAACCGATATGTCCTGGTTCCGGCTGAGTTCCGGGTAGACCCAACGGGAAATGGTGCGCTTGTATCCCGCCAGCGGATCGGCGCCGAAGCCGAGGGGTGCCTAGAGAAGCGCTTGATTCTCGCGACTGAGGCCATGAAGATCGCTGATAAGACCAACCAGGCCGGCGCGATCAAGATCTGTGCGCCGCGAGTCGTGCGCCGCATGGCTTGGGTAGGCTCGTTGAGCGCCAAAGCCGCAGGTTGGTGGGTTCCAATCTGAGAGGCCAGTGGCGTCCACGCCAAGAGGTTCCTACCTTGGCCGGGCAATGCCCTGGCCCTGCTTGGCGACGGTGCTTGGCGACGATCGGTGTGGAGCTGATAGCTTCATCGGCCGGCTGACGCCGCGGGCCAAGAGCGGCCCCTAAACCTCATTGCAACTTCGCAATCTCGGAGCCGAGAAATCAAGGAACGATCTTACTTTAATTGGCAGCATCCCTTGGGCCGCATAGACTAGGCTGATTGGAAACGGCGCCGGCTCGAACTCTTCCAGCACAATATCGAGCAGGCCTTTCTGACGCGGGGTTGCGATCTGGTAGGACAACACGCGGGTGAAACCGAGCCCAGCGACAGCGGCGTCGATCGCCGCTTCGGACGTGGAAACGTAAAGGCGTGGGCGGACGTTGAGCGAGACCTGTGTGCGCCAACATCAAAAAGCCCACCCGCCTGGCGCCATCAGCGCATCGCAGGCGACACAGTCATGATTGGTGAGCGCCTGCGGGGTCGTTGGCCTGCCTCGCCGGGCAAGGTACTCAGGACTTGCGCATACGACATGCCGGGTCGTGCCGATCTTGATGGCGACGAGGCTGCTGTCCGGCAAGTGCCCGATCCGGAGCGCCACGTCTATGTGATCGTCGACCAGATGTACGATCCGGTCGGTCAGAACCAAGCGCACGCTGATCTCTGAATGCTCACCAAGAAATGTCGAGACGATCGGCAGAATATGCAGCCTGCCGAACAGGATCGGCGCAGTGATCACCAGATCACCACTTGGGGCGCTGTATTCGCCCGCCGCCGCGCGTTCAGCCTCGCCCAGCTGATCGATGATCTGGCGGCAGGCGATGATGTAGGAGCGCCCGGCATCGGTGAGCGTCAACTTGCGGTTTGAGCGGATCAAAAGTTGCGTTTTCAGATGCGATTCGAGTTCGGAAACCTTGCGGCTGACGGTGGAGAGCGGTGCGCCGAGTTGCCGGGCGGCGGCAGACAAGCTGCCGGTATCGACGACGGCCAGAAGCGTGGTCATGGCATTGAGCCGGTCCATTTTGCCTTCCGTGAAACTGGAGGATACTTCTCGAACTTACTGTCTGCTCAGAAAATTTGGAAGACTCTAGGTTTGGCGCGGTCAAACGACCTACCGCAACCCAGGCCTAGGAGCACGATATGTCCCGCCTTCCGATACCCGCCAGCATCGAAGCCGCCCCCGCTGCATCACAGCCCATGCTGGAAGCCGTGAAAAAGCAGCTCGGCGTCGTTCCCAATCTCTTCCGGATGGTTTCGACCAGCCCGGCCGCGCTCGAAGGCTATCTCAGCCTCAACGGCGCCCTCGGCAAAGGTGACCTCCCGGCCCCGACGCGCGAGCGGATCGCGCTTGCAGTGGCTGAAATCAACGGCTGCGGTTATTGCCTGTCGGCGCATTCCTACATCGGCAAGAACTTGGCCAAGCTCGACGAAGCCGAGATGGCTGCAAATCGCCGGGGCACTTCCACCGATCCGAAGGCCGCCGCCGCCGTGCGCTTTGCCGCCAAAGTGACGCGCGAGCGCGGTCACGTAAGCGAGGATGATGTCCGAGCTGTCAAGCTGGCCGGCTATGACGACGCCCAGATCATCGAGATTGTCCAGCATGTGGCTCTGAACACCTGGACGAACTACATCAACGAGGTCGGCAAGACCGACATCGACTTCCCCGTCGTGGCGCTGGGCATGGCCGATTGAGAGCTCATCTTTGACACTCGCGCCGCCGTCCGGGGTCGTGATGGCGGCGCATTCCGATCACAGCTGCTGGAGTTTCGCCATGAGCCGTCCGCCATATCCACCCTTCACCTCCGAAACGGCCATGCAAAAGGCGCGGATGGCCGAGGACGCCTGGAACAGCCGCGATTCTGGCAAGGTCGCGCTGGCCTACACGCCCGACACGCGCTGGCGCAACCGCGCCGAATTCCTGCGAGGACGGGAGGCGGTGCAGCAGTTCCTCGGCCGCAAATGGAACCGCGAACTGGACTATCGGCTGATCAAGGAGGTTTGGGCGTTTCGCGGCAACCGCATCGCGGTGCGCTTCGCCTATGAGTGGCATGACGACGGCCGACACTGGTTTCGCAGCTATGGCAACGAGAGCTGGGAGTTCGACGAGGCCGGCTTGATGCGCCTGCGCATCGCCAGCATCAACGACATGTCGATCACGGAGGCTCAACGCAAATACCATTGGCCGCTCGGCTGGCGGCCGGACGAGCATCCCGGATTGAGCGATCTCGGGTTGTGAGCGGCGCAGATGGACCGCGAACCACACTGTTCCAGCAATGTCGCCTTTTCTCCGTCAGTCAAGGCGATCCAGACGCAGAAGGGTTCGCGGCGTGCATTTGCCCGGCAGGAGAAGGCTGGCGGCTGGCCCACAAGCATTTCGGCCGATCTACGAGCTGTCATCGAAGTGCAGATGGTCTCCTCAGCTTGGAGGGAGTTGCTGGTCGACTGCTCCTCATCGGTCAGGGCTGCCACCTCGCCGCGGAGTTGCCGCAAGCCATAGGTGTGGCCAAAGGAAAAGTCGGGTGCGACCTCGACCCACTTCCATCCTTCGGCACGGATCGTTTTGGATCGCTTACGCAGCTTCTCGGCTACAAGCCTGTCGAGCAGGCCGGCACCCTGAAACCAGCCGCCGTTATCACCCCGGAACAGGTCGCGCATGACGGTGCCGCCGGCCTCGGTATAGGCGTCCAGGTCGACGAACAGCGCCCGCTTGTTTGCCGCACGGACCGCGCCTTCCTTCAACATCGGGCGGATGGCGTGGGGCTCCTTGCTATAGGACTTGCTCAGTTGGTCGAAGACCTGCTCCTGGCGCTGATGGTCGCAATGCACAATATCAACGTGAAGGTTGTGCTGAGACGCAACAGGTTGAGCGTGATCGTTCACAACTCGCCGCGTCCTTGGTTTGGGCTACTCCGCTGCGATTTGTAGGCTCGTTGCTGCGGCTGGCTCGTTCGGCCGTTCGCCAAGGCGGGTTGGCGCCCGTACCCTGAAGGCCAGGGCGTACAACGCCGGAAGAAAGGTCAAGGTCAGGATAGTCGCCGCGATTAGACCGCCCATCATTGCTAACGCCATCGGTGCCCAGAAGACCTCCTTTGCAAGCGGAATGAGTGCCAATACGGCCGCGGCGGCAGTCAGCGTGATTGGTCGGAACCGTCGCACCGCCGATTCGACGATCGCCGTGAAGCCGTCGCGGCCGGCCCTACGGTCCTGCTCAATTTGATCGATGAGGATCACGCTGTTGCGCATGATGATGCCGGCAAGGGCAATCACCCCGAGGATTGCAACGAACCCGAAGGCGGCCTGGAACAAGAACAGCGCCGCAGCCGCTCCGATCAGACCCAGTGGGCCCGTTACCAAGACCAGGAGCGTCTTGCCGATATGCTGCAACTGCACCATCAGCAGCAGAAGGACGACCAACAGCATCGCCGGCATCTTCTCGTTGATCGAGGCCTGGCTTGTTGCTGATTCTTCGATCGCTCCTTGCAGCTCGACGCGATAACCGGCCGCCAGACCATCACGCAGCGGCTTCAGCGCGGAATAGACTGCGTCGGCGACATCCGGAGACTGCACGTTGTCAGGAACGACACCGCGAACCGTGATGGACGGCAGGCGGTCACGGCGCCATTGAATTCCCGGCTCGAGCTTCATCTCGACATTGGCCACTTGACGCAGCGACACCGACGCGCCCGTCGCCGTCTTTATGTACGCGGTATTCATCGCCGACAGCAGATTGCGCGTGGCGGACGGCTCGCGCAGCATCACCTTGATGGTCTCGTCATTGTCGCGGAACTCGCCGATCTGGACCCCGGACAGCACAGCCTGCAGAGAACGCCGAACCGTCTGCGATGTAACACCGAGAGCACGGGCGCGATCCTGATCGATTTCGAGTTTCAAGCTGGGCACCGGTT
>Ga0075021_10000568_pt1 | contig 19267 bp, 11 predicted proteins | sample ColStrG_CSR_2012_FD_72749 | JGI IMG/M metagenome (GOLD analysis project Ga0075021, IMG submission 72749) | Freshwater sediment microbial communities in response to fracking from Pennsylvania, USA - Cold Stream Run_MetaG_CSR_2012 | ecosystem: Environmental > Aquatic > Freshwater > Creek >...
TCGCTGCGGTGCATTCGCCTGTGACGAAGGCGATATCTGCCAGACCATCACCTGTGACATCGCGGATGGCAAGTAGGCGTGGATTTGGCACTTGCCCACCAAAAGCGGGATCATCCGCGGCCCGATACAACAATGCGAACTTCCCGGTCGAACACCCGAAGACGAGCACATCGCCGGACCTGACCGTTGGATCTTTCTCGATGGGATCATACAGAACAACGATCATCTGGGCATCGGCACCCGGCAACACTTTGGCCGAGGTCACAGGCGCGACCACCTCACTCGGATTGGTTGACGTCATGCCCCATTGCGTGAGTACTGTCGTGACGGCGGCTACCGACGCGCCGCTATTCAACAATTGGAGCACGGCCGGGGGCGCATCCGACAAGGCCGGCGGCGCAGCCGGCGGGGGCACACTGGCAAGCGGTGGACAGGCTGCCGAGCGGGTCTCGCCCGCCCCAGCCGTCATATTTGCCACTGGCGCTGATGGCGGTGTTGCATCAGGTGAAGTGCCAGGAGCACCTGTCGCCACCGATGCTGAGACAGGGGCTGCGGTCGAACTGCCCGAATTGTCCGTGCCCTGCGAACAACCGGTAATCATCAGGCTGATCGAAAGCAGCAGGCCGAGCAAGACTGCTGGCCGGAAACGAAAACAGTGCATCCGTGCATTGTATGCGGATACAGCTGCGTTCGATCAAGCCAGCGCCAGCACGCGTGAGACGAACCGACCTTGGGCGCTCCGGCGCACATAGGCGCACAACGGCCCACTCCTCAGTGACACCCAGTGCTGAGCGCTGCATTTCTCGTCAAAAGCAAGGATCGCCCGTCACGGTTTGATGCACATGTCTTCAGGCTGATAGTCATAGTTGGCCGAGCCAAAGACGTCACCCCCAAGCTGGCGATAGGTCGCTTGGTTGCGCTCAGAGAAGTAGACCAGGTTGTCACATGCGTTGGCATAATCGCCCGAATCGCTAAGCCCTTTGCCAAATTCGGCCGCCATTCTTGCATAGATGCCAGCCGGGGAACCAAGTTTCGCGCCCGCTTGCAAGGCACGGATCGCTGTCTGTGCGCCGGCCATATTGCCTTGGACAGCGGCGAGTTCGGCCAGCCGGAACTGGCTAAACGCTCCCAACACGCTTCGTTCATCGGCCAGAGCGCTCGGCCCGTCCCAGGCGCGCAGCGAGGGGTCGCTAATGACGCGCTGATAGAACGCGGCCGCGTCAGCATAGGCTTTGTGCCGGAAGGCCGTATCCGCGTCCTGCAGGGCATGAACCCGGTATACCGCCGGGGCATTGACACTGGCAGTCAAGGTATAGGCGCCACTCGCGAACATCCATGTATCGGTAAACGGGCGCTGGGGGCCAACACTCACGTCGCTCAGCGTGCCATAGGCAATGACCAACGCCTGTGACGCATCCCGCTTTGAGGGGATAAACGACACCACCGGCTTCGGACCGCCGTCGATATCGGCGCTGACATTCACTAAGCCCGGCGAGTCGGCCACGTGGCTCGCGATGGTCACGTTTTGCGTGCACGCCGAAGGACTGCACACACCCGACACGAACGCGACATCTGCAATGCCATCACCCGTCACATCGCGAACGGCAAGGATATGCGGGTTGGCGACCTGTCCACCGAAAATTGCATCGTCTGAGGCGCGATACTCGATCTCAAACTGCCCGCTTGCACACCCGAAGACAAGCACATCGCCAAACCTGACCGATTGATCTTTAACCCTGGCGTCATAGAGCACAACGATGAGTTGAGAGGCATCGCCCGGCAACACTTTAGCCGATGTCACAGGCACGGACACCCCAATCGCATTCGCCGTTGTGCTCGTCATGCCCCACTGCGTCAGGGCCGAAACGATGACTGATGACGATGCGCCACGATTGAGCAACTCGAGGATTGCATCCGGCGCATCCTGCACGACCTTGGGTGCCGGCGGCACGGCCACGGTCGCGAGTGCTGGACACGACGTCGTGCCTGCTTGGCTCCCAGGTGCCGCGGCACCCGGTGCAACCGATTGACCCGATGGTGCACGTGTAGGCCCGCTTAATGAACTCGTGTCGACTGACGTCGCGTTCGTGCTGATACCAGATGGAGTGCCGGCGTCTTGAGAACACGCAGTCAACATCAAGCCGATGACAGTCACCACATATAGAAATAGTGAGCGTTCACACACTCGATGCGGATGCGCCATGATCGCATTGTAGGCCCCGGACAAGCGCCATCTACTTTCATATCGGCCCTGTCAGCCCATTCGTGTCAGGTCCACTCCGGAATACCGAAAAGGCCCGCAAAACCTGTGACTGTCACCGGCACCGGGCGAGCCGATCGCATGTGTGCACTGAACGTTGCGAGGACGGCTTGTAGACGCAATCTGACCATGACCAATATCCCAGTCTGCAAGAATATTTCCCAATATTGGCATATTTCGCCATAACGTATTGACGGATCAGAACGAATGTTCTATAACTATCGGACTACTTAGAACGCACGTTCTATCCGGGCGTCCGAGTGAGGCTTCATGTATCGCAAGCTATATCAAACTGCAGACCGCATCGAAGCTGTTCTTCGTGACCGGCGCGCACCCGCTTCAGTCGTCGGTGGCAAGGTTCTGCCAGGGTTTGTCGAGATGTTGCTTCGACCGGCACCTGGAACCAAAGTCAATCAAGTCCGTGCCCTTCAGGCGGACCTGGCCCTGGCTCTGGGCAATAGCAATGTGCGGGTGGCACAAAGCGGCACGCATCTGGCGGTGCAAATCCCACGTGAGACACGCAAGCCGGTGCGGTTGTCGACGTTGATGACTGCCAACCCGAACCCGCCGCCGTTTACGGCTGTGTTGGGGCTGGCCGAAGATGGTGCGACGCTCATGGCTTGTCTGTCGTCACCAGAGGTCGCACACATCTTGATTGCTGGGGCGACAGGATCCGGTAAGACTTCGCTGGCACAGAGTTTGTTGTTGAGCCTGTGCCAGTGCCATCGGCCGAGCCAATTTGGCCTGGTCGTCATCGACCCCAAGCGCAACGACAACAGTGATTTCGTGCGCGGCGTCGAGCGCCATTTGCTGGTGGCCCCGGCCAGGACTGTCGCGGAGGGGATTTCAGCGCTCGAGCGCTTGGTGGTGGTCATGGACAAGCGGCCAGTCTCGCGTGACCCGATGCCACGCATCGTGGTCTATGTCGATGAGATGGCTGATCTGTGTCAGACCGGCGGGTCACAAGTGGTTGATCTGCTGACTCGTATCGCGCAGCGTGGCCGTGAGGCAGGGATTCATCTGGTGGCGTGCACGCAAAAACCATCGGCCAAAGCGATCGGCTCACTCCTGAAGGCCAACCTGCCCTTGCGTTTGATCGGGCGGGTGGTTTCACTCGAAGATGCGCGCACGGCGTCAGGCATGCCCGGCACGGGCGCGGAGAAACTGATGGGCAGCGGCGACTTTCTCGCCGTCGCATCGGGTCGTGTTATCCGGTTTCAGGCCGCCATGCCAGTGTAATGCCGTGCGGGTAGGAAGACCGGATTCGGACGGTTCGAACAGATTGTTGGACTCTCAGGGCAAAAGCCGACATTCGTCAGTAGATCGCAAACGGTAAGGAAGGATTGACATGGACAAAATTGGCAAGGCCTTTGGCGCAGGCATCGTGTTCTTCTCGATCGTGGTTGCCGGCTTCGTTGGTTCGAAAGTTGATCAGACGACAATTGCCCTCTTGGGCGGAACGTTTATTGGACTGCTTGTCGCGGTGCCAACGACCTTGCTCGTCGTGTTGATTGCCCGCCGCAGAAGTGACGAACACACGCAGCAACTTCAGCAGGAGCGCGGCCAACGCTACGTGGCCCACATGCCGCCTAGCCCACCACAGTATTGGGCCATGCCGCAACAAGGCTATGACATGCGTGTGATGCCACCGCCAACCATGCAACAGATGCAACCCCACTACCCACAACTCAATTCCGGCATCGCAGCCCCTGACTATATGTTGCCCCTGTCGCGTCGCCGCTTCTATATGATCGGTGAGGGGGGCGAGGTCAAGGAGATCGAAGCGCCGCATGATGCGGGCTATGAGGGCTTCGACCAGTCCGGCTTTTGATGGCGTTTGTCTGGCGCGGTAGCACACGCGATTGAAGTGAGCCGGAAACGGGGCTGACTTTCGCGGCTGCTTGTGCGTGAGTCGAGCAGTCCATGTTGGCCTGATTGACCTAGATGACACTCTGGTGGTGACGTTTGTCGACTCGGATTGCAACGTGTTGTGAATCTTGCAGCTGACAGAACGCGCCCGGCCCTTGCGGGTGGACTGCCTTGGGTCTAAGCTAGCCAGACTTCAGGTTTGTCTAAAACACTACCTGACCACTGACACAATTGCATACTCCGCGGTTCTTCTCACCGTTGTCAGGCCCATACGCACCGTGTGGGCCTGACGCGTTCTGGGGCCGGAGACAAAAGTGCCTCTGGCACAGCATCACTGTTGAGGTTCTCACGTTCCATCTGGTTTGCTTGAATCGCTCCGCTCAATCGCCCCGCAGGTCCTCCAACGCACACTTGGCCGCCGCCATTCCCGATAAGGTTACGAGCGGTACACCGCCGCCCGGATGGACACTGCCACCGGCGAAATAGAGACGTTTGATGTGCGGGTCACGGTTGGCTGGGCGTATGAACGCTGCCCGCCTCGAGTTTGAGGAGAAGCCATAGATCGCGCCGCGATTCCCGCCGTAGGTCGCTTGCAGGTCCGCCGGTGTCATCACGCATTGAGCGTGCAGGGTATACAGTAGCGCCTCAGACCGGCCAACACGTGCGATATGCCTTCGTAGTTGATCGAGCACCGCCTGGGCGTAGGCTGTCGTGTTTGCGTGCCAGTCGTAGCGTTCGCTGATATAGGGTGCATTGACCAATACAAAGGGGTTTTCGCAGCCTGGGGGCGCATGACCGGGGTCGGTTTTGCTGGTGATACAGACATAGAGCGTGGGTGCGAGTGGGGCGACTCGCCTGTCAAAGATGTCCTGAAATTCGCACCGGTAATCGTCGCAAAAAAACACATTGTGGTGCGCAAGTTCGGGCTGGTGTCCTTCCGCCTTGACCAGTAGTGCAAATCCACTGCCTGAGGGTTCAAGCCTGCTGATGTCTCTTGGCGGGTGCGCTGCGGAAAATAGCGTGCGCTGCGCGTGGGTGTAATCCGCGTTGCACACGACGGCGTCAGCGCGGACGTTTTGGCCGTTCGACAGCGTGATGCCATCTGCCTGACCGTGCTTGACATCAATGCGCTCGACTTTTTCACCGTAGCGTAATTCGACGCCGAGCTCGAGTGCCAGGCGCTCGAAGGCCTGTGCGAGCTGATAGACGCCACCGCGCGGATACCAGGCCCCTTGGGCCATCTCGATATACGAGATCACGTTCAGGGTGGCTGGGGCGCGATAGGGCGAAGAACCGTTATAGGTCGCGAACCGGTCGAACAGTTGGATCAGATGCGGGTCGGTAAAGTGCGCTTGTATGGCCGCATGCATCGTCCGCAGGGCGTCGATCTTGAACACATCTCCTAGGGGCAACCGAATGAGGTCGCGCACGACCGGTTTGGCGCGGTAGAGGAACGGCTGGCTGACTGCGTCGTAAAGCTGCCGGGCATAGCGCATAAAGGTCCGGTAGTCGTCCACGGCGTGCGGGCCAAATGAGGCGCGGAGATTGGCGCACATCGCGTCTTCGTCGGCCACCGCGTCAATCGTGAGGCCGTCGGGCCAGAAATAACGCGTGATCGGGTTGAGCGGGATAAGCTCCAGATAGTCACGTAGATCGCGACCCGCGTCGTGAAATACCTGCTCGAACACAGGCCGCAGGGTGATGACCGATGGCCCGGTGTCCCAGCGATATCCGCCGTCCCGGACCTCCCCCATCTTGCCGCCTGGCCGGTCAAGCGGCTCGATAAGCGTAACATGCTGACCGGCTGTGGCCAGCTTGATCGCGGCCGTTAGGCCACCGATGCCAGCGCCGATAACGAGGGCGCTCACGCCTCACTTGACCTCATCTAGCCTGAGGCTCAGCGCGGCGCTCGCACCGTCGGCACCCATGCTGATGCCGTAGATGGTCGTCGCCGCTTCGACGGTGCGGCGGTTATGGGTGATGATGATGAATTGGGTGTGATCGCTCAAGCTCTCGACCATGCTGCGGAAGCGGCCGACATTGCTCTCGTCGAGCGCCGCATCGACCTCGTCCAGCACGCAAAAGGGAGTCGGCTTGACCTGCAAAATCGCGAATAGTAGCGACGTGGCTGTCAGTGAGCGCTCGCCACCGGACAAGAGCGCCAGTGACTGTGGCCGTTTACCAGGTGGCTGGGCCTGAATCTCGACCCCACACTCATCGATGTTGTCAGCATTGGTCAGCGTCAGCTTGGCTTGACCGCCGCCAAAGAGCACCTTGAAGGTCTGCTGGAAGGCGATCGCGATGGCATCGAATGTTTGGCGAAATGTGACGATGATGACATCGTTTAGCTCGGCGATGACCTGCTGCAGGGATGTCGAGGCTGTTTCTAAATCAGTGCACTGCTCGGTCATGAAGGTGTGGCGTTTGTTCAATTCCTCGAATTCGGCCTGGGCCTCATAGTTAATCGCACCCAGGCGCTTAATCTGCCCCCGCAGCTGCGTCATGCGCGCTTCGATGCCCTCGGGCAACGCGTCGATCACCGGTAAGTCTTCCAGCAGCGACGCTGGCTGGTCGACCAGAAGAGGGCCCTCGTCGTCGCTCGTGTGCGCAGCACCTCCCTGCACGCCTGACGCCGCGAGGGTTACATCGGTTGACCCTTGCCCAACTGGCCCGGTCACCGACTCTGGCCTTGCTTCCAATGCCGCGCTCTCCATCAATTCGGCGGCCCGTTTGCGTAAATTCTCGAGTTCGTCGTTGTGCCGCGCGAGTTCTAATATATGTGCGTTCAGGTGTGTTTCACGCTCGCGCAGGGTGCGTTGGGCCTCGCGTTTGCGGCTGTCAAGCGCACTCAGGTGTTGCTCAATCTGGGCTATCTGGGCTTGGATGGGTGCGATGGCGGCATCGGCCGCGCGGTAGGCGCGCTCGGCGTCAGCGGATACTTCGGCTTGGGCGTGCAGGGCCTCGCGCGCGGCCTGCACCTGGGTCGTGAAGGCGGTAATACGCTGTGACTTAGCGTCGCGCTGCACCAGCGCGTTCTGATGAACCCCATCCCGCTCGCGGCGCAGCATGTCGGCGTTGTTTAGCATGGCCAGAGCTGCGTTTGCAGTAGCCTGGGAAGCGTTTAACGTGTCTAGCCAGCCGCTCGACAGTTGCTGGCTCAGCGCCCTATCGGCCTCGACCAGCGCTTGTTGTGCCTGGACCTGGGCGGCTTGATAGCGTGCGAGCGATGCAGTCGCTTCTGACGCTTGACCATCGATCAAGGCGATCTCCTGCTCAATGCCGGCCATGTCGCCAGCTAGCGCCGCTAGCATCTCTTCAATATGACTGACCTTACGCTCGGCGTCGTCCAGCCGGGTCTTGCGGGCCGTGGTCTCACGGGTGAAGACCTCACGCGTCTGAAGGGCACGATCAAGCGCCAACCGGGCGGCGTCAAAATTCCGCTGGGCAGCACTTCGCGCGTCGATGGCATTGGCGAGGGTTGCTTTGACAGTGTCGTGGTCGAGCACGAATGCCTCGGGCTGTTCAGCGCCGAGCACCACGGGCGTGCGGGCGCCAGCAGGTAACGACAATGTGCCAATTGCATGCGCGACCTCGCCGTCGCGGGTGACGCACAGGCTGCCATCGGGCAGTTGCGACGCAAGCGTGCGCGCTGCGTCCAAATCCCGGGTGATGTATTTGCGGCCAGCGACGATGTTAAGCGCAGGTCGTAACCAATCGGGCCCGCTCAGGGCATCCAGGACCGGTCGCGCGCCACTGCTACGCGCATGGTCGTTCAGGACGCGGTCGTTTTGGACTCGTTCATCATCGAATGCGCGTAACGCTGGCGTGATCACGATCGCAGCCCGGCCCGACGGCCGCTCGGTCAGCCAGGCGCGCATGTGTGTGAGATACCCCTCGGTATCGTCGTGTCCGTTTGGCGCGATGACAACGGCATCGATCAGGTCGCCCAGCGCAGCTTCAACCGCCTTCTGATCGTCGGACTGGATGTGTAAGAATGATGACAGCACACCACACACACCCGGCAATTTGGCGTCGACGGCCGAGGCCGCCAGTTCATCGGCGCTTTGCTGTGCGCGCATCTCGGCAAATAGCGACATGCGGGTGGTGAGCTTCTCTTCAGCTTCTGCGGCGGCATAGGCCGATTGGGCTTGGGTCAATGTGGCGCGCGCCCCTTCTAACGCCTCTTGGGCTTGCTCAAACTGCGAATCAAACAAGCTGCCTTGGGTCGAATCCAGGCGGAAGCCGTCGCTCAGTTGATTGAACGTCGCGATTTCTGCCTCGCGCTGGTTGCCCAAATCAGCGGCGCGTTTGGCGAGCATATCAAGCTGCTCCTGGAGTGCATCATGCCGCGCGCGCTGGGTTGCTAGTTGATTCTGTGCCTGAAGCAATTCTGCCCCCGCCGTCTGGACACGTGCTTGGGCATCGACATGGCGGCGCTCTAGGAGCGTTCGCTCATCCTGCCGTGACGTGGCCATCTCTTGGGCCATCTGAAATTCCTGGTGTTTGGCCTGGTGGGCGTCATTCGCGGCTGCATAGCCGGCCGCAGCTTCTGCCGCGCGTGCGGCGTAAGCGTCGATCGTTGCGGTGTGTTCATCCAGATCGTGCTGGGCATCGGCGGTCTGCCGCTCAAGTGCGATCACGCGTTCTCCAAGCACAGCTAACTGGCGCGACGCCCCTTCGAATGCCTGACGGGCAGTATCACGCCATGGTTGGGCCTCGGCTAGGTTGTGCTGTTGCGCTTCCCGCGCTTCCCGCAGGCTGTCCCCTTCGCGATCATGCCCAGTGACGGCGGCGGCGGCCTCGTCTACGGCGCGTTGGGCGGTCTCGCGGGCAACCGCGCCCGCGCTGATTTTGTCTTTGAGCGCGCGGTAGTGAAAGCCAAGATATGTCCGGGTGTGTGTGTCGAGTTCTCCGGCCAGCACCGTGTATTGACGGGCGCGCTCAGCTTGGCGTTCGAGCTGCTTCAGCCGTGGGTCGATCTCGGCCAGGATGTCCCGGGCACGTTCAAGGTTATGACCGGTTTCGGTCAGCTTGCGGAGCGCATCCTCGCGCCGGTCGCGGTAGGCGCCAATCCCAGCGGCCTCTTCAAATAAGGCCCGCCGTTCTTCGGGCTTCTGCGCCAGTGCGTTGTCAACCAGACCTTGCCCGATGACGGTGTAGGTGCGTTCGGCCAGCCCGCTATGCCCGAGCAAATCGTTGACGTCACGCAGGCGCACCCGGTTGGAGTTGAGCACATATTCGTTCGCGCCATCGCGGTATGCCCGTCGGCCGATCTCGATGTCGTTAAAGGCGATGGGGAAGAAGCCATCGCTGTTGTCGAACGTCATCACGACTTCCGCCATGCTGCCACGCGGGCGTTTGGTGCTGCCACTGAAGATCATGTCGTCGGTCTTTTTGCCACGCAACAGTGAGAACTGCTGTTCGCCCAGCGCCCAGCGGATGCCATCGGCGATGTTGCTCTTGCCGCTGCCATTGGGGCCGATGATGCAGGTGATGCCATTGCCAAACTCAAATTTCATTTTGCTGGCAAAGGTTTTATAACCGTTGAGGGTGAGTGTCTTCAGGCGCATCGAGAGGCCGATTCTAATGGCAGATGCGCTGCTGCGCCGTTCCTCACCGGGTGAGCGGCCGAACGGGTGGAACCGGCGGGTATGGGGCGCGTCTGTGACTCACTGGAATTCACCTGCGCTTAAGTGCGCTTACGCTTAAGTGCGCTCAAGTGCGCTCAACGCCGGATCAGTGGCACATAGACAAATTTATCGCGTCCAGTCGGCGTTTGTGACTTCTTCCAGGCGTTCAGCAGGGTCTTTAGTGCTTGGGGCGGGTTCGTAGACGGCGGCGCGCCGGCCTGATCGCGGGTGTTGACGCCATGGCAAGCGGTGCATGTGCGCACTTCGCCCGGTTGCAGTGTGACCCAGTAGCGCTCGCGCACGATACCTGTGCCAGTGCTGTCGGTCAATTGCCAGGTGAGGGCGCGCCGGGCCGGCACAAATGCTGCCTGGCTGCCGTCAGGCGCGATCACGACGCTACCGGCCGGACCGCCGCTAGAAGGGTTGTTATGCACGGCATTCGAGTCGTGCATCGGCTGAGCCAGGACCCGCCGGCCGGGGTTGGGTGTGGTCCCGGATGCACCCGCATAACCACGCAACTGGTCGGCTTGAAAGTATTGCACATACGTCACGTCATAGATCTTCCCAGCCGTGCCGACCGTCTGCACGCCGCCGGGCACGTGCAGGTTGTAGGGTTGTTGTAAGTCGGCCTTATCACGACTGGTGACGTTGCGTGTGACCGCCAGGGCCAGATCGTTTTTGACCAGCCACGTCTCCAGGTTGACCAGCGATACACCCGCCTCGGCGAACATGGATGCTTCGGGCGCAGCCAGGGTAGTCGTCAGTCTAGTGGGCCGCGGCCGCGCGCGCACCTCGACGGGCATCCATTCCCATAGGTTGCCGGAGTAACTGACTAACTCATCTGGATCCCAATAACTGATCGTCTTGCTGATACCCGCGGTAAGCGTCATGACTGGGGTGTAATACGCACCGGTCTGGCTGATCACTTTGAGCCGGTAGTCGTAGCGCGATTTTGGCGCGCTGCGGGTGCCGGTATTGCTGTCTGCCTGCGTGGCAAAGGTGTGGGCGACGACCAAGTTGCCATCGCTCATGGGCAGCGGGTTGCGGTATAGCCCAGAGTGATTTGGCGAGGGTGTGTCGGTATATGAGGCGGTGTCGCGATGGGTGACATAGCCAACAACGGCTGTGTCCGCGTTGAGGGCCGGTGGGGCCGTGATGCTTATCACTTGACCAGAGGCGTGTGTGCCGAATTCGGGCGCGTCGATCGCAAAGTAGACACCGGGCTGGCGGGCATCTTCTTGGATCTGGAGCATATTGCCGATTGAATTGGAATTGGTGCGGGGTGTCTGGTCGCTATGATAGACGAGATTTGGGTCGTTGTTGAAAGTCACATCGAAGTAGCCCGCTAACTCGTGCCGCCCCAAATGATTAAGCGTCTCCATCTGGGTGCCGTCTTCAAGCACCTGCCATGGGAAGAACTGGTTAAACGCGTGACCATTCAAGTTCGTGCCCGCCAATAGATCGGTTCGGCAACTGCGCGGCTCCGGATATACCTCGGCCCGGTTTGGATGTTGCAAGTCATAACTTGCGCTCGCTGATTCATCCGAATAGTTGAACGTGCCGTATTTGGCGTTGCCACACGCGCCACCCGCATCGTCGTCCGCTTCTTGGTCGCGCTGCATATGATCCCAGCGGGTGAACACCACTCGGCCAAAGCTGTCGACGCTCGGGCTAAAGTCGCCCGATGGGGCGTGGTCGAGCATGAATAGATCGCCGCTCCCTGGGTTGAGACTCCACAGACCACTGACCGTGGGTGCCAACTCGTATTCGTCGAGCTGCGGGTATAGCTGGGTGGCCCCGGTGCGTGGTCTGTCCGAGGTAAAGAGGATCCGGTCGTCGGTGCCATAGACCGGGCTAATGTTATTGAAGTTGGCGGGTTGGTTGGGCACTTTGGTGATGACCACGGTCTGGCTGATGTCAAAGCCGCTGACTTCGTAGAGTTGCCAATACTGAGTCGTCACTTGATACTGTTGGGTTGGCGCGCCGATGACCATGCTAAAGACGGCCTTCTTGCCACTCCAATGCACGCTCGGGTCACGCACGGCGATGGCAGTTGCCCCTTGCAAACCAGTGCCGCCAAAGCCGGCCTCTTGGGTGAGGTTGCGCAAGGTGCCGTCTGGATAGCGAATCCACAGATCGCCACCGCGGGCTACATCCTGAAGACCCGCTTTGTGATTGCCAAACACCGCGCCGATGGTGGTGAAGTCGGTCGGCACGGGCACTTGCGTGACGAACAGAATGGGACTCGCGCTGGAGCGGGTGCTGGAACGGGCGATCGACTGGCTGACAGATGCGCTGGTCGCTGTAGACGAGGCTATGGCTGTGCCAGTCACCCCTAACAGCAGTGCCGCCAAAAGTGTCAGGGCGATATACAAGCGAGGCAAGGGTTTTAGGGTCTTCATGCTGAGGTGATTTTGGCGAAATGTGGGCGCTGCGCTTTGGGCCCTGCCGCCCAGCTCAAGTTGTGAGCACAGCCGGCGCCGAGCTCGGAGCCCAGCTTGGGCTCCGGTAACCTGGCTTCAGGGCATTGCTGACGAACCTGACGAACCGGAACTCAGCAAACGATGCAACATATCGCCCGCAAACACAACAACGACTCGTCTACGGTTGTGACAACGGTGTGACTACGGCACGGATACGCTAGGGGTGTTTTCGTGCGCGCGGTCGAAGTCGCGTATGACTTTGAGCCACATCGTGGCGTGGGCATCCAGGCCACGGTCGTTGAAGTGGCAACTGCTCACGCGATAGGACGCGTCGAGCTGATCGGTATCGGGTCCGGCAAAGATGCCTCGGGCCGGACTGACCAGGCCAAACTGGGCGGAACGGATGTTGGCATTTGGCAGGTATTGTCCACAGCGCGTGGTCACGGCCACGAAGGCCGGTGCATCTACGCCCATCGCCCGGATCGCGCTCAGCATCGCGATGAAGCGCCGTTGATAGTCTTCGGTGCTGGTGCCAAGGGCGGCATCCGTTTCGCCTTGGTGCCATAACAGATGGGTGAAGACGAGCCCAGCTTGCTGGGCCTCGCGGATGTTGCGCAGCAAGTCTTTGTGTAACAAGCCGTCAGGTGCCCATTCCGAGATGCGCGATGAGCTAATAGCGGCCGGCACGAAGATCACCCGGTCGTAGAGCTTGGCGGCAATGAGCTTGTCACCCAGCCGCGTCCAAGGGCTGCCGCCGTCACCGTTAGCGCCGGGCAGTGGGTCTTTGGCCCGTGCCCAGCGGCCCCGGAAAAAGGTTTGCACGAGCGGCCCGGCGGTCTTGCGTGTCTCGCCAAAATTAGCTGCGTTCGATTGGCCGAACACCAGCGCGACCATGATCCGTGGCTGCGGCTTGGCCGGTGTAGCGGCCGCTGTCATAGTAGGTGCGGGCGTTGCGGGTGTGGCCGGCTTTGGCACTTGGGCATGCAAGGCTTGCGATGGCCCGGCCAAAAGCGTGACAAAGATGACGACGATAATGACGGTGATGACGGAAACGAAGGGTGAACGGTGCTGCGTGCTGGGCATGACAGGGTGTGAATTGACGTAGGGCTAAAGTGGATGTTGACGGTCGACGGCGGTGCAGCGCTGCAATACAAATACACCGGCAGCGCTTTAGCGGAGCAGTCCGATAAACACGATCAGCGCGAGCACAGCCAAAACAACCGCGACGACCAGCAGCGCTTGTGCCCACCACACATGTTGCCCATGCAGGCGATGCGCCACCTCGCCCCGGTGTAAATCGCGGGTATTGGCGCTCTTTACGCCCAGGACGCCCCCCAGCCACCAGGCCTTTGGACAATATGCATACTGGCCGAGTTCGCTCGCGCGGATCACGCGTCGTAAGTCGCGCGCAGCATCATGCCTGGATTTGCGTTGGGACGGGTGTATCGTGCTGGTCATGCAAAGTTCCTTGGGGCAACGCTCTGGATATGCTGCGATCTACTGCGCTCGTGTAGTAGATGGCCGGTCAGCTAGCCAACGATTCAACTGACCAGCCGATAGCCGCGTCCACGTAATGTCGTCAAATACTTGGGCTCGGTCACGCCTGGCTCTAACTTACTCCGCAGCCGGCTGATCAACTTCTCGATGCGCGCATCGTCCACTTCATTGAGATATGTCTCGCCCCACACGTTGGTCACAATCGTATATTTGTCAACGACCTTGTTGAGGCGGCCGTAGAGCAACAGCAACATCTTGTATTCAAGATCGGTGAGCGGCTCTGATTTGTGACCATCGACAAAGACTTCACCCGAATCGACATCGACCACGATGCCCGGCTTGAGCCCCTGCACGGCTAGGGCTTGGCGCTTGACGAAAGCACGCCATACGTCACCGGGGCAGGCATCTTGCGGGTTACCGTCGCTGGGCAAAATCCGTTTTTGTTGCAGCTTCGCCAGCGTCGATCGTTCGGTGCGTATACCGGCAAAGTGGGACGTGAGTGTTGCGCGCTCATCTTCACTCAGTTGCGCCCATAATTTGGCACACTCTGTGCGCACCGTCGTCTGGTCATCAAGCGCTTGTGCAGTCAGTTCGAGCGCCTCTGTCCGCGCTGGGTCGGGTGCGCCTGAGGCGATACGTTGCCACACGTCCGTCACGGCTTCGATCAGACCCGAATGTCCGCCGGCCTGGCGGGTGATAAAGCCAATATCGTAGGGCGTGGCGTTATGACCTTGGGTCAGCTCTTCGGCCAATGCTTGTGTGTCAGTTTGGCTGAGAAAACCAATCCACTTTTCACGTGTGTCAAATAGTTCGGCAAATTCGGCTGCCTCGCGGTCGTCTCGGATGGAAGAGAGTGACCTTTCCGTAGCCGTGATATATGTCAGCGTCTGGCCGAGCTGGTCTTTCAGTGCCCGTAGGTTCAAAAACGCGCGGCTTGCTAGCGCTTCGAATGGATCATCAAATTCGTCGAACAACAGGACCAGCTTGCGACCGGACTGTTCGCACACCTCGCGCAGGGCGTCGTCAAAAGCCAGCGGGCCGCGGATCGGTGTGGCCGGTTCCACCACCTGATGGTAGAGATTATTCAACTTGCCCAGTAGATCGGCCTGAGCACCCAAGCGTGTGAGTGCCGTCAACACCGCGCGAACTGTCGTCTCATGTAAGGCTTGTTCGCTGCGTTCCGTCATCAGGTTGCAATCAATGTAGACGAACAGGTAGTCATCTGCAGAATTGCCCAGTAATTGCCGGCGGATGTTGGGCGTGCAAAGTTCGCGCAACAAGGTGCTTTTGCCCATGTTGCTAAAGCCCACGACGGAAACACAATCGCCGCACCGGACCGCGTCGGCGATAAAACTTGCGTCTGATTCGCGAATCATAGAAAGGCCCAAGGAGCGTCTGAGTGCGCTCAGTATAATCGCGCCGGATGCCGCTCCCAATCTCCGCACTGCTCGTCGCGATTCCTACGTTTATCTATGCCGCAATTGTGAGGCGTATTGACCGGTTTGAGCGGGAACCGGTGTCCTATGTCGTCGCCGCCTTTATTTGGGGAGCCATTCCAGCCGCGATTTTGGCCTTGATTGCGCAACTGGTGCTGGCCATCCCTGCCAAAGCTGCTTTTGGTCAACACGGTGCGACGACGCTCTCGGCCTCCATTGTGGCGCCCGTGACGGAGGAGACATTCAAAGGGTTGGCGGTGCTGTTCATCTACCTATGGCGCAGGCGCGAGTTTGATGGCTGGGTAGATGGCATCGTGTATGGTTCAACGGTCGGCTTCGGCTTCGCATTTGTCGAGAACATTTTGTATTTGTCTGACGCACGCACCGTTAGCGACTGGGTTGGGTTGTTCCTCTTGCGGGTGATTATCTTTGGCTTTATGCACGGCTTTTACACCTCGCTGACCGGTATCGGCTTTGGCTTGGCGCGCATGGCCCCGACCACGGCCCGTGGGGTGGTGTATGTCCTTGGCGGTCTGATCCTGGCTGTTTTGGCCCATGCGGCCCATAACACATCGCTAGAGCTGGCCGATGCGACGGGCGCCGCTACACTGTGTATCGCCGGGTTTAATTATCTGTTGCTCATCGTGCTCATGGTTAGCCTGAGCCGCATCAGCCTGCGTCATGAGCGGGAGATGTTCAAGACCTATTTGGTCGATGAAGTCCCGGACGTGATCTCGCCCTCGGCCTATGCCGCACTCAGCGCCGCCCACACGCAGGATCCGGCCTATCCATACCCGCAGACGACGTTCAAGCAATTTGCCGGTGAACTGGCCCAACGCAAACGGCAGCTTGTGCGTCTTGGAGAAGCGGCTAACCTGGCGGATGTGGACATGTTGCGCGAACAGTTAAAGAAGATGAACACCTCTGGGGCCGCGGCGAGGTGAGGTGATGGCTAGCCTGACGTCGTCTTGCCCGAGCGCGTGTTGGCCGGTCTGATTTATGAGTCAGCCAGATATCAGGCCAATGAAGGGCCATAGCGCATGACCGTGACAAAGCACTGCGGCTAACAAGCCGGACTCAACCCAAGTTCAAGCTCAAGTTGTTCTTAGCCATAAGCCTTTCTCCAAGCGCGAGCCTCCGGCCTAGGATTCCCTGCCGGAGTGCCTCCCGGTCGTCCCAGGCATATTCGGTCGTGCCCCAGCACAACGACTGTTCATGCCCTTTACCACAGGCGACAACCGCGTCACCCGGGCGGGCCAATGCGCATGCGCGCTGAATAGCCTCACCTCTGTCAGCGATCTTGATGACCTCGGCCACGCTCGGGTGAGCGGCGCTCGCGCCGCGCGCCATCTCGGCCATGATGTTCTCGACGGATTCGCGCCGTGGGTCTTCGGCTGTGAAGACGACGATGTCGGCGCTCTCGGCTGCGACCTTGCCCATGAGATATCGTTTTTGCACGTCACGTTCGCCTGCGCAGCCAAATACGCAGATCAATCGGCCGGACGTGATACGCCGGAGCGTGCTGAGACAGTTTGCCAATGCATTTGGCGTATGGGCAAAGTCGACCACGGCCAGATAGGGCTGCCCAGAGTCGATGCGCTCCATGCGGCCTGGAACACTGGGCAGGGCTGCAACGCCCCGCTCAATCGCCTCCGGCGCGACGCCCAGCGCCAGTGCCGCCGAAGACGCGGCCATGACGTTTGAGACGTTGAAATCGCCAAGCAGGTTTGACCGTAACTGTAAGGCGAGCCGTTGACCGCTTGGCCTGAACGCATGTGCGTTGATCACGCCCGACGCGGGATCGACCCACGCTGGATGGGTCCGCCAGCCGCCAAAACGTTCAAAATTGGCCTGCGGCGCAGTTTGACGTGAATAAACGTGTCGTTGCTCAGCCGGCAGCGTGGTCAGGTAGTCAAATGAGAAGGCATCGTCGGCGTTGAGCACATGTATCGGTGCCATCTCGAACAGCCGCCCCTTGGCTGCGCGGTAAGCAGCGCGTGAGCCATGCAGGTCCAGATGTTCATGGGTGATATTGGTGATCACGGCCAGATTGAAGCTGGTGCCATCGACGCGATGATGCGCAAGCCCGTGTGATGTCACCTCGAGCACACAATGCGTCACGCCCTCGGTGCGCATCCGGGCCAAATACCGTTGTATATCATCGGCGTCTGGGGTGGTGACGTGCAAGCCTGTGTCGAGGGAGGCGTCACCAATAACAGCGTTGACCGTGCTGATCATGCCGGTCTTGTGCCCGGCGGTATGCAGAATGCTGAAAAGCAAGTTGGCCGTCGTGGTTTTGCCATCTGTGCCGGTGATGCCGATCACGGTCATACTACGCCCGGGGAAGCCATGCCAGGCCGCGCACAGCAGCGCGAAGGCTTGGCGCGAGTCCGGCACCTGGATGACGACTGGGGGATATCGTTGGGCACCAGCCTGCGTAGCGGCCGGACGGGTAGCGTCTGGCGTTCCCGCCTGTATTCCAGAGGGCAGTTTCTCAACGACAACGGCGCTAGCCCCACGCTCAAGCGCTTGGGGAAGGTATCTATGACCATCTACCACGACGCCCAAGTAGGCGACGAATAGGTTGCCTGGCTGGACTTGGCGGCTGTCGTCCGTGATGCCAGTGACCAGGACGTTTTCGGCCTGGGCTGGACAGGGTAGGTGACACGCCTCAAGCAGCGATTTCAGCGTCTGAGTCATGGCGGCGTAAATGCTACCAGCCCTTGTCTATTCACCCTGACGCAATCACACCTTGTCACAGTCATGTCTGTCGCAGTCTCTTGGGGTATGACCGGTGATCGCCAGAGAGCCCATATGGACCTGGATGTTGACTGGGTTTGCAGGGTTCAGATACCGCCAGCGTTCCAGCTTGTTCCAGCTTGTTCCAGCCAGCAAGTGCCTTCAAAACGAAAGCCTCTAATTTCACGGAGCGTTCATAAATGTCTGTTACACTCCATGCTACTGCCAGCCGAAATGACGGTGGCACCCAGCAACGCTATCCTTTTTAATGGAGGTGGTGTCACATGAGTAGTCCGAAACTCAGCGCCGTGGCTTCACCTCTGGCGGTTCTCCGCTAGAAATGTTCGCCACGGCGCGCGATACGGTCATCCGCAAGGGTGACCGTGTCGTTTTTCCACCCCTACCGGTAATGTCCCTCGCGCGCACCAAGACAAGCGAGTGAGCGCATTGCGGCCGTGAAAGAGGGCCGAACCCCATTGAAACAATCGATGCTTGCCGCAGCTCGTCCAGCGGGGATGCGCAAGATATAGATCTTCAGATAACTAAATGGAAATCGCGCATGCGAAAAAGCCTGTTTTCAGGCACTTTCGTCACGAGATTTTCCGCTTTTCAATCTGAAGGGCTATAGAACGCAGGCACAAACAATCGTCGGCCAAACCGCACCCATATAATCGCGCTGAGAAATGGCACGCTATTTCAACACGGCCGGGCCAAACCAGGCCGATATCAACTATACGCTCGACCCGCTCAAGCGTATTGACTTGCCCGCGATCAGGCCGCTTATTGACAACCGGCGTTACTTTATCTTGCATGCGCCGCGCCAGACCGGCAAAACCTCGTGCCTGCTGGCCCTGATGAATCAACTCAACGCCGAAGGCTACTACCGGACTCTTTACACAAACGTCGAAGTCGGTCAAGCGAAACGCGAAAACGTCGATGCGGCCATGCCCGGCATCCTCGAGCACATCGGTGACAGCGCTGTCACAGGGCTGGGCGAACCAGTTACCGAACGCCTTGCCTACGATCTGGCCAAGACGGCTGCGCCGTCTAATATGCTGCACACATTTCTCCGCCAATGGTGCGCCGCCTCGGACAAGCCCTGTGTCCTGTTACTCGATGAAGTCGATTCGCTCGTCGGCGACACCTTGATCTCGCTCCTCCGCCAACTCCGCGCCGGTTACCCTACTCGGCCGCGTTTCTTCCCTCAGTCCGTCATCCTGTGTGGCGTGCGCGACATCAAGGATTACCGCATCCACTCCAGCAGCACCAACCAAATCGTCGTCGGTGGCAGCGCCTTCAATATCAAGGCCCGGAGTATCCGCCTGGAGGATTTCACTCAAGCCGACATCGCCGAACTCTACGCCCAGCACACCTCCGAGACGGGGCAAGCGTTCACCGATGAAGCACTGGAAC